>Ga0068855_100012287_pt1 | contig 10347 bp, 6 predicted proteins | sample KBSCornC52_FD_66592 | JGI IMG/M metagenome (GOLD analysis project Ga0068855, IMG submission 66592) | Corn rhizosphere microbial communities from Kellogg Biological Station, Michigan, USA - KBS Corn C5-2 | ecosystem: Host-associated > Plants > Roots > Rhizosphere > Soil ... | reverse complement strand
AGTCCGCTGCACAGATCATCGCAAAAGTGGCTACCACATGCGGGATCAGTCCCAAGGTGATCCTGGTCACGCTTCAGAAAGAACAAGGCCTCGTCACGAGGACGGCACCGGATGCCTACAACTACCGCTCCGCGATGGGCGCGGGATGTCCCGACTCCGCTGCTTGCGACAGCAACTACTACGGCTTCTTCAATCAGGTTCACTACGGCGCCTACCTCCTGAAGCGCTACACCCAGCCGGCCGGAACTGGTCCCGGTACCGCCTACCCGACTCGCTTCGATCTTTCGTACCCGGTTGGAGCGGTCTCCAACGTTCTGTACAGCCCGAACGCCTGCGGCTCGCTGCCCGTGTACATCCAGGATCAGGCAACTCACGCCCTCTACGTGTACACCCCATACACCCCGAACAGCGCAGCTCTGGCGGCTGGTTATGGAACGGGCAACTCGTGCTCCAGCTACGGGAATCGAAACTTCTACAACTACTTCGTTGATTGGTTCGGCTCGGTGCGCGGCTTCACCGTCGGACCTGCGTTCGGCGATAAGTACCAGTCCGCCGGGGGACCCACCGGCGCTCTGGGATATGCGACGGGGCCTTACACCTGTGGGATCGTACGGGGCGGCTGTTACCAAGTCTTTCGCGGCGGCTGGATTGTTTCGAGCGCCAACACAGCTCCACAGGTGCTTTCGAACGCGAGCCGTGCGCTCTGGTGGTCGCTCGGCAACGAGAACAGTTACCTGGGGTACCCCACCTCGGACGAGACCTGCGGCCTTGTGAACTCGGGGTGCTACCAGACCTTCGAAGGCGGTTGGATGGTGCGCAGCGCTTCCACGCCGCTGGTCGATGTGTCCCTCGCGACACGGTCTCTTTGGTGGTACTACGGCAACGAGAACGGCTTCCTCGAGTATCCGACGGCGGGGCAGGTCTGCGGGCTCGCCGGCGGAGGCTGCGTGCAACGGTTCCAGGGCGGGGTCGTGGTCTCGAGTCCGGCTGGAGGCGTACGTGCCATCTGGCCCGAGGTGTCGGCGTTGTGGGCTGATTGGGGAAACCAGGGCGGCATTCTCGGTTACCCGACCGGTGATCCATCGAACGTGAACGGGGTGAACTACACCCAGACGTTCCAGGGCGGCACGATCACGGTCTCCAGCCGGGTGGCCGCCGTGACCTCGACCCTTGACCCCTGGTTCAATGCTCGAGTCACCAATCCCTGGCTGGGCGAGCAGACAACCGGCAGGACATGCGGGCTCTCTGGCGATGGATGCATACAGCAGTTCGCCAATGGATGGGTTCTCTCCAGCACGGCCGGCGCGTTCGCGATCCGCAACGAGGTCATGCGCCTATGGATCGACTGGGGCAAGCAGGACGGCATCCTGGGCTACCCATCGGGCGCCGCGACCAGCGCCACCGGTGGCACGTACACTCAAGCCTTCCAAGGCGGTACGGTCACAGTCACCAGTGGAGTCGCCGCCGTCACATCGACCGTCGACCCCTGGTTCAACGGTCGAGTCAGCAATCCGTGGCTCGGCGACCAAACGGCCGCGCGCAAATGCGGGCTCGTGAATGGCGGATGTATACAAACGTTCGCCAACGGATGGCTCGCCTCGAGCTCTGCGGGCGCTTTCGGAGTGCGCACAGAGGTCGTGAGACTATGGGCGGATTGGGGCCTCCAGGATGGCATCCTCGGCTACCCGACGAGCAATCCGTCAGGGACCGGAACCATCTACACCCAGACATTCCAGGGCGGCACCGTCACTGTCACGAACGGGAGCGCAGCGCTCACCTCGGTGACTGATCCCTGGTTCAACGCGCGTCTTGAAAACTCATGGCTCGGCCAACCAACCACCTCACGCGTGTGCGGTCTCGTGAACGGAGGTTGCATTCAACGATTCGGAAGCGGATGGCTCGTTCTGGGCCCGGCTGGAGTCTTCGCCATCCGCAGTGAACTCGTCGCCCTTTGGTCGAACTGGGGCCTACAAGATGGCATCCTCGGTTACCCATCGGGCGCGGCGAGTAACCCTGCGGGAGGCACCTATACCCAGGCCTTCCAGGGTGGAACGGTGACCGTGGCCAATGGCAGCGCCGTGGTCACCTCGGTCGATGACCCGTGGTTCAACGCCCGCCTGGTCAATCCCTGGCTTGGAGAGCCGACCGCCTCCCGGAGATGCGGGCTCGTGGGGAACGGATGTGTGCAGCCGTTCACAGGCGGAGTGCTGACGTTGAGCAGTGCAGGCGCGGTCCCCCTGCACTCCGAGGTGGCCAGCCTTTGGGTCAACTGGGGCGTGCAGGATGGGATCCTCGGATACCCCACGGCTGGTCCTTCCGTCGCCGGTTCGACGTACACCCAAGCGTTCCAGGGGGGTCAGGTTACCGTCACGAACGGGAACGCGGTCCTGACGTCGGTCACGGACCCGTGGTTCAGCGCACGACTCAACAGCTCGTGGCTCGGTGACCCCAGCACGCCCCGCGTCTGCGGGTTGGTCATGAGCGGGTGCATTCAGCAGTTCACGAGCGGATGGCTCGTGCTCGGTCCCCGGGGGGTCTTCCCCGTCCGGAGCACAGCAGCTGCCTTTTGGAGCGCTCAGGGGCGCGAAGGGGGGACTCTCGGATACCCCACAAGTGGCCCGAGTGCGACGACGGGTGACAGCTACAGTCAGTCGTTCCAGGGGGGCACGATCATCGTGACGAACGGAATCGCGCGCATTCGCTAACCCTGGCCGAGGCGAGTGTAGATGCTTCGATATGCGTCCTGCGGGACGGGGGGTAGATACTTCTCTTCCAGAACGATCCGGGCGCGTCGAGCGTCGTACTCGCCTCCTAGCGCATCGACCAAGCCGCGGGTCAGGTCCGCGGCGTCACCGGTGCGAGTCACTTCACCGAAACCGGTGTCCCAGACCACGGTGCGAACCCCCGGGAGATCGGAAACGACGACCGGCACGCCGGCCGACATCGCTTCGATCTGCACGATCCCAAATGCCTCGAACGAGTTGATCGAGGGGAGCACATACGCGTCGAGGGACGCAAAGAAGTCTTTGATCTGCTCGTCCTCGAGAAAGCCAAGCGTCAGGATCCGTCCGCTTTCAATGAGAGCGTTCAGCTTGTGAGTGTCGTAGCCGACCTTCTCAGACAGACCGGTCACCGGGCCCGCGAAAAGCAGCGACACGTCAGCAAGTGGAAAGTCCGCGAAGGCATCGAGCAAGACGTCGATTCCTTTCTCAAAGGTCGGGCGGCCCATGAACCCGACTAAACGACGCCCCGGCACCGCATAAACCGGCGACCCTCCCGCTCGATCCTCACCTGTGACCGGGATCACGCTGCGGTGGTTCTGATCGAATGACGCCCGAAGACGGGAGTGGTCGGCGTAGTCGCCGCTCGACAGCACAGTGGCGCTCGAACGTTTGATCAGGCGGCGATGCGACCAGTCGAGAGCCCGCGCGATCAGGCTGTCAACGCCACCACTCAGCGGAGCGTCGCATTGATAGGTGAGCACGAACTTCCAGCCCGGACCCAGGATGGCTGACAAGAGGAAGGACTCCGGGTATGGCATGTGAACATGAGCGATCCCTGCCCCTTTTCGAAGCCTCCACATCGCGCTGACCAATGCCAGGGAGAAAACTCCCCGGCCCACGCTGAACGATCGACGGTACGTATGAACGGTCACGCCGTCGAGCACGAACACCGACGAAGGCCCGCCCTGCGCGACGCAATGCACGTGCACGTCAAAACCGTGAGCCGAAGCATCTTGGGCCAGCACCGCGGCCATGTTGGTGAGTCCGCTGACGTGCGGCCGGTAGTACTGAAGGAAGACATCGACACGCTGGCCGGGACGAGGTTCAGCAACCGTCACGGGACGAATCCCGATCGCCGGCTCCAACACGACTGCAACACGTGGCCTTTCGCCATGAACATTGATCGTCGCCGTGCTCCCGGCACGGCGCTCGGCCAAACGGTCCGCGAAGTCGGAGATTCCTGGTCTCGAGGAATCCGAGGAGACGGCCTCGACGGTGACACGAGCGGCTGCCCGCGGTTGACCCTTGGTGGCAGCTCGACCAAACATTACTCTAAGGGGTGACCTCCTTCGATGAGTACGGCGAGAGCTACTACCAGGCCAACGGCCAGAGCCAAGATCGACCTGCACTTCGCTGGTACGCGAGTCTTGCGCGCCGATACCTGGGCTCCGGGCCGATCCTCGACGTCGGATGCGGAACCGGGTACTTGATGAAGAGGCTGGCGGCGCAGGGTTCGCAGGTCGACGGGGTCGAAGTGTCACCGTACTCAGCAGCCACTGCTCGAATCACTTCTCCATCGAGTACCGTCTACGCCGACGCCCAACTGTTGCCCGCCGAGACCTACGCTCGATTCACGGCCATTCACGTTGTAGAGCATCTCGCCGATTCTGATCTGCGCAAGATGCTCGAAGGCCTCCGGCGAGCTGCGCTTCCCCAGGCCCGCTACCTGATTGTGACCCCAGATCTTGCCGGTAGGGCGCGGCAGTTGCACGGTGACCGCTGGAATGCGTTTCGCGACCCCACCCACATCAACCTGAAGGGGCATCGGGAATGGCGGGAGTTTTTCGTCGGCGAGGGCTTCGAGGTGATCCGAGAGGCGTCCGATGGAATGTGGAACGTGCCTTACTCAAATCTTCCCAAGCCCGTCGATGCCCTCCGGCGCTCGGCGCCGATGGCCCTCCAGTTCCTCTCCGGCCGACTGTTCCTTCGGCCAGGTTCGGGAGAGTCGTCATTGTTCGTCCTCCATTAGAGCGGGAACGGGCATGGCCACTGAGATGGCGCCGGACTATCCCGTCACTGGACCAACCAGACGTCGATGACGCAGGCAATCATGCGGTTCGTTGGCTCCCCGACCGACCTCACGGCTACCTCTCGTAGTCTGGCTGTGTGCATCAGTCCGGCAACGATCTCCCCGACCTCTCAATCATCGTCACAGCCCATGCCGAAGGCAGGCTGATCCGGCCGACCTTGCGGAGCATTGGTCTCGCGTCAGCGGAACTGGGGGCGATGGGGCGACGAGTCGAGATCATCGTCGTGCTGGACAACGCAACAGCCGGAACTCGCGAACAAGCAGAGGCCTGGAGGGGCGACGCCAACGCGACGGCCACTATTCGCCTGCTCGATACCGTCTACGGCGAACCCGCAGGGACGCGGAACGCTGGAGCGAAAGCGGCAAAGGGCCGTTACGTCGCGTTCTGCGATGGGGACGATCTCGTGTCACGGCATTATTTCGCCGACGCATTGGCGATGCTCGAGAAGTCAGCCGATCCTCGTATCGTCCATCCAGCTGTCGTCGTCAGCTTCGGGGTCCGCACGGCGGTCTGGAATGTCGAGGGCTTCGAGACGGCAAACTACCTTGACCTGCTTCGCGACAACCTCTGGCCATCTAGCTCGATGTCGCAAAAGTCGACTTACTTGGAACACCCGTATGTCACGCTGAGAGCCGAGGATGGTTTCGGCCCGGAAGACTGGCTGTGGAACATCCAAACCGCCATCGCCGGCATTCCTCACTCGCCGGTGGAGGGATCGATGTTCTTCTATCGCGTGAAGGGGAACAGCGGGGTCAATCATGGACATCGCCATTCCATTCTCCCCGATTTCGACCTGGACGGACTCCGTCACGCAATGCCCATTCGCGATAGTCACACCCGCTCCACGGGTACCAGACGTGTGGAGAGTGTCGTCCGGCGCAGCTATGGGACTGTTCGTCCCCTAATCCGACTCCTCGGATCACGGTTATCCATCGAAACTAAACAGAGAATGGTCGAGTGGGCGCGGCGGCGTTATCGCGCCGCAACTCGCCCTCACTTTCGTCTGGACCCCGCGGTGGTCAACCTTCTGCGCGAGGCCAGTGAACTTGAGCCAGCGATCTCATGGCCGGCGACCAAGTATCTCGACCTGCCGCGATGGCGGACCCGCCATGACGCGTACGCACCAACTCTCGTATCTATCGTCGACAGCTTGCGCGATGCATCCGACGCCCTTGTACTGGTCCCGTGGGTCGGGATCGGCGGTGCCGATTTGGTGTCTTTGAACTACGCGCGCGCGTTGGCAGCCACAGAACGGTTTCACGGGCGAGTGTCAATGCTCGCGACCTACCGACCGGAGCGGACCGTTGGGGAACTCGTGCCTCAGGGCGTCGGATTCCATCAGATGGACCCGGCGTGGCGCACCCTCTCACCGAATCTGCAGAAGCGTCTTCTCGCGCAGGCATTGGTTCTTCTGCAACCGAAGGTTGTCGTCTCGGTCAACTGCTTCGACATGACCAACTCGTTGCAGTCCTACGCGCGCCAACTCGCCTCGACAAGTCAGATCTTTCTGACCCTGTTCGCATTCGACCGGATTGGCAACGGCTATCCCGTCAACCCGATCACTGACGATGCCGAGCGCGACTTTCTCGACGAGATCCACGGCATATTGACTGACAATACGGTGACGCGCCGTTTGGTCGAGGAGATCCTTGGCATGGCAGACGACAGAGTCGCCGTGCATCATCAGCCAGCGCTCCCCACGACGCCGGATCTTCGCACCAACACACGGGCTTTCAACGACTCGGCCTTCAATGCGAGCGATCCCTTCCGACTTATCTGGCCGCATCGCCTTGACCACGAGAAGCGCCCGGATGCACTGATCGGGATCGCCGAGGAAGCTAGGAGACGCGGGCTGCCCATCCGGATTGAAGTCCACGGTCAGAAAGTCCTGTCCGAGAAATCGGACCTCCTGCGGCGGATGGGCAAGGTCGGCATCGTGTATCGCGGACCCTACTCGGGCGGGCTCGCGGCGCTGGCGACCCAGGACTACCACGCACTTTTACTCACCTCGGAGTCCGAGGGCTTGCCGCTCGTGCTCGTTCAGTCCATGCTGCTTGGCCTCCCTGTGATTGCGACGAATGTCGGCGGCGTGACTGACATTGTCCGAAACGGCGAGACCGGCTTGCTCGTCTCGGGGCCGGATGACACGGTGGGGTTCGTTGATGCGATCCAGGCGCTGTCCGAGAAGCGCGACCTTCGCCGTCATCTCGTTCGGGCGGGCTACGCCCTCGCTGTCGAACAGCATGGCTGGGCCGCTTTCGAGCGCCAGGTAGCCGACGGGCTCGCCGAGGTCCCCCCCGAGTGAGAGTGCGCCGCGCGGGCCCCAAGATATGCTCTGGGACAGTGCGTCCTTCCCGCGCACACAGGAACTCGACCATCAATATCAGGAGAGCGTGGAGCCAGTGCCGGAGACCATTCGCGTCTTTCGACCTTTCCTCCCTTCTACCTCCGCCATTGCCGCCTACATGGAGCAAGCAGCCGAGCGAGGTCAGTATTCGAACGGGGGGCCCCTGGTCGCGGACTTGGAGGCGCGGCTGGCTGAGCATTTCGGAGTCGGTCCCGATCACGTCGCCGTGTGCGCATCGGGCACCACCGCGCTTGAGGGTGCAGTGGCCGTATCCGCGGGTGACTCACGATCGGCATGGCAGGTTCCTTCGTGGACTTTTACGGCAACGCCGGGCGCAATACTGAGGGTCGGAGACCGGGCGCATTTCGCCGATATCGACGACGCTCAGCGGGTTGTCTTTGACGGCGCGGCTGCGCGCGGCATCGACGTCCTTCCATTTGGGACCGGGCCGGATTGGAGCGGTCGTCCGCTGCCACGAACCCTCATCGTCGATGCCGCCGCCTCATTCGACGCATGCGAACAATTCGCCTTCCCCGAGAAGAGCGTCGTGGGCGTTGTCGTTAGCTTGCACGCGACCAAGTCCCTGCCAGCGGGCGAGGGGGGTGTCTTCTTCTCAAACGACAAGCAATGGGTCGACGAGTTCCGCCGGTACATCAATTTCGGCATGTGGGGTTCTCGAGTGAGCCAGATTCGTGGGACCAACGGGAAGATGAGCGAGTTGACAGCGGCGGTCGCTCACGCATCGCTCGACGAATGGCCGGCCAAACGTGCCCGGTGGATCGAACTCGGGGACCGAGCGCTGCGCATTGCCGCCGATCGGGAAGTCGCCTCTGCAGCCAATGCGCCTCCCGGCGTGGCGACACCGTACTGGAATATTCAGCTTCCCGATAAGGCATCCCGGGTCAGCTTGGAGAAGCGTCTTTCCGACAATGGCGTCGAGACGCGACGCTGGTGGGGTGACGGATGCCACACGATGCCCGCATATCTCGACGTGCCCAGAGGCGATCTGATGGTCACCGACTCGGTTGCGCGAACCACACTCGGCCTCCCGTTCCACCTCGGTCTCTCCGTTACGGACCTCGAGAGCATCGGACGGATGATCGGCGACCACGCTCAAGGCGAACGTGCCTAATACAGTTCTCGTGCTGCCGGGAACCAGCCTTGTCAGCATCGAGATACTGAGGAGCCTCGCTCCCCTCCCTGGGTTCCGTATTCACGGGGCGGGCACCGACGTGGTGGCAGGATCGCAACTCGGCTTCGCACGGTATGACTTCCTTCCTCGTGTCGACGACGAAAGACTCCTCCCCGAGCTGTTGTCACTGATCGAGCGGGACCGAATCGACTTCGTCTATCCCGCGAACGACATATTCATCTCGGCTTTGGCCGGCGCTCAGTTGGGACGCGCGCGCGTCGTCAGCCATCCCGTTGAGACCGTTCGGGTCGCGTCATCCAAGATCGCGACACATAGCCTGTTCAAAGAAGGTGGCCAGGTTCCTCCTCGGATCACCGCGGCGTCACCACACGTCGATTTCCCCCTGTTCTCGAAGCCCGACGTGGGTCACAGTTCCATCGGTGGGATGTCACTCGCCAACTCGGATGACTTGGCATCACTGACCGCTCGAACGGATTGCTTCTGGGCAAACCACCTGGTGACGGAGCGGCTGGAGGGCGAAGAGGTGACGGTGGATTGCTTCTCGACTCGGGAGGACGGGTTGCTCTTCTTCGCTCCACGACGTCGGGATGCCACGGAGAACGGTGTCTCCGTCATCACATCCGACTACCAGGACCGCGGCGAGTTGGAAGATCTCGCGAAATCGATCGGCACGAAGCTCGAATTCAATGGCCCGTGGTTCTTCCAAGCAAAGAAAGACAGGTGGGGCTCGTTTCGCCTGATGGAGATCGGAGCGCGATTGGCAGGGGCGTCCGGGATTCGTCGGGCTCAGGGAGTCAACCTTGCGCAGCTGGCGATCCTGGTTGCCGAGGCCAAGCCTGTTCAGATCTACCAGACTCGGTTCAAGTTCACATTAAGGACTCTGCGCGGTGTGCAGGTGGTCTCGAGCGATGAACGTTTCGTCGCCCTGCATGTCGACTTGGATGACACTTTGATCCTGGACGGACAAGTGAATCAGCAGGTGGTCGAACTGGCCCAGCATGTCAAGAGCCACGGCGGGAGCGTGGACGTCATCACCCGACACCGCGCGGAACCCAGCACGACGTTGAAGCGCTTTGGGATCGACCGCTTCTTCGACCGAGTCATCCACGTCACCGATGGTCGGTCGAAGGCCGGCCACATCGATGACAAGGGCAATAGCATCCTCATCGACGACTCATTCAGCGAGCGACAATCGTGCGGCGAGAGACCTGATGTACTTGCGGTGGACGCTAGCAGCGCGCCCCTGCTGAAAGGTTTGTTTCATGACGAGTGAGAGCGTTCGCGTCAGTTCGACGGATATTTCCCATCTCGAACTCCTGAGGGCCCACGTGTCGGAGCTGTGGGCCGAGGCCGCCGCCTACGCGGGAACGGTCCCGGAATGCGTGGTGCTCGACATCGCGCCACAGGATCACCGAGGTGTTGGCCCGCTCCTCACGCAAGACACGACCATCCTCACCCTGGACATCGATCCCGAGTCGGGCGCCGACGTCATCGGCGACATCTGCACCTTCAATCGGTCGATCGAAGACGCATCTTTCGCGGTGGTCGTGTGCACCGAGGTCCTGGAGCACGTGAGCAACCCGTTCGCCGCCGTCTCCGAGATCCTCCGCATGCTCAAGCCCGATGGCCGGGCGTACTTCTCAGCGCCGCTCAACTTCCGGATCCACGGACCGCTCCCCGACAATTGGCGATTCACGGAGCACGGGTGGCGCCAGTTGCTGAGCCCATTCTCGAAGGTGGACATCCGCACGCTTGAAACACCGGACCGTTCCTTGATGCCGATCCATTACAACGTGGTTGCGACGAGGTGACGAGGCCGTGACGCCACGGCTCGAGGTCGTGATCTTCGCTTTTCAGCACGAGGGCTTCATCCAACGAACGCTCGAGTCCGTGGTCATGCAGAAGACCGACTTCGAGTTCAGCATCCGTATTCACGACGACGCCTCAACCGACGGAACCGTCGAGGTGGCCGAGCGTTTTCTCCAAGGCGGATCGATCCCGTGGCAGATCGATCGGGCGCCCGAGAACCGCTTT
>Ga0068855_100012285_pt1 | contig 10348 bp, 8 predicted proteins | sample KBSCornC52_FD_66592 | JGI IMG/M metagenome (GOLD analysis project Ga0068855, IMG submission 66592) | Corn rhizosphere microbial communities from Kellogg Biological Station, Michigan, USA - KBS Corn C5-2 | ecosystem: Host-associated > Plants > Roots > Rhizosphere > Soil ... | reverse complement strand
CGGATGAAAAGCTATTCCGGTTTCACATCGGCGGACGGCCTTCGCAAGATGCTTAAATTGCCGATCGCGCGCGCTGGCCTAACCCTTCCGAAACGCCAGGGCGCTTTTCATCTGTTCTGCCACACCCACGGCACCTGGATGACCCATTATGGCGATCTGGATACGTTCGGCCTGGTCCGCACCGGCAGCTGGAAGAACGCCGAGTCGGCCGATCGCTACAACCACACGATCGCCAGTCCGAGGCGCGGCGGGCAGATCTAATGCCTTGTGCAAGCCAGAAAAGCGCGCCCCGTCGCTCCAAAAAAGTGATGGCGTGACCATGGCAAGACGGCGGAATCAGCACCTCACCTAGTCGCCAATTTGGCAAGCTTCATCTGCCGGTCGCGGATTTCATCCAACGTCCATTGGTCATACAAAGCTATGCGGTCCCCACGTCTCTGCCGCAAGATCGTACCGACGAGGCTCAGAAAATCTGGACGTCAGCGCAAATCGAGTTTTTAAACAATATCCGCCAGAATCGGACATTCGGTCAGCGGCTTTTTACCCTCGTCCGACACGAATTGAGATCGGCTGCTCAGTTCCGCCACAGGCTTGAGCCTGGGTTGCTGTCGGCATTCTGTCGTGCCACACTATCGCTACCTTGGCACAGAGCCGGGCGGACCTTGAGCCATGGCGTGCTCGATACGGGGTTGGCTTACTCTGATAATGCTCACCGTTGCCGCGATCAGCGCCGCGGCAGCAGAGCCAAAGCGCGTGCTCCTGTTGCACTCGTTCGGCCCGCAGTTCGTACCGTGGGTCTTCTTCGCCGGACAATTCCGAGAAGAACTCTTCAGGCAAATGCCGGGCAAGATCGACCTGTACGAAGCCTCGCTCGAAGGATCACGATTTCAACAACCAGACGAGCAACGCCCCATCGTCGATTATCTGACGACTCTTTTCGGGACGCGAAATCTCGACTTGATCGTGACGATTGGCGCCCCAGCCACTTTTTTTGTTCAAAAATACCGGGCGCGGTTTTTTCCGTCCACCGCACTAGTGATCGGTGCGCCGGAGCAACGAGCAATCAACTACGCCACGCTCACTTCGAATGATGCACCTGTCGCGGTCAGGCTCGACTTTGGAAAGTGGATCGAAAATATTCTGGAAGTTCTCCCGGAAACAACCCACATAGCTTGGATTGTCGGTGCCTCTCCGTTGGAGCGGTTCTGGACCGAGGAATTCCGCCGTACGTCACAGCCCTTCACGGACAGAATATCGTTCGAATGGTTTAACGATCTGCGATTCGAAGAGATGTTGGCACGCGTATCGACGCTACCCCCGCACTCCGCGGTATTCTATGTAGACCTTCGTGTCGACGCCGCAGGCGTTCCTCTGGACCGGGATCTGGTGCTACCGAGACTTAGAGATGCTACGAACGCGCCCATCTTCAGTTACATTGATAGCTACCTGGGGCAAGGCATCGTTGGCGGGCCCATGTTGTCCAGCGAGGAAGTCGGACGACGCATGGCGAACGCTGCCGTTCGCATCCTGAACGGCGAGACGCCCGGCGACCTCAAGATACCACCAGTGGTTCCGGGAGCTGCTCAGTACGACTGGCGTGAGCTTCAGCGCTGGAAGATCGGTGAAGGTCGCCTCCCCGCTGCCAGCACGATTCGTTTTCGCGAGCCGACGGTGTGGGAGCAATATCGCTGGCAAATTGCGTTAATGAGCGCAATCGTCCTGGTACAAGGCTCCCTGATTTCCACCCTGCTGATTGAGCGCCGTCGTCGTCGCTTTGCGGAAGTGCAATCGCGGCAGCGCATGGCAGAGCTTGCGCATACCAATCGCTACTCGATGGCTGGTGAACTGACCGCATCAATCGCCCACGAACTCAATCAGCCACTCGGAGCCATCCTCGCAAATGCCGAGACGGCGGAATTGATCGTCAAATCTCCGGCACCCGATCTGGAGGAGATTTCGGAAATACTTGCCGATATCCGTCGCGACGATCAGCGTGCGAGCGACGTCATTCTCCGGTTGCGGAACTTGCTGAAGAAGACGCCCTTTGAACCGAAGAATATCGATCTCAACGAAATTGTGGACGAGACCATCAAATTTCTTTCGGGCCTGTCGATTGCGCGAGAAACCGAATTGGTTGGAGTGATTTCGCCGTTGGTTTTGCCAATCAGGGGCGACCGTATTCAGCTTCAGCAGGTCATCCTGAACCTGGTGGTGAACGCGATGGACGCCATGTCGAACATGACAAGAACCCAGCGCAGAATCGTCATCAAAACCGCGCGTAACGGGGACTCGGCCGAAGTCTCGGTAGGGGATACGGGCCCCGGTGTTCTCCTAAACAAGCTCAAGGACATGTTTGAACCATTCTTCTCGACAAAGCCCAACGGGATGGGGATGGGATTGTCCATCGCACGCACCATCCTCGAAGCTCACAACGGACAGATATGGGCGGAGAACCAGGTCCGAGGCGGCGCGCTGTTTCACATCAGACTGCCACTCACGACGCTCCCAGATTGACTGCTTCTGGCGCTTTTGTACGGACCGGCTGCGTTCCGCAAGAGAGCTAGCGCGTTAGTATTTGCCTACCGGAAACGATTCTTCCTGCTGCTTACGGGCTCTTGACCTCGACCTTCTTCCAGGTTGGATCTGGGTCGAACGATTTCATGCGCTTCGCAATCACTTCTGTCAGATCGCCGAGATCCTTCTGGTACACAGTGCCTGCATGGTTGACCACAAAGGTCATGACGCCGGAATTGCCGTATTCGGCTGGATAGGCGATCAGTGCGAAGCCGCCGATCATCTTGCCCTTGACAATGTAGCTCATCGCGCCGCCCGGGGCGCTCGCGCCCTGCCGGGTGAGGATGCGATAGTAGTAGCCGTGATAGGGCCGCGGCTCGCCTGACGCCTTGTAGCCTTCCGCAGACGCCTCTGCGGCAAGTTCACCCAACGGACTGTCGTTGCTGTCCGAAGGCCAATAAAGGCCGTCCTTCTTGCCGGGACTGGAGACGATCTTCTGCGCGTAGGCGCCCATGCCCTCACCACGATCCTTTTCGGCATATTCGTTCTCGGCGTCGACGAAAGCGAGACAGGTCTGGATCGCGTCGAGCTCGTTGCGCCCAATGCGCCTGTAGAGAATCTCCTGCCGGCCCTCCGCGGTATCGAATTCCCAGCCGGTCTTGTTGTGGATGAGCGGAATCGGGAACGGAAAATCGTCCGCGCCGATAATCAGCGAGGCCCTCTTGCCATCGACCTTGAGCGAATGCTTGGCGTCGTAGGCAGACAGGAATTTGGCGCGTGCGTCGGCATCGGCGACATCATCGCCGGAGTCGATAATGTCCTCGCCTTCGGCGCCGAGTACCTTCAGAACATCCTGCTTCATGCCGGATTTCACGGCAGCCACGAGAGCACTGGCCGCATCGTCGGGGCTCTTGAAGGCTTGCTGGGCCTGCGCCAGCGAAGCCACCAGGCTCAGACTCGCGATTGCGGCCAGAGCGGCGAGAAGGCGAACATTTCGCGTCGAACGAAAGGCGGTCATGTTCAACTCCTCGATCGTGTGGGGATATGCGCGCCACCGGCGAGCCAGTCCTTGTAGGTCTCGAACCTGACTCCAAGCCTGTCGTAATAGACGCGGAGATAGCCGTCGCGTCCGCGCGTCACCGCCGCCGGCAATACGGCCTTCACCTCCTGCGCAATGACGCCGACGTAAGCCTTGTCGCTGCCGAGATAGCTGAAGCGATAGAAGCCGAGGCCATTGTCGAGATGGCCGAGCAGCACGACATCGTGCTTCAAGTCGAGGTCGGAACGCCGGCCGCCTCCTCCGCGGAATCCACCGCCGCCACGAAAGCCGCCACCTCCGCCTCCACGGAAACCGCCGCCACCGGCACTGGCGAAGCTCGCCCTGCCGCGCGCGGAGGCAGCGCTGGCCGCCCGGCCCGAGGACACATTGAGGCCGCCTCCTCCCCCTCCTCCTCGCGCCCGGTTGGCCGCGGCAGCCCGGTTGCCTCCGCCGCCTTGCGTCGCGCGGTTGCCTCCGCCGCCTCGCGTGGCGCGGTTGCCTGCGTTCCCGCGATTGCCGCCGCGATCCGCCGTGTTGGCCCGGTTGCCGCCTTTAGCAGCACGATTGCCGGCACGGTCGCCTGCGCGATCTCCCGCACGATCACCGATATTACCGGCACGATCGCCGCCGCCCGGTCGGTCCTTTCCAGGATTGAGTACCTGCTGGCCGCCCTTGCCGCGGAAGTCCATCCGGTCGCTGGCCCCGGCGCGAACGTTGTTATTGCCGAAGCGCTGCTGAACGTTGGCATTGTTGTAGCGGACGCCCTGGCGGTGCGCCGCATTGTGCTGCCAAACGTTAGTGGTGCGGTGATTGACATAGGCGTTGCGGTTGCCCCAGTTGAAGCTGCCGCCCCAGTAATTGCCCCAGCGGCCTATCGCCCAGGCGGTACCGAAGGCGATGCCCGCCGCGACCACGCCGGCACCGATATAGGAGGGATAGCCGAAGTAATAGGGCGGGTAGGCTGCATAGGGCCACGCGCCATACACCGTCGCGGGCTCATAATAGGGAACGTACACGGTGCTCGGATCGGTTTGCTCGATCACGATGACCTGCTTGCTCTCCTGCTGCTTGACCGTGACCTTCTGCTGCTTGGTCGAGGACAGCTTGTTGTTGGCCCGCGCCTTTTCGCGCAGCCGCTGAATCGCATCCATCAGATCCGCTTGCTGCGCGAGCATGGCGTCGCCGAGACTCTTGGTCCAGTCGAGCTTGTCGCTCATCATGTCGAGCACCGAGGGCGTCGCGGTCAGCGCCTTGACGCTGTCGTCCCAGGATTTCTTGTCGACTTCGGCCTTTAGGGCGTCTCCCTTGAGATCTTTCTTCTCCTTGACCCAGCGATCCGCCTCAACCATTTCGAGCGGATAGGTCGCCGCCGCCAGCATGTTGGCGAGCAGCGCGTCGGGATAGAGCGCAATCGGCGCGACCAGTGCCTCGAGTTGCTCAGGCTTCAGGAGGGTCTGATCGGATGGCGATGGTGACGGCGATGCCGACGTGGCGGGCTGTTGTGCGGCTGCACCGACGGCGGTTGCAACCATGATTACCAATGCCAACAACACACTTGCGCGACGCACCATGGTTCTTCTCCCTCGAGATAGGTGGCTGCAGCCAACACCGGCGGGAGAGCCGAGCTTTGATCAAGATCAAGGGTCGGGCGGTCGCGCCTCGTTTCACGCCTTCGCCGTTGCGAACTCTGGCTCCAAGCTTATCGTTCGCGGCAGGATCAGCCGGACACTTGTCCCGGCTCCGGGTTCGCTGGTGAGCGCCAACCATCCCTGGAGACGGTCGAGAACCATACTGTGCACGATGTGAAGACCAAGGCCAGTCGCGCCTTCGTGACGCCGGGTGCTGAAGAATGGATCGAATGCGTGGCGCCGGATTTGCGGGCTCATGCCGCAGCCATTGTCGGAGACCACGACCTCGATCTCGCTTTCTCCGAATGCCCCTGCCCTGAGGGTGATCGTCCCTTTCCCACCATCCGGAAACGCATGCATGATCGAATTGAGAACGAGGTTGCTCACCACCAGCCCGCAGGGGCCCGGCAAGCTGTCGATGACTAGATCCGGCTCGCAGGTGATATCGAGCACGAGCCCTTGCTTGCGCACTTCCGGCCGCAATCCGACCAGTACCTGTTCGGCAAGTTCGCCGACGTCAAAGCGTCGCCGCTCCAGGCCACTGCGATCGGCGGCCACCTGCTTGAACGACTGCACCAGTTCAGACGCACGAACGAGGTTCGCGACAAGCTGGACCGCGGCATCCCTCACCCCGCCGAGAAACTCATTCAGGGCCGATCGCCTGATATCGCCTCGTTCAACCTCGCCGGCAAAGATCTCATACCGGCGCTGCAGGGATGAGGCGACCGTCAGGCTCGAACCGACGGGACCGTTGATCTCGTGGGCGACGCCAGCAACCAGCCGGCCGAGCGCAGCGAGTTTTTCCGCCTCGATCAGGGATGCCTGCGTCTCACGAAGGTGCTGCAGCGTTGTTTCCGCGGCTTCGCGCGCGCGGCGCATCTCCTGCTCGCTCCGCTTGCGCGCGGTAATCTCCTCGGCAGCAACATTGACGGCGACGACCTCACCGCTCGGCGTGCGCAGCGGATGCCAATAGGTAACCCACGAACGCTCTTCGGATTGATCGGGCCGCTGTCCCGCCACCTCGATGCCGGTGACCGGCTCGCCTGTTTCCACGATTGAGCGGACAATCTGCTCGACCGAGTCGGCGAGCGCCGGCACGCAATCCCGTACCGACCGCCCGAGGTGATCCTCGACCGAGATGCCACAGATTTCAGTGAGGCGCCGGTTGATCCGCAGATAGCGGCAATCCGGCGACAGGCAAGCAAGGCCAATCGGCGCTGTATCATAGATAAGCTGCAGCGCGGGCTGAGGGAACAGCATCACTTCGGACTTCGCAACTGCCTGGCTGGCCTTGCTCATCGACGACGAATGCCCCGCCTTCTTTCCCCTGGCTACTTGCCCCTCGATCCTGGGCAGCGCCCCTGCTTGATGGACTAGCACCCCAATCGGACGGATATTGATCCAGATCAATGGCGCTGATCCGAGGCTTGGTGAGGTCCAGTCGATCGGGCATGGTGGTTGGCGCGCAATGCCTAAACCGAGCACTCCCACGCCTCGGAGGACAAGCAATGACAAGCGTCTTGGACACTATTCGAAAGCTCCCCGCCGGTGCCGACACGGCACCGCTGCGAGCCAAGTGGGGCTGGATTCTCGCCCTGGGCGTCGTCTATGTCGTGGCAGGCTGCGTCGCACTCGGCAGCATCGTGACGGCCACTGTGGCGAGCGTGCTGATCGTCGGCGTGATGATGATCGTCGCAGGCGTTGCCGAGATCTTCAACGCGTTCCAGCTCAAGGGTTGGGGCGGGTTTCTGGTCTGGCTGCTGCTCGGAGCACTTTATATCGTCGCAGGCTTCATCACCTTCGAGAATCCGCTGTTCGCCACCGTGGTTCTCACCCTCCTCCTGGGTGCTTCGTTGGTGGCTTCCGGAATCGTGCGCATCATCCTGGCCTTCAGCATGAAGCGCGAGCAGCCATGGATATGGCTTCTGCTGTCCAGCATCGTCACGCTGCTGCTCGGGCTATTGATCCTGGCACACTGGCCGATTAGCAGCGCCTATGTGCTCGGCATGTTCCTGGGGCTCGACCTCGTCATGGCGGGTGCGGGCTGGATCGGGCTCAGCCTCGCGCTGCATCACCGCGGCGAAGGTTCGCCGGCGAAGACCGTGGTCTGATCGCGCCATGGCGATCGCCGAGATCATCTTCATCGGCTGATCGCCGCGATCCTTTTGATCAGGGTCGCGTGGCTTTCGCGCCGCGCGACCACCGATTGACGTTCTGAATCGAGCTCACGGGCCGCCGCGCGGCAGGGCCGCCTTCGATGAGGTCCGACACCGATGATGAGGCATGGTAGGGCATAGCTGCAAACGCCAGCAAGAGAGGCGCGCGTTTTGTTTTGCAGCGCGACGCCGCCGTTTGAGTTGCGGCCCGGGCCGGCGGTCCGTCGACAAGCGGACTGCCTAACCGCACCGCTTCCCGGTCTCCGACCGTCACGCAGCTCCGAAGCCCGGAACCATCAACACTTGGTAATGACCTGCCCGTAGGCGTTGGTCACCTGGACGCAGCCTGGCCTTGCCACATAGGCACCGGCGGCCGCGGCCGCCGCGGTGCCGTAAACGGCGCGGCGCGTGGTCCTGCGGGCGACGCCGGCATAGCTCATCGGCGTCAACGGCCGGCCGACGCGCGCTTCCGAGGTCGAAACCAGGCCGCGTTCGAGGTAGGCCGAGCCGTTCCAGAGCAACGTTCCGGCAAACGCCGTAACGGCAGCGAGAATGACAGCCATCTTGCGCTTCGAGATGATCATCGCTTGGCTCCTGTTGCAATACCCGGGGGCACTTCGTCAAATTCCATCATGACCTCGGAATCGAGGTTCACCTTGGTCGCGCCTTCCGGCGGCTTGAAAGTGAAGGCCCCGTCGTCCGCGATGGCGTCGGTCTTCCAGTCCCTGATGCGCAGCGTGTATTGCGGCGCGCCGGCAAGCGTCTTGCTCGTGATCACATATTTGCGCGGAATCGGCTGGGCGCCGGTCTGAATCCAGATCTGCCAGTCCGTGTCGTGGCCGCGAAACGCGAGATGCTCGCATTCGACCCCGTCGACGACACCCTGGCCGACATGTTCGCCGTCAACGACGTCCGACATCAATTGGTCGAAGGAATGGGACGCCACCAAATCGGTGCCCGGCATCGCTCCGCCGGTTCTCGCCTGCATGACGTCGACAAGTTCGTCGATCGTACCGGGCGCGTCCGCCTGCACGTAGGCCTTGGCGTTGTTGCCGTAGAGTGAGACGGTCTTGCCGTCATAAACCAGCTCGACATCGGCATATCCGCCGGTGCGCCTGATGCGCAACTTGTCGGGCCGCGTCATTTTCAATTGCCCGGAACTCGTGAACTGGATCTTCTGCAGTTCGGGCGTGAGGACTTCGACGTCGCTGTCGAAGGTCGCTGTGATCGATTTCTGGGCGGCGGTATAGTCCGCCATCGCCTTCAGCAGGGCCGCAGAATCATCGGCTCGAGCGTCGGGGCAAGCTGCAGCCGCCAGTATGGCAACCGAAGCGGCCGTTGCGAAAATGCGGATCACGGTGCGAAGATTTTTCACGTTCATGTCGATCCTCCATAACTCCGCTCGCAATCTGGAGCTGCCGCACCGTCGAGGCTTGACATAAATCAAGCGTGCGCGTCGGTGGACCTACCAACCGCCCGCCCGCTCAGAGCCGGCAGCGGTGGTACTTCACTTCCATACCCTCGATGCCCGGAAACACGCGCGCAATGTTGTCGTCATCGAAGACTTTCAGCATGAACTGGACGTCGGACAGCATGATGTCAGTCGCGCAGCCGGCGATCAGGTTAAGACTCTCCCGGTCTTCCCTACGCGTCTTGATCGTGCATTTGGCGAACTTACCCCTGAGCCGACCCGCCTCGATGATGAAGCCGCCACCGTGAACGCCCGGGAATTCGGCGAAATCGATCTGCTTGGTGCGCCCGTTCCGCACGAACACCTTGTCGCATTTGTCGGCATCGGGCGCCCAGGCGCCGGTGAGCTCAACGGCGACGGCACATTCGGGCAGGATAAGGCCCACAATCATCACAGCCCACCACGCCAACTTTCCAAAACCTGTCATGTATCGTTCCTTCCAAGCAAGATGGAGCGCATCAATGTCCACTCAGCACCAATGTCTTGATCGGTAGCAACAATGCCTGGATCCGTAGCAGCAAGGCATGCACGAGGCCGACGGCATCGATCGCGTGCAAGACGAAGCCCTTGAACGCGCCGGTCTCCTTGGACGCGATGATCTCGTGGTTGCTGGTATAGGCGTTGACGATGCAGCTACTGCCGGCCGTCACATCGGCTAGGCCATCCTTCTCGAGGGGCTCCAGGAAGGCCAGAATCGTTCCGGGCTTGGCGGCGCTCGCATCGATGAGCTGCTCGCCGCCGCGGAACTGCCCGGCCGCGATGTAATCCTGGACACTCGTGATGACCATCGGGATGATGGTCCAGGGCAGCGAGGTGCACGCGGCTTCCGCGATCATTCCAGGCTTCAACACCTGCGCCTCGATCTGTCCGAATCCGGCCTGCAACCCGCGCTGGCCTGCTCCTTCCGGAATCAATACGCCGGCCGGCCTCATCAACGGGTTTACGACATCGCCGGGCCGCAGGAAAAACTGCTCGACCCGCCCGTCGACACCGGCACGTATGCTGGTCTTGTCCAGTTCGACCTGGGCCTGCGCGAGCTCGGCCTCCGCGCTGGACTTTGATGCCGGGAGCAGCGTCGATACCTGGACCTCCGCCGATCGCTTCGAGGCGGTTGCAGCATCGATGGCGGCCTGGCGACCGTCAACGAGGACTTGCAGCTTCTCGATCTCACGCTGCGGTACGATACCGGGATTGCGCCGTTGCAAGTCGCTCTTCACGTCCAGTTCGTCCTTGGCCTGCTTGTAATCGCTGTTGGCCTGCTGGAGCTGGGCTTCGGCCTTGATGACATCGACCTTCGCGTTGACCAGCTGGGCGTCGACCTCGGCCGCCTTGCGCCTGGCGGTTTCGACGGCGGCCCCTTGCTTCGAGCTGTCAAGCGTGAACAGCACGTCGCCCCTCTTGACGGGCGCGCTGAAGTCGATCTTCACCTCGGCGACTCGGCCCGAACCTTCGGGCACGATTGGCACCGTCCGGAAGAACAGCGCCGCCGATGTCGTCGACGGGTGGAAATAGAAGATCATGGTGATTAGCAGCACCGTGA
>Ga0068855_100012284_pt1 | contig 10348 bp, 14 predicted proteins | sample KBSCornC52_FD_66592 | JGI IMG/M metagenome (GOLD analysis project Ga0068855, IMG submission 66592) | Corn rhizosphere microbial communities from Kellogg Biological Station, Michigan, USA - KBS Corn C5-2 | ecosystem: Host-associated > Plants > Roots > Rhizosphere > Soil ... | reverse complement strand
TGGTTCCCGGAGTAGGACGGCGCGTGCTGCAGGTCGACCCGGTCGGTCAGGTTCCAGACGACGGACCGGGTGAACGTCGCGGTCAGCGTCGGGTGCACCAGCGCGCCGACGCCGGTGGCGGCGGCGCCGCCGGCCGCGGCGAACGCGGCCGACCGCCACTGCCGGGTCACCGCGAAGTGGACGACGAACAGGGCCGGGGTCAGCTTGATCGCCGTGGCCAGCCCGACGAGCACGCCCCGCGGACAGGCGCGCCCGAGGCGAGACTCGTCGCTGCGGGTGAGATCCAGCAGGCACAGCCCCATGAGCAGCACGTCGATCTGGCCGACTCGCAGGTGGTCGCCGAGCAGGTCGGTGGTGCTGGCCGCGACCACGGCACCGGTGAGGACGGTGGTGGTGCGGGCGGTGCCGGACGTCCCGATCGCCAGGACGGCGGCGAGCACGGCGAGGGTCAAGGCCGTCCAGCCCACGTAACCCACCCGGCTCGGCAGGACGGTTACCGGCCACAGCACGATCGTCGCCACCGGCGGGTACGTGAACGGTTGCCCGGCCAGCCCCGGCCCGGTCACGTCCGCCGCGTACACGTCGACGCCGCGGGCGGCGAGCCCGGCCGCGTACCGGTACGTGAGGAAGTCGGCCGGGGGACGGCCGGGCGGGGCGATCAGCAGGAAGATCGACGCCGAGGCGGTGCCGGCGAGGGCCGCCGCGCCGAGCCGGGACGATCGTTCGGCCGTCGCCCCGTACTCGTGCTCGAGGACGACGGCCAGGATGATCCGGGCGTCCGGCTCGCCCAGCCGGGCCGCCGGGCTGTGGTCGGCCAGCGTCGTCCAAGTCGTCACGTCAAGCTATGTCCGCTCGCCGGCCGGTCTTACCGGGCGGCGACGACATGCCCGAGGTCGCGCTGGGCCGTGTCGATGTCGGTCGCCGCGATCACGAGGCCGTCCTAAGGTGATCATGTGGCGCTACGACTGGAGGCGGTGCGCTTCGAGGTGGCAGACGCGCTAGCCGTGGCGGCCTTCTGGGCCGAGCTGCTCGGCCGCGAGGTTCGCACGGAGCCGGGGGGCGCACTGGTGCCGGGCGACGACACGCAGGTCGGGCTTCGTTTCGCCGCCGCCCAGCGCGAGCCAGCCGGCCGGCCAAGGCTGCATCTACACCTGACGAGCGACAGCCCTGACCATCAGCGGCGAACGGTCGAGTCGGTGTTGCGCCTGGGCGGGCGCCACCTCGACGTGGGTCAATCGCCCGACGACACCCACGTCGTGCTGGCCGACCCGGGCGGCAACGAGCTGTGCGTGATCGAGCCGGGCAGTGACTTCCTGGCCGGCACGGGCTATCTCGGCGAGGTGACCTGCGACGGGAGCCGGAACGTCGGCCCGTTCTGGCGCGATGCGTTGAGCTGGCCGCTGGTGTGGGACAAGGACGAGCAGACCGCCATCCAGTCCCCGCTCGGCGGCACCAAGATCTCGTGGGACCGGTGGGGTGACGGGTCGCCGGCCGAACGCAGTGGTAATCGGCAGCGCTTCGACCTGGTCGCCGCTGACCCCGCCGAAGAGACGGAGCGGCTGATCGCGCTCGGTGCGATCCTTCGTGCCGACGGTCCGAACGGTATGGAACTTGCCGACCCGGACGGCAACGGGTTCGGGCTGCGTGCGAAGTGAACCAACCTGCTGCGCGACGGGGCAACTCGAGAATGGGAAGCGTTTACACATCGATTGTTAAGACGCTGCCCTTGTAGTAGAGAAACATCCTTCCTCTTAACGACACCATGGCGGCTCGTCGAGGAAAGTCATGATCAACCGACCGCTCATGCCGATGAGAGCGCCGTGCAAATTGACGCCGCAGCACATCGAGGCGCGTATCGTCAGCCGTGGTCGACCTCAGCAGACGGGGTGACGAGATGAAGATGACCGCAGCGCTGAGGCGCATCTTTCGACGGCGTGCTGATCGATCGGTTCGTGATCTTATCGCTGAAGCGCGCCGAGCTTCGGAACACAGACCTGTGACTCACAACCCATCGCCAACCGGCGACAACATCGATCTCCTGGGGGGCGGCGCTCCATACGTCCTGTAGCGATCGTCACCGATGCCGGCGACGGCTCCCAGATATGCCGGAGACAGCCATGCCGATCAGTAGGTAGCGGCCGACAATCGGGAGCCCGGACAGCCACAACGGGAGAGATCGCACGACGGGATGGTGACAGATCCTGCGTTCGGCGTCCGCATTGGCGGCCTCGGACTGGGAACGCACTCTTCTGCCGCCGTGCGCGCTCCTGCCGAACACACGCGGCTTCGTCACCGCATGGTCAACCCCGCCGTAAACCTGCCAGCAGGGCTAGATGCGAGCGACGATAACGATCGGGCCGAGGTTGACGAGGATCGTTCCGCTGCAACTGAACACGCGAAACCGTGTGCGTTTCGCCAGGCGCGCCTACGGAGCGACGACGTCGTCGGATGCAGGGTCGTACGTGAGCAGCGGTGTGTCATGCAGGCTCTCCGGCGTGACGTGCACGGGCTTGCCGGTGGCACGGCCGAATTCGGTCATGAGGTCCGTGAGCGCGGCGAACCGCTGCGGCGAGTTGATCTGACCCGGGTCGACGTCGAACTCGATCTCGTCCGTCCCCCAGAAGTAACCACGCACGTACATTGCCAATAGCTGAAGTTCTACGATGACGCTGGCGGTTTGACACCGCGCGAATGGCACCGCTACGTCAGCCGGGAGGGGTAGGACGTCACCATCTTCGCTGTAACGCGGACGCCAGTCTCCGCGGCGGCGGATGACGTCGAGAACGCCCTGCCAGTCGGTTTGATCAGTTTCGAGCACAATAATGTCCAGCAGCATTCCCGGGTCGTCGCTGCCATCAAGCCGATCTGCGACTTCGCTCCACTCCAATGCCACCAACCAATCCTCGCCTATGCCGTCAACCATCCGCTCATGCCGCGGAGCGGCTCTACCGGCTCTGCCGCGCGTAGTGCGCGTTCCTGCCGATCTCCGCGCACCCGCCTGTTCATCGGATCGGTACGACCGCGCGACCGATGAGGTTCGACACGTCCTCCGACGGCTTTCAACTCACCACCAGCGAGAGACCGGATCCGGGGTCGTACGTCAAGAAGTAGCCCCACCGGTCGACGCTGCCATCCGAGCCTTCTTCTCCAATGACCACCTGCCGCCGAGTTCGCTCCGCGATCACCGCGACGAACTCAACGAGCGCGTTGAATCGGCTCTCCGAGGACACCTCATCGGTGCCGACGGTGAAGTTGAGGTCGTTGGCGCTGAAGCCGTGCCAGCTCACCTCGAAGTCGTGCGGCCGCAGCGCGACTTCCCATGACCAGCCAGAAGCCATCGACTTGAGCAGCGGGCTCGGTGCGCCCGGAAGCCCGTCGCATTCGACGAGTCCTGCGTCAGTCCATCCCGCGAACCACTCGCGTTCGTGAACAAGATCGAGGAAGGCTTGCCACTGGGGAACCTGGACCCTGGCCACGAAGATGTCCCGCAGCGAGAAGCGATGATCAGGGACGAAGAATGATCGGGCGACGCCCCACGGCACCGAAGACACCCGGTCAGTATCCGCATCTGCCACGCGGCGGGTGACCTGAAGGGTCATACTCGCGCAGTGATCGAGGAGCGCGCGGTCGGCGTGGTCAAGTTCTGGATCCGTGCGAAAGGGTGGGGAGCGATCAGCTCGGATCTGCTTCCACCCGGACGAGACGCCTGCGTCCTGTGGTCGCGCGTCGATATGCCCGGCTATCGGGAGCTCGAGGCGGGACAGCTCGTCGAATTTACGTTCCACGCCCAGAAGTACGAAAGCTTCGACTTCGTCGCAGACTTCGTTCGGCCCTTACCCCCGACGACCGAGTAGCAGCCGATCGCGCACTCGTGCCGCCGAGCGATCGACGTGGGACCATTTCTAGGTGATCGAGTCGGCGGAGGAGTTCGTTCGTCTGCGCACCAGCGAGGAGCCCACGGAGTACCGACGAGCGGCGCACGACGACGCCTCCGAGGACACCTGGCGAGACGTCGTCGAACGGTTCCCCGACATGCGGTTCTGGGTGGCCCAGAACAAGACTGTCCCGCTCAGCATCCTTGAGACTCTCCGGGACGATCCCGATGAGCGCGTGCGCGTAATGGTCCGGGCCAAGGGCACATGGGCGCGGGCGCACCAGGACGACGCCAAGCGAATGGACGACTCGAAGTAGAACTCCGACCCGCACTGCGCCGCGGAGCGGCTCTACCGGCTTTGCCGCGGAGCGGCTCTACCGGCTTTGCCGCGCAGCGGCTCTACCGGATCTGCCGCACACCGGCTGTACCGGCTTTGGCGCAGGTAGAGCGCGGACGGCCGGTGAGCGGTCGGTCAGTCAGCCTCCACGCGAAGGACGGCGCCTGGCATCTGGGCGCCGTGCTCAGCCAAGACGCGCAGGCGCTTGAGGCCTCTGGCTTCGGGGCCCGGCTTTGCGAGTTGAAGCAACGCAACGGCTTCGTCCCTAATAGCGGCCATGTCGTCTGGCGAGAACTCGACGTCAGCGTAGGCATCAATGCGCCCGAGGGTCGGAAGATCAGGTGCCCCCTGGACAGGTAACTGGTTCTCCATCGGCAGCAGGCGGTCGAAGTCGCCCGCAGCGTCGAACGTGCCGCCAGATGGATCCGCCAACACGACGGTCTTGCCCGCGAACACCAGGGTCACACTGATCGGCATCGGATCACTGTCGCCGAACGCACGGGGAAACATCCGGTCATCCCGCGGAGCGCCTCTGCCGGATTTGCCGCCGAGCGGCTCTACCGGCTTTGCCGCGCAGCGGCTCTACCGGCTTTGCCGCCGAGGGCGCGCTTTCCCGAGCCCCGATCGACGCGGCTGCAACGAAGAGACGTCCTCAGCTGTCAAACCTTCGAGGAGGCTTTCGGCAAGACGGCGAGGGGCGATGTCACTGGGAAGCAGCACAGGATTCGGCGTCGCGCTGGCGATTGCCGCGGTAGTCGGCACCGGCTGTAACGCCACCGACCACGGTGCGCCGACACGAGCATCGGCATCGAGACCGGCGATCAGCGTGACCCGTTCACCGACCACTGCGGCACCGGTGGAGACGACGGTGCCGCCGAGCTCCTCGCTGGCTCCGGAGCCAGCGTGTCGCGTTGGCGACTTGACGATCAGCGCCGGCGAACAGGGACAAGCGATGCAACAACCGTTTCTGGCCGTGATCGTCACCAACAATCGCGAGTCGTCGTGTGCCCTACGCGGATACCCCAAAGTGGCGATGATCGGAAACACCGTGGCCAGCACCGGGACGCCGACCGGACCCACTCACCGCTTCCGCGAGCGCGTCAGCCACGGTATCTACGAACGGCAGGATCCAGGTCCGCACCGCGTCAGCCTGCAACCCCACCACTCGGCTCTGTTCTACGTCGGCACCGACATCGGAGCCGGAGCCCACTTGGTGGTCATCCACCAGATCCTGGTGGGGCTCGGGCGTGGCCCAGCGAGCCTGGCTCTGACCCTCCGATCGCACGGAATGCCCGCCGATGTGGAACCAGCCCAACCACTGGGCGTCGGCATTACCGCCTTCCAGACCGCGCCATGACGCCGACATCCGCTCATGCCGCGGAGCGGCTCTACCGGCTTTGCCGCGGAGCGGCTCTACCGGCTTTGCCGCGGAGCGGCTCTACCGGCTTTGCCGCAGACAGCGCGCTGATCTGCCGGGCATCGGGTGTGCCAGGGTGACCGACGAGGAAAGAGTGTCGCTACTTCTGCAAGGCGCCGACCGCCCCCGATTGGGAGCTACTCCGCGTCGTAGTCGCGGGCCGCGAGCAACATGTAGGCGAACAGCTGCCAGCTCGGTACGTCGGGAGATGCTTCCGGTGTGAGGAAGGGAAGGTCATCGGCCACCTTGGCGAGCGCGAACAAGTAGTCCCGCGCGTCACGGTGCCGCCACTCCTCTGGGTGCAGCCGATCATTAGACAGGATGCCTTCGATCATCGGGCCGATCGAACTCCGACCGATGTCCTGTCCGATGCTTCCGAGCTCTACGCGTGGACGTGCGTCAGCCACGTCGGCCATCTTGACAGCAAGCGCCGAAACGCGCACATCTGCCGCGATCCACGCGGCGCGCTGGCCCGAGCAGCCGGTCCGACTACGGGGTCACCAGCGCGACCGGCTAGTCGCGCGGACGTGCATTAGACGAGTCAGGGCTGGCGCAAGGTGCGGTGATCGCGGCCGGTGGCGATTCCATCAACGAGGGACAGAAACGCGTCGTGCACCGGGCCGTTGGTCGCCAGAATCGTGCCGTCGCCCTTGAGCAGTTCGGCACCGTTCAAGTCGGTCACTCGGCCGCCGGCTTCTTCGACCAGCAGGGGTAGCGGTCCCAGATCCTCGACGGCCATCGGCATGCCAGCGACCACGGCTGCTTCGATCTCCCCGGCAGCGACTCCTCCCGTTCCCTGCCATTCCAACAGGTAGGTCTCGGCGTGAAGTGCCAGCAGCAGCTCACTCGACCATCTCGCCAGGTTGTGGATCGCGACCCGCGCGCCCCGCCGATGCGGGTAGGAGCTGACCCGGAGCCTTTCCGGCGCTCCGCCGTCGATCCTGCGCCAACTGCCCGCGCCTCGAGCCGCATACAAGACCACCCCGTTCATGGGAAACGCGGTGACGCCGATCAGCGGTTGCTCGTCGAGCAGAGCGACGTTCATGGAGAAGGTCGGGATGTGCCGAACGAACAGCGTCGTGCCGTTGATTGGATCGATGACCCATCGCCGCCCAGTCCGGCCCTTCGTAATGCCAAGTTCCTCGCCGTAGATCTCGTCGCGAGGACACCGTGCGGCGAGCCGCTCGCGCAGGAACTGCTCGACCTCGACATCGGCCGTCGTGACGAAACTGCCGTCGGCCTTGGACTCGGCAGGCGGCCGCTCGCGGAACCGACGAACCGCGATCTGCGCAGCGTCTTCAACGCTTCGCACCACGAAGTCGACAAGATCATCCATCGACCCACCATACGACCGGATATGCCGCGGAGCGGCTCTACCGGCTTTGCCGCCGAGCGGCTCTGCCCGCTCTGCCGCGCAGCGGCTGCACGCGGCGACGCCGATGAGATCGACGAAGGCGGTTTAGCATCCTGCCGTGGCCAAAGCTGAACGCAGACTCGTGGACGGCTTCTGGGACCTTCGGGACGACGCCTACGACCACCCCGAACGCTGGCAGGGCGTCTCCGCCGACGCCCTCTTTCAGCGCCTAGCCAAGTACGTCGAGGAGGCGGAGGAGCGCGGTGAGCCGATCGACTGGCGTCGTGACGTTGCTGAACGCATGATCGCCTGGCGCGCAGGTGAAGTGGAAGGCTGACGCGGTTTGGTACGACTTCCAGGGCGCAGAAGTGCCTCGCCCATCGGTCGGGGACGTCCTCTATAGCGGCCGATCGCGCCGCTCTGCGGCCGCGTAGCTCCCTCACCACCGCTACCAGCGCGTTCGATCACGCCGATGCCCGAGTACGACCGGACGAGAACCGAGACACCGGCGACACCGATCTACCGCTTCTGCCGCCGACCGGGCGCGCCGGGACGGACGGGAGTCGCCGGTGACCAGGCGCTACACCGTGCGCCCGGGCTTGCGACTACCTGCAGCCCGGATAGTCCACGGCGTCGCCAGTAGATGTCAGCATGTAGTCGGGCCACGCGCGCCACGCACCGTCGAACCATGCCCACGTAAGAGTGACGTGCTGCTCACTGCCACCGCTGCACGTCACGAGGAGCATCTCGTCAGCGGTTGCGTCGTCGCCGGGAGAGGTGGTCGTGATGATCGTCGGCCGCCCCGCGTAGCCCGCCAGGAAGCGCGCCATACGCGCTTTGAACGGCGCAGCTGCCCTGCGCGCCATGATCGCCTTCTGGTCGCCCTTGGAGAGCAGATCCACGATCTCAGTCTCTGCTCGCTTGAGGCCGCCGTCGATGGACCTGCCGTTGGTGTACGGGTCACGCGAGTAGTAGTCATTGCCGGTCGAACAACCGGCAAGCAACACCAAGCTCGCGACGCCAAGAGCGCCGCGAGCCCGAACGCGGCCGAAGCTCATGGCAGAGACAGTAGGCGCGCCGCAGGCGAGAATCGTGTCCTTCTCGGCGGAGCACATCCGGTATCGGTCGGCGCACGAGCTCTGGCTCGACGACGAAGTAGCTGGGCGGCGACGCATACGACAATCGACCGGCTGCCGCGTGGCGGCTCTACGGGCTGCCGCCGTCAGTGCGCGGCGTGCCACGCCTTCAGCTCGGCGAGACGACGGTCTAGGAGATCGGCGCCGCGACCAAATAGGTACGGCCGAGAGGTCACGTCGAGCGGGATTAGCTGATCCCCTCCCAAGAGAACGTGGATTGACTTCGAAAGGGGCTGCGCCGCCGTCGACCCAACCCTGAAGCCTTCGATGTTGTCTACCTGTACCCGGATAGTGCGGAAGTAGTTGCGCACTAGGAGTTCGCCCGGCCGAAGCTCGACCGACATTCGGAACAGCCGATAACAAAGCCCGGCGCCGAATGCCAACATCACGAGTAGGAAGACGGCTACCGGAGAAGCGTGAATGAGCGCCGTGACCAGTCCAGCCACGACGCCACCACACCAGATGAAGCCGAAGACGACGACATAGGCACGGAGAAGCGCTGGCGGACGAATGACCGGGTACGGAGGCTCCCTCGTCTCCGCCGCGGACTCCACACGGTGAGCCTAGCCACCAATGCTGGTCAGTCATCGCCCAAAGTGGAGTGCCTTTGGGGCGGTGCGGTGTCGCGGCGAACGGTCTGCCCGCAGGCTCCACCGGTTCTGCCGCGTGGCGGCGACCGGCTCTGCCGCGCAGCGGCTCTACCGGCTTTGCCGCGGAGCGGCTCTACCGGCTCTCCCGCGCAGCGGCTCTACCGGCTTTGCCGCCATCCGCGCGATCTTGCCGAATTGCGGGTGGTGTCGGAGCGACTTTCGCGGCACGAGACGCTTGCGGTTTGTCGGGGACGTACCTTGAAGCCGTGAGCAGGTCCGAGGCTGAGCGACTCACTCGCGCCATCGACATACCGGACCTGGTAGATCATCTCTCGGTGTTGGCCTCGGACGCGGACAGTCAAAACGCCTGGCTGCACCCATGCGGGTGGACCAGAAACGAGCCCTTCGAACACCTGCAAGACCACCCGCCGTGTATGCCAATCGCCGAACTGTGGAACTCGTTCGATGACCTGTGGCCGGCCCGGCGATCGACTCTTGCGCCCGTCCTCACCCCGGAGCTCGACGACGCGCTGACGCGCCTTTGCACCGCGTTCGAGCAACTCGACGGAGCAGCGTTCATCGACAAGTTGGAGACCCTGGATAGACCCGAATGGGATCGGGTTCGGCAGCTGGCCGCCCACGCCAGGGGCCTGGCGGAAGCCCTTGCCGATGAGAAGTGGGACGACGCAAAATCCGAAACCACTGAATAGCCAACGCGCGCAACTGCCGCGCAGGGGCTCTACCGACTTTGCCGCGCAGCGGCTCTACCGGCTGCCGCGGGGCGGCCCCACCGGCGCTCCGGCGTGCTAGGCGGAGCCGAGGATCCCGTCCAGCCAATGCGGCCAGTCCTCATTCGCGAGACCAGCTCCCACAAGGACGTCTCGCCAGTCCTGCTCCAACAGATCGCGGTTCTGCACGAAGCGGTCCCAGTTTCCACCCGTCCGAACGACGAGCGCGGCCTGCACCCGTTCCGGGTCCTGACCGCCGACTTGACGCGTCGAGAGAGAGCGAAGCGCCGCTAGGACTTGGTCAGCGGAGCCCGGACCGAATTCGATCGCGATCCATCTGGCGAGCCGTTCAGAGACCTCCACATCCAGATTGTCCAGCAGCGCGTCCGAACACCTGGTCGTGACTGGTCTGCCTCGCGGAACGCACTACTTTGCCGCACTGCGCGCGCGAAACGCACGCTACTGCCGCACGCCGGCTACCGGCTTACCCGCGCATCGGGTGCAACGCCGGTGCCAACAACGGTGTACAGACGCTTCCGCGGGCCAACTCGTGCCAAGTGTCTCTGCTCGGGCCAAGCTAGCTAGCTTGCAGCATGACCTGCGGGCAGGTCGGCGAAGCGGCTGTACCGGCCCTGGAACGCGATGGCGATGGTCGCGGTGGCGGTGCGGACGCCGCGGCAACGCGCTGGAAATTCCGGCGAAACCCCCCGCCCCGACGATGTAGACATGACCAACATCCGGCCGGATACCCGGTTGGGAACCCCGGCCAACGGGTGGACGGTGTCGGCCGGCGCGGTCGACCTGCGGCGCCGCGCACCCGAGCCGGTCGTGGTGACGGTGCCGGCCCGTCCCCAGCATCTCACCCTCGACCTGGCCCGTACGGCGCTGGTCGTGGTCGACATGCAGAACGAC
>Ga0068855_100012283_pt1 | contig 10348 bp, 16 predicted proteins | sample KBSCornC52_FD_66592 | JGI IMG/M metagenome (GOLD analysis project Ga0068855, IMG submission 66592) | Corn rhizosphere microbial communities from Kellogg Biological Station, Michigan, USA - KBS Corn C5-2 | ecosystem: Host-associated > Plants > Roots > Rhizosphere > Soil ... | reverse complement strand
CGTTTTCGTCTACGCAGCCGCCTGTCGTACGATTACCCTCGAGCAGGCGTAGCCCAGCGGCTCATAAACCTCGCCACTCACCCAAAGTCGATGCAGCAAGACCGCCAGCTTCCGCGCTACCGCTACCGCGGCTCTCTTCTTTGCGTTCTTTCCCCCACGCTCGCACAGACGTAGTCCGTACTGTCGTAAGTCGCTGTCGGCTCCAAACGGTCCCAAGATATAGTGCGCACTCCCGACCAACAACTTGCGCAGCATCGTGTCCCCAGCTTTGCTGATTCCCAATTGCGGCTGGCTTTCTCCGGAGTCCTCCTGCTTCGGCACTAATCCCAAATACGGCCCCACATCGCGGCTCTTGAACAGGTGAAGAGCAAACCGGGCACCCGCCAGTATCGCCGGGGCCGTGATCTCGTCGAGAGCTTTCCCGATTCCACGGATATCACAGTGGAGTTCTGGCCAGGACTTCCTGAGTTTAAGGCTTGTAGTGCGTTACCGCCATTTGATCCCGCGAACGTCAAGTTCCACTTGGAATGGAAGCATGATGCTCAGATCGTTCCGGCCAAAGGGACCTTTTTCGTATCGGAGGAGTCGCAGCAACCTTGGTGCGAGGACAACTGTTCAGGGCGCTGGACATACCAGCTGAGAATCGATTCCCAGGATGTGCCCCTTCACGACAACCTCATTATCAGGATTGAAGCAGAGGATGGCACTCGCCTCGCGGAATACGTCGGGGAACTTGACGCACTTCCGCAGCCTCCTTCCTTGAGGGTTCGCACAGCACACTAACCAGTCTTACCAATGCCTCTCTGCGGCGGTGCCGGGATGTTCAGATCCTCAGCACACGATTAGCTGTAGATAAATCCCGATTGCACTCAAGATGCCTTCCCGTCGGACAGGGGGGAGTGAAATCACGGCAATCGTGGAAGTCAGCGAAGATTCGGTTTATCGGAGGGAGGTGTGGATTAAGGTATCATGCAATCGAAGAATTCCAAGGGTAGCGAAGGAATCGACGATATATGGCTCGGCTTACCCGGATTGACATTGTTGTTCAAGATTGTTTGCAGTCATATATGCCATCCTTGGAGTCGTTTTCCTTGTTGCCTCTGTAAGCACTTCCTGAGTTTGGGCAACATCAAGGCCGATGTCTACTAGGTCGGACGGTGGTCAATTGTCGAAAAATCCGACTACACCGATTGAATCCGAAACAGGTGAGTCGCGACTGTGCAACTTTGCGGTCTTCTCGTCTGTCTCTCTCAATCGGTGCCAGCTTAAGTTCTAGGCAAGCTGAAGGTGTAGGCGCAGCGGTGCCCCCTTGCCCCAGAACCTATTTATTGTCAGCGATACCCGCAATGGATTGACGCCAGAAGCCCCCGGCAATGTGATTTGAAGGTAGTAGACTTTTCGCCCTTTGACCGGTGGTAGCCTGAAATGACCTGCCGAATCAGTGCTGGTCGAGCGAAGCTCTGTCTTCCAGTCAAACGTCAGCTCTGCGACTCTTGCTCCAGCAATGGCATCGCCATTGGAGTACATAACAACACCTTCAAGAGCTTTGACTTTCTGCAACCGAAGCTCAACGATTTCTTCAACAGCATGGACGGTGTGAAAAGACAAAGAAGCCAAAAGGAAGATGGCCCAAATCATTGATCGCCTTAGTTGCATACGTTCCTCTGAACGGTTTCAGTCTAAGCCAGACTGCGGATCGTTGACGATAAATCTCTCAATAGCACCCAAAAATGGCAGGCCGGTGTTAGGATTCGCACCGTGGCAATGATTGCAGTGGTTACACGGCAGCTCCCCATTTGAAGCGTCATTGCGGGCTGCGCTTACGTTGCATACAGGTTGCTGAGCCTCCTCAGATTCGAGCGCGGACGACGTAAAAAGAACCAGCTGCACACAAAAGGAGATACCTCATTACTGCTCCTGACTGCTTTGACCCTAGTGGGGATAATTCTCTGCCCTATGTTTTTCGTGCCCTCGAACTCAGTGGTTAATTCCAGAGCAGGAGTAGCTGCCACTATTGTCGTTGTGGGTGGCGCGCTGACGTACGTTTTCAATGCAGAGGTGCCCCTCATTCGTGATGGTTGGCGTACCATCGCCGTAGAGCTCATTGACGTGGCAAATGGCGAATAAAGAAGCAAAGGAATATTCAGACAATCGGCGGCCCAGACCTGCCCTTCGTTGCTTCTCCTGAAGCTAGCGGATCAGCTACACTCTCAGACTTCCGAATTGCCCTGGCCCCAGAGTCTCGATTGGAAACCACTAACGTGGACTCGAATTATGAAGGCTGCCACAATTCGATGGGATTTCCCTCGGGGTCATGCAGACGCGCGAAGCGCCCAATATTGGGATAAGACTCCGGGTCTTTGACCTCAATTCCTGCGGCTCGTAGCTGAGCTACCATTTTGTCGAGGTTATGCACTCGAAAGTTGACCATCCATACTTTGTTAGGGTCCCCGAAATATTTGGTCGTCTCGGGAAACGGACTGAAGGCGGTCGGTCCGGCCTCTTGCTGCCAAGGGTTTGCGCCCTCGCTCGTTGGCGTGAGCGCAATTCCCAAGTGTTTCTGGTACCAGGCTCCCAACGCTTTGGGATCATGAGCTCGGAAGAACAATCCTCCGATTCCGGCTACTTTCTCGATTTCCGATCCTGCCGCTTCATGCTGAGCAGGTGTCTTGGCAGGCGAAGCAGCACCCACTGGCTGCACCGGGTTCTGTGCCGCCGCGTCTAGTTCAATCTGGGGCAGAATGAGGCTTGACCCGAAAGCGTACGGCAGGATTTGAAGTAATTGGCGCCTTTGAAAGCCCATCCCATTCCCCCTAGAGACGACGTTGTGCGAGTTTACTCGACGATGCCTGCGCGCGGATTGAGTTCCGAAAGATGTTAGCGAACGCCATTTCACTGCTAAGTCAAAGTTTTGTAAATTTAGGAATTGTGTTCCGTCACAACCAGGATTGAATCGTTTGTGACAGAGCGGAGGTTCCCTGCTGCTGCTTTGCGCGCATTGATCCCACGGTGAACCACACGGGTTTGCCGGATGTACAGCCGCCGACCCTCGACAAATTCGCGCCAAATTGGTGATTTATACTCCTCATTGCTTCTTGATGGCTGTGGGAGCAATGCCTATTGTGAAGAAACTCATCTTTGCTATGGTTTTGCTGTTTCGGCCTGTATGGGTCTGCTCGCAAACCTATTCGACTTCGTTTCCACTGACAGAGAATCCCATTTCGGAAGGACGCAAGTGGGTAGGGGGACAGTCGTCCGGTGGAAACCTTTGGGGCGACGTTCGGACGGGCAGCGGAATGGCTTACGGGGTCAGCGAACCGACGCGTTATGGAGACCCGACGGCGATTCTCAAGGGACATTGGATCGCCGATCAACAAGCCGAGGTAACAGTCCGAATCAATAGGACGCCGACCGTCTGTTGCCACGAGATAGAGGTCCGGCTGCGCGTGGCGATCGCAAAGAACAAAATCACAGGTTACGAGGTCTACTGCAGCGTCGTTCCAGGGAGCAGATACTGTCACATAGCGCGATGGAGTGGGCCGAACGGTCTGTACTGCAACATTGAGCCGTCCTCGCCGAGCATCTACCTTGTGAATGGAGACGTGCTGAGGGGCACGGTCACTGGCTCGAACCCCGCATTGATTACCGCGTACCTCAATGGCCAGCAGATCATGCAGGTGCCCGACAACGGAAACGAGGGCGGTGAAGGGACGGACTGCGGTACAAGGCGCCCCGTGTTCACCGCTGGCGCCCCGGGTCTCGGCTTCTACGACAACCAGAACGACTCTAAATGGAACGACTTCGGGGTCTCGAAGTTCCGTGCGAACGCAGAACAGGCAGGTAGCCGTTGAAATCTTCCAACTAGAGGATGGAAAAGGGCGTAGACGTCTGATTCCAGCCAGGAATTTTCAACAGACGAGATTCAGCGCTCAAAAGTACCTTGTCAGTCGGGGGAGGGGCGAGAGTGCCGCAGGATTCGTATATGTGCGATGGAATTTGGGTACCATAAAACAGCAGGACAGGGTAGCCAAGTGCCAGAACACGCCAAGGATGTCAATTGGCACCTTCCGTCAATGGGTTCGCTACATCACTGAAAGGCGCGGGCGCATAAAAAAGCGAAGGTTTGGAGGAGGTCACTATGTGCGGAATCGTAGCCATGTTCTCGCGCAGTCGTCCGGTTTCACCGGCGGTACTAGAAAGCGCCACGCAGCGACTCTATCATCGCGGGCCCGACGGACAGCGGCACTGGATTTCGTCGGATGAGCGAGTAGGTCTGGGGCACGCCCGACTCAGCATTATCGATCTTGCGACCGGCGATCAACCCATTGCCAGCGAGGATGGGCGCAAGCACATCATCGTCAACGGCGAGTTTTACGACTACGAGTCCACGCAGCGCAAGCTTGAACGTGCGGGCCACCATCTGCGCACAAGATCTGACAGCGAAATCGCATTGCATCTTTACGAAGACCTCGGCGTTCAGTGTCTAAACGAATTGCGCGGTGAGTTTGCATTTGTGCTCTGGGATGAGAATCACCGCACTCTGTTCGCGGCGCGCGACCGCTTCGGCATCAAACCGCTCTTTTATGCGATCCATCGCGAAACTTTATACCTCGCTTCAGAGGTAAAGGCACTCTTTGCGGCCGGAGTGCCAGCCCGCTGGGATGCTGATTCGGTCGCACAGGCCACGGAATTTGGCAGTCACCAGGTGCGGACGCTTTTCGACGGGATTTTTCAGGTCCCACCTGGACATTATCTAATCGCCACCGAAAGGCATATCGAACTCAACCAATATTGGGACTTCAACTATCCGCCGCGAGACAGCGCCGCATTGCGCCGTTCTGGGGCAGAGTATGCTGAGGAATTCCGTCACGTCCTAGACGAAGCCGTCCGCCTTCGCTTGCGTGCCGATGTACCGGTAGGGTGCTATCTCAGTGGTGGACTGGACTCTTGCTCAGTGCTGGGCCTTGCTGCAACACACCGCTCAGATCCGATTCGCGCCTTCACGCTAACGTTCGATCGTCCGGACTACGACGAAGAAAAAGAAGCCAGGGAGATGGCTTCGAAGGTAGGAGCCGACTTTTTCCCCATCCCGATTCGGCAGGATGACCTGGCCGATAATTTTGCCGACGCGATTCAGCAATCTGAAACCTTCTGCTTCAATGCCCACGGCGTAGCGAAATATCTCTTGAGCCGGGCGGTCCGTGATGCCGGCTACAAAGTCGTAATCACCGGCGAAGGATCGGATGAGATTCTAGGCGGCTACGCCCACTTTCGTCGCGACATGGTGCTTTACAACCGAGATGGTCAAGATACGGCGGAGGCCACTACGCTTCTGGAGGAACTCGAGAGGCTAAATCCCGTGTCCCGAGGCTTGCTGCTGCCTCACGGCGCCGCCAAACCGCTCGAGAATGTGAAGCGGGTTCTTGGATTTGTTCCGTCGTGGATCGAAACCTTTTCCGCCCGTGCAGCGAAGATGCTTCCGTTGTGGCATGAGGATTTTGCCGAACAATACGGTTCTCGCGAAAGCTATCATGCTCTGCTCAGTGGAATTGATGTCCGCGGGCAGCTCAGCGGGCGCGATGCCGTACATCAATCGCTCTATCTTTGGTCAAAGACCCTGTTGCCCGGGTACATCCTGAATATGCTCGGCGACCGCATGGAAATGGCACACTCTGTCGAAGGCCGCGTGCCTTTCCTTGACCATAGAGTAGTGGAAGTCCTGTGTTCGCAGCCGGTGCACCAAAAGATCCACGGCATGACCGAGAAGTACGTTCTCCGCGAGGCCGTTCGCGACGTGATTACTGAAACGGTATACAAACGACAGAAACATCCGTTTCTCAGCCCGCCCGCGACTTTGAATCCAAAAGAAAAACTGAGCGCTTTGGTCAATGACACGCTTCGAGGCCATGTTCTCGCCTCAATTCCTTTTTTCGATCAGAAGAAGGTCGTCACTCTTCTGGACAGCCTGAACGCTATGGATGAAGGCGCACGAGTAGCCAACGATCAGGTTCTCATGATCCTGGTCAGCGCTTGCGTTCTGCAAGAGCGCTTCGGTCTGGAATCAAGAGCCCGGCCGGAATCAAGATCGTCCGCGCTGGCCAGTTGAGATTGGCTCACGGTTTTTCGTGCCTAAGGTATGCTCAGCAATCCGGAAGCCCTCGGCCGGTGGGTGGGAGTTGGTGATTTCGATGATCGGCATCTCGCCCAAAATCGCCGTTCATCATTGAGATGGGGGAGATCCTTAACGAAGCCCGAGAAGGGGCGTGAAACGGGGCTTGTAGGCGCTTACCGGTTTACCTGCTGCGCGAATTGACAGTAGCTGCCATCCATCTGCTGGCTACATGATCACATGAGTAATACGTACCGTCCCTACTTCAACTGTAAGCCACTCCGCATGGGGGCGTCAGTGCTGACCAGGCAGGTCGACCAACAACGGAGGGGATGATGAGAGTGCTCCGCTACCCTGATCATGTAACCATTGCGGTGGCGAATGCCGCGACTGCGATCGAGTTCTTCGAGATCCTGGGTTTCCGGAAGCAACACGTTGCGATGATCGATGGCGGTCTGCCTGCACGATACATGGGCATGCCGGACGTGAAGGCTCAGCACATCACGCTTGCACTCGAAGGAGCCGAGCCTCGCTTCGAGATTCAGTTGCTCGAGTTCGATCCAAGGCCGCCGCAAGATCCGGGTGAGCATCCGTCAAACCTGCGGCGACGAGGCTACAATCATCTTGCATTCCGTGTGGATGATATTGGCGCCACCACCAGGCACCTGGTGGCCAACGGCGTGAAAATGCTCAGCGAGGAGATGGACTATATCAGCCGGCTGGTCCGCTTCTTCGAAGGTCCCGAAGGTATCACCCTCGAGCTGGTGCAATTGGTCGACACAGAAAGCCTCCAGCGGTCCCCAGCGGCGCCTTCCCGACAAGCGGGTTAGAAAAATGGTTGGGACTACGTGGTTCGCTTTCACCGCCGTAGGCGTTTCATGCGGCACCGTTGTGCAAAATTCTGTGGAGATTGAGTCGCACGCGGGTTCCCCTTTAGACTAATGACCGCCCGCTAAGACCCTTTCGCAAGAAAGTCGGGAGAGCCGAGAATGGCAGCCAATCCAATTACCCCTGTACCAGAGTTGACATTCAGAACCGAGAAGAACGCCGACGAAGCCATAGTCTTCATCTCGGGTCGGATCACATCTGCGACGTCTGGTCTCTTGCAGACCAAGGTTCGCGGGCTCATACCAGAGACCAAGCGCATTTTGCTGGATCTTGAAAACGTGAACTACATCGATAGCTCCGGAATCGGCGCGATGGTCGCCGTTTATTTCGCCGCGACCAGAGCACAGTGCGACTTAAGAGTGGCGAATGCTCAGCCACGGATCAGGGATCTATTCGAGATCACAAAGCTTTCAGCGGTGCTCGAGAACCATGAAGGGCATCGCGAAAAGTCCAATGAGTGATGTTGGACAAGGGAGAAAAGGGAATTGTTCAACCGGCACGCTGTAGTTAGGGATTCGCTTCCGCTTAGCTCGTGAGGCGTCGGGTGGGGAAAATGAGGTAAGAATTCGAACCACCGACAGTGGCTGTGTGGTCGGCGGTCCGGCACCAATTCACAACCTGGTTTGAGTGTCAGGCCTTTTTCGTGAGGGCGTCGCGAATTCGCCGTCCCACGATCGCCTCTTCCCCGGGCTGCAACATCCAGACTCCAACCACGAGCGTGTTCGCATCCGCCGGGATGCCTTGGTTGGGCTTTTGGCCAGTGTTCGGGTTCAGTTCGATCGAAGGCGTCCCCATCCGCAAAGCCTCGACGATCTGGCCAGTTGTGACCCCGGTGACTGCTGGGTCGAAGCGTATGAGCAGATGTGGAACATGGTTGGCGATCTTTGGAACCACGGTTTCCGTCCTGACCGAAGGGATGTCCTTGACGGCACTGGCAATGAGATCGACCCGTTTCTGGTAGTCGCCCTGCATCGACACTTCCGTCTGCGAAAGGACCCAGTCGACCGCCGCAACCATGCCCACAATTTGTTCCTTCGCTACCTTCATGCCGCGGCCGATCCCGTCTCCCGGATTGTTATTCGCATGCGCCAAATCTGTAAGCACCTTTCGGCCCAGCAGAAGACCCGCGTTTTGTGGGCCGCGCATCCCCTTGCCTCCGGAAAAAGCGACAAGATCGAAACCCATGCCGGTGTATTTCCATAAATTCGAAATCGGCGGCATGTCGGCAGCTGCATCCAGGTGGCAGGGGATGTTGTGCTCGTGCGCCACCTGCAGCCACTCTTCCCGGCCAATCTGTGCGCTGCCGGCGATCCCATCCTCGTCCTCCGCAGCATTAAAGAAATTCGTCATCACCGCATTACCTGCGCCGCATGCGCGCTTATAGTCGTCGAGCGTTACCACCTCGGTCACCCGCGCCCCACAGAGATACATTGCGCGATCATACTCATAGCGGTGAGCATGCTGCACGATGACCTGATTCTTCATACCCTCAATCGACTGCGGCATGTCCAGAATTTTGATGTTGTTTGCATACTGCAGGCAAGCGGCCGTCGCCAGGCTGATGGCTCCGGAAGCTCCCGAAGTCACAACCGCTCCCTCGCAATGGAGGCGACGCGCGATGTACTCACCTGCCCTCTGCTGCAGATCGTGCAACCGCACAGGATGAAGTGCGGCCTTCTGCACCGCCGCTAGAACCTCGGGTGGCATGCAGGCAGCCGTTAGTGTGGTATAGGTACCAGCGGCGTTGATAATCGGCGAGACCCCAAGCTTTGCATAGTAGTCCTCGCCCTCTGATGTTACCGTTGGTGGTGAAAGAGCTTTGGCAGAGGGAAGCAGCGGCAGCGCGCCGATGGCCGCAACCAGCGAACTGGCCCATTGAAAGAAGCCGCGACGAGAATGGAGGCCTCCTTGCAATTCGGACGATCCTGACATGGTGGTCACTCCTTACGTCCAGAAACTTGCAGACAGAAAGTGTACATCGAGCACGAGCGGTTCCACCCGTTCGAACAAAAGCCAGTGTTGTGGCCAGAAGTCATATCCATGATCCGTGAAATACCGGACGTTTCGCAACATTTCGAGAGCGCCAACTCCGAAGCCTTCACCCCGACTCAGAAAAGATCCATTGATTGGTGATAAATCTTGTTTCCGCCCCTTCGTTCATTGAATGATATTGTGATCCACTATCCGCGTTTGTTCTGCGGAAAACGGAGAGATGAATGTCACGAGATGACGCTATCGCCGTCGTAGAGTCGTATTTGAACGGTTTGGCGAAAAAGGACCTTTCAAACGTGCCGTTTGCGGCGGACATTACTTTTGAAGGCCCGCGAGTGCCAAGGCTGATTGGACGGGAGACAGTTATGGGATTCTTGACAAGCATAATGCCACTCCTCAAACGCATAGAGATAAAACAACACCTTGTGGACGGAGAATTCGTAGCCACCATGTTTGATATGGAAACGGTCAACGGGACGGATAAAGTTGTCGATTGGCTCCAAGTTTCAGGCGGCCAACTGAAGGCGATTCGCTCCTTCTATTATCCGCAAGTTGCCAGTTGAGCAACCGGATCATTGGTGGCGGACAGAGGTTTCAGACCTTCGCGTTTAGGAGCTGCCAAGTGAATCTCGCAAACATTTGTCATTGCTGTTCCTCCGCTGGCATTGGCTCTCCTCATCCTCGGCGATCGTGCGAATGTCGCTAGCCGGGATCGAACCGACGGCCTCATCGTTCTGAAGTTGCGAATTCTGAACAAAGTTGGCATCCGACGCGGACAGCCACTGCATCGTACTCTGAAAGATCCAAGCAACGACATTTAAGGAGAAAGAGAAAACATGCGCCTTATTAGTCGCGTAACTGTGATCGGCATCTTACTGGCGCCCAGCATCGCTGCGGCACAGATACTTACCAGCGGGAATGTTTTTCTCGGCTTCTCGTATGCGAAAGGCGAACTTGGACTGCTGAACACGCATTCTATGTATGGTTGGAACGGCTCGCTGGAAGGCAAGATGATGAAGTATTTCGGCGTGGTCGCCGACTTCGGCGCGCACTACGGAGGTTACACGCAAGCTCCCGTCGGAGGTCCGGTTGGTAGAGGTTCACGTCAACGGCAGTCGGTATACGGTGATGTTTGGCCCAAGGGTGTCATTGCCGATCGGCAGGTACACGCCGTTCGCGCACGCGCTGTTGGGAGTGGCCCATGAAAACAGCGGCGGTGGGCTTTCGGACACGTCCTTTGGGGACGCGATTGGCGGCGGCCTCGACTACAAGATCGTCAAGGCCTGGCCGCGCGTGTACAGATCGACCTACTTCAGACCAGGTTCTACGGCGGAAATCAAAACCACGTCCGGGCCGCTG
>Ga0068855_100012280_pt1 | contig 10350 bp, 9 predicted proteins | sample KBSCornC52_FD_66592 | JGI IMG/M metagenome (GOLD analysis project Ga0068855, IMG submission 66592) | Corn rhizosphere microbial communities from Kellogg Biological Station, Michigan, USA - KBS Corn C5-2 | ecosystem: Host-associated > Plants > Roots > Rhizosphere > Soil ... | reverse complement strand
GGTGGCGGCCCATACGAGGTGGCGTAAGGGGTCGGCTGCTGAACCGGCGCGGTTGGCTCGCCATCTGGCTGCGCGCTCGCTGCGGCAGCTCCCCCGTCAAATTCGGCGCGCTCGTCGCGCGGCTCATGATCAGTCATACCGGTATTGTCGGGTATCCGGGCTGCGACTGAAGTGTGATCGCGTCCATCGGTGCACAACGTCGCCCCATTGGTGAACAGTGGTGATCGCGTATAGCCTGGAAACCCGCTTCCGAACGTATCGGGAGTGCGGCATCATCGGCGGGTTCAGCATCGTGTTCGCCTAATATCGATTTCCCCTGGAAGGGCTTTCCCGTGCCTACCGGCAAGGTCAAGTGGTACGACACCGACAAAGGCTTCGGCTTCGTTTCTCGCGACGATGGTGGCGATGTCTTCGTGCATTCGTCCGCGCTGCCCTCTGGCGTCGAGTCGCTGAAGCCTGGCAGCCGCATCGAGTTCGGCGTCGCCGAGGGCAAACGAGGCGAGCAGGCGCTGTCGGTGCGGGTGCTCGACACCCCGCCGTCCTTGGTGCAGGCGCAGGCCCAAGCGCAACGCAAGAAGCCCGACGAAATCGTCGTGATCATCGAAGACGTCATCAAGCTTCTGGACGACATCTCGAACGGGCTGCGGCGCGGGCACTATCCCGACAAGGCCGCCGGCCGCAAGCTGGCCACCGTCCTGCGGGCCGTCGCCGACGACCTCGAGCAGTAGGCAGCCTGCGCGTCGGGTGCGGTGTGCACGTCGGGGTGGGTGTCTTTGTGCACGGTAGACCGAGCGCAACGCCACCCAGCCTTGGCGGCAGCTACCGAAGCGCATCCTTTCGGAGCGAGGGCACCAGACCGGCACCGGCCGCGCGGGTGAGGAGTCGCTCGATCGCCGCGTAGCCTTCGTCGCCGAGTTCGAGGCTGAACTCGTTGACGTACAGCCCGATGTGGCGAGCCTGCACCCCGGGGTCCATCTCCTGTGCATGCTGGGCGACGAAATCCTTCGAGGCCGCGGGGTTCGCGAACGCGTGCTCGACAGAAGCTCGGACGACGGCCGCGATCGCGGCGGTGTCGAGCTGACGTTTGGCCACAATGGCGCCTAGCGGGATCGGCAACCCGGTGCTGGCCTCCCACCACTCGCCGAGGTCGACGTTGCTTGTCAGCCCGTAATCGCCGTACGTGAAACGTGCCTCGTGGATGACCAACCCGGCGTCGACCTTGCCGTCGCGCACTGCAGGCATGATGTCGGCGAATGGCATCACCTCGATCGTCAGGCTGGTTCCGATGCCGATTTCTGCTGCCCACAAACGGAAAAGCAGGTATGCGGTGGTGCGCTCGCCCGGAACCGCAACGGTCGCACCGGTCAGGTCGCTACGGCCGGCGGTCAGCACGAGCGGCCCGCACCCTCGGCCGAGCGCTCCGCCTGCCGGGAGCAGAGCGTAATTGTCGAGTAACCAGGGAAGCGCTGCATACGACACCTTGACGACGTCGAACTCGCCGCGCTCCGCTGCGCCGTTCGTGACGTCGACATCGGCGAACGTGAGGTCGACCGCCGGTGCGTCATCGAGAAAACCGTTGACCCACGCGTTGAAGATGAACGTGTCGTTGGGGCACGGCGAAAACGCCAGCGAGAGTGGTCGCGGTGCCGGCATCGCAATCGTCACGGCAGGGGCTCCTTCACCAATATTGCGAAAGCTCTCGACAAAGTGCCGAAGGCAATGGGCAGCTTCCAAGTCGACCGATCACGGCGGCCTATCACGTTTGAGATCGCCCGAATTTCCGTTATGTATGAGGGGGAATTCGGAGCGCGCATAGCCGCGTCGACCACGCCGAATCCCTCCATGGCCTCGGCAATTGCGTGCGGGAAGCGAGATGTCAGCTGTTCGGCGTCCGTCTCGGTACCGGTCATGCAGGCGAGGGTGAGGATCGTGCCGTGCGCCACCGTCATCGAGCCCGCGAGCAAACGCTTGATGAGCGCGCCGCTCGCGACCGCAACCGACGATTCTTGGGCCAGACCCATGTCGCGAGGGCTGAGAAATCCGTCGTCGGTGCGAACTCCGAGATCGGCGAATGTGACTTCGGCTGCGATGGCGAGTTCGCCAACGGCAGCACGTCCGCGAAATCCACCGGCAACCCCAGCGCTGGCAACGAATTCGTAACGCGCAGCTGCCATCGCCATTGCCGTCGTGGTGGCGGCGGCGACGGGTCCGACTCCCGCGCTGATGGCATGCAGCACGCCCGCAGGAGTGTCGACACAGACCGCGGGCATGCCGCTGAGCGTGATGTGTTCGGCGGGCCCGAGATCACGAACGACCGCATCGCGTTCGGCATCGACCGCAGTCACCACGAGCAGCATGCATGCGATCGTAGTTGCCTGTGCTCACGTAAGCGGCTGGCGGCGGCCGCAGCAGCTGGCGGCGGCAGGGCTTTACGAGGTGGCGCTTGCCCGACGCGAGCCGTGGCGGCGGCGCAGCGTTTCGATGCCGCGGTCGGGACTGTTGCGCACCCCGTGCACCGTGATTGCGAGCACGAAGGTGAGCACGGCAGAGCCGAGGGCAAGGCCGAGACTGCCGTTCGACGGAAGCACGATGGCAAGAAACCCGCCGAGCACCCATGACAGTTGCAGTGCCGTTTCCGACCTGGCGAACGCAGATGTGCGGACGGCGTCGGCCGCGTCGTTTTGGATTACCGAATCCAGTCCGAGCTTGCCGAGCGACGCCACCAGGGCAGTGATCGTGATCGCCAGCGTCGCGGTGAGCAGGTTGAACCAGATCGCTGTGACGATGCCGATCGCCGCGGCCGAGATCAGTGCGCCGATCGCGAGCGCTTCCGGCCTGCGTGCTTTCAGCCAGGCGCCGAGTGTGGTGCCGAGCACGCTACCGATCGTGGCGCCCGCCACGATGATGCCGAGGTCGACGTTGGTGCCGAACACGCCGAGCGGATCGGTGCGGATCAAGAAGGCAAGAAATAGCGTGAGAAACCCGCTGAACGCCCGTAGCCCTGCGATTGCGCGCAGCATCGTCGGCATCCGCGCGCCGACCCCGCGCAGTGGCGGCAGGATGCGCCTGAACAGGTTGCTCCGGGTCGGCCGAGGCAGCTTGAGCACGCGAGTCTCGTGCTCCGAGGCGTTGTCGTAGCTGACCCCGGCACCCGGGCTGTAGCTCGTGCCGAGATCGTCGGGCTTGCGGCTGCGTAGCCGTGACTCGCCGGCGTTGGAGTCGACCCGGCTAGGCAGGCGGAACGCGAACACACCGCCCACGAGGTAGAGCAGCGTGGCTAGCCGCAGCGTCCAGGCGGGTGAGCCGGTCGCCCAGCTCAGGCCCTGACCGATCGGTGCGGCGATTGCCGCAGCGATGATCCCCCACAGCGACAGCCGTGCGTTGCCGCGTACCAAAGTGACGGACGGCGGGAGAACACGCGGCACCACCGCACTACGGCTGACGCCGTACGCCTTCGAGCAGATCAGCGCTCCGAACGCCGCCGGATACAGCTCGAACCCGCCCTTCGATGCGACCGCGCCGGCGATCACCCAGGCGAGAAAAGCTCGGCCGATCAACGTTGCGGCAAGCGCGTAACGTCGTCCGTTTCTGAAGCGGTCGAGCAGCGGGCCGACGACCGGGGCGACGACCGCGAACGGCGCCATCGTGACGAGTAGGTAGATGGCGACCCGGCTGCGCGCCTGATGCACGTCGACCGAGAAGAATAGGGTGTTCGCGAGTGCGACGGTGAGCATCGCGTCGGCGGCGCTGTGGATCGAGTGCAGGTCGATCAGGTTGGCGAGGCCGCTCTCGTCGGCACCTTCGGCGCGGGTCGACCGGACGAAATAGCGCGCGGCTCCGCGACTGCCCCGCATCGCGGTGCGCGCGGTGAACTGCACCGATCTTGCGATGCCGCGTGCCACAACCTGCACGCCGTTTGGCCCGGCGGTGCTTCGCGGATCGGGCGAACCGCCTCGAGCCCCGTCGCGTTCGGGGTGTCCGCGAGGCGACTCGGGCGTGTGCCGGGCAGCGCCTACCGGGCCTGCACGGCCGGGCTCGTGGGGCGGACGGATGTCGGACACGAGATCAGTCAACTACTCCGGAGTCGAGTCGTGCGGCGCATGTGAGAATGATGGACTGTGACCCAGTCTCCGCTCGACACCAACGTCGGTTCCGGCACTCGCGTCGATGCCGGCAACGGCACTGACGCCGATGTCGCCGTGGGTAGTGACGCCATTTTCACCGTGGGCAGTGCGACCGATACTGCGGCTGGTGGTGCGGTCGCGCCCGCCGTATCCGAGGCTGCAAAACCGGCTCCAGACGACGTCTGCGCTGCGGCTGTCGAGCTCGCTCGCGCCGCCGCGGTCGACGTTGGTGGCGCTGCGTTGGTGGGCGATCACGTCGGTATCGAGTCGGACGGCGAACGCATCGTCACGCACCACTTCGCATCGCTCGATCATGCCTACACCGGATGGCAGTGGGCGGTCACCGTCGTTCGGCCGCCGCGTTCGAAGAACGTCACCGTCGACGAAGTCGTCTTGTTGCCTGGCGCGGGTGCGCTGCTGGCGCCCGAGTGGGTGCCGTGGAACGACCGGCTGCAGGCGGGCGACCTCGGTGTCGGCGACGTGCTTCCGACCGCGGCCGACGACGAGCGGTTGTTGCCGGGATACGCAGGCGTCGGCCCGCACGATTCGCTCGACGACCTCGACACGATCGATGCGTTGGTCAACGAACTGTGGCTCGGCCGGCCTCGCGTGCTGTCTGACTACGGCCGAGGCGATGCCGCCTCGCGCTGGTACGACGGTGACCACGGACCGACCGCACCGATCGCCCGCGCTGCCGAACTGTCGTGCGCAACGTGCGGATTCCTCGTTTTGATGCGCGGTGCGCTGAGCCGGGTTTTCGGCGTCTGCGCCAACGAATTCGCGCCCGACGACGGCCGCGTCGTCTCGTTCGACCACGGTTGCGGCGCGCATTCAGAAGCACTCGTCATCCACACCGAGCCACAAAGCGATGAGCCGGCCGAGGTTGCCGCAGACACGGCCGGCAATGCGGCTCCGGAAGCAACCGACGCCGAGGTAGACGACGCCGGTGAGGCCGCCGACGGCACGCCCGATGAGGCCACCGATGGCGTCGATGCCGAGATGGATTCGCACTGAACGACCCGTTCGGCACTGCGCGCTTGCGGGCGCGGGTACTCGACGCTTGGACGGCATCTCCGGCACGGTTTCGTGAAGACGCCAATGCGGAAGAGGACTTGGTGCTCGGCGGGTACCGTGACCGCGTCGTCGTCGAACTCGCGCAGAACGCCGCCGATGCGGCCAGCCGGGCAGGTGTTCGTGGTCGACTTCGGCTGAGTCTTGATCGCGGCGTGCTGCGGGCGGCGAACACCGGCGCGCCGCTTGACGCAGCGGGAGTCGAGTCGACGTCGACGCTTCGCGCGTCGTCGAAGCGTGACGATCACGAAGCCGGCGTCGGGCAGGTTGGGGAAGCGGGCCGATCGGGCGCCGTCGGCCGATTTGGCGTCGGATTCGCTGCGGTCCTCGCGGTGTGCGACGCACCCGCGATCCTCACGCGTGGTGGTGCTGTCTCGTGGTCGCGGGCACGCACGGCGGCTGAGGTCGGCGAAATCCCTTCCCTGAAAGATGAATTGGGTAGGCGGGCGGGTGCGGTTCCGGTGCTTCGGCTGCCTTATCCCGACGAAACCGGGCGGGTGCCGGCAGCCGGGTTCGACACCGAAGTCGTTCTCGTGCTGCGCGACGCGACCGCCGAAGACCTGGTTCGTGAGCTGCTCGAAGGTGTCGACGCGGCACTCTTGCTGACCTTGCCGGCTCTTGCCGAAGTCGAGACCGTCGTTGACGGCGTCGTTCGGCGCCTCGTCGCCGAGCAGACGGCGAACGGCGTCGTGGTCGACGGAGCGCGGTGGGTGACCCATCGTGTCACCGGCCCACTTGATCCGGCGCTGCTGCGAGACCGGCCGGTGGAAGAGCGAGCTAGTCGCGAATTCTCGCTCACGTGGGCGGTTCCGATCGATGACGCCGGCGCTCCGCTGCCACTTCCGTCGTCGGTGCCTCCGGTTGCGCATGCACCGACACCCACCGACGAACTGCTCAGCATCCCGGCCTTGCTCATCGCGCCGCTGCCGCTTGATCCGACGCGCCGACACGTCGCAGCTGGAGCACTTCGCGACTACCTTGTCGAGCAGGCCGCAGCCGGTTACGTCGATCTGGTACGCGAAATGCCAGCCGTTGCTGAGGTTTTGGCGTTGGTGCCGGTGGGCGTTGCGGCCGGAGCGCTTGACGGCGAGTTGCGTTCGTTGATTCTCGGCAGGCTCGCCGAGGTCGCATTCCTTGGGTCGCACGACGCAGGCCTCAGCCTGCGACCGTCGCAGGCGCTCGTCCTCGACGACGGCGGCGCGGTGGTCGACGACGAGTTGCTCGCCGTGCTCGGTGAGGTGATGCCCGCCCTGCTTCCCGCACAGTGGGTTCGCAAAGGTCAGGCAGCTTTAGCGGGTCTCGGCGTCCGACGGATTGCTCTTGCTGCCGTTGTTGACGAACTGGCCACGCTACAGAAGCCGCCGAGGTGGTGGCATGGGCTTTACGCGGCATTGGCTCAGGCCCAGATCGGCTCAGGTTCGCTTGCAGGGCTGTCGGTTCCACTTGCGTCAGGCGGTCTTGCCCGATCGCCGCGTGGCTTGCTGATGCCGGGTCGTTTTGGCGAGCTCGATGTGCTCGGGCTGCGCACCATCGACGCCGAAGCCGCGCATCCGTTGCTGGTTCGGCTGGGCGCGATCGAGCCAGAGCCGGTAGCGATTCTCACGGGTGAGCGGGTGCGCGCCGCGGTCGAGAACTCCTACGACGCCGACGACCCCTCAGCGATCGCCGATGCTGTGCTGGCGCTGGTTGCGGCATCAGGCATCACGGTCTTCGACGAACCGTGGCTGGCCGAGCTCGCATTGCCCGACACCGACGGCGAACTCGTCGCGGCCGGAGAACTTCTGCTACCACAGGGAAAACTTGCTGGCCTTCTCGTCGATGACTCACCGTTCGGCGTCGTCTCCTCTGCCCTGATCGAACGTTGGGGCATCGAAGCGCTCACCGCGGTTGGTGTTGTCGACAGCTTCGCGTTAGTGCGAGCAACTGACGTGACCGATGCCGAGCACGACCTCGATGGCGAAGACGAATATCTGCGGTGGCTCTCCACCCTGGTCGACAGCGTCGAGCCAATCGTCGTCGACGAATTCGTGGCGGTGCGCGATCTTGAGTTGGTGCGCGGCGACGCGTGGCCCGCTGCACTGCGGTTACTTGCGCGACCGCCGCTTCGCAGCGCAGTCGTCCAGCCCGCCGTTGTATCGACCTCGTCGACGCGACTGCGAACGCTCTCATACACGGCGTGGTGGTTGCGGCGCAGCCACGTAGCGGCGGGCCGGCTCGCGTCGTCCGACCCGTTGCTCGAAGGGCTTTACGACGTCGTCCAACTTGATATCGACGAGGAGTTTCTAGGTGCGGTCGGCGCTTTGCGTGCGGTCGCTGACGCTGATGCTGACGAGTTGATGGCGCGGCTAGCTGACCCGGCTCGAGCGGTCACGCGAGAGCAGGTGCGGATCCTCTATGCGACGGTCGAACCGGAAAATCCGCCTACCAGGGTGCGTGCTGTCGCCAATGGCGCACTCGTCGTGCTCAAAGCTGACGACGCAGTGATCGTCGATCGGCCGGATTTGCTGCCATTACTGGGAAACCTCGGTGTGGTGCCGGTGCCGCTGGCCGATGCGCTGCGGGTAGCCGATGTGCTTGAAGTCGCGTTGGCATCCGAGCTCGGGGAGTTTCCGGTCGTCAGTAAAGGCGAAGCACGCGGCGATCACGTCGTCCATTCGCCATTGCTGGTAGCCGACGCCGACGGCGCGGCGACCAACGTGGCCTGGCGACTGATCGACGACGTGGTGCATGTCGATGCGGAGCAGTTGGCGTTCGGGCTTGGGCGTGGGAGAGCCTGGCGGGCGGGCGACTGGTCGCGACGCCATCTCGAGACCGAACTGATCGGTGATCCCGACAAGGCTGCGGTGCTGCTCGGCGAAGGTGATCTCGATCCGCTGCGCTAACCGGACGGGCATCGGCAGCCGCTGATCAGGTGGCGGTCGGGCGGCGCTGCTCGCCGGCCGCCTTGGTTGCTTCGGTTGCTGCAGCCGCCCGGCGGAGACTGCGCTGGTGCAGGCTCACCAGGCCGAACCCCCACACGCCGATGCCGATGCCGACGACGCTGACCCAAAGCCACCAGCCCTGGCCGTGCGCCGCCATGGCGGAGTGTCGGGCGAGCAGCACGAAGAACGTGATGGTCCACATCGCGGTGCCGACGATCGCGGGCAGGTATTCGTTGGTGCGCAGCGGGGCCGGGTCGGGCCGGCGAGCGCGTGTCGGGTGTGCTGCGGGCATATGGGTGAGCGTACCCGGCGGGCCAGCTGGATCCGGGCGGCTGTCGCACCGCGCATTCGCCGTCCGCGAAAAGTAGAACCGTTAGCAAAGCTAATGAGCTAAGCTAAGTAATCATGCCCACCAAGGTCGCAACCCTCGAGCTCGCAAGTGAGCTACGTGTCGCGCTGATGCGGCTCAACCGCCGGTTGCGCGCCGAGCGGCCTGACGAGAGCATGACGCTCACGCAACGCTCGGTCTTGGGCACTCTTGATCAGCACGGTCCGATGAACCTGGCCCAGCTCGCCAGCCACGAGCGGGTGCAGCCGCCGTCGATGACCCGCACGACCGCGGCACTCGAAGAGCGCGGGTTGATCACCCGCAGCACCGATCCGAAAGATCGACGGCATACCGTGTTCGATCTCAGTGCCGAAGGTCGGCGGCTGCTCCACCACGATCGCAGGCAGCGCGAGGCGTGGCTAGCCGGGCAGCTCGATCGGCTGAGTGCCGACGAACGCGCGTTGTTGCATGATCTCGCGCCGTTGCTCAATCGATTGGCGCAATCGTGAAAGGGATGTTTCGCGCGCTTAGCGTGCGCAACTACCGGCTTTACGCAAGCGGTCAGGTCGTATCGAACACAGGCACCTGGATGGGTCGGGTCACTCAAGACTGGCTCGTCTACCACATCTTGACCCACGACAGCAGCTTCGCGTTGGGCTTTGTCACTGCGCTGCAGTTCTTGCCGACGATGGTTTTCGGCATGTACGGCGGCATGCTCGGCGACCGGTACCCAAAGCGCCGAGTGCTTACAGTGACGCAGAGCACGCTTGGCCTGATCTCGCTGTTGAGCGGCGTTCTCATCGTGACGCACACCATGCAGTTGTGGACCATCTGCGTCATCGCGTTCTTCTTCGGCATTGCGTCTGCTCTCGACACTCCGGTACGCCAGGCCTTCGTGGTCGAGCTGGTCGGTCGCGACCTGCTGCAGAACGCTGTGAGCTTGAACTCCGCCACCTTCAATGTCTCCCGCATGATCGGGCCAGCCGTCGCAGGCTTGTTGATCGAGGCATTCGGCACCGCGCCCGCGTTCTTCGCCAACGCGGTTTCGTATCTCGCCGTCATCATCGGGATGCTCGTGATGACTGGGGCCGACCTGTACTCCGCGCCGCTCGTGGCTCGCGCGCGCGGCCAGTTGCGTGAAGGTCTTAACTATGTGAAGTCCCGTCCCGATTTGCTGCTTCCGGTGATGCTCATGGGCTTCATCGGCACGTTCGGGTTCAACTTCCAGATCACCAATGCGCTCATCGCCCAAGGAGTCTTTCACCGCGGGGCTGGCAGCTACGGAATTCTTTCGACCGCGCAAGCCGTCGGCTCGGTGGCAGGAGCGTTGACTTCGGCGCGGCGTAAACGCCGCCCGCGTGCGCGGTTGCTGGTGACGGCAGGCCTCGCGTTTGCCACGTTAGAAGCTGCGTCGGCGTTCATCCCGTCATACACGATGTTCATGCTGGTACTGATCCCGATCGGCGGCGCGGGCATCTTGCTGGCCACGTCGTGCAACTCGACGTTGCAGCTCAACTCCGCGCCGCACATGCAGGGCCGGGTTATGGCCTTGTATACGACAGTTTTCGTCGGGTGCGCGCCGCTGGGTTCGCTGCTCGTCGGCTGGCTCGGAGGGTTGTTCGGCCCGAGGTGGGCGTTGTTCTTCGGCGGCGGCATCTCGCTTGTCGCGGTTCTCGCCTGCGCCGTCTACTATTCCCGGGTGCAACAGATCAAGCTGCGCGCCGGTTATCTGTGGCGCCAGCGCGTTCCGGGTCCGGCTGAGGTCGCCGACGAAATGCTTGTTGCCGACGTCAGATCGAGATAGCGGTGCGCGGCGACGCGGCGAGCATGCGGCTTTTCGTCGCGCTAGTTCCGCCGGTGTCGGTCACGAGACATCTTGAGACCGCGGTTGCGCCGCTGCGCGACC
>Ga0068855_100012277_pt1 | contig 10351 bp, 8 predicted proteins | sample KBSCornC52_FD_66592 | JGI IMG/M metagenome (GOLD analysis project Ga0068855, IMG submission 66592) | Corn rhizosphere microbial communities from Kellogg Biological Station, Michigan, USA - KBS Corn C5-2 | ecosystem: Host-associated > Plants > Roots > Rhizosphere > Soil ... | reverse complement strand
GACGGCATCGGCGGGAATGGGCTCCTGGATGACCTCGACGCTGTCGAACACGCCCGTCTCGCGGGCCAGCTCGGCCACCCGCTCTGCGCTGGCGCGCACATGCTCGGGGTCGAACCCGTCCCACGAGACGGAAGGGATGCGAACCAGCGTCGACAACTCGGCGATCGCCGTCGGCAAACCGGCCTGAACCGCCTCCCGAAGGCCGTCGGCGTGCGGTGACGATTCGGGGGTCGAGGCGGACGAGGAGTCGGAAGCGTGGTGCGAAGCCATGCGGGTAATCTAAACACCACACAAGAGCAAGGACCCCCACCGTGGCACGCATCCCCAAATCAGTTGCCCCCAAGACCGGCGACGACGCGAGTGTCCGCGAGGCCCCGGTCGAGGCTCCGGTCGCGAAGGGGCGCCCGACTCCGACGCGCAAAGAGCAGGAGGCCGCGCGCAAGCAGCCCCTGGTTCCGAGCGACCGACGCCTCGCGGCCCGCCAATCGCGCGATCAGCAGGCTGCGCAGCGCGACCGGGCGCGCGTCGGCATGGCGCGCGGCGAGGACAAGTACCTCCCGGTTCGCGACAAGGGGCCGCAGAAGCGCTTCGCCCGCGATTTCGTCGACGCGCGATTCAGCATCGGCGAAGTGCTGCTTCCCGTGCTCGTCGTCGTGATCCTGACCTATTTCCTGCCGCCGGCCTTCTCGAGCATCGCCCTCATCGCGGTCTGGCTGATTCTGCTGGTCGTCGTGGCCGACGGGATCTGGATGGGGCACCGGATCGTCACGCAGCTCGGTGCGAAATACGGCAAGGACAAGCTCGAGCGCGGCCTGCGCTGGTACGCGTTCATGCGCGCCATCCAGCTGCGCCCGATGCGTCTGCCGAAGCCCCAGGTCAAGCGCGGGCAGTACCCCAGCTGAGTTCTGCCAGGTCCCTGTTGATCGCGCGCGCCCAGAACGGGCCGCGATACAGGAACGCCGTGTAGCCCTGCACCAGGGTCGCCCCGGCCGCCAGGCGCGCCGCGACATCGGCACCGGATTCGACCCCGCCCACCGAGATCACGCACAACTCGGCCGGAACGGACGCGCGCAGCAGTCTCAGAACCTCGAGGGCGCGAGCCGCCAGAGGAGCGCCGGACAGACCGCCGGCACCCATCGCCGCAACCTCGGCCGCCGGGGTCTTCAGTCCCTCGCGCGAGAGCGTCGTATTGGTCGCGATGATGCCGTCGAGCCCGAGGCGCACCACGAGATCCGCGATCCTGCGCACCTCGTCGTCGGTGAGGTCGGGCGCGATCTTGACCAGCACCGGGACAGCGCCTGCGGCGCCGCGCACGGCCTCGAGCAGGGGGGCGAGCTTGTCGAGCTCTTGAAGCCCGCGCAATCCGGGGGTGTTCGGCGAGCTCACATTGACCACGAGGTAATCGGCGTGCGGCGCGAGCAGCCGCGTGCTGTCGAGGTAGTCGGGGATCGCGTCGTCGACGTCGACCACCCGGCTCTTGCCGATGTTCACCCCGATGATCGGACGGATGCCGCGGGCAGACTCGCGCGCCAGTCGCGGCACGGCCGCCGCGGCCCCGTGATTGTTGAAGCCCATGCGGTTGATCACCGCCCGATCGGGGATCAGCCGGAACAGTCTCGGCTTCGGGTTGCCGGGCTGAGCGCGGGCGGTGATCGTTCCGACCTCGACGTGGCCGAAGCCGAGCTGCCCGAGCCCGCGGATGCCGCGGGCGTCTTTGTCGAATCCGGCGGCGACGCCGAACGGCGACGGGAAGGTCAAGCCGAGGGCTTCGACCGCGAGCCGGGAGTCCGGGCGGGTCGCGCGACGGATCAGCGCGCCGAGGCCGATGGCCGGCAGCATCCGGATCACCAGGAAGGCCAGGCCGTGCGCGAACTCGGGATCGAGGTGCGAGAGAACGAAGCGGAAGAGGATGCGGTACATACCGCAGCCAGGCTATTGCCTCCTGCCCGTCACCCGTTACTCCGTCGTGGTGACCTCGGCGGCCGGGGCGTCGTCGGTCTGGTTCTCGACACGCAGCAGGGTGATGGCGGCCTCGAAGTCGTCGAGCGAGTCGAAGCCCTGGTAGACGCTGGCGAAGCGCAGGTAGGCGACCTCGTCGAGTTCGCGCAGCGGCGGCAGGATCGACAGCCCGATGTCGTTGGCGTCGATCTGCGAGACGCCGGTGGCCCTGATCGATTCCTCGACCTTCTGGGCCAGCAAGGCCAGATCGGCGTCGCTGACCGGGCGGCCCTGGCACGCCTTGCGAACGCCCGACACGATCTTCTCGCGGCTGAACGGCTCGACGATGCCGCTGCGCTTGATCACGCTCAGGCTGGCCGTCTCGGTGGTGCTGAACCGGCGGCCGCACTGCGGGCACTGCCTGCGGCGACGGATGGCCAGGCCGTCGTCGCTGGTGCGCGAGTCGACGACGCGGGAGTCCGGGTACCGGCAGAAGGGGCAGAACATGGTGCCATCAGGATAAACGACGCCGCGCCGCAGGGCTGGGAGGCCGCGTTGCTACTCCGTGAACCGCGAATCGACCGCGTCGCCGTGCGCCGGCAGGTGCTCGGCATCACTGACGACCCGGATGCCGTCGCGCACGGCAGCGAGCCCCTCGTGGTCGTAGCGGATCACTTGCTGCGACCGCAGGAACGTCGTCGCCCCCAAGCCGGACGAGAAGCGCGACTGCCCGCCGGTCGGCAGCACGTGGTTCGAGCCCGCCAGGTAGTCCCCCAGGCTCACCGGGGCGTCCTGGCCCAAGAAGATGGCTCCCGCGTTCGTGATCAGGTCGAGGGTGCTTCCGGGATCCGCGGTCTGCAGTTCGAGGTGCTCGGGACCGTATGCGTTGCTGAACGCCGCCGCCGCCATCAGGTCATCGACCAGGACGATCGCCGACTGCCGCCCGTCGAGCGCGGCGGTCACCCGGGCGGAGGCCGTGGTGCTCGAGGCGAGCCGTGCGAGTTCGGGGATCACCGCCTCGGCCAGCTCGGGCGAATCGGTGACCAGCACGGCTGCTGCCAGCTCGTCGTGCTCCGCCTGGCTGACCAGGTCGGCCGCGATGAGCCGGGCCGGCGCAGAGCGGTCGGCGATGATCAGGATCTCGGTCGGTCCGGCCTCGGCGTCGATGCCGACCACCCCGCGCACCAGGCGCTTGGCTGCTGCGACGAAGACATTGCCGGGGCCGGTGATGAGATCCACCGGGTCCAGCGCAAGGTCGGGCACGCCGTAGGCGAGCGCGCCGATCGCGCCGGCACCGCCCATGGCATAGATCTCCTCGACCCCGAGCATGCCGGCCGCGCCCAGGATCGTCGGGTGCACTCCCCCGCCGAAGTCGGCCTGCGGCGGCGAGGCGAGCGCCACCGAGGCGACTCCCGCCACCTGGGCAGGGACCACATTCATCACGACACTGGACGGGTAGACCGCCTTGCCTCCCGGCACGTAGAAGCCGACCCGCTCGATCGGCTGCCAGCGTTGGACGACCTGCGCCCCCGGCCCCAGATCGGTGACCGCGGGAGGGGGGACCTGCGCCTCGCTCGCCAGACGCACCCGGCGGATCGCCTCGTCGAGGGCGGCACGCACGGCCGGGTGGAGTGCTTCTGCCGCGGCGTCGATCTCGGCAGGATCGACCCGGACCTTGGCCGGCCGCACGCGGTCGAGCCGCTCGGCCTGCGCGAGCAGGGCCGCTTCGCCGCCCGCGCGCACTTCGGCGATCAGCTGCGCGGCGGTCTCGCTCGCGATCGCGACGTCGACCTGCGCGCGAGGCACCAGGGTCATCAGCTCGGCGCGCCCTGGTCGCCGTCCGCGGAGGTCGAGCAACTGGATCATGCGTCAATGGTGGCAGAGTCGAGGGGTGGACCCCGAACCCCAGATCACCGACGACGTCTCTGCGTTCAAGTCGGCGTTCCGGCGACTCGCCGCGGGCGTCTCGGTGATCACCGCACGGCATCCGGACGGCCGGCCCGCCGGCTTCACCGCCACGTCGCTGGCGTCGCTGGCCGCCGATCCACCGATGGCGACGTTCAACATGGCGCGCAGGGCGACCGCGTGGCCCGCGATCGAGCAGACCGAGCACGTTCTCGTCCATCTGCTTGGCGTCCGCAATCGCGCCGTGGCCGAGACACTGTCGCTCACGGCGGATCAGCGCTTCGCGGGCGACCACTGGACGCCGGGACCCCTCGGACTGCCATTGCTCAACGACGTGCCGGCCTGGATGCTCTGCCGCATCGTCGGGCGCTATCCGATCGAGCAGAGCGCGACGATCGTCGTGCGCATCGAGGAGGGCTCGCTCGGGGCTCCGGATGTTCCGCTGCTGTATCACGAGCGCTCGTACTGGAAGCCGGGCGACCGGGTTTAGCCGAACCCGGTGGTCGAGTAGCGCCGAAGGCGCGTATCGAGACCATCCGACGAGCAACGGATCTCGACACGCGTCTTCGGCGCTACTCGATCGCCAAGACCCTCAGATCACGCAGTTGGGTCCCAAGAGCCGCTTCAGCTCGCCGTACAGATCGGCCGTGACCGACACCGGGTACGGGATCTCGAACATCCGCGCCGTGTCGCCGCGCACCAGGCGCAGACGCACCTCGTTGTCGCCCGAGTGGCGGATCAGCACGTCATTGAGGGCGGTGACGATCTCGGTGGTCGCCCGCTGCTCGGGGACCGAGATCACCAGAGGCCCCGAGCCCAGGCTCTGCCCGGTGTCGGGCAGGAACATGCTCTGGGCGTGGATGTTGAGCCCGTCATCCCGGGTGCTCACGCGGCCCTTGATCACCGCGATCGCGTCGTTGGCCAGGGCGGGCGAGAACTCCTGGTAGGTCTTGCCCAGGAACATCACCGCGACCTCGCCCCCGAAGTCCTCGAGCTGCACGATCCCGTACTGGTTGCCCGAGTTGCGCGCGGTCCGGTGCTGCACGCTGGTGATGAGGCCCGCGATGGTGACGGTCTCGCCGTCGTCGACGGTCTCGCCATCGAGAAGTTCGGCGATCGAGATCGTCGCGTGCTTGGCCAGTTGCAGCTCGAGGCCGGCGAGCGGGTGATCGCTCACGTAGAGCCCCAGCATCTCTCGCTCGAATGCCAATTTGTCTCGCTTGGCCCACTCGGGCCTCGCCGGGATGTTGTCGACGGCTTCCGGCTCGTCCCACAGGCTGTCGAAGTCGAATCCGACCTGGCCGTTCGCCTCGTTGCGCTTGACGCTCACCGCGGCCTCGACGGCCTCCTCGTGGATCTCCATCAGGGCCCGACGGGTCGCGCCCAGCGAGTCGAACGCCCCCGCCTTGATCAGCGACTCGACGGTGCGCTTGTTCGCGACCGGGATCGGCACCTTGCGCAGGAAGTCGTGGAAGCTCGTGAACCGGCCCTTGCTCTCGCGCGCTGCGCGGATGCCGTCGACGACTCCGGTGCCGACGTTGCGCACCGCGCCCAGCCCGAAACGGATGTCGCCGGGTCCGGTCGCACTCGGAACGGCGGTGAAATCCCCCGCCGACTCGTTGACGTCGGGCGGGAGCACCTGGATGCCCATCCTGCGGCACTCGTTCAGGTACATGCCCAGCTTGTCCTTCGAGTCGCCCACGCTGGTCAGCAGTGCGGCCATGTACTCGGCGGGATGGTTCGCCTTGAGGTAGGCCGTCCAGTAGCTCAGCACGCCGTAGCCGGCGCTGTGCGCCTTGTTGAAGGCGTAATCGGCGAACGGCATCAGGGTGTCCCAGAGCACCTGCACGGCCTGCTTGCTGTAGCCGTTGCCCAGCATGCCGGCCTCGAAGTCGGCGAACTGCTTGTCGAGCTCGCTCTTTTTCTTCTTGCCCATCGCCTTACGCAGGATGTCGGCCTGGGCCAGCGAGAATCCGGCCACCTTCTGGGCGACCGCCATCACCTGCTCCTGGTAGACGATCACGCCGAAGGTCGGATCGAGGATCTCGCGCAGCGGCTCGGCCAGCTCGGGATGGATCGCGTCGATCTGCTGCAGCCCGTTCTTGCGCAGCGCGTAGTTGGTGTGCGAGTTCATGCCCATCGGGCCGGGGCGGTACAGCGCGATGAGGGCCGAGATGTCTTCGAAGCCGGTCGGCTTCATCTGCCGGATCAGGGCGCGCATCGGCCCGCCGTCCAACTGGAACACCCCGAGCGTGTCGCCGCGCGCCAGCAGCTCGTAGGTCGGGCCGTCGGAGTCGAGGTCGAGCGCCTCGATCTCGAGGGCGCTGCCGGTGTTGCGCTCGATGGCGTTCAGCGCATCCTGGATGACCGTCAGGTTGCGCAGCCCGAGGAAGTCCATCTTGAGCAGGCCGAGATCTTCGAGCGGCGGCTGATCGAATTGGGTGATGATGGCGCCGTCGTCTTCGCGCTTCATCATGGGCAGCACGTCGATCAGCGGCTCGGCGGACATGATGACGCCGGCGGCGTGCACTCCCCACTGCCGCTTGAGGTTCTCGATGCCGCGTGCGGTCTCGAAGACCTTCGCCGCCTCGGCGTCCTGCGCGATCAGCGCGCGGAAGTCTCCCGCCTCCTTGTAGCGCTCGGACCCCACGGTGACCATGTCGCCGAGCGAGATGTCTTTGCCCATGATCGCCGGCGGCATCGCCTTGGTGAGCTTGTCGCCCACCGAGAACGGCATCCCGAGCACCCGGGCCGAGTCCTTCAGGGCCTGCTTGGCCTTGATCGTGCCGTAGGTCACGATCTGCGCGACCCGGTCGTCGCCGTACTTGTCGGTGACGTAGCGGATGACCTCGCCACGGCGGCGGTCGTCGAAGTCGACGTCGACATCGGGCATCGAGACCCGATCGGGGTTGAGGAAGCGCTCGAAGATCAGGCCGTACTTGAGCGGGTCGAGCTCGGTGATGCCCATCGCGTAGGCCACCAGCGACCCGGCCGCCGACCCGCGCCCGGGTCCGACCCGGATGCCCTGGCTCTTGGCCCAGCCGATGAAGTCGGCGACCACCAGGAAGTAGCCGGGGAATCCCATCTGCTTGATGACGTCGATCTCGTACTGCGCGCGCACCGCGTGCTCGTCGCTGAGCCCGTCCGGGAATCGTCTTGCCAGTCCGGTCGCCACCTCTTTCTCGAACCAGGTGGCCTCCGTCTCGCCCTCTGGCACCGGGAAGCGCGGCATGAGATCGCGCTTCTCGAACTCGACATTGCAGCGCTCGGCGATCAGCAGGGTGTTGTCGCAGGCCTCGGGATGATCGGCGAACAACTGGCGCATCTGGGCCGCCGACTTGAGGTAGTACTCGTGGCCCTCGAGTTTGAAGCGGTTCGGGTCTTCCATCGTGGAACCGGACTGCACGCAGAGCAGGATCTCGTGCGCGCTCGAGTCGTGCGCGTGGGTGTAATGCAGGTCGTTGGTGGCCAGCAGCGGCAGGTCCAGCTCTTTTGCCAGCCTGATCAGATCGCCCATGACCCGGCGCTCGATGCCGATGCCGTGGTCCATGATCTCGGCGTAGTAGTTCTGCTTGCCGAAGATGTCGCGCAGTTCTCCCGCGGCCTTGCGCGCCTCGTCGTACTGTCCGAGGCGGAGCCGGGTCTGCACCTCGCCGCCCGCGCAGCCGGTTGTGCCGATCAGGCCGGATGCGTAGGTGCTCAGCAGCTCGCGATCCATCCGCGGCTTGTAGTAGTAGCCCTCGATGGAGGCCAGCGACGACAGCCGGAACAGGTTGTGCATGCCCGCCGTGTTCTCGGCCAGCAGGGTCATGTGGGTGTAGGCGCCGGCGCCCGAGACGTCGTCTTCTCCCCCATTGCCCCAGCGAACGCGGGTGCGCTCGCCACGAGGCGTGCCGGGCGTGACGTAGGCCTCGGTGCCGATGATCGGCTTGATCCCGGCGGCGGTCGCCTGCTTCCAGAAGTCGTACGCGCCGAAGTTGTTGCCGTGGTCGGTGATGGCGATCGCCGGCATCTTCTGCTCGACCGCCGCCTCCATCAGGTCGGTCACGCGCGCGGCGCCGTCGAGCATCGAGTACTCGGTGTGCACGTGCAGATGCACGAAGGAATCGTTCGCCAATGTCGTCTCTAGAGTGTGCAGCCGCCTCTTTGGGCTAGTCCTCACCCTAACCGCGACGTCAGTCCTCGCGCAGAACGTCCAGAGCGTGTTGCAGGTCGGCGGGGTATTCGGTCTCGAACTCGACGCGCTCGCCGGTCGCCGGATGCCGGAACCCGAGCCTCATCGCGTGCAGCCATTGCCGCTCCAGTCCCACGCGCGCGGCGAGCACGGGATCGGCGCCGTACAGCAGATCGCCGACGCATGGATGCCGCTGAGCCGCCATGTGCACCCGGATCTGGTGCGTGCGCCCGGTCTCCAAGTGGATCTCGAGCAGCGTCGCGCTGCGCATCGCCTCGAGCGTCTCGTAGTGCGTCACGCTCGGCTTGCCGCCCGCCGTGACCGCGAACTTCCAGCTCGAACTCGGATGCCGCCCGATCGGTGCGTCGATGGTGCCCGAGAACGGGTCCGGATGCCCCTGCACGGCCGCGTGGTAGATCTTGTCGACTTCCCGGTCGTGGAACTGCCGCTTCAACTCGGTGTATGCGTGCTCGCTCTTGGCGACCACCATCAGCCCGCTGGTTCCGACGTCGAGGCGGTGCACGATGCCCGCGCGCTCTGCCGCGCCCGAGGTGCTGATCCGGAACCCGGCGCCCGCGAGGGCGCCGAGCACGGTCGGGCCGTCCCAGCCGACGGCCGGATGCGCCGCGACGCCGACCGGTTTGTCGATCACGACGAGGTCGTCATCGTCGTACACGACCGCGAAGCCGGGCACGAGTGCGGGCACGATGGTCGGCTCCGACTTGGGAGTCCAGGTGACCTCGAGCCAGCCCCCGGCGACCAGGCGGTCGGACTTGGCCAGGAGTGCTCCGTCGAGCGACGCCCCGCCCGCGTCGACGACCTCGGCAGCGAAGGTGCGCGAGAATCCGAGCAGGCGTGCGATGGCGGCATCCGCCCGCTCGCCCGCCAGGCCGTCGGGCACGGGCAGGCTGCGTGATTCCATGCCGCTAGTCCTTCGGCGTGGGCTTCTGGGCGGTGTTCTCGGCGGTCTCCTGGGCGGACCTCGGCGCGGTCTTCCGCGCGGTCCTCTGCGCGCCGGAGGGCGCCTTCTCGGGGACCACATCGGCGTCGTCGGCCGAGCGCGCACGTCGCACATAGACGGCCTTGCGGCCGTCGAGCCCGATGCCGCGCAGCGACAGGATGATGAACAGCCCCATCGCGGCGACGATCCCCGAGTCTGCGATGTTGAAGATGGCCGGGAATCCCCACACCTGGATGAAGTCGACGACGTGGCCGACGCCGAACCCCGGCTCACGGAACAGCCGGTCGGTCAGGTTGCCCGCCGCGCCTCCCAGAACCAGCCCGAACACGCACGCCCACCCCAGCGATCGGATGCGACCGGCGAACCAGATGATGACGACGACGACACCGACGGCCACGATCGACAGGATCCAGGTGAATCCGGTCGCCAGCGAGAACGCGGCGCCCGAGTTGGTGACGAAATGCAGCTGCAGCACCTGGCCGAGCACGGGCACGAGATCTCCGTCGTGCAGAGTCGTGACGATCAGGTGCTTGGTGAGCTGGTCAGCTCCGTAGAGCACGAGCGCGACCGCGCCGAGCAGGAGCAGGGCGCGCACGCTGACGCGCCCGCGGCTCCCCCCGCCCTTCGGCGCTGCCTGCTCAGTTTCCTGCGGCAAAACCCGGGTAGTCGGTGGGCTGCGGGTATGCCGCGTAGTCGGGCGACTGCGGCCCGGTGTAGCCGGCGGGAGCCGCGGCCTGAGCCTCTTGATACTGCGGAACCGGGGCGGCTGCTGCCGGGGCGGCCGGAGCAGAACCCGAGGTCAGCGCATTCGAGGACTCGAGCTCGCGCAACTGACCTTCGATGTAGCTGCGCAGCTTCTCGCGGTACTCCTTCTCGAAGGAGCGCAGTTCATCGACCTGGCGCTCCAGGCTCTGCCTCTGCTGCTCGAGACCGGCCAGCTGGGCCTGCTGGGCCTGCTGGGCCTCGGAGACGACGCGAGCCGCCGTGGCGTGCCCCTCGGCGATGAGGGCGTCGCGCTTCTCCATGCCCTCGCGCACGTGCTCCTCGTGCAGGCGGCGTGCCAGCTGCAGCAGGTTGTTGGTGTTGCTCGGGTCCATGGCGGCGGCGTCCCCCGCCTGAGCCGCGAAGGCGGGCTCGGGCGCCGCGACCGGCGCGGGCTGCGGAGCAGCGGCCGGAGCGGGCGCTGCGGCTCCGCTGCGCTGAAGCTCATTGATCCGCGCTTCGCCGGCGACGAGCCTCTGACGCAGCTCTTCGTTCTCCTGGTTCAAGCGGCGCAACTCGACGACCACCTCGTCGAGGAAGTCGTCGACCTCGTCCTGGTCGTAGCCCTCGCGGAACTTCGTCGGATTGAACCGCTTGTTGACCACGTCTTC
>Ga0068855_100012274_pt1 | contig 10352 bp, 8 predicted proteins | sample KBSCornC52_FD_66592 | JGI IMG/M metagenome (GOLD analysis project Ga0068855, IMG submission 66592) | Corn rhizosphere microbial communities from Kellogg Biological Station, Michigan, USA - KBS Corn C5-2 | ecosystem: Host-associated > Plants > Roots > Rhizosphere > Soil ... | reverse complement strand
TGCCGAAATTGATAGGCGCCGACGGCAATCGTGCCGGGCGCCGCCATCCGTGCGGCGCTCTCGATCAGCGCCGGATCGGGCAGGCCGTCGGCGTCGCGTGCGGCGGCCGTGACGCAGGTCTCGTCGCGGGCAAAGCAGTCGACGACGTTTTCGAATGGCGCGTGCGCGGCCACGCCCAATGGCGCGCGCCAGAGTGCGACGATCCTGTTCGAGGCCCCGACGCTATCGGCGAGCGCCGCCAGAGCAGGTCCCGGCAGCAGGACGGAACCGCCGTCCAGCCATAGCGACTGAGCCGCGAAAATGTCGGCATCGAAGCCGTGATGCAGATGAAGCGCGCCGCCCGTGATCAGCCACGGCATGAGGCTCGCAGCGAGCCCCGCGAAGGAGGTGAGCGGAATGGTCGACAGCATCGGGGCGTCGGGCGCGAGGCCGGACGCATCGACGAGCGCGAGCCCGGTTTCGAGCAGGCGGGCCTGATCGTGCGCGACGGCGGTGACGCCCTCGGCGCTTACCTGGAACGTCATGGCGACGACCTGCGCGGACACATCACCCAGACGCTGCGGCGGGGTCTCGACCATGCCGCCGCCGAACACGCCGTCGAGCGGCACGACGCCGTCGGGCAGGTCTTCGCCGAAGGCGCAAATCTGGCGGATCGGAAACAGTTCGGCCGCGACCTCTATGGCGAATTCGGCGTGCCGCGTTTCACCGATGCGCGCCGTGGTGACGATCGCCTTGGCGCCGGCGCTCCGAAGCGCCTCCACCAAGTCCTGCCGGCGCCACAGGAGCGGCAGTGGCGCGGCGATCATGCCGGCGCGCACGGTGCCGAGGAGGGCGATCACGCTCTCGACGGTGTTCGGCAAGTGCAGGCCGACGACCGTGCCGGTGGAGAGACCAAGCCCGCGCATCGTCGCGGCGAAGGTTGATATGGCGCGGTCGGCCTGCGCGAAAGTGAGCCTGCGCGGCGCGCCGGATGTGAACGCCCCGCGGTTCGGCGGATCGGCGAGTGCGGGCGCCTGCGCGTTGCGCACGCCCGCGCGGCGGAAGAGGCCGTCGAGGGTCAATCCCGCGCTCATGGCTTGTTGTCCTTGCCGTCCTTCACCCACCACGTCTCCGGCAGATAGCCGTAGAGCGCGGTACGCTGCGGGTGAGCGATGCGGGTCCAGCGCGCGATCCACTGCACCGGCGGATAATAAAGCGGGATGACGTAGAAGCCGGACAAAAGCACACGGTCAAGCGCGCGCGTCGCCGCGACGAAGTCTGCCTGCACGGTCGCAGAGAGAAGCGCGGCGATCATGGCGTCGATCGCCTTCGATTTGACGCCCATGTAATTGCGGCTGCCGTTCTGCTCGGCGGCGTCCGACGAGAAGTAGAACAATTGCTCGTTGCCGGGTGAGAGCGACTGCTCCCAGCGGTACTGCATCATGTCGAAGTCGAAGCCGATGCGGCGATGCTCGAACTGCGTCGGGTCGACATTGCGCACGCGCGCGTCGATGCCGGCGCGCTTGAGGTTGCGCGTATAGGCGAGCGCGAGGCGCTCCTGGTCGCGCGTGTTGGTGAGGATCTCGAAGGCGAAGGGCCGTCCGCTCGCGACATTGACGAGCTCAGTGCCCTTGAGCGCGTATCCGGCCTCCTTGAACAGCGCGAAGGCGCGGGCGAGGCCGTGACGGTCGCGGCCGGTGCCGTCGGTCTTCGGCGGCTCCCATTGGCCCGCCATGATGTCGGGCCGCACCGCGCCGGGGAACGGCGCGAGCAGTTCCTGCTCGCGTGCGCTCGCGGCCATGCCGTGCGCCGAGAGCTCGCAGCCGTCGAAATAGCTGGCAGTACGCTTGTAAAGGTCGAAGAAATAGGTGTGGTTGATCCACTCGAAATCGAACAGATACAGCAGCGCTTCGCGCACGCGGATGTCGGAAAAGATCGGCCGCCGCATATTGAAGCAGAGCCCGTCCATGCCTTTCGGCAGGCCATAGGAGAAGGGCTCCTTGACGACGCGGCCGTCACGCAACGCGGGGAAGTCGTATGCCGTCTGCCAGCGGCCCGGATCGGTTTCGAGGCGGACGTCGTAGAGGCCTTTCTTGAACGCTTCGAAATGCGTGTTGCCGTCGCGGTAGTAGTCGTAGCGGATGGTGTCGAAATTCCACACGCCGCGATTGATCGGCAGATCGCGGCCCCAATAGTTCGGATCGCGCGTGAAGGTGACGCTCTCGCCGGGCTTCACCGCGCTGATCGTGTACGGGCCGCTGCCAAGAAGCGGCGTGAAGGTCGTGTCCTCGAACGTGTCGATCTTGATCGCGTGCTTCGCCAGGATCGGCATCAGGCCGATGATGAGCGGCAATTCGCGGTCGTCGGCGCCGGCGAGGTCGAAGCGGACGGAGCGCTCGCCGACTGCGGCGGCCTGCTTCACCTTGGCGTAGTAGATTTGATAGTTCGGCCGTCCGTGGTCGCGCAGCAGGCTCCACGAGAAGATGACGTCCTCTGGCGTCACCGGTTTGCCGTCGGCGAAACGCGCCTTGGGATTGATCGTGAAGGTGACGCTCGTCCGCGCCGCGTCGGTCTCGACCGTCTCGGCAATGAGGCCGTAGAGCGTGAAGGGCTCGTCATAGCCGCGCGCGAGCAGGCTCTCGATCTGGTAGCCGCGGATATTGGCGGCGGGGATGCCCTTGACGATGAAGGGGTTGACGCTGTCGAAGGCGCCGAGCACGCCCTGAACGAGTTGCCCGCCCTTGGGCGCGTCCGGATTGGCGTAGACCGGGGCGACGAAATCCTGCGGCCAGGCCGGGGCGCCGTGCATGGCGATGGCGTGGCCGGCCGTCTCGGCCCGCGCCGGCGCGAGTTTAAAGGGGAGCGAGGCCGCAAGCGCGCCCAGCATCACGCCGCGGCGCGACGGCATGGATCGTTGCGCGTGGATCGAATGGGGCGGCGTTTGCACAGGGCGGATGGCGATTCGTTCCGAGTCGCGAGAATTTACCACGGCGCGGGCGATGCGGCCGTCCCGCATATTTCTGAAGCTTCGTGGCTTTCTTGCAGGCCTGAATTCGGCTATCAGGCAGCGGCGAGGGGTCACGCTCCCGCCGTATTTCGCATCGAGAGAGCCGGGCGAGGCGACCGTTCGGAATGGCCTTCGGCCCGCCTGGCGGTTGGAAAGCAAGGGATTTATCGCAATGGATCATCCGATCGGTTCGGCCCGGACGTCAGGCCGGTCTTGGGGCCGCGCGCTCGCCGCTGCCGTAAGCATGGCGGCGCTGACCGCGGCGCTGGCTCTGCCGGCCGCCGCACAGGCGCAGCCGAAGAAGCCCGCGGCCAAGCCTGCCGCGCCCGCGGCGCAACCCGCTCAACCGGCGCAGCCCGCTCCGGCGGCGCCCGGCCAGCAGGGCCAGGGCGAGCCGCAACTGATGTATTCGCCGTGGATGAAGGTCTGCGGCAAGGGCCCGGACACCAACAACAAGCAGGTCTGCGTCGTCACCAAGGACGGCCGCCTCGAGAACGGCATGCCGGTCGCGATCGTGCAGCTGTTCGAGCCGGAGGGCGAGCAGAAGGTGCTGCGCGTCACCGTGCCGCTCGGCATGCAGCTCGCCCATGGCACGCGCGTCATCGTCGATCAGAACCAGCCGATGCAGGCGCCGTACAAGATTTGCTTCCCGGTCGGCTGCATGGCCGACTATCCGGTCACCGACGACCTCATCACGAAGATGAAGAAGGGCCAGCAGATCACCGTGCAGGCGATCAACCTGCAGGGCACCGCAATCTCGCTGCCGCTGCCGCTCGCCGATTTCGCCAAGGCCTATGACGGCCCGCCGACCGACCCGAAGGCGTTCGAGGAGCAGCAGCGCAAGCTCCAGGAAGAACTCCAGAAGAAGGCCGAAGAGGCGCGCAAGAAGCTCGAGGGCCAGCAGGGCCAGTCGGCTAATCCGGGCACTGCCGCGCCGGCCGCTCCCGCAGCGCCCGCCGCGCCGAAGAAGTAAGCTTCGACGAGGCGATCAAAACAACAGGCGCGGGCCTGAAGCCCGCGCCTTTTTGATTCCAGCTGCACCGTCACCCTGAGGAGACCGCGCAGCGCGCGAACGGCCGACTAATGCAGCACGACGTCGCGCTGGCGGTAGGCGCCGTTCTTCCATTCGAACACGTCGGCGACGTCCGGATGGCGGATCGGCGTGCCGGACGTATCGGCGAGCAGGTTCTGCTCGGAGACATAGGCGACGTACTCCGTCTCCTCGTTCTCGGCGTAGAGATGGTAGAACGGCTGGTCCTTCGACGGCCGGATCTCGGCCGGGATCGACTGCCACCACTCCTCGGTGTTAGCGAATTCCGGATCGATGTCGAAAACGACGCCGCGGAACGAGAACAGGCGGTGTTTGACCACCTGGCCGATCTTGAATTTGGCGTTACGCATCTTGTTCATGGTGTCCAACAGATAATGGAACGACGGGCCGTCCGCCAGACGGCCCTAGAGGCCGTACCGGGCGGCCATATCGGGGTCTTTGGCCGCGACCAGACGCGCCAGATCGAGCAGCACCCGGGCCTGTTTCCAGGTGGCGTCGTCCTGCATCTTGCCGTCGATCATCACCGCGCCGGCGCCGTCCGGCATGGCCTCGACAATTCGCCGCGCGAAGGCGACCTCGGCCGGATCGGGTGAATAGACGCGCTTGGCGATCGCGATCTGCGAGGGATGCAGCGACCAGGCGCCGAGGCAGCCCATGAGGAAGGCGTTGCGGAACTGGGCCTCGCATGCGGCCGGATCGGAGAAGTCGCCGAACGGCCCGTAGAATGCCTTGATGCCGGCGGCGGCGCAGGCGTCGATCATCTTCGCGATCGTGTAGTGCCACAGGTCCTGCTGGAAGGCGGGACGCGGCGCATCCCCGGCCGCGTCCGCAAGCACCTTGTACTCGGGATGACCGCCGCCGACGCGCGTCGTCTTCATCGCCCGCGATGCGGCGAGGTCGGCCGGCCCGAGGCTCATGCCGTGCATGCGCGGCGAGGCAGTCGCGATCGCCTCGACATTGTTGACGCCGGCCGCCGTCTCGAGAATGGCGTGGATGAGGATGGGCTTCTTGACCGCATGGCGCGCCTCGAGCTGCGCCAGGAGTTGGTCGAGATAGTGGATGTCCCAGGGCCCGTCGACTTTCGGAAGCATGACGACGTCGAGCTTGCCGCCGACCGCGCCGACGATCTCGACGACGTCGTCGAGCGCCCAGGGCGAGTTGAGCGCGTTGATGCGCGTCCACAACCCGGTCTTGCCGAAATCGGTCGCCTTGGCCATGGCGATGAAGCCGTCACGCGCCGCCTTTTTCGCGTCGACCGGGATCGCGTCCTCGAGATTGCCGAGCACGACATCGACCTGGCCCGCGAGTTCCGCCACCTTGGCGCGCATCTTTTCGATGTGCGGCGGCACGAAATGGATCATGCGCTCGAGCCGCACCGGTAGGTCGCGCAAGGGCGCGGGCGCGCCGATGGCGAGGGGGCTAAAGAACTGGCGCGGCGGCTTCATCCGACAGGGGTCCTTCCAAAAGGTCGCGTCGCCGTTTAGAGGAAAGCGAAGGCCACGCCAAGGGTTCAAAAGAGCCGGCCATAGTGGCGCCGGGGGAGGGCCGCGGGGACTTAAAGCACACGAATGATCGACGTCCTCAACCTCGCGCTGCCGTTCTTCGGCCTCATCTTCATCGGTTTCGCCTGCGGCCGGATCAAGCAGATCCCGGACACCGCGCTCGGCTGGATGAACTACTTCATCGTCTACGTGTCGCTGCCGGCGCTGTTCTACCGGATCCTGGCGCAGACGCCGCTGGAGAAGCTCGGCCAGGTCGATTTCATCCTCGCCACCTCGCTCGCGACCTTCTGGGCTTTCGCCACCTCCTTCGCCATCGGCATGGCGATCCGCCGCGGCGACATTGCGGATTCGGCGATTGCCGGGCTCGCCGGCGGCTACGGCAATATCGGCTATATGGGCCCGGGTCTCGCGCTGGCGACGCTCGGCGCGCAAGCCGCCGTGCCGGTGGCGCTGATCTTCTGTTTCGACAACATCATCCTGTTCACGCTGGTGCCGTTCATGATGGCGCTCGCCAGCCCCAAGCAGAAGAGCGTGCCGGCGATCGCCGTGGAAGTGATCAAGCGTGTCGCCGGCCACCCGCTCATCATCGCGAGCGCCGTCGGCGTCGCCTCGGCGGCTTTGCACTTCGAGCCGCCCGTCGCCATCGACCGCCTGCTGCAATTCCTCCAGAATGCCGCCGCGCCCTGCGCGCTGTTCGCGCTCGGCGTCACCGTGGCGCTGCGGCCGTTGAAGAAGATACCGTGGGAGATTCCGCCGCTCGCTTTCGTCAAGCTGGTGCTGCATCCGGTGCTGCTGTTTGTGCTTCTGTCGCTGTTCGGGCCGTTCGATCAGGTGTGGATCGATACGGCGCTTTTGATGGCGGCGCTGCCGCCGGCACTCAACGTGTTCGTATTCGCGCGGCAGTATGACGCCTGGGTCGAGCAGGCCTCGAGCGCGGTGCTGGTCGGCACGCTGTTGTCGGTCGTGACCCTGACGAGCGTGATGTGGATGGTGAAGACGGGGCACGTGCCGCCGCTTCTGTTCAGGTGACTTATGCAGCCGCTCGCCGGACTTCTGGTGCTCGACTTCACCACGCTGCTGCCGGGGCCGCTGGCGAGCCTGATGCTGGCGGAAGCCGGCGCCGAGGTGATCAAGATCGAGCGGCCCGGCGGCGAAGACATGCGCCGCTTCCCGCCCTTCAAGGATGGCGTGAGCGCGGCCTTCGCCATGCTCAACCGCGGCAAGCAGGGCTTGAGCCTCGATCTCAAGAGCGAGGCGGACCGCGAAAAATTGAAGCCGCTGATCGCGCGCGCCGACATCGTACTCGAGCAGTTCCGACCCGGCGTCATGGCGCGGCTCGGCCTCGGCTATGAGGATATGCGCGCGATCAACCCAAAGATCATCTACTGCGCGATTTCCGGTTATGGCCAGGATGGGCCGCGTGCCCAAGAGGCAGGGCACGACATCAATTACATCGGCGCCACGGGCCTTCTCGATTTGCAGCCGGGCCCGCTCAACCACCCTGTCGTGCCGCCGGCGCTGATCGCCGACATTGCCGGCGGCTCGTTCCCCGCGGTGATCAACATATTGCTGGCGCTGCGCACGCGCGACAAAAACGGCGTCGGCTGCAAGCTCGACGTCGCCATGACCGATGCGATGTTTACCTTCGCCTGGTACGCGCTCGCGCTCGGCGCGGCGACCGGCCGCTTTCCGGCGCCGGGCGAATTGCCTTTGGTGGGCGGCTCGCCGCGCTATCAATTGTATCCGGCGAAGGACGGCCGCCTCGTCGCCTGCGGCGCGCTGGAGCAGAAATTCTGGGACGCCTTCACGACCGCGATCGGATTGCCGGCCGAGCTTGCCGACGACCGCGGCGATCCGAACGCAACGCGGGATGCTGTCGCCAGGCTGATCGCCGCGCGCACGTCGGAGGAATGGCGGCCGCTCCTCGGCCGTGCCGATTGCTGCGCGACAATCGTCGCGCCGCTCGAAGAAGCCCTGCGCGATCCGCATTTTTCAGCGCGCGGCCTGTTCGCGCACCAGGTGGAGGTTGGGCAGGGCGCGCTGCCGGCGTTGCCGGTGCCGATCGCACCGGTGTTTCGGGGGACGGCGGGGCAAAAGAAGGTGCCGTAGAGACGGCGACCCACGCGGCTCAAATCACAGCGAAGTCGCGACTTTTTCGAGTGCTCCGCCTGTGCAATCGTCTCGCACATTCTCGATGTCGCGGGGGCGTTACCATGAAGCTCAGGTATTTGCTGATCCTGACGGCCGGCTTATTGCCGATGTCGGCGCATCTGGCCGCAGCCGATAAAGGTGAAGACGCGGCCATCGCCGAGTGCAAGGCGAAATCCGATCCGTCGATCCTGGTCAATTACTGGAAGACGGCTGCTGCGGCGGCTCCAGCCGCTGTTGCCGAACTCGAGAGCAAGGCCAAGACGATCTGCGTGGCACGCGGCGGCGGGAGCAGCCGCAGCTACAAGATCGCCGGCAATGCCGGGCCGATGAAAGTGAGCGGCACCGCGTGCGACCTGGCCAAGCCATTCACGGTCTCAGGCAGCGGCGGCGGCATGAAAGTAACGTTCAGCTATGCCCCCGCCGGCGCGACGAGCGGCAAGGTGAGCTACACCGGCGGCGGCCCTGGTGCGCCGATGGCCGGTGCCGGCACGTATGCGGTGACGCTGGACGACAAGGGCGGCACGATCAAGCAGACGCACACGGGGAAAGTCACCATACCGTTCGGCGGCTCGGCCACTAACACCGACGTGCTGAAGCTCACGCCGATCCCGCCCTGTTGAGCGGCAATCGCCACGGGATGATCAGATCGCTTCGCCGCGCATCAGCCGCGGCTGGCTCGCGCGTGGGGCGACGCCTTCGCGCATGACGGCGCGGCGCAGGGGACCGATCCGGTCGATCGCGTAGAGGCCTAAGCCGCGCGCGCCCTGCACCGGCAGCAGCTCGGTGAGCAGGCTGCGGTTCAGAAGATCGACCGCGATGGTACGGCTGCCGACGTCGGCGCGGCGCATTTTTTCGTAGCGTGCGAGCACGAGTTCGCCGCCAATGTCGTGGCCGGCGCGGTGCGCTTCGCCCGCGAGCTCGGCAATGGTGGCGGCGTCGCGCAGGCCCAGGTTCAGGCCCTGCGCGCCGACCGGCGGCACGACATGCGCCGCTTCCCCGACCAGCGCGATGCGATTGCGCCCGAACGAGCGCGCCGTGACGACGCCGAGCGGGAAAAGGCCGCGGCCGGCGTCGACCGTAACCTTGCCGAGGATGGAATGGACCGCGTGCTCGACGGCCAGCGACAGGTCGGCGTCGTCGAGAGCGGCCTTGTCGTCGGCGTCGTGCGGCCCGAGCACCCAAACCAAGCTTGAACGGTTGCCCGGCAGCGGCACGACCGTGCACTGGCCGGTCGGCGTGTGGAATTCGGTCGAAGTGTCGTTGTGCGGCCGCGTGTGGCTGAAGCAGACGGTGAGCGCGACTTGCGGATAGGTGCGCTCCTCGGCGTCGATCAGCGCCGCCTCGCGGCAGAGCGACTTGCGGCCGTCGGCGCCGATTGCGAGCGGCGCGTGCAAGGTGCCGCCGCGCTTCAAGCTCACCGCGACATGATCGGGGTGAACGGAAACGCCGAGCGCTTCGTCCTCGACGATAGTCAGGTTTGGCAACGTGCGCGCGCGCTCCAAAAGCGCCGCGACTAGCACGCGGTTCTCGATGTTCCAGCCGAAGGCCTCGAGGTCGATCTCTTCGGCTTCGAACTTCACCTCAGGCGCGCGCCAGAGGCGCCCGGTGTCGTCGACGATGCGCAGGTTGCGCAGCGGCGCCGACTTGTCCTCGCACAGGCGCCAGACGCCGAGCGTCTCCAGCGCCGTGACGGAACTCGACAGCAGCGCGGTCGTGCGGTTGTCGCCCGCGGCGGGGCTACGTCCGGCCAGAACGGTCGAAACGCCGGCTTGCGCCAGTGCGACGGCCGCGGTCAGCCCGGCCGGGCCGCCGCCGACCACGATTGCCGCGAATTCCCGCTTGTCCGCCGTCAAAGCGTCAGTCCCGTCCATGGCTTATCCGACTAGCACGCTTGGGCGGCGGTGCGCTATGCACGCAGGCAGCATGACCGAGACGACCGAACATCCGCCGCATCCGCTCGCCGCCGCATTCGGCCGGCCGAAGTGGATTGCCGTCGGCTGCGTGGTCGCGCTCGCCGCGCTCGGCTGGGTCTATCTTGCGCTCGCCGTCGCCGACATGGGCAGTGCTTCGCTCGGCCCCGGTATGGGCTTCCTCGACAACCTGCCGCGCGCGGTGCAGGCGATCTGCCGCCCGCTGTTCGGCGACACCGCGCCCGCGCACGGCGTCGCGCTGATCGCGCTGATGTGGGCGGCGATGACGCTCGCCATGATGCTGCCGACGGCCGGGCCGATGATCCTCACTTACGCCGAGATTGCCGACACTGCGGCGAAGAAGGGCGAGACCATCGTCTCGCCGCTGGTGCTCGCCGCCGGCTACCTCGTCATGTGGCTCGGCTATGCCGTCGTGGCGACCGTCGCGCAAGTTCTGTTCACCCGGCTCGCGCTGATGGACACCGGCATGACCTCGGCGAGCGTCCTCTTTTCAGGCGCCATCTTCATCGGTGCCGGCATCTACCAGTTCACGCCGCTCAAGCACGCGTGCCTCAATCAGTGCCAGCGGCCGTTCCCGTTCTTCTTCGCCAACTGGCAGACGACCGTGAAAGGCGTGTTCCGCCTCGGCGTCCAGCAGGGGCTCTATTGTCTCGGCTGCTGCTGGGCGATGATGCTCGTGATGTTCGCGGTCGGCGTCATGAACGTCGTCTGGATGGCGGGCTTAGGCATCG
>Ga0068855_100012273_pt1 | contig 10353 bp, 10 predicted proteins | sample KBSCornC52_FD_66592 | JGI IMG/M metagenome (GOLD analysis project Ga0068855, IMG submission 66592) | Corn rhizosphere microbial communities from Kellogg Biological Station, Michigan, USA - KBS Corn C5-2 | ecosystem: Host-associated > Plants > Roots > Rhizosphere > Soil ... | reverse complement strand
CGACGGCCTCAGGGTCACCGACAAGGCCACGGCCGACATCGCCGAGATGGTCCTGTGCGGCTCGATCAACAAGGAACTGGTCGGCTGGATCGCCAATGCCGGGGGCAAGGCGATCGGCATCTCCGGCAAGGATGGTGGCCTCGTCACCGCGCGCAAGGTCGAGAAGATCATGCGCGATCCCGATACCGACGAGATGCTCAGCGTCGACCTCGGCTTCGTCGGCGAGCCCGACGTGATCGACACCACCGTGATCGACACAATGACCGCCGCCGGGATCATCCCGGTGATCGCCCCGATCGCCTGCGGGCCTGACGGCGAGACCTACAACGTCAATGCCGACACCATGGCCGGGGCCATCGCCGCCGCGCTCGGCGCTGCCCGGCTGTTCCTGCTGACCGACGTCGCCGGCGTGCTCGACAAGGACAAGAACCTCCTCACCGACCTCACCCCGGCCGATATCGCCCGCCTCTCTGATGACGGCACGATCAGCGGCGGGATGATCCCCAAGCTCGAAACCTGCGTCCTCGCGGTCGAGGCTGGCTGCGAGGCGGCCGTGGTAATCGACGGACGGGTGAGCCATGCCATGCTGATCGAGGTCTTCACCTCGAAGGGCGCCGGCACGCTCATCCGCAAGGCCTGAGCGCCGGGACATGCCAGCCGGGAACCTTGCCCGGCCCAATCGATTCCGCTTGCAGATGACCCTCCCCCGCCAGTCGCTCGCCCAGGTCTCCGCCGCGCTGCTCGCGCTGGCCGGGTGCCAGCAGCACGCCGCCACGCCCCAGGCCACCGGCGGCAATCCGCTTGGCGAGGAGAGTGCCGATAACATGGCCGCCCCCGGCTCGGCCCCGCTCTCCCACGGCACCGGCGCCGCCGCGGCCGTGCCCGCGCCGCCGGCAGCCGACGCTCCCCCATCGCCCGGCGATCCCCGCGCGCCCGATCTGGTCCTCAGGCAATGGGGCACGGCGATCGAGCACCGCGACTGGGCCCAGGTCCGCGCGCTGTGGGGCCACGGCGGGGCCGACAGCGGCGTCGGCGCGCGCCACTTCGCCGCGCGGTGGGACCGGCTCAAGCACCCCGTCGTCACCATCGGCCAGGGCACCCAGGAAGGCGCCGCCGGCTCGCTCTACTACAGCGCCCCCGTCACCATCGTCGACGGCCAGCGCAAGATCACCGGCACGGTCACCATCCGCCGCGCCAACGACGTCCCCGGCGCCACCCCCGAACAGCTGCGCTGGCACGCCGACGCCGCCACCCGTGCCCCGTGGACGACGCTGCACTGACCCGCTAAGAGCCAGCGCATCTGCCCTTGCGAGGACGCTGCGGTGCTGTTCCTGACCCTGTTCGAAATCGTCGGCTACCTGATCTCGATCGTCGTCACCCTGGTCATCGTCCAGTTCGTGATGAGCCTGCTGATCAGCTTCAACGTCGTGAACATGCACAACAACGTCGTCGCCGCGATCTGGCAGGCGGTGAACGCCCTGCTCGATCCGGTCCTGCGTCCGATCCGCAAGATCATGCCCGCCACCGGCGCGCTCGACCTCTCGCCGATGGTGCTGATCATCGGGCTGACGATCCTGCAGATCGTCCTCAAGAACATGGCCATGGCGGCCCTATACTGAACGGAGTTTTGCGCGCGTGACTGACCTCATCGACGGCAAGGCCTTTGCCGAAGGCCTGCGCACCCGCGTCGGCGCGCTCGCGGCCGAGTTCGAGAGCAAGGCAGGGCGCAAGGCGGGCCTCGCCGTAGTGCTGGTCGGCGAAGATCCCGCCAGCCAGGTCTATGTCCGCAACAAGGGCAAGCAGACCGTGGCCTGCGGCATGGCCAGCTTCGAGCACAAGCTTCCCGCCGAGACCGCCGAAGCCGATCTCCTTGCCCTCGTCGCCCAGCTCAACGCCGACCCGGCGGTGGACGGCATCCTCGTCCAGCTCCCGCTCCCCGCGCATATCGACGAGCAGAAGGTCATCGCCGCGATCAACCCCGACAAGGACGTCGACGGCTTCCACGTGGTCAACGCCGGGCGCCTGGCCGTCGGCCTCCCCGGCTTCGTCCCCTGCACCCCGCTCGGCTGCCTGATGCTGCTGAAGGACCGCCTCGGCAGTCTCTCCGGCCTCGACGCCGTGGTGATCGGGCGCTCGAACATCGTCGGCAAGCCGATGGCGCAATTGCTGCTCGCCGAAAGCTGCACCGTCACCGTCGCCCACAGCCGCACCAAGGACCTGCCGGAGGTCGTCCGCCGCGCCGATATCGTCGTCGCCGCCGTCGGCCGGGCCGAGATGGTCAAGGGCAGCTGGATCAAGCCCGGCGCAACCGTGATCGACGTCGGCATCAACCGCGTGCCCGCAGCCGAAGAGGGCAAGACGAAGCTCGTCGGCGATGTCGACTTCGCCTCCTGCCAGGGCGTCGCCGGTGCGATCACCCCGGTTCCCGGCGGCGTCGGCCCGATGACCATCGCCGTGCTCCTGCGCAACACCCTCGTCGCCGCCCACCGCAACGCCGGCCTCGCGCTTGCTGCGGACGTGATCTGACGGGGCCATCTGACAGCCTGCGTTCACCGGCAGCGCGGCAAGGTGGCGCGATGAAGCGCCCCCTCCTGCTGCTCGCCCTCCTCGCCGCCCCCCTTCCCGCCGCCGCGCAGGAGCGCCCCGGGGTCGACCGCAACGAGGGCGCCTTCGGCCGCGGCAGGATGGGCGCCCCCTCGCGCGGCTATGCCAACCCCAGCGCGGTCATCGCCGCCGAACTGGCCCTCTCGCGCGACACGGCCACCCGCGGCGAGACGACCGCCCTCCTCGCCGCCGCCGCACCCGAAGCCGTGGTCTTCACCCCCAAGCTCGCCTGGGCCCACCCCTGGCTGAAGAACCGCCCCAACCCATCCGCCGCCCCGCGCTGGCAGCCCCGCGCCGTCTGGTCGAGCTGCGACGGCGCCCTCGTCCTCAGCCGCGGCGACTGGAGCGACAACGCCGGCCATTCCGGCTGGTTCACCCGCCTGTGGCAACGCCAGGAAGACGGCGCCTACAAGTGGCTCGCCCAGACCACCGGCCCGCTCGCCAAGGCTGACGCCGAACCCGACATGATCGTCGCCGAAGTGGCGGATTGCCCGGCGCGCAAGCCGCGCGGGCTGGTTGATGAACCGCGCAAGCGGGAAAAGCCACCGAAGCCGGTGAAGGTCAAGAACCTGCCGCCGCTCGATCCGCTGCAGCACGGCGGGGCGTCGCCTGATGGCTCGCTGCGCTGGGAAGCCAAGTTCGATGGCGATGGTGGGGCACACTTGGAAGCGACATGGCGCAAGGACGGCAAGGACCAGGCGCTGCCGTCGGACGGCTGATTTCTACTGCAAAGTCGCCCGATCCTCGTCCGAATCCCGCCGCGAGAAGAACTGCATCAGCTGGATCACCAGCTCGCACCGGCTGCGCAGATCCGGCGCCTCCAGCAGCGCCTGTTTCGAGGCCGGATCGAACGGCGCGACATGGGCCGTGCCATTGATCAGCCGCTGGTCGTCGAGCCGGCTCAGCGCATCCCAGTCCACCCGGTAGCCCTGGATCGCCGCGAAGCGCCGCGCCTCGCGCTCGAACAGCGCGCGCTCTACCGGCGCGAGCACCTCGTCCTCGGGCTCGTCGAACAGTTCGCCGTCGACCTGGCGGAACGGCGTCGTCACCTCGCGCTCGGAGACCACGCGAAAGCGCGCCTCGCCTTCGAGCACCAGGTTGAAGCGCCCGTCCGGGAGCGCCTGGATCTCGCCGATCCGGCCAAGGCAGCCGACGGTGAACAGCGGCGCGCCCTCCACCGGGTGCTGCGGCTGGATCATCCCGATCCGCCGGTCGCGCGCCAGCGCGTCGGAGATCATCGCCCGGTAGCGCGGCTCGAAGATGTGCAGCGGCAGGGGCAGCCCGGGAAACAGCACCGCGCCCGAGAGCGGGAAGATCGAGATGCGCTGGGTTGCCATCCGCGTGCTCCTCCCGTGCCCTGCGCTCAGCCGAACAGGATGGTCGAAAGCTTGCGCCGCTGGCCTGCGACCCACGGGTCCTCGAGGCCGACCGCCTCGAAGATCTGCAGCAGCTTGGCCCGCGCCGCGCCCTCGTTCCACGCCCGGTCGGCCTGGACCATGCGCAGCAGGACCTCGGCCGCCGTATCGCGCTCGCCCGCGGCGAAGGCCGCGCCGGCGAAGGCGAACTGCGCGTCCATGTCGGCGGGGCGCTCGGCCGCTGCCGCACGCAGAGCCGCCAGCTCGCTGTCCTCGGGCTTGGAGCGTGCCAGCTCCAGCCCCGCCCGCGCCTGGGCGACCGCCGGATCGCCCGCCACCCTTCCATCGAACCCGGCCAGCGCCGCCTCGGCCTCGTCAAGGTGCCCCGCCAGCGTCAGCGCGCGCACCAGCCCGGCCGACGCCGGCGCGCTGTCGGGCGCGATCTCGAGGATCTGCGCATAGATCGAAACGGCCCGCTCGCCGTCCCCGCTCGCCAGCACTTCCTCGCCCATGGCCAGCAGCGGGGCGATGTCCTGCGCCGGCGCGCCGCCGCCCGGCTGGACCGGCAGCTTGGCCAGCAGCTGGTCGAGCATGCCCTTGAGCTGGCTCTCGGTCCGCGCATTGGTGAGGTCGGCGACCGGCTGGCCCTGGAACACGGCATAGACCGTCGGGATCGAGCGCACCTGGAACTGCGCGGCGATGAACGGCTCCTCGTCGACGTTGAGCTTGGCGAGGACCACGCCCTTGTCGGCATATTCGGCGCAGACCTTTTCCAGCACCGGTGCAAGCGCCTTGCACGGCCCGCACCACTCGGCCCAGAAGTCGAGCACGACCAGCGAGGTCATCGACGGTTCGGCGACGCTCTTGCGGAAGCGGTCGACCGCCTTCTGTTCGTCGATGCTCAGACCCATGCTTGCCACGCCGTCACTCCATTTCCCGCGCGCGCGGGCGAACACCGGCCGCCCCGCACTTTCGCGCCCAATGTGGGCACGAGTGCGCATTTGTGAAGCGAAAAAGCACCGGCCATGCCCCACCGGGCCGCCCCCGCACTTTTGCCCAAGAAACCCCTTGCGGCCCATCCACCCCGTTGCTAATGGCGCGCCTCAACCCCGGCGGCCGCCTTCCAGAAGGCCCCGCCGCGATGCCAGAGCGGGCGTAGCTCAGGGGTAGAGCACAACCTTGCCAAGGTTGGGGTCGAGGGTTCGAATCCCTTCGCCCGCTCCAGTATTTCCATCCATTTGCGAATTGTTCCCCGCCCGGGCGCCTGCCCCACGGGGCCGTTGTTGCGCCCAATCCGCTCCCATGCGACGTGAAGGACCTGGCGCCCACCAGGCGTAGCAATCCGAGAGGAAGGGCCGTGGCCGATCTGCTTTCCATGAAGGACCGCGTGGTCGTGATCACCGGCTCGACCCGCGGGATCGGCCTCGCCACGGCGCGGCTGTTCGGCGATCACGGCGCGCGGTTGGTGATCGCCTCGCGCAAGGCCGAGGCCTGCGCCGAGGTCGCCGCGGACCTCGCCGCCGACGGGATCGAGACCCTCGCCGTGCCCACCCACATCGGCGACCGCGCCTCCTGCGACAACCTGATCGCCGAAACCGTCCGCCACTACGGCGGGCTCGATTGCCTCGTTCTCAACGCCGCGATCAACCCGGTCTTTTCCGACCTGCTCGCGCTAGAGGAGCCCGCCTGGGACAAGATCCTCGAGGCCAACCTCACCGCGAACTGGCGGCTGAGCAGGGCCGCCGTGCCCCACCTCGCCGCGCGCGGGGGCGGGGCGATCGTCATCGTCTCCTCGATCCTCGGCCAGTTCGCGATGAAGAACTCGGGCGCCTACGGCATCGCCAAGACCGGCCTGTTCCAGCTCGCCCGCCAGCTCGCCTCGGAAGTCGGGCCGCAGGGCATCCGGGTCAACACCGTGTCCCCCGGCGCCGTCCTGACCGACATGATCCGCACCCTCGTCGCCACGCGCGAGGGCTGGGAGGCCGGCACCCTCGCGCAGACCCCGCTGCGCCGCATCGCCGAGCCGGAGGACGTTGCCGCCGCGATCCTGTTCATGGCCTCCGACGCCGCCCGCCACGTCACCGGGCAGGACCTCGTCGTCGACGGCGGCCGTACCATCCACCACTTGTCGGGCGATTGACAGAACGGTTGCGCCGTGCCCACCCCCAGCCCCTCCCGCCTGCGGGAGGGGAGCAAGTATGCGTCTTACGCTACGCGGTTCCCCTCCCGCAGGCGGGGAGCCGAAGGCGTTCGCGCAAGCGAACAGCGGTTAGGGGTGGGCTCTTCCTTAGCTTCCCAGCGAAGCCGCCATCCGCCCCGGCTCAGAAGTACCGCAGCCAGGCCAGGTCCCGCCGCCGCCGCTTCAGGCGCGAGAACCAGGCGGTGGGAATATAGAGCGGCACGATCAGCGCCACGTACCAGAGCAGCACCCAGCCGTAGCTCGAGACCATGAAGTTGCCGCCATGGTTCGGCCCGTAGATCGCCAGCGCGCTGTGGTAGAGGATGCGCAGCACGCACAGGTGGAGGATATAGAAGAACAGCGGCGCCCCGCCGAACACCGCCAGCGCGTTCGACAGCCAGGTCCCCTGGATCCGGTCGAACAGCGCGAGGAACAGCGCCCCGAAGCCCAGCGTCGGCATCAGGAACAGCAGCGAAGGGGGATACTTGGTCAGCGAGATGAAGCTGAGGAAAGTCCGGAACGGATCGCCCTCGACCACGAACCACGGCTTGTCGCCATAGCCGTTGATCAGCCGCAGCACGACGAAGCCCACGAGCAGCCCCACCCCCAGCAGCGTGAACCGCCGCTGGCGCTCCGCTTGCGAAACGTCGGGCAGGAACCACGAGCCCGCGCAATAGCCCAGCGCGATCACCCCCACCCAGGCGAGCACCGGATAGGTCGTCTTGACGTGGAGCCCGAGGCCCGTGTCCATCAGCGCCTTCTGGTGCAGCTCGGCCCACAGCGGCAGCCACGGGTTGCCCGGCTGGAGCTGGATCGGATCGAGCAGGTTGTGGCCGACCACGATGACCAGGCCGATCGCGAAGATCGCCTTCAGCGGCAGCCGGATCAGCCCGATCAGCACCAGCATGCAGACCCCGATCGCCCAGATCACCTGGAGCCAGACCGTCGGCTGGGTGATTCCCCAGTAGAGCTCGGAGAGGATGAACACGTCGAGCGCCATCAGCAGCAGGCCGCGCTTCAACAGGTAGGTGGTCGTCTCCTCGAGCGTGTGGGTCGAGCGGAACAGGAACACGCCCACCCCCGTCAGCGCCACGAAGATCGGCGCGCAGAGGCTGACGAGGAACCGCGCCATCACGATCGCCGGGATCGTCGTGCGCACGTCGACCGGATCGGCCACCGGCACGTCGACCAGCCAGGTCTCGCGCAGGTGGTCGAGCAGCATGAACACCATGACCAGCCCGCGCACCGCATCGATATTCTGCAACCGCACCCCGGCCCGGGGCTTCACCGCCGGCTCGGCGCCGAGCGCGGCATTTCCTGGATAGGATACGGCAACGGTCATCGCCCTGCTCTCCCGATAAGGCGCCCGGCACCCGGGCATTGGCCGAGTGTGCGCGCGCCCGCGTGGCAAGATATACCATATGCGCCGGGGTTACGGCAGGGAATGGCGGCGGGGGTAAGGCGCGGCGCTATGGGCTGCGGTGGGGGAGATATGGAAAGCTCAGGAAAAGCCCACCCCCAGCCCCTCCCGCCTGCGGGAGGGGAGTAAAGGTGGCGCTTTACGCAACGCAGTTCCCCTCCCGCAGGCGGGAGGGGGTAGGGGTGGGCAAAACACAACGCCCGCCCAAACCGCAACGCTCACTCCCCTCCCGCAGGCGGGGAGCCGAAGGCGTTCGCGAATGCGAACAGCGGCTGGGGGTGGGCAAAGCGCAACCCCTCAACTATCAACCGTCCGACCAACAACCGATTGCAGTACGCCCACCATGCCGGAAGCCCAAAACCGCCCCTTCCGCCCCCGCAACACCGCCCGCGCCCGCACCCTGCGCCGCGACGCCCCAGCCGCCGAACGCCTGCTCTGGCGCCGCCTCTCCGCCAGCCAGCTCGGCGCCAAGTTCAGCCGCCAGATGCCCTTGGGGCCCTGGTTCGCCGACTTCCTCTGCCGCGAACTCAACTTGGTGATCGAACTCGACGGCCCCAGCCACGAAACCCGCGCCGCCCACGACAAGGCCCGCGACCGCTGGCTCCATGAGGCCGGCTACCGCTTCCGGCGCTTCACCAATGCCGAAGTGACCGGGAACCTGGAAGGCGTCTGCCACGCCATCGCCGAAGCCATAGCCCAGCAGCGCCGCCGCAAGCCCTGAACCCGCCCCCCAACCGCCGTTCGCCACCCCGAACGCCCCCAGCTCCCCGCCCCCGGGAGGAGAGCACCCCCCCGTCAAATCACAACGCAGTTCCCCTCCCGCAGGCGGGAGGGGCTAGGGGTGGGCTTGGGGGAGTGGATCGGTGATTGGAATTTGGGTGTTTCGCACCTGTCGCTGTAATTCCGCATTTCAATTCCGCAAAGCTGTCAGGACTCTAGTCAAATAGCGCGAGGCGTTCGGCTTCCATCCGATAGCTCTGGCTCTCTGGAACCCCGACAGGACGGGCTACGAGAGGATCGACTTTGCGAACTTTCCCATCCCGTTTGCGTGAAGACTCAACGTTGAAATATCTTGAGAAAACTTTGGGACTTACGCCCTCATACTGCACAAAGAATACATGATCGCCTTGGTCTTCATCCTTGACCGTGATTGAGTCGGCGTGAAGCTTTAAGGCAAGGCTTTTCGGGTAGGGCTCGACAAATACCACTCTCTTCAATCCTGCCACCACAATGTGGCGGGCACAATTGTGACATGGAAAAGTCTTGCTGTAGAGCGTTCCATTTATCGTCGAACCTGTCCCGTGCCTAGACACGGACACGATAGCGTCCATTTCGGCGTGTACAGATCGCGAAAATTCAATTAGATCCTTTACGCGAGTTGTCTTAATTCGCTCAATGATCGTTTCGCGCAGATGGTCATCTTTCCTCCCGAGCCCACGTGGCATGAGCGAGAAAACAAGTTCCTTGTAGATGGCGCTTTTTTCGAAGTCGTTGTGGCAATGGCCATCTTGCCAATTGAAGCAACGATGATCGCTAGCCTCTCCCATGTCTTCACCGTACAGTCCGCCTCCGAACTTCGGGACATCATTGCACCCCGTAGCGAGAAGCTTCCCATTTTGGTCATAAACGGCCGCCCCAACTTGCCTCGACATACATGCCGAATTGGCCGCCGCGCCAAATGCCTTTGCCATCCCGGACTCGTCCGCTGTCGGGGAGTGAATCTTCGACGCAAAAATAATTTCTAGATATCTGTTTATCGTGGATGTCAGATTAGATTTATTGTCCTGAGAATTTCGGACGAAAAAGTCAGACAAGTAAGCGGTATCCCTCACCTTCTGGCCATGAGTATCGGACTCAAATTCATCTCGTTCGAATATCTCATCGATTACGCGCGGCGAATTGCCCTTTCTCATGAGCCTATCTCTGCGGATACGAGCAGGGCAGAATACGGTGAACGTGAGCAACCTTTCTTCGAACGCCCTCTTCAGCACGGCAATCTCTGAAGGATGCTTGAATGAGTCGAATATTACTGCTTTCCGGCGCTTGGACCCAACATTCTTGATCGCGAAATCTATCGCTCTCCGGGCCAGATAATCATCACCGTGGGCGGCTCTCAAATCGTTGCCGCAGGTTTGGTAAGCATGCACCTTCTCGTCAGGCAAGAGATCTGAAATCCCCCGCGACTGACCAAGAAAGCTGCTTTCGATTAAACTGCTAATCCGAAGAATTTCTACTTCGTAGCCGTAATTAGACTCGAGTCGCTCTTTTATGATCTCCGCAGAAGTGGTGACCCCAGAGCCAACGTTCCCCACCATGGCGAAGAATAAATGGTCGCAAATATCCGGCGGCGTTGAATGCATACGATCCACTCTAAATGGGAGCGCGAGGGGCGTTGTCCCTCGCATCAATCCCCTTCCCCCTTCAGCCCCGCAGAGCTTGGTAATTCACTCCGCCGCGATCCCCGCCGCGCCGAACATATCCACCTCAGTCTCGCCAGCCCCCTCGGCGCCCTCGCCGTTGGCGGCTTCCTTGGCCTTGCGGCGCTTGTCGAAGCTCGACCACACGGTCTGCCAGTCGCCCTTGGTCGCGCCCTTCGAATATTCGGTCGCGCGGGTTTCGAAGAAGTTGGCGTGTTCGACGCCGTTGAGCAGCGGGGTCAGCCAGGGCAGCGGGTGGTCGTCGATCATGTAGACGGCGGGCAGGCCGAGCTGGCCGAGCCGCCAGTCGGCGATGTAGCGGATGTAGCGCTTGATTTCCTTGGCGCTCATCCCCGGCACCGGGCCCTGCTCGAAGGC
>Ga0068855_100012270_pt1 | contig 10355 bp, 9 predicted proteins | sample KBSCornC52_FD_66592 | JGI IMG/M metagenome (GOLD analysis project Ga0068855, IMG submission 66592) | Corn rhizosphere microbial communities from Kellogg Biological Station, Michigan, USA - KBS Corn C5-2 | ecosystem: Host-associated > Plants > Roots > Rhizosphere > Soil ... | reverse complement strand
AGGACCACAATCTGTTCGCCGCCCTGACCGTGTTCCGCACCCTGTGGCTGGCCACCGGACTTGTCGAAAATCCACCCTCACGCGAAGTGGCGCTGGAAGAGGCGCGCAGCCTTCTGGCGCAGCTTGGCATTGAACAGCATCTGCATTCGCGGCCGCGCCAGATGTCCACCGGCCAGAAGCAGCGCGTGGCGGTGGCGCGCGCGCTGATCAATGCGCCGCAACTGATCCTGGGCGACGAGCCCACCGCCTCGCTGGACCAGCAATCCTCGCAGCTGGTGATCGGCCTGATCCGCCGCCATCTGGCGGCAACCGGTGCCAGCGCGCTGATCGTCACCCATGACGACCGCATCTTCGGCATGGCCGACCGCGTCCTTCGGCTTCAGGACGGCCGGCTGTTGGGTGACGCATGAGAAAGCCCATGCTTGCCGTTGCCCTGCTGCTGCCCCACTCGGCGATGGCACAGGCCGTACCGCCGGCGCCGCCGCTTGAACTTTCCGCCGTGGTCGCCGCGGCGCTGGATCACGGCTCCAAGGTTGCGCGGGCCGATTTCAGGCTGGCGCAGGCACAGGGCCGCGCCCAGCAGGCGGCGGGCGCTTTCGACTGGCGCGCCAGCGCGCGGGGCGGTTGGGCCCATCTTTACTATCCCAAGGTTCGCAACGTGAACGGCGTCAATGTTCTGACGGACAATTTGCAGAGCAGCTGGGACCCGGAGATCACCGCGGGCGCCAGCAAGCTGTTCCGCAACGGCATCCAGATCCAGCCGGGAATCACTTTCTATCCGGGTTCGGCGGCCTCCAGCGCGCAGACCATCGGCCTGACGCGGCCCCGGCCCAATCTCAATCTGCAGATTCCGCTGATGCATGGCTTCGACGGCACCAACGATGCAGCCGCCAACGAGCGCGCAAGCCTGGAAGAAGTCGATGCCTCCAAATTGGAGCGCAGCGCCGCCCAGCAGCAGTCGGCGATGGAGTCCGCTGAGACCTATTGGCGCTGCCTGGCCGCCGGCGAGCAAGAAGACGTCCTCGAGGACAATCTGCTCGACGAGCAGGCCTATATCGAAACGCGGCGCAAGCTGATGGCCGCCGGCCAGATCTCGCCCCTGGCCCTGGAACAGGCGCTGGCCGGACAGGATGACCAGATGCGGCGGCTCGATACCGTACGCAGTGCCGCGGCGAAATGCCGTGCCAATCTGGCAGCATTGCTGAACCGTGATTCGAACATGCATCTGCCGACCCTGGCGGCCGCCTTTCCCGAGATGGATAATTTTTCATCCGGAGCCGGGGCGCTGCGGGAAACCTCCCTTGTTGAAACCGCCTATCGCAACCGTCCCGATCTGCATGCGCTGGAACAATATGTAACGGCCGCGGGCGAAAAGCTGGCGGCGGCCCGTGCCTCGCAGGATCCCAAGCTCAATCTGGTGATCGATCCCAACGGTTTCTTCGTTACCTTCAGCTACAGTCTGGAAGGCAATGTCGAGGAAGGCGCCACCACCGCCGCATCGGCCCAGGCGGGCGAGGCGCGCCTGAATCTCTCGCAAATGAAGGATCAGATCCGCCAGGACGTCTCCCAGGGCGTGGCTGCGCTGCGCAGTTCCCTGGCCGTATTGGCCGACCGGCGGCGTGCCGAGGGCACCTTGAGCCGGGTGATCGCGGACGCGGAGAAAGCGGTCAGGACGGGCGGGATGGACATGGCCACCCTGCGCGGATTGCAGGACCAGCACACCGAAGCCCGGGTGGCTCTGGTGGAGGCCCGACTCGACTGCGCCTTGAACCTCGCGGCCCTGCGCCTTGTGACCGGCACCCTGGTGGTGGAAGGGGGCGATGCCGCCCCCCGTGATGCTGTCCTATTGAAATCGCTAAGCTTCTAGTCTGCCTTGGGCGGAAATTTCGCTGTCGCGATGAAATTAATGTGTTAGTTTCGCGACATCCTTTTGGGGGCATAAAGCGTATGAAGACTGCTGAGCCGCACGGGGCCGATCCGGCACCGGATGCCCCGCGTCCCCGACGCGATTCGGTTACCGACTTCGCGCCCTACCAGAATTTGCGCCGGCGTTTCGCCGACGCCGACAAGCATGGTGTGGACCTCACCTTCTTCGAGCCGCGCGACGGCATCAACGGCAGCGTGATCACCTGGCGCGGCCAGTCGCTGGTGAATTACTCCGGCTACAATTACCTGGGGCTTTGCGGCAACCCCGAGATCTCGCAGGCGGCCAAGGACGCCATCGACAAATACGGCACCTCTGTTTCGGCCAGCCGGATCGTCTCCGGCCAGATCGACCTGCACGGCCTTCTGGAACGGGAGATTGCCGATTTCCTGGGCACCGAGGACGCGATTACCTTCGTCAGCGGCTATCTCACCAACGTCACGGTGATCAGCCATCTTCTGTCGAAGACCGACGCGGTGATCTTCGATCGCGACTCCCACAACAGCATCATGACGGGCGCGCGGCTGTCCGGCGCCAAGATGATCACCTATCCCGGCGGCGACTGGGATGGGCTGGACCAGATGCTGACCGCCAAGCGCGACAGTTTCCGCCGCGGCCTTCTGGTCTGCGAAGGCGTCTACAGCATGGACGGCAATATCGTCGACCTGAAGCGCGCGGCCGAGCTCAAGGAAAAGCACAACCTGATCCTGATGGTCGACGAGGCCCATTCCGTCGGCACCATCGGCGCCACGGGCAGGGGGGTCTGCGAATGGTCGGGGATGCCGCCGTCCACCATCGACATCCATATGGGCACGCTCAGCAAGGCGCTGGCCAGCGCCGGCGGCTATGTCGCGGGCGATCGCAGCCTGATCGAATATCTGCGCTACCTGGCGCCGGGATTCATTTTCAGCGTCGGGCTGGCGCCGGCCGATACCGCGGCCGCCCTGGCTGCCCTCAAGTTGCTGCGGCGCGAGCCTTCACGCCTGGGCGAGCTGCGCGAGCGCGCGCGTCTGTTCCATGCCCTGGCGCGGGAAGCCGGGCTCACCTTCCGGGGCGATGAAGGCTCGCCCATCGCCTCGCTGATCGTGGGCGACGGCAATGCCTGCATGCTGCTCTCCCAGCGTCTTTTGGCGGAGGGCATCTATGTCCAGCCCATCGTCTACCCGGCCGTGGGCCTGAAGTCGGCGCGCCTGCGCTTCTTCATCACACGCAACCACACCGAGGAGCAGTTCCGCGCCACGATGCCGATCCTGGCACGCGAACTGAAGCTGCTGCCGGCGCTTGGCCAATAGTCCCCACGCCCTGATCAGCGGCGGGTCCAGCGGCATCGGGCTGGCCCTGGCGCAACGCCTGGCCGCCCGGGGCCATGCCCTGACCCTGCTGGCCCGCGATGCCGCGCGCCTCGCGGACGCGCAGGCCCTGCTTGCCAGGACCGGCGCCACGGTGCGCGTGGCATCCGTGGACGTGCGCGACGAAGCGGCCGTGAACGCGGCGGTGTCGGTTGCCGTCGCCGAACTGGGCCCGCCCGACCTTCTGGTCGCCAGCGCCGGCATCGTCATTCCGGGAATCTTCAAGGATCTGCCCGCCGCGGCGTTCCGTGAGACGATGGCCGTCAACTATGACGGTACCGTCCATCTGGTGCGCGCGGCGCTGCCTGCCATGCTGGCGCGGCGGGCGGGCCGCATCGTGCTGGTTTCGTCGGGGGCAGGCCTGATCGGCCTTTACGGCTATACGCCCTACGCGCCCACCAAATTCGCCGTGCGCGGCCTGGCCGAGGCGCTCCGGGCTGAACTGAGGCCCGAGGGCATCGGCGTCTCCATCGTCTATCCGCCCGACACCGACACGCCCCAGCTGCGCGAAGAGGTCAAGGTCCGGCCCGCCATCACCAGCAAGATCGCGGGCGGCGCGCGCGTGCACAGCGCCGAAGAAGTCGCGGACGCGATCCTGAAGGGCGTGGCCGCCGGCCGCTTCACCATTGCGCCCGGCTGGGAGATGGGTCTGCTGAACCGGCTGCACAGCCTTATCGGTCCGGTTCTGCACCGTTTCTCCTTCGATCCGGTGATTGCCAGGATGCACGGCAAGGACGGCGGCGGCACCGCATCCAGATGACCGTCCTTCTGCTGGTCGGCGGACTCTTCGCCCTGGCAGGGGCCTTGATCGTCCTGGCGGGGCTTACGCCCGCGGGCCGCAAGGTGGCGACGGAGCTGTGGCCCTTCTATCGTTCCGAATTCCTGATCGTCGGCGCCGTGCTGCTGCCTTCGGCGGCAGGGCCCTGGGCTTTCGCGATTCTGCTGGCCGCGATGGCCGCCCGGGGCCAGTTCGAGCTGCTCGACCTGTTCGGACAGGCACCGCGGCTTTGGTTTCAGAAACTGACGCTGGCGATGGGGGCGGCGCTGGCGGCGCTGGGTGTCCTGTCGCCGGAAAATCTGCCCGCCGCCGTGCCGGCCGCTTTGCTGGCTGTCGCGTTTGTCGGGCTGACGGCGGGCGCGCAGGGACGCAGGGTGCTTCTGCCCACGCTCGCGAGCCTGGTTTATCCCGCCGCCCTGGTCTGCCTGACCGGCGTGCTGCGCGCGGGCGAGAACGGCTTTCTCTGGCTGTTCCTGGCCCAGGGCGTAGTGGAAACCAATGACTCTTTCGCCCTCCTGGTGGGCAAGCTGATGGGACGCACCCGGCCCTTTCCCAATCTCAGCCCCGGCAAGACGCTGGCCGGTCTGGTGGGCGGCGCGCTGGCCGGAGCAGGGGTGGGCTTTGTCATCGCCCGGTATCTGATCGGGCTTGCTCCGCTGCCCGCGCTGGCCGCGGTCGCGGTGACCTTGCTGGCGGGGCTGGCGGGCGATCTGCTGGTATCGGCGCTCAAGCGGTCGCGCGGCGTCAAGGATTTCCGGCCCGTGGCGCTGATCCATGGCGGGCTGCTGGATATCTATGACTCGCTGCTGTTCGCCGCGCCCGCGCTGCTGGCGCTGAGGGCGCTGCTCTAGTCGTCCTGGCCGGCGATGAAGGCTTCGACCCGCGCCCGGCATTCGTGGTCGGGAAACTGGCGCGGCGGCGACTTCATGAAATAGCTGGACGGCCCGATCAGCGGCCCGCCCAGTCCACGATCCTTGGCGATCTTGGCGCAGCGCACCGCATCGATCACCACGCCGGCCGAATTGGGCGAATCCCACACTTCCAGCTTTACCTCGCAGGCAAAGGGCGCGTCGCCGAAGCCGGTGCCCTCCAGCCGGATATAGGCGATCTTGCGGTCGGTGAGCCACGGCACGTGGTCACTGGGACCGATATGAATGTCCTGCGCCGGCAGCTCGATGCCCGCCACGCTGGTCACCGCCTGGGTCTTGGAAATCTTCTTGCTGTGCAGCCGCTCGCGTTCCAGCATGTTCTGGAAGTCGGAATTGCCGCCGACATTGAGCTGGTAGGTACGGTCCAGCTTGACGCCGCGCTGGTGCATCAGCTCGGCCAGCATGCGGTGGACGATCGTGGCGCCGACCTGGCTCTTGATGTCGTCGCCGATGATGGGAAGGTTGGCGGCACGGAAGCGCTCGGCCCATTCGCCGTTCGATGCGATGAAGCTGGGAATGCAGTTGATGAAGGCACAGCCGGCGGCCAGCGCCTCGCCGGCATAGAACCGGGCGGCATTTTCCGAACCCACCGGCAGGTAACAGATCACGACATCGGTGCGGCTCTGTCGCAATGTCTCGGCCACGTTGACCGGCGCGGCATTGCTCTCCTTCACCACGTCTTTCAGATAGCTGCCCAATCCGTCCAGGGTGGGGCCGCGCGAAACCACCACGTCGTTGGCGGGCGGGTCGGCGAAACGCATCGTGTTGTTGGGTTCGGCCGCCAGGGCTTCACCCAGGGGACGGCCGACCTTGACCGCGCTGATGTCGAAGGCGCTGGCGAATTCGATGTCGCCGATGCGATAGCCGCCCAGATTGACATGCATCAGGCCCGGCACGACGGCGTCGTCCGGCGTATCGCGATAAAAGGCGACGCCCTGGACCAGCGAAGAGGCGCAGTTGCCCACGCCGACAATACCGACTCGAAGTTTTCCGCTCATGAAAGAATTTGCGCCGGCCGGGGATATGCGCCTTGGCCGTGGTCCTTGAACACCATCACCTGCTCTTAAGTCCCCCTCGCGCCCGGCTGATCCCGTGGCTGGCCTTGCGGCCGGCTCCCGCGCCTCTGACGGGCAAGCTACCCACCCCACCCCTTCTGGTCAACGCCCGTGCGTGTATGATCGCGCGCGATGGAAACGGATGCTCGGATCAACAGGCCCCGGCAGAGCGCCGCAGCGCTCTTCCGGGCCTATGCCGCCGACAAGGCAGGCGAGGAATGGCACGGGGAATGGGGCGCGGCGCTGCTCTTCCGGCCCCCGGCCATCCTGCTGGCGCCGGTCCTGCTGCGGCTTGGTGTCCCGGCCACGGCGGTCACATTGTGTTCGCTTGGGCTGGCGTTAAGCCTGCCGGCGGTGGCTTTTGCATGGGGCGCGGTGCCCGCGGCGCTGATCGCGGTCCTGGCCGGCATCCTGGACTGCCTTGATGGAACCATCGCGCGCGCCAGCGGCAGCGTCAGCCGCGCCGGCCATTATCTGGACTTCGTCACGGACGTCGTCTTTCGCGCCAGCTTCTACGCCGCGATCGGGCTGCTGGCTGCGGGCGCCGCGCCCGTGTGGCTTCATGGCTGGGCATTGCCGCTTGCGCTGGTGGCGGCACTGTTCGCCATCTCCGCCAGGCTTTGCCGTGTCTATGCCGAGAAGATGTCGGGCACCGCACCCTATGGCGAGCCGCCGAGGCGGGGCGCCGCGACCCTGATCTTTTCCGTTATCAGCGGCATCGATCCCTTGACGCCGCTGGTCGTGCTGCTGCTGGGCATGGTCGGCGGCATGTACTGGCTGGTGCTGTGGCTGGTCGCCTATTCAGCACTCGATTTCCTCTACACCCAGGTCGCGGCGCTGCGCCGCGTATCATGAAAATCCTCGCCGTCTGCCCCTATGACATCGACAGGCCCGGCGGTGTCCAGCGCCATATCCTGGATACCGGCGCGGCGTTGGCAGAGCTGGGCCATGAGGTCACCGTGCTGGCGCCGCGCACCACGACGCCGCCGAAGGCTTCGCCGCCGGGTGTCGTCATCGAAAGGCTGGGCCGCGCGCGCGCCATCGGCCTGGGCGGCACGCGCTTCGAGATTTCGCTGCCGCTCGGCGCCGAGCGCCGCCGCCTGCGCGCGCTGATCCGCAATGGCGGTTTCGATGTCGGCTGGTTTCACACGGTCTGGACACCGTTCCTGGCTCCGATGGCGCTGGCGTATTTTTCCGGCCCCGCGGTCTGCATGTTCCATGATACGCCGGGCAATGGGCTGGTCGGGCGGACCATGGCGGCGATCTTCCGCCGCATCAGCCGGCCGTTGCTGCCGCGCTTCGGCGCCATCCTGACGCCGTCCAGGACGCCGCAGGCGCATCTGGCGGGGGCGCAGCGGATGGAAGTGTTCGCGCCCTGCACCGACCTTCGCCGATTCCATGACGCCGCGCCCCAGCCCGGATTCGCCGATGGCCGCATCAATATTCTCTATCTGGGACGGCTGGAGCCGCGCAAAGGCGCGCATATCCTGCTGCAGGCCTACCGCCAGCTTTGCGACAGCGTGCAGGGTGTTCGCCTGATCCTGGCGGGCGCGGGGCCCGAGGAACACGCCCTGCGGGCCTATGCGGCGGAGCATCACCTGTCCGGCGTTGTCTTCGCCGGCGCGCCGGCGGATGCAGCGCCCTGGTTCGCGGCGTCCGATATCTTCTGCGCGCCATCGCTTTATGGCGAAAGCTTCGGCATCGTGCTCACCGAGGCGATGAGCGCGGGCAAGCCCGTGGTGGCGGCGGCCAATGCCGGTTATCGCACCGTTCTGACGGACCAGGCCGCGCGCTTCCTGGTGCCGCCGGGGGATGTGACCGCGCTGGCAACGGCACTGGGCATTCTGGCGCAGGACGAAGCGCTGCGCGCGCGGCTGGGCGCATGGGGCAGGGCCGCCGCCCCCGCCTATGACTGCCGCGCCCTGGCGCCGCGGCTGGTGGAGATTTTCCGCGACACGGTCATCGCCCATCGCCTCAAGACCACCGGGCTCAGAGCTCGAAGCGCGACCTGATTGGAAAGGCCTGTTCCAGATAGCGCCGCGCCGCCTGTTCCACGCTCTCGCGCGGCCGGGCACCGAACCCGTCATTCAGCGCGATGAATTTCGGTCGCAGGGTTTTCGCGCGCCACAAGGTCAGCGCGGTGATGCCGGGCGTGTTCTCCAGCGGCACATAGGCGCTGTCCGCCAGCGTGCGCGCCAGCGACATCATTGCGCCCCGGCCCGTGTAATACAGGAACCAGGGATAGAGATATTCCGGCACCACATTGTGCGAGCCGCGGAATCGCGAAGCGCGGGTGTGTTCGAAATCCGCCGCCCAGCGTTCGCACATCTCCTGCCACCAGGATCTGTCGATCATGAGCGGCACGTGATTGATCTCGCGCCGCTGCCTTGCGCCGAAAGCGGAATCCAGCAGCGCATTGCTGTAGGCCAGCGAGCGGTTCCAGGGCGACAGCTGCGCCCGGTCCATGTCCGGTGCGGGCTGGGCGAAGCGCAGGCGCGGGAACAGGCGCATCCTGCCGTCTTCGGTGAGAAAATCCGCAACTGTCGCCGGGCGGCCGAACAGCATGTCGTCCTCGACATAGATGAAGCGTTCCGCCACGCCCTCCAGCCGGTACAGCGCCGACAGGATGGCGAAGGAATTGAAGGTCGGCAGGAAGCGCGCCTCCAGGATCGCGTCATGGTGGACGATGTGGAGACCATCGGCCTTGGGGTTGAGCCAGCGCGGTACCTGCGGCGCCGCCGTCACCAGGTAGACGCGCCGCACCCAGGGGCAATGGACCAGCGAGCGCATGGAATATTTCAGCAGGTCCAGGTTGTCGCGTGTGCGGTTGGGATTGCGGTCGTGGCCGCTTTCGGCATGGCGCGCCAGGGTGTCGGCATAGCCGGGCCAGGTGTCGTCCACCCATGTGTAAACGACGTCAATGGGTTCAGGCATGGGCCGGCCGTGCCTTGGGGCCGCCCACCTTCCAGGCGCCGGCGAAATGTTTCAGCATGATGGAATTGTTCCGGTTCTCGTCGCCACCGCTGCCGCGATTGATCCAGCCCAGGCTGGACTGCTTGTAATGGGCCAGATGGCGCTTGGGTGGAAAGTTGGGCGCGCCGGGAATGACGAACTTGTCGGCGCGGCAATGGGCGCTGATCCATACGTCGTCCACGGTCCGCGCGGCCGGCGGTGCGCGCTCATAATTCGTCACCGCCGCGAGGTCGAAAAATTCGGGCCGCACCAGATAGCCCGCAACCCCTTGCAGGATGTCCACCGCCACGGGCTTTCGGATGCGGGCGCTGCGGATGGGCGCGGGCGGACGCATCAGGAGATTGGAAAGGACAGAGGTGGGCCGGTCGATCAGGTCGGGCGGCGCGATCCAGCCGCCCAGTCCCAGTGCCGCGCCGGGATGGGTGGCGGCCGCCTTTTCCAGATCGGCGATCAGCGTCGTGGGATAGATGCGGTCGTCATCGACCACCAGGATGGATTGATGCGGCGCGGCCCCGGCCAGGGTGGGCAACAGCTTGGTGGCGGGGCCGAAATCCTCGCACGGCGCCAGCCGCACCGACTTCAGGTCGCCCAGCCAGCCGGGCACCTCATAGGGCCGGTTCTCGCGCCGGCTGAAAGCGGGCAGGTTCAGCCGGATTTCCTTTGGCGGCCGGGTCTGGGTCAGAAGGCTTTTCAGCGTGTCGGCGATCATGCCGATGCGGCTGGGAATGGTGGTCAGGCTCACGATCACATCGGCATGGTCGGCCCGCCCCGTCCACGCCCGGTCCAGTACCGCGACGTCTGTGCGGGCCAGGCGACACTCCCGCCACAGGTCCTGCACCAGCCTTTCGCCTTCGAAGAAATTATAGGTGCGGATCGCGGCGCCGATCAGGAGCGGCGGCGCCAGGTAGGGCCAGAGCATCGGGCTCGCAAAGTTGAACGCCAGCCATTATGACATAGCCCGGTTCGGCGCCGCGACCGGATTTTCCGCGTGGCTGCGATGGGGATTAAGGGACCGGTGGCTGGGCAGGATCTCGTACTCGGATATGACTTCGGCACCTCCGCGGTGAAGGCGGCGCTGCTGGCGCAGGACGGCACCATCGTCGCCGCCACCACGCAGGCCTACCCCCTGATGCTGCCCCAGCGCGGCTGGGCCGAGCAGGACCCGCGGGACTGGTGGAGGGCGATGGGAGCGGCGTCACGCGCGTTGACCGCCTCGGTGCCCGATGCCGCCGGACGCATCGCCGCCATCGGCCTGTCGGCCCAGATGGGCGGCGTGGTCCCGGTCGATGCCATTGGCGGCGCCCTGCACAATGCGCTGATCTGGCTGGACACGCGCTCTGCGGACAT
>Ga0068855_100012269_pt1 | contig 10356 bp, 7 predicted proteins | sample KBSCornC52_FD_66592 | JGI IMG/M metagenome (GOLD analysis project Ga0068855, IMG submission 66592) | Corn rhizosphere microbial communities from Kellogg Biological Station, Michigan, USA - KBS Corn C5-2 | ecosystem: Host-associated > Plants > Roots > Rhizosphere > Soil ... | reverse complement strand
ACCGGCCGGTTCCTGCGCGAGCCGCTGCGCCATCCGCTGCAGCCGCGGCGGCCGGTCGGGAAATCCACGCCGTCGATCGAGGTCGCCGGCGCGGCGCTCCACAACCTCGCGAATGTGGACGTGCGCTTTCCGCTCGCGCGACTTTCCGTCGTGACGGGCGTCTCCGGATCCGGCAAGTCGACGCTCGCGCGCGACGTGCTGCACGAGAACCTGCAGCGGCTGGTGGCCGGGGAGCGCAATGCGCGACCCTCTGCCCGACCCTCCCCCAAGGGGGAGGGAGGGCTCCTCGGCTGCAAGTCCATCAAGGGCTGGCAGGCCCTGACCCGCGTGCTCGAGGTGGACCAGACGCCCATCGGCAAGACCCCGCGCTCGTGCCCCGCGACCTACGTCGGCTTCTTCGACAACATCCGCAAGCTCTTCGCCGACACGCAGGAGGCGCGCATCCGCGGCTACACCGCGAGCCGCTTCTCGTTCAACACCGCGGGCGGCCGCTGCGACGGGTGCGAAGGCCAGGGCGTGAAGACCATCGAGATGAGCTTCCTCCCGGACGTGAAGGTCGCGTGCGAGGTCTGCAACGGCGCGCGCTTCAACGCGGAGACGCTCGCCGTGAAGATGCGCGGCAAGAGCGTGGGCGAGGTGCTCGCGATGAGCGTCGACGAGGCGGTGGACTTCTTCGCGAACCATCCGTCGATCCACCATTGCCTGCGCCTCCTGCAGGACGTCGGTCTCGGCTACCTCACGCTCGGCCAGCAGAGCCCGACGCTCTCGGGCGGCGAGGCGCAGCGGATCAAGCTCGTGACCGAATTGGCCAAAGTGCGGGGGACCGGTGCACCGCGTCCCGGCCGCGCCTCGGTCGCCCAGCACACGCTCTACGTCCTCGACGAGCCCACGGTGGGCCTGCACATGGCCGACGTGGAGAAGCTCATCCGCGTGCTGCATCGCCTCGTCGACGCGGGGAACACGGTCGTCCTCATCGAGCACAACCTCGACGTGATCGCGGAGGCGGACTGGATCGTCGACCTGGGGCCGGAGGGAGGCGACGCGGGAGGGCGCGTGGTGCTCGCCGCGCCGCCCGAGGCGTTCCTCGAGCGCGGCGCGAAGACGCATACCGCGAAGGCGTTGCGCGAGTTCATGGCGGGCCGGCAAGCTTAGCCCGCGCGCGCCGCGCTAGAATCGCGCCATGCAGCGATCCTTCCTCGCCGCGCTCGCCGCGGCCGTCCTCGCCCTCGCCGGCATGCCGGCGTTCGCGCAGCCGCAGAAGGTGCTGCGCTACGCGTTCGAGATCGCCGAGACGAGCTTCGACCCGCAGCAGGTGAGCGACGTCTATTCCAACATCGTGAACCAGGGGATGTTCGAGGCCCCGCTCACCTACGATGACCTCGCCCGGCCCCTCAAGCTCGTGCCGCAGACGGCGGCGGCGCTTCCGGAGGTGACCGACGACGGCAAGACCTACACCGTCCACATCCGTCCGGGGATCTACTTCGCCGACGATCCGGCGTTCGGCGGCAAGAAGCGCGAGCTGGTGGCGGCGGACTACGTGTACTCGATGAAGCGCGTCCTCGACCCGAAGGTGCGCGCCTCGCAGATCGCGGAGATCGAGCCCTACGTCATCGGCGCGGACGAGGCGGCGGCGAAGGCGCGCAAGCTCGACCGCTTCGACTACGACGCGCCGATCGAGGGCCTCAAGGTGCTCGACCGCTACACCTTCCAGGTGAGGCTCAAGGAGCCGCTCTACGTCTTCATCTACAACTTCGCCGATTGCCGCATCACGTGCGCGGTCGCGCGCGAGGTCGCGGAGCGCTACGGCGACGACTTCGCCTCGCATCCCGTGGGGACCGGCCCGTGGCGCCTCGCCTTCTGGAAGCGCTCGTCGAAGATGGTGTTCGAGCGCAACCCCAACTACCGCGAGGAGTACTTCGAGGCGCAGCCCAACGCCGACGACGCGCGCGGCCAGGAGATCCTCGCGCAGCTCAAGGGACGGCGCCTGCCGATGATCGACCGCGTCGAGGTCTCGATCATCGAGGAGACCCAGCCGCGCTGGCTCTCGTTCCTCAACGGCGAGATGGACCTCCTGTGGCTCGTCCCCGAGGAGTTCTCCTACCAGGCGTTCCCGAACAACAAGCTCGCGCCCAACCTCGCGAAGCGCGGCGTGCGGATGGAGCAGCTGCCCACGCTCGACCTCACGTACGCGTACTTCAACATGGACGATCCGGTCGTGGGCGGCTACACGCCGGAGAAGGTGGCGCTGCGCCGCGCGATCTCGCTCTCGTACAAGATCGACGACGAGATCTCGATCGTGCGCAAGGGCCAGGCGATCCCGGCGGAGACGCCTTACGCCCCCGGCGTCGCCGGATACGACCCGAACTTCCACACGACCGCCAACGAGTACGACGTCGCCAAGGCGAAGGCGCTCCTCGACATGTACGGCTACGTCGACCGCGACCACGACGGCTACCGGGAAATGCCCGACGGCAGCCCGCTCACGGTCCACATGTACTCGACCCCCACCGCCATCGACCAGCAGTACGACGAGCTCTGGAAGCGCAGCCTCGACGACATCGGCGTGCGCATGGAGGTGGTGAAGGGAAAATGGCCGGACCTGCTGAAGGCGGCACGCCTCGGGAAGCTGCAATCGTGGCGGCTGGGCGGAACCGCCTCGTCGCCCGACGCCGACACGTGGCTCACGTCGCTCTACGGAAAGAACATGGAGAACAACCTCGCCCGCTTCAGGCTCGCCGCGTACGACCGCCTCTACGAGAAGGCGCGCAGCATGCCCGACAGCCCCGCGCGCACGAAGCTCTACCAGCAGATGGCGAAGCTGGTGGTCTCGTACGTCCCGTGGCGCATCAACGTGCACCGGATCCGCACGTCGATGTGGTATCCGCAGCTCGTCGGCTTCACGCGCTCGCCGATGATGACCTTCAACTTCTGGAAGTTCGTGGACATCGAGCCGGGCGGCGCCCCGCAGCTCGCGAAGCGCTGAGCGTCATTCGCCGGAAGCCATCTCCGCGCTCGGCAGGCGATAGGCGCTGAACTGCTGGCGCAGCGTCATCTTGGAGAGCTTCCCCGTGGCGGTGTGCGGGAGCTGGTCCACGAAGACCACGTCGTCGGGAAGCCACCACTTGGCGATGCGTCCCTCGTAGAACCGCAGCAGCTCCTCGCGGGTCACCTCCGCGTCCGGCTTCTTCACGACGACGAGGAGCGGGCGCTCGTCCCACTTCGGATGGCGCACGCCGATCACGGCCGCCTCGAGCACCGCCGGATGTCCCATGGCGATGTTCTCCAGGTCGATGGAGCTGATCCATTCGCCGCCCGACTTGATCACGTCCTTGGAGCGGTCGGTGATCTGCAGGTAGCCGTCGGGGTCGATGGTGCCGACGTCGCCCGTGGGGAACCAGCCGTCGCGCAGGGGATCGCCGCCCTCGGAGCGGTAATACTCGCGCAGGACCCACGGCCCCCGCACCAGCAGGTCGCCGAATGCCTTGCCGTCGCGCGGCAGCTCGTTCCCGTCGCCGTCGACGATCTTCATCTCGACCCCGTAGAGCGGCCGCCCCTGCCGGAGCGAGAGCGCGAAGCGATCCGCCTCGGGGAGCGAGAGGTGCTTGAGCTTGGGCGAGTTCACGGTGCCCACGGGGCTCATCTCGGTCATGCCCCAGCCGTGCTTCACCTCGACGCCGAACTCGTCCTTGAGCACGCGCACCATCGACTCCGGCACCGCGGAGCCGCCGATGATGGTGGTCTCGAGCGTCGAGAACTTGAGCCCCTTCGGCTTCATGTAGTTGATGAGGTTGAGCCACACGGTCGGCACGCCCGAGGAGCGGTTCACCTTCTCCCGCTCCATCAGCTCGTAGAGGCTCGCGCCGTCCAGGCCCGGCCCCGGAAAGACGAGCTTCGCGCCGACGAGCGGCGCCGCGTAGGGAATGCCCCAGGCATTCACGTGGAACATCGGCACGATCGGGAGGATCACGCTCGTCGCGCCGTAGTTGGACACATCCGGGAGCGAGATCGCGTAGGCGTGGAGGATGGTGGAGCGGTGGCTGAAGAGCACGCCCTTGGGATTGCCGGTCGTCCCCGAGGTGTAGCAGAGGCCCGCCGCGGTGTCCTCGTCGAACCGGGGCCATGCGTAATCGTCCCGCTCGGCCGCCACGAGCTCCTCGTAGCAGAGGAGGTTCGGGACCTGCGCGGCCGGCATGTGCGCGCGGTCCGTCATCGCGATCCAGCCCTTCACCCCCGGGCACGCCGGGGCGATCTTCTCCACGAGCGGCGCGAAGGTGAGGTCGAAGCAGAGGTACCGATCCTCGGCGTGGTTCACGATGTAGGCGACCTGCTCGGGAAAGAGGCGCGGGTTCACCGTGTGGATGATCGAGCCCATGCCCGAGACGGCGTAGTAGAGCTCGAAGTGCCGGTAGCCGTTCCAGGCGAGGGTCGCCACGCGCTCGCCGGGCCGCACGCCGAGGCGCGCGAGCGCATTCGCGAGCCGCTTCGCCCGCGCATGCGCCTCCCGGTAGGTGTAGCGGTGGATGTCGCCTTCGCAGCGCCGCGAGACGATCTCGGTGTCGCCGTGGTTGAGGTCGGCATGCCGCAGCAGCGACGAGATCGCGAGCGGCATCGACATCATCAGGCCGTGCACGGCGGCCTCACTCGATGACCTTGCCGTAGGCGACCCAGCGCTGCCCGTCGAAGCGCGCGAGCTGCAGCGCCTCGAACGGGAAGAAATCGTCCGGGCCGGTGTTCACCTCGATCCCCGGCCTCGCGAGCGGCAGCTGCAGGTGCTTGAGGTTCGCGGCCTGCTTCATGATGTTCTCGCGCGTGAGGTTGTCGCCGCACTGCTTGAGCACCTGCACCAGCGTCTGGGCGGCGCTGTAGCCGTAGACGTTGGAGGAGTCGGCCACGTTCCCCTGGGGATAGTACTTCGCGAGGAACGCCTTGTACTCGTTCATCGCCGGATCGTTGGCCCACTCGGGGTCGGTGGCATCCTTGAGGTAGGCGACCGTGATGAGCCCCACCGATTTCTCGAGGCCCGCGGGCGTGAGGACCGCGCCGATGGAGAGGCTCACGTTGTTGAGGTAGTGCACCGGCTTCCAGCCCGAGTCGTACACCTTGCGGATCGCGAGCGCGGCGAACTTGGGCGTGGCGATGTTCACGAACACGTCGGCGCCGGAATCCTTGAGGCTGAGGATCTGCGAGTCGATGGAGGGATCCGTCACCTCGAAGGAAGCCTCCTTCACGATCATCGAGGCCTTCGCGCCCAGGCCGTCCTTCAGGCCCTTCAGCAGGTCCTTGCCGTAGTCGTCGTTCTGGTAGAGGACGGCGATCTTCGCGTTGGGATGGTTCGCGAGGATGTCCTTGGCGTAGATCTTTCCTTCCGTCTGGTAGGAAGGCTGCCAGCCCATGGTCCACGGGAAATTCTTCGGGTCCCCCCACTTGGTGGCGCCGGTCGCGACGAAGAGCTGCGGCACCTTCTTCGCGTTCATGTACTTGTGGATCGCCGAATTGGGCGCCGTGCCGAGCGGCTGGAAATCGAAGAGGACCTGCTCCTGCTCGACGAGGCGGCGCGTCATCTCGACGGTCTTGGGCGGGCTGTAGCCGTCGTCGAGGCTGATGAGCTCGAGCTTGCGCCCGTTGATGCCGCCGTGCTCGTTCACCATGTTGAAGTACGCCGCCTCGACGCGCCCGATGGTGCCGTACGCCGAGGCCGGGCCGCTGTAGGGCATGGTCTGGCCGATCTTGATCGCGGTGTCGCTCGCGCCCGTGTCGTACTTCTTCTGCGCGGAGGCGCCGGGAGCGGCCGCCAGGGCCGAGAGCAGGAAAGCGCATGCCAGGATCTTGCCTTTTCTCATGTTTTTCTCCTTTTCCAGGTGCGGGAAATGCGGTGGACGATGCCCGCGACGCCGCCGGGCGCCAGGTACATGAACAGGATCACCATGATGCCGTAAATCGCCCAGGGGGCCGCGCGCGAGACGCGGTCGGCGAGGTTGGGCACGAACTGGATGAAGAGCGCCCCGTAGATCGCGCCCTGCAGCGACGCGAGGCCGCCCACCACGATGCCGACGAGGAAGGCGATGGAGAGGAACACGTTGAAGCTGTCGGGCGCCACGAACTGCACCGCGATCGCGCCCAGCGCCCCGCCGACGCCGGTGAACATCGCGCTCACGCCGAACGTGAGCGACTTGTAGAGCGCGATGTCGATGCCCATCGCCTCGGCCGCGATCGGGTTGTCGCGGATCGCGACCATCGCGCGGCCGATGCGCCCGCGCAGGAGGTTCCTCGCGAGCGCGAACATGACGATCGCGACGGCGAGCGCGAAGAAGTAGAGCCATTGGTCCGCGTTGATCGGGAGCCCGAACGGCGGATCGGGCTTGAGGATGGTGATGCCCTGCACGCCGCCGGTCCATTGCTCGAGCGACTTGTGCTTGAGGAGCTGCGGCAGGGCGACCGCGAGGCCGAAGGTCGCGAGGGCGAGGTAGGGCCCCTCGAGGCGCAGCGCCGGCAGCCCGAAGAGGAAGCCCGCCGCGAGGCAGACCGCGGCCGCCACCGGCAGCGTCATCCAGTACGCGACGCCGTAGCGGTCCATGAGGATCGCCGCGGCATAGGCGCCGATGGCGTAGAACGCGCCGTGGCCGAGCGAGATCTGGCCGTTGTAGCCGGTGAGCATGTTCAGGCCCACGAGCACGATCGCGTAGGCCATCACGAGGGTGAGCTGGAAGACGCTGAAGTTGCTGAGGAGGAAGGGCAGCGCGCAGAGCGCGGCGAGGAGCGCCGCGAGCCCCGCCCATTTCCAGGTCGGGAGCGCCGGGCCCGGCAGGTTTTCCGCGCGCATCCTAGACCCGCTTCACCAGCGTGCGGCCGAAGAGGCCCGCGGGCTTCACGACCAGCACGGCGATGATCACCACGAGGGCCAGGGTGAGCTTCAGCTCCTGGCCGATCGCGTAGGCGCCGAGCAGGTTCTCGAGGACGCCCACGAAGAAGCCGCCGAACACGGCGCCGAACGGGTTGTCGATGCCGCCGATGAGCGCCGCCGCGAAGGCGTAGAGCAGCACGCCCGACATCATGTTGGGATCGAGGAAGACGATGGGCGCCACCATCATGCCCGCGACGGCGCCGATCGCCGTGGCGAGCCCCCAGCCGAGCGCGCGCATCCAGCCCACGCGGATCCCGGCGAGGCGCGCGGACTCCGGGTTCTGCGCCGCGGCGCGCATCGCGAGGCCCAGCGTCGTGAAGCGGAAGAACGCGTAGACCAGGAGCAGCACGGCGATCGTGACGCCGATCGCGCCCAGGTCGTGGGACGAGACGTAGTGCTGGCCGAACGGCGGCTCCGGCGGGAACGGGCTCGGGAAGGGCCGCACCGTGTAGCTGTAGATCCAGCCGGCGACGCTGTTGAGGATCACGAGCAGCCCGATGAAGATCACCACCATCGAGAGCGCGGGCGCGCCGCGCACGGGCCGCAGCACCACGCGCTCGATGAGCAGTCCCGCCGCGAACGAGAGCGCGAGGGTGAGCGCGAAGGCCGGCCAATAGGGCACTCCCGCCTGGATGAGGCTCCATGCGATGTAGGTGGAGAACATCGCGAGCTCGCCCTGGGCGAAGTTCACCAGCCGCGTCGCCTGGTGGATCATCACCAGCGCGAGCGCGAGGCTCGCATAGACGCCGCCCGTGGCGAGTCCCGAGAGGCATTGGGCGAGGAAGGTGTCCATCGCTCAGTAGCCGAGGTAGGCGCGGCGCACCGCCGCGTCGTCGCGCAGCGCACGCGCTTCGCCGCGCATCGCGATGCGCCCGGTCTCGAGGAGGAACGCGTGGTCGGCGAGGTCGAGGGCCATCGCCGCGTTCTGCTCCACGAGGAGCATCGCCACGCCCGCCTCGCGATTGATCTCGCGCAGGATCTCGAAGATGCCGGCGACCACCTTGGGCGCGAGTCCGAAGGACGGCTCGTCGAGGAGCAGCAGGCGCGGGCGGAGCATCAAGGCGCGCGCGATCGCGAGCATCTGCTGCTCGCCGCCCGAGAGCGTGCCCGCCTGCTGCGCGCGCCGCTCCCCGAGCCGCGGGAAATATCCGTACATCCGCTCGATGTCCGCGGCGAGGGCGCGCCTGCCGCCGCGCGTGAAGCCGCCCACCCGGAGGTTCTCCTCGGTGGTGAGGTCGAGGAAGGTGCCGCGGCCGTCCGGCACGTGGGCGACGCCGCGGCGCGCGACTTCCTCGGGGGCGCGGCCGCCGATGCGCTCGCCGTCGAACACGATCGCTCCGCGTGTGGTCACCATGCCGCAGAGCGCCCGCAGCGTGGTGGTCTTCCCCGCGCCGTTGGCGCCGAGGAGCGCCGTCACCGAGCCGGCCGCCACCGCGAAGTCGATGCCGTGCAGGACCTGCGTCGCGCCGTACCACGCCTGCAGGCCCTCGACGCGCAGGAGCTCGTCCATCTCAGGCGGCCGTCCCCAGGTAGGCCCGCACGACCTCGGGATGGCCGCGCACCTCGTCCGGCGAGCCGTCGGCGATCTTGCGGCCGAAGTCGAGCGCGACCACGTGGTCGGAAACGCTCATCAGGAGCCGCATGTGGTGCTCGACGAGGAGGACCGTCACCCCGATGCGGTCGCGGATGGCGCGGATGAGCGCGCCCAGCGCGTCCACCTCCTCGTGGTTGAGGCCGCTCGCCGGCTCGTCGAGCAGCAGCAGCTTCGGCTCCGCGGCGAGCGCGCGCCCCAGCTCGACGCGCTTTCGCATGCCGAACGTGAGCGCCGCGACCGGCAGGTCGGCCACCGGCTCCAGCGCGAGGAAGCCCAGGAGCTCGCGCGCGCGCTCGCGCGCGAGCGCCTCGTGGCGCGCGACGCGCGGCAGGCGCAGCGCGTTCGCGAGGAAGCCGCCGCGGCCGTGGCAATGGCGCCCCAGGAGGACGTTCTCGAAGACCGAGAGCGAGTGGAAGAGCGCGAGGTTCTGGAACGTGCGTCCCACGCCGAGCGCCGCGACCTGGTGGGCGCGCGCCCGCATGAGCGGGCGGCCGTCGAACTCGATGCGGCCGCCGTCCGCGCGGTAGAGGCGGCTCAGGCAGTTGAAGAGCGTGGTCTTGCCCGCGCCGTTCGGGCCGATGATGCCGGCGATCTCGCCGCGGTGCACGCGGAAGGAGAGCCCGTCCAGGGCGACGATGCCGCCGAAGCGGACCGAGAGGTCCGCCACGTCGAGCAGCGGCCGTTCCCCGGGCGCACCCTCCTGCCTGCCCATGCGACTCCTCCTCCCGCAACCGAGGCGGAAAGCTAGCATGAAATCCGCCGACCCATCGCGTATATTCGCTTCCGATGCGCGCGCGGCGCGGCGGAGCGGACGATGGCCGGACAGGCATTGCAGGTGCACGGCGAAGTGGCGGTGGTCACGCTCGCGAACCCGCCGGTGAACGGGCTGGGCCACGCGTTGCGCAGCGCGATCGCCGCGGGCGTCGACGCCGCCCAGTCGGACCCCCGGGTGAAGGCGATCGTGCTGATCGGCGAGGGGAAGATGTTCTCCGGCGGCGCCGACATCCGCGAGTTCAATACGCCCAAGGCGATGGCGGAGCCCACGCTTCACAGCGTGATCCGGATCGTCGAGGGGAGCGCGAAGCCGGTCGTCGCGGCGATCGCCGGCCATTGCATGGGCGGCGGCCTCGAGCTTTCCCTCGCGTGCCATTACCGCGTCGCCGCGCCGGACGCGCAGCTCGGCCTTCCGGAAGTGAAGATCGGCCTCCTTCCGGGCGCGGGGGGCACGCAGCGCTTGCCGCGCGCGGTGGGCGTCGAGACCGCGCTCAACATGATCGTGTCGGGGAACCCGGTCGCGGCCGCGAAGCTCGCGGACACCGCGCTCATCGACCGGATCGTCGAGGGAGGCCTCCTCGAGGGCGCCCTCGCCTTCGCGGGCGAGATCGCGGAAAAGCGCCCCTTGCCGCGCCTGCGCGACCGTGCGGCGATCGAGCCCAACGCCGAGGCCTTCTTCGCCTTCGCGCGGAACAGCGTCGCCGCGGTCGCGAAGCATTTTCCCGCGCCGCTCAAATGCGTCGACGCGGTGGCGGCTTCCGTCTCGAAGCCGTTCGAGGAGGGCCTCAAGCTCGAGCGCGAGCTCTTCCTGCAGCTCGTGCAATCGCCCGAATCGCGCGCGCTCCGCCACGCGTTCTTCGGCGAGCGCGCCGCCTCCAAGATTGCCGACGTTCCGCCGGAAACGCCCACGCGCAAGGTGGAAACGGTCGCCGTGATCGGCGCGGGCACCATGGGCGGCGGCATCGCCATGAATTTCCTCAACGCCGGCATCCCGGTCACGATCCTCGAGATGAAGCAGGAGGCGCTCGACCGGGGGCTCGCGACCATCCGCAGGAACTACGAGGCGAGCGTGAAGCGCGGGAAGCTC
>Ga0068855_100012268_pt1 | contig 10356 bp, 17 predicted proteins | sample KBSCornC52_FD_66592 | JGI IMG/M metagenome (GOLD analysis project Ga0068855, IMG submission 66592) | Corn rhizosphere microbial communities from Kellogg Biological Station, Michigan, USA - KBS Corn C5-2 | ecosystem: Host-associated > Plants > Roots > Rhizosphere > Soil ... | reverse complement strand
CGCAGATTATCTTACAAGAGTAAGGAATGCTATTAAAGCCAACCACCGGGTTGTTGAAATTCCTGCATCAAATCTGAAGAAGGAAATCACTAAGGTGCTTTTCGACAAAGGTTACATTGCTAATTTTAAGTTTGAGGACAATGGTCCGCAAGGCACTATCAAAGTGGCTTTGAAATACCATCCGATAACAAAAATTTCTGCTATCCGCAGCATTGCACGCATCAGTAAACCAGGTTTGAGGAAATACGCAGGCATGGATAATATGCCGCGTGTATTAAATGGTTTAGGTATCGCCATCCTGTCAACTTCAAAAGGTGTAATGACCGATAAAGAAGCCCGCGCACAGAATGTTGGTGGCGAAGTATTATGCTACGTATATTAATAGGAGGAAATTAAACAATGTCAAGAGTAGGAAAATCACCTATTGCATTACCACAGGGAGTAACCATTACAGTATCGCAGGATAATGTTGTTACCGTAAAAGGCCCTAAGGGTGAATTGCATCAGGCTGTTGACAGTGATATCACTGTTGAACAGGAAGAAGGAAACCTGGTTGTAAAACGACCTTCTGATCAAAAACGTCACAAAGCTTTACACGGCTTATATCGCGCTTTAATTAATAACATGGTAACAGGTGTTACTACAGGTTATAAAGTTGAGCAGGAATTAGTAGGTGTAGGTTATCGTGCAACCAACACAGGTAATACTTTGGACCTGGTACTTGGATACTCGCACCACTATGTGTTTGAGTTACCAAAAGAAATTAAAGTTTCAACAACTGCTGAAAAGGGTAAAAACCCAACCATAATTCTGGAGTCAATTGATAAACAACTTATTGGCCAGGTAGCGGCAAAAATACGCTCGTTACGTGCACCAGAGCCTTACAAAGGTAAAGGTATCAAGTTTGTTGGCGAAGTATTGAGAAGAAAAGCAGGTAAATCAGCATCTAAAAAATAATCGTCATGGGAGCTAAGTTATCAAGAAGAGACAGAATTAAAAAAGGAATCAGGAAACGTGTTTCCGGTTCTTCAGCACGTCCGCGTTTGTCAGTGTACAGAAGCAATAAAGGTATTTACGCGCAGATCATTGACGATGTAACCGGCAAGACATTGGTTTCGGCCTCGTCATTGTCAAAAGACTTTACTGCTGCTGATGGTACTAAAATTGATCAGTCGGCCGCTGTAGGTAAACTGGTTGCAGCAAAAGCTGTTGCAGCAGGTATTAAAGATGTGGTTTTCGACAGGAATGGTTATTTATACCATGGTCGTGTTAAATCACTGGCCGACGGTGCACGTGAAGGCGGTTTAAACTTTTAATCGAAGAGAAAGATGTCAACAATCAACATAAAAAGAGTAAAAACCAGCGAGATCGAATTAAAAGACCGCCTGGTGAGCATACAGCGTGTTGCCAAAGTAACCAAAGGCGGCCGTACATTCAGTTTCTCTGCCATTGTGGTAGTGGGCGACGAAAACGGCGTTGTAGGTTACGGCTTAGGTAAAGCAAAAGAGGTTACCGAAGCTATTGCAAAAGGCATTGATGATGCAAAAAAGAACCTGGTAAAAGTGCCTATTATTAACAGCACTATTCCACATGAGCAAATAGGCAAGTTTTCGGGTGGTTTTGTTTTCATAAAACCAGCAGCAAACGGTACCGGTGTTATAGCCGGTGGTGCAATGCGTGCGGTGTTGGAGTCAGCAGGTGTACACAACGTATTGGCAAAATCAAAAGGTTCATCAAACCCGCACAACGTGGTTAAGGCAACTGTATCGGCATTATCACAATTACGTGATGCTTATACTGTAGCACAGCAACGCGGCGTTAGTTTAGGTAAAGTATTTAACGGATAATCAGTCATGGCAAAAATCAAAATAACACAGATTAAGAGCGTGATCGATAGAAGTGAGCGCCAAAAAAAGACAGTTGAGGCCCTTGGTTTAAAAAGGATCAATCACAGTGTAGAAGTTGAAGCTACTGCAGCTATCATCGGTATGGTTAAAAAAGTTAATCACCTGGTAGCGGTAGAAAATATTTAATATCATGAATTTAAGTAATCTGAAACCTGCAAAAGGTTCTACAAAAAATAGAAAAAGAATAGGCCGTGGTACAGGTTCGGGCCGTGGCGGAACATCAACCCGTGGCCATAAAGGCGCAGGTTCACGTTCGGGCACCAGCACTAAAGTTGGTTTCGAAGGTGGCCAGATGCCCTTACAGCGCCGTGTGCCTAAGGTAGGTTTTAAAAACCCTAACCGCGTAGAGTATGTTGGTGTTAATTTAGATGTATTACAAAAATTAACTGAGCAATATTCGGTTGCTGCAATTGATTTTGATACATTGAAAGAACATGGTTTGGTTTCACGTAATGACCTGGTTAAAATATTAGGCCGTGGCGAACTGAAAGCCAAATTAGAAGTTAAAGCACACGCGTTTACTGCAACAGCGCAAAAAGCGATTGAAGCAGCCGGTGGTACCATAGTTAAGCTATAATTTTCGATGAAGAAATTTTTCACCACATTATCCAATATTTGGAAAATCGATGATCTAAGAGTGCGTATTACTAACACACTCTTATTTCTTTTGATATATCGTGTAGGTTCATTCGTGGTTCTCCCGGGTGTTAATCCTTCAGTACTTAGTAGTAAACAGGCCGATGGTATTGTGGGCCTGCTTAATATGTTTTCCGGAGGTTCGTTTTCACATGCCTCGATTTTCGCATTGGGTGTAATGCCTTATATCTCGGCGTCGATTGTGGTGCAATTGTTGGGTATAGCCGTACCTTATTTCGCTAAACTGCAAAAAGAAGGCGAAAGCGGGCGTAACAAACTTAACCAGTGGACACGGTATTTAACCATTGGTATTACTGCTTTACAGGCAATCGGCTATCTGAAATCGCAGATCCAGCCTGACCAAATGTTAATCGCCAATCCGTACTTTACGGTGGTGAATTTATTTGTGCTTACAGCAGGTACTATGTTTGTGATGTGGCTGGGCGAAAAGATCACCGATAAAGGTATTGGTAATGGTATCTCACTGATCATCATGGTGGGTATTATAGCCGCGCTGCCAGGCGCTTTCCTGAGCGAGTTTCAAATTCGTTATGCAGGCGGAGGCGGCTTAATTGGCTTCTTACTTGAAACTGTAGCGCTTATTGGTGTTGTAATGTTCACGATACTGATAGTACAGGGTACCCGAAAAATTGCGGTACAATATGCTAAACGTATTGTTGGTAACAAACAATATGGCGGCGTTCGCCAGTATATTCCGCTTAAGGTAAATGCAGCCGGTGTAATGCCGATTATATTTGCACAGGCGTTAATGTTTATACCAGCTACCGTATCGCAGTTTTTTCCAAAAGCGGCGTCGAACCCGATATTAATGTCACTTTCTGACTATAGAGCGTGGGGGCATAATATACTGTTCGCGGTACTGATTATTGTATTCACTTATTTTTATACAGCTATTACGGTTAATCCAAACCAGATGGCCGAGGATATGAAAAAGAACGGTGGCTTTATCCCTGGTATTAAACCAGGTAAGGCAACTGCTGATTTTATTGATGGCGTGATTTCAAAGATCACCCTGCCCGGATCAATTTTCCTGGCAATCATCGCCATCTTCCCGGCTTTGGCTATGCTGGTAGGTGTTAGCAGTGGATTCGCCCGCTTTTTTGGTGGTACCTCGCTAATCATCCTGGTAGGTGTTGTTTTAGATACGCTTCAGCAAATTGAAAGTCATTTATTAATGCGCCATTACGACGGATTAATGAAAACCGGAAGAATTAAAGGCCGTTCTGGTGTCCCATCAGGTGGAACCAGTCAGCCGGTTATCTGATAATATAACATGTCAAAGATCAATTATAAGTCTGTCGAAGAGATAGAACTCATAAGGGAAAGTTCTTTACTTGTTTCCAAAACACTTGGGGAGATAGCAAAAGTTATAGGCCCCGGTGTTAAAACCATCGATTTAAATAAACTCGCAGAAACCTATATCCGTGATAACGGCGGGGTTCCTGCGTTTTTAAATTATCATGGGTTCCCCTATTCATTGTGTATCTCGTTAAATGACCAGGTAGTGCACGGATTCCCCGGTAAAAAGGAATTAGTTGAAGGGGACCTGGTTTCGGTTGATTGCGGGGTAATACTGAATAAATACATTGGTGATTCCGCTTATACCTTTGCGATTGGCGAAGTGCCTGATAGCGTTAAAACGCTGATGCGCGTTACCATGGAGTGCCTTGACTTAGGTGTTGCAAAAGCCGTTACCGGTAACCGCGTTGGCGATATTGGTTATGCCGTACAGGAACATGCAGAAAAGCATGGTTTTGGCGTTGTAAAGGAACTGGTGGGCCATGGCGTTGGATTAGCTTTGCACGAAAAGCCCGAGGTGCCTAATTACGGTAAACGCGGCTCAGGCATTAAACTTGAAGAGGGAATGGTGATAGCCATTGAACCTATGATAAACGCCGGAAAGGCCCGTGTTAAGTTTTGGGACGATGGCTGGACAGTATCAACAGTAGATGGCAAACCGTCGGCACATTATGAGCATACGGTGGCCATTAAGAAGGGAAAACCCGAGATACTTTCTACATTTTCATATGTAGATAATGTTTTAAAAGAAAAAAATAAAAGTTAAAATATTTTTATTAATTTTGCATCCCGCTTTCAGGGCGGATAATAAAGTAATAATCAATAAAATATGGCCAAACAAGCCTCAATTGAACAAGACGGAACGATTAAAGAAGCATTATCAAACGCGATGTTTAGGGTAGAGTTGGAGAATGGACATGAAATTATTGCACATATTTCCGGCAAAATGCGCATGCACTACATTAAAATTCTACCTGGCGACAGAGTAAAATTGGAAATGAGTCCATATGATTTATCAAAAGGCAGAATAACGTACAGATATAAATAACAAAGCGATGAAAGTTAGAGCATCCATTAAAAAACGCAGTGTTGATTGCAAGATCATCCGCCGCAACGGAAAACTTTATGTGATCAACAAAAAGAATCCAAAGTTCAAACAGCGTCAGGGATAATTAAAAAATATTGTAACGATTCGTACAACGGTAGCCGCCGTTCGGTCGTCACATAAACACAAACAACAAATATGGCAAGGATTTCAGGTATTGATTTACCAAAAAACAAAAGGGGAGAGATAGGGCTCACCTACATTTACGGCATAGGCCGTTCAACAGCTCAACGTATTTTAACTGAAGCTGGTATTGATTTCGATACAAAAGTTCAGGAATGGACAGATGAGCAGTTAAACGCTATCCGTGGTATAATTAACGACCAGGTAAAAGTTGAAGGCGCATTACGTTCCGAAGTTCAGCTTAATATTAAACGTTTGATGGATATCGGTTGCTATCGTGGCACCCGTCACCGTAAAGGATTGCCTTTACGTGGTCAGCGTACTAAAAACAACTCACGTACCCGTAAAGGAAAACGTAAGACTGTTGCTAATAAAAAGAAAGCTACTAAATAGTGATTAGTGGTTAGTGACGGGAGATTAGTTCCTTTCGCTTCGCTAAATCAATAATAAAAATACTGATTGGTGATCAGAGGTTAGAAATTAGTTGACAACCAACGACCGCCAGGAACATAAAAATTATAATAAACAGTTAATGGGTCCGAATTATTCGCTAATTCAGTAATTCACTAACTCAATAATTAAAAAACAAAATGGCTAAAGCTAAAAAAGTAACCAAAAAGCGTATCGTTATTGTTGAGCCTTACGGCGAAGCACACATCAACGCTACCTTCAACAACATCATTTTAACCCTTACCAATAAAACCGGTCAGACTATATCATGGTCTTCGGCAGGTAAAATGGGTTTTAAGGGTTCAAAAAAGAATACACCTTATGCTGCCGGTCAGGCTGCTGCCGATTGCGGTAAAGTTGCTTATGACCTGGGCTTACGTAAAGTAGAAGTATTTGTAAAAGGCCCTGGCGCTGGTCGCGAGTCGGCTATCCGTACTTTGCAAACTGCAGGTATCGAGGTTACTACTATAAAAGATATCACACCGCTTCCGCATAACGGTTGTCGCCCTTCAAAAAGGAGAAGAGTTTAATTAACAATTTTTTTAAAGCTAAGATTCGACAGCTGCGGGCTGTTTGATACTTTAAAAACCACACAAAATGGCTAGATATACAGGACCAAAATCCAAAATTGCGCGCCGTTTCCGCGAACCGATCTTCGGTCCGGATAAAGCGTTAGAAAGAAAAAATTACCCACCGGGAATGCACGGCGTTTCCAAAAGGAGAGGTAAACAATCAGAATACTCAACCCAGTTGCAGGAGAAACAAAAGGTTAAATACACTTACGGTGTATTGGAGCGTCAGTTCGAAAACTTGTTTCACCGCGCTTCGGCTAAAGAAGGCATCACTGGTGAAAACCTGTTGAAATTGCTGGAAGCCCGTTTAGATAATGCAGTTTACCGTTTAGGCATTGCGCCAACACGTTCGGGTGCGCGCCAGTTAGTGGGCCACAAGCACATTACTGTTAACGGCGAGGTTGTAAATATTGCTTCTTATACTTTAAGAGCTGGTGATGTTGTTGCCGTTCGCGAGAAATCAAAATCGCTTGAATCAATTACACATTCAGTTGCTGGAAGAAAAATTAACAAATACAGCTGGCTGGAGTGGGATGCTGCCAATTTATCGGGCAAATTCCTTAACTATCCAAACCGCGATGAGATTCCTGAAAACATCAAGGAAAACCTGATCGTCGAGTTGTACTCTAAATAAGATGAGATTGAGATATGAGATTTGGGACAATGATCCGAAATCTCATATCTTATTTCGCATTGTAAGAAAAATAAAATATGAGATTTTAGAGAGCGGGCAGGAGAAGGGGGCATAATAAAAGTCTTACGTCTCATATAGACATCTCAAAATCTATTAAACAAACAATAAATAAAGGATATAAATGGCAATTTTAGCATTTCAAAAACCAGACAAGGTTATCATGCAGAAATCAACTGATTTTGATGGCACGTTTGAGTTTCGTCCGTTAGAACCAGGCTTCGGTGTAACCATTGGCAATGCTCTCCGTCGTATATTACTTTCATCGCTTGAAGGTTATGCGATCACTTCAGTTCGTTTTTCTGGGGTGATGCATGAGTTTTCGACTATTAAAGGTGTTGTTGAAGACGTTACCGAGATTATATTGAACCTGAAACAAGTAAGGTTTAAGAAAACCGGTGACTCTGGCGACAGCGAAAAAATATTTGTGATCATCAATAACCAGGATGCTTTTAAAGCAGGCGATATCAGCAAGTTTAGCAATAACTTTACTGTATTAAACCCTGATTTGGTTATCTGTAACATGGATACTTCGGTAACGCTTGAAATTGAGCTTACTGTAAACAAGGGCCGTGGTTATGTTGCTAGCGAAGAAAATAAAAACCCTGACGCTAATGTTGGTGTGATAGCGATCGACTCGATCTACACACCTATCAAAAACGTTAAATATACCATCGAAAACTATCGTGTGGAACAAAAAACAGACTATGAAAAATTAGTACTGGATATTACCACTGATGGTTCGATCCATCCTGAGGATGCACTTAAAGAAGCTGCCAAAATTTTGATCCAGCACTTTATGTTGTTCAGCGATGAAAACATGATGCTTGAAGCACAGGCTAAAGAAGAAACCAAGGAAGTTGACGAAGAGATCCTGCACATGCGCAAGATCCTGAAAACTGAACTGGTTGATCTTGACCTTTCGGTACGCGCACTAAACTGCCTTAAAGCTGCCGATATCCGCAGCCTGGCCGACTTAGTATCATACGATGTTGCCGATATGCTTAAGTTCAGGAACTTTGGTAAAAAATCATTAACAGAAATCCAGGACCTGGTTAAATCAAAAGGCTTATCTTTTGGTATGAACCTGGCTAAATTTAAACTGGACGAGGAGTAATCTGGAGATTAGAGGTTAGAGATTAGTTAATTAGAACTTGTCGCTAACCTCTTCTCATTTTACAATAAAGGGATTTGAAATTGATTGTGACTAATCTCGAATCTCTAATTAACCAGTCACTAACTAGCATAGGCATAATTCCAAGAGCTTGACAATTTAGCCGCTCAACGGTATGCACGTGATAACTTTAAAAAACAATGAGACACGGAAAAAAAGTTAACCATTTAGGCCGTACCGACAGTCACCGCAAAGCGATGCTGGGTAACATGGCAACATCGCTTATTTTACACAAGCGCATTACTACTACATTAGCAAAAGCAAAAGCTTTGCGTGTATATGTAGAACCAATCATCACCAAATCAAAAAGCGATACTACTCACTCACGTCGTATAGTATTTAGTTATTTACAGGATAAGGATGCTGTATCAATCCTTTTCCGCGAGATAGCCGAGAAAGTTGCTAACCGCCCAGGTGGTTACACCCGTATTATTAAAATGGAAAACCGTTTAGGCGATAACGCCGAAATGGCCCTGATTGAGCTGGTAGATTACAATACCGTTTACGGTACTGACGGTGCAAAAACCGAAAAGAAATCAACTCGTCGTCGTGGTGGCGCTGGTAAAGCAAAAGCTGCTGCACCTGCTGCTAAAGCTGCACCTGCTGCCGAAGAAGTGGTTGAAGTTGCTCCTGTAGTTGAAGCCGCTCATGTAGAAGAGGCACCGGTTGCTGAAGCAGAAGTTGTTACTCCTGCCGAAGAAACTGAAACTCCAACTGCGTCTGCCGAAAACGAAGAGAACGCAGAAAAAGGCGAATAATTTTAAATCCAAATAAATCTAATTATTAAGAAACTGCCCTGCTGAAAAGCGGGGCTTTTCTTTTGGTGGAAATTCAATATCCGGGTAAAATTGCAACGTCAAAGAGACACGGACTATGAATAATGTCCTTTTGCGGAGTAAATGTAGACGTTATTACCGTCTATTCCATAAATCAATCGATGTTCGGCGTTGATCCGCCTCCTCCATTTACCGGAATATGCGTGCTTGAGTGGCTTAGGTTTACCAATTCCACTGAAGGGTGTTTCTTTAATCGAGATCAAAAGCTTTTCGATCTTTTTGACGATGGCGTTTTGGCCGCTTTTGATAAAAAACTTAATATCTTCTTTTGCTGTATCAGTTAGCTCAAGTTCCATATGTCCGCAGGTTCTATTTTGGTGGTTCTTCCTGCTTTTATATCTTCCTCGCCACGTTTCATTTTCGCCACGAACTCCGGATTATATATCTCCTCCGTCCGTTTTTCGGTTTTGAAATCGATCTTAAGGGCTTTCATAATTGCTTTCAAGGCAGTTAGCTGCTCCTTGTTTTTTGGTTGTACAATTAATGTTTCCATATACAAATTTAATTCTTTTTAGACAGAAAGCGTTGATTTTAGATGATTAACAATTATACTTCTGAAAATTATATAAGAGAGATAGCGGAACTAAGCATGTGCGACCGGTGGAAATAAATATAAAACGCCCCAGAATATTTCAATCATTATTAATCACCGCCCGGGCGATCAGTTGCCATCTCCCGTTTTTAAATTCGCAAAGTAATAAATCATCCCGGCCACAGGCCATGCCGCAGAAAAAGTATTCACCAATCAAAACCTTGGTTTTTTGCGTATTTAAAAAGACAGGTTCCGAAAATATGAAAACAGTTTGCCCGGCCTTAATATTCCTCATGAATTTATCTGTCACAAATTTTACCCGCAGTTTCGCATAATTTTTTCGCCAGTCTGTTTGCTCCAGCATTTGAGGAATTGTTTTGCCGGTGTTGAGTTCGGCGGGTGAAAGAAAATCAGCCAGGCATTTATCGGGAACGGTTTTTTCGGAATCGGTTATCAGTGTTTGCTTATCAAAAGCATGCCGGTCATAAAATACGGCGGCATTGCTTTTTGGGTCTACCAAAGTTATGTGATCTTTTTTGATAAGCCATTTTAGCAGACTCATTGTGCGGCTCTTGTTCGACTGCCCGAAAAGGTTTGTAAGCAGCATCAGCGTTATTAAAATTAGTCCGCACTTTTTCATGTAATAAAGCTAAACATACTTAAGGCTATTTCAATTTGGCCAGACAAAACAAATTTCCCCGCCAATAAAAACAACCAAACCTGCATCGGCCCAAAACACCAGCAAACGGGAGCCGTTCGTCTATTTTTTTATTGCAGAAATCCAATAAAAATTGCTAATTTTGTTAGTTTTTTAAAATCTTTATTTTTGTTAACCCTGCATTTTTGCAAATAGTTGATAGCTAATTATTTAGCCTTTTGTTTTTTGAAATTGTGTTAAGTTGTGTTAACCCTGATTTTAACAGATTTTATAGAGGTATGGCTGCTTTTGGGAAGAATTGGGGTGTCGTATTAGCCGGATGCGACCTTGCTTGAAGTAAACGCGCCGCAGG
>Ga0068855_100012266_pt1 | contig 10358 bp, 1 predicted proteins | sample KBSCornC52_FD_66592 | JGI IMG/M metagenome (GOLD analysis project Ga0068855, IMG submission 66592) | Corn rhizosphere microbial communities from Kellogg Biological Station, Michigan, USA - KBS Corn C5-2 | ecosystem: Host-associated > Plants > Roots > Rhizosphere > Soil ... | reverse complement strand
GCCTTTGCTCCCGGAAGGCGGGAAGCTGTCGGTAATGTCGCCTGGCGCGAGGCCGAAGCGCGGCGCGACCACCTCGAAAAAAGCCTCCTGGTCGGCCGGCGCGGCCAGATCCGTGCTGCCCTCGGCGACTTTCAAGCCCGAATGGATGCGATAAAGGCCGGCCGCCAGATCGGGCACTACCGCGTCGTAAAGGCGCATCCCGCCGATCGAGGGCGCGTCGGTCATCGCACGATCTCCAGCACGGGTGCGGTCGCCGCGCCATCGACCTGCCGGAACGTCGGCACGAAGCGCGTGAAGCTGTCGCGCCCGAGCCGGCGGACGATATCGGTGCTCCGCGCATTGGTCGCGACCACGCCGGCGAGGCGCCAATTGCCCGCGGTGACCACCTTCACGGCGATCGCCTCCGCCCCGGCCCCGATCGTGATCGGCACGACCAGTTCGACCCGATCGGCCTGCGCATTCACCGTCCGCTGGGTGCCGGCGGTGGCACCTTTTACCTCGATCACAACATCCTCCGGCGCCGCATCGGCGTTCAGCCTGTCGAGCCGCACGATCAATGCGGTCGGCGCGTCGGCGCCGATCGTGAACCGGGTGGTGAGCTCATCCATCGCCCGGCTCAATTGTGCCGCGCCCAGCGCCTGACGGATCGCGCCGCCGCTACGGGCCGCCCGCTTCGGCGACCAGGGCCGCGGCGCGGTGATCACGATCGCCGGCCCGATGAAGGTCGCGGGCCCCGCCTGGACCAGCTGGGTCATCGTATCCCACCCCGTTTCCGGCGAGTCCGCCCGTTCGGTCAGGACCAGGGATTGCACCCCGTCGGGAAGCTGCGCCTGTCCGGTCGCCGGCTCGATATCGGCCAGCACGGCGCCGGTCGCCGACAGCCCGATCATCCGGCGGCCCGCATCGGCAATCTCGATCCGGTGCGCCTCGTCGGGGGCAAGCGTCCAGATCTGCGTCCGGCTTGCCGCCGCGAGCGGTGCTGCGGCAAGCGCCGTCACCGACGCGCCAAGTCCGCGCGGCAAGACAGTCGCGGCCAGGCTCGGCTGGACGATCGGCGCGGGCACCGGCACGACCGTCACGGTGTCGGACCCCGGCGGCCGCAGCAGGGTGATAGCCGGCACGCGGGGCTGCACACGGCCCGTCACAGTCAGCGGTGCGGGCGCGGGCGCGGGCGCCGCGCTCGCCCGGCCGCGGAACGACAGCGGCCGCGCCGCCACTTCATCGACCATCGAGGAGAAGCTGAGCTCGCCGATCCGCCCGGTCGCCTCGCGGATCGCCGGCGCGCTCTTCAGCTCCAGCGAAGCGAGCGCCGAGACCATCGGCCGATTGGTGTCGACCACCTGGTTGCCCGCCCCGTCGGCATGGCTTGCCGCCCCGTCCCACACCGCGGCGGCAAAATGGCCGAGGACCGTCGTTGCATCGAGAGCGGCCAGCTCGGCATTGCCGAGATCCTGCCAGGCGGCGCCATTGCGCCTGGCGATCGCCACGTCGAGCATGTTGATCACATGCCCGTGCGCCGGCCCGGCCGGCACCAGGTCGATCCGCCCGGGCGCGCCCGGCGTCGCCAGCATCGTGCCATTGAGGCGGAGTGCGGTGCCCGGCATCTTGGTCTCGATCCGGAGCCCGAATTCGCTCGCGACCAGCCAGGGCTTGGCCTGGCTGCCGTCGGGTTGTCCGCTGCCGGCAAGTCCCCCGGCCGCGATCGATGCGACGCTTCCCGGCCCAAGATATTTGTCGCGAATCTCCTCCCAGGTCAGGAAAGGCTGCGGCTTCTTGGTGCCGAACGGGATCGGGAATTTGGCGACTCCGACGTCGACCGTCACCAGCCCGCTGAGCGGCGGGCCTTCCATATCCAGAGTAGCCCCGATCGTCACCTGCAAGGTCGGCAGCTCGATGCACACGCCGAACGCGCAGCCGCGCAATTTCACTTCCACGCCGACCTGGACGATCGCGCTCGCCTGGTAGTGGAACGGATCCCACGACACGATCATGTCGAGATCGGCGATGAACCAGGCGCGGATCGGCCCCAGCTGGTAGCTCGCCTCCAGCCCGCCGCCGAACATCACCGCCGAATGGGTGATCGCGAAGAACTGGCCACCCTTGATGACGATCCCGCTGCCCACTTCCCAGTGGAAGCCGACCCGCGGCACCACCGGATAATGATCGGGCGGGGTGAAAAAGCGCGAATAGCCGCCGACCGTCAGCAGCACTTCGGGCCGGTTGAACCAGATGACGAAGGCGAAACCCCCGGTCAGGTGGCAGTCGCGGCTCAGCAGCCAGCTGTTGTTGGTCAGCTCCGCCCGGATCGAAAGCACCTGGTCGACCGTGCTGTATTTTGCGGCAAGCGCCAGCTCGAGCGAGATGATCGCCGCTTCCTCGGCCGGCGGCAGGGTCAGCCGCATCAGCCCCATCAGGGTGATCTCGAACCCGCGATCGACCGCGACCGTCACCAGGGCAGTCGTGTGCAGCAGCTCGAACGTGCTGAACTTGACCCCTGCCGCGATCCAGAAACTGCCGCGCGACGGTGGTATGTCGGTTCCGATCCGCTGGAGCTGCTCCATCGGGTCACCGCCGCCGCCCGAATCCATCGCGCGTACCAGCGGGAAGCCGGGCACGCCCGCCGGGTCGCGCGGGGTCAGCAGCCGACGGTTGAAGCCCGCTCCCGCCGCCACGCCCGTGATGAAAAGGTAAGGCGGCCCGCCGATCGGCGCCGATATCGCCAGGAACACAAACAAGGACGTATATTGGCCCTGCTGGTCGGTCGGCCGCGCATAGGCGCCGATCGCCGACAGGCCGTAGCCCGAGACGTCGACCGCGAGCGATCCGCGATATTCGATCGATCCGTCGGGGAGAGTCGCCTTGAGCAGCCCGCCGCTGATCGACAGCGAGCTGTTCGAATAATCGACGGCCAGCCCCGAAAGATCGATTCGCCACTGCGACAGATCGGCCGGCCGGTCGAGCGGTACGTAGAGGCCGAGATCATCGGCCACGATCTCCAGCCCCGCAATCGCCACCGATGCGTCGAGCGCGATCCCGATCTCGCCCGGCCGGTTGGGGATCGGGTTGTAGATCAGGTCGACCTCCTGGATGTGGAGCGGCCCGAAGGTACGGTTGATCTCGACGCGCAACCGCGGCTGCCCCGAAAAGCTGATCGCGAAGCCTTGCGGTCCCTTGCCGACGAAGACGTCGAACGATGGCACCGACGGTGCCGGATCGCCGCTTCCGTCCGATTTCACCAGGGATGCCGCGACCGCATTCCCGCCATCGCCGCCGGTCGAGATCAACAGCGAGATTCCGCCCACCTCGACCGCGCCCAGCACTTCGCCCTTCAGCGACGGCGCGTTGGGTCCGGACAGGGCCACGTCGAGCGACACATAGCCGCCGACCGATCCCAGCCGAAATCCGCCCGCCTTGACCAGAGGCGTATCGGCCTGCTTGCGCCCGAACATCGCGCCGAGTCCGCCCAGCCGGATGACCGGGGTGAAGGCCGGCCGGGTCGTGTCGGTCAGGTCGAGCAGAAGCAGCCCAACGCCCTTGCCGGAATCGCCCCAGCCCAGATCGACATCGTGCGGCAGGCCGAGCTTCAGTGTCAGCGCATAAGGATCGATCTCGAAGCGCTGCGATCCCGACAGGCCGAGCCCATAGACCTGGTTCGCACTGAGCACGGTCAGCGCGAGATCGCCGGTCAGCGGCATCGACACGCCGGCCAGCATGTCGAGCGCGCCCCGCACCACCGCCAGCGGGGTCGGCAGCGCGGTCGCCACCAGGTAGGGTGCAGTGTTGTTGGCGCGCGTGACCAGAGAGGTCGCGACGACCAGCTCGCCGATCGTCTTGCCGCCCGTCCACATCGGGATCGCAAGCACCGGATCGGCGAGCTTGAGCAGGATATTGCCTGCCAGCGGCAGCAGCCAATGTTCGAGCAGGTCGACCAGTTGCGCCTCGGTCGGCGGCGTCGGGACGGGCGCGAGCTGGAGCACCATTTGCCCGCTGCCGATCGGATCGAACGTCAGGCCGAGCCGCGCCGGCTGGCCGGCGAGCGGCACGTCAAGCGACGCCGCGATCTTCGGCGCAAGCGCGATGCCGGGATAGGGGTCGATCGCCACCGCCACGCCGACATTGGCGACGAAATCGCCCGACTGGAGCCCCAATTCGAAATCCATCGTCACCGGCGCGAGGGTGAGGCCGGTCGCATCCAGCCGCACGTCGATCGGCTGGACCGCAAAATCGCTCTCGATCGCGATCGATCCGCCGAGCACGCCCGGCGGCAAGGTCGCACTCGCCGAGACCTGCTGGCCGAGGATAGTGTTGAGGATCGTCGCGCCCGCCGCCGCCAGCCCGGGGGCAAGCGCGAGCAGGTTGCCGCTCTGGATCGTCGTCGCCAGCGCGCCGAAATTCGCCGCCTTCGCCTGGAATCCCGCTCCGGCCGCTGCGGCGCGATCGTACAGGTCCATCGCCGTGGCGACGTCCAGCACCTCGTCGATCACCGCGGACGTCGCGAACTCGTCCGCCAGTTTGTCGAGCACGAAGGGCAGCAGCATCTGCACGCCGGTGCTCGCGATGCTCTCCAGCCCCGAAAACTGCGGCAGGATCGTCAGGTCGAGCCCGCTTGTCGTGGTGACCGAGAGATGCAGCCCTTCGGTCGCTGCGGCGAAATGTACCTCGACCGAACCCCAGCCGCTTGCCGCCGGCAGCGGCAGGCCGAGCGTGACCGCTCCCCCCGGCGCGACCCGCCCGCCCGGTTCGATCGCCAGCGACAGGCCAAGGTCGAGCGTCGCGTCGGTGCCGCCTTCGTCCCACAAGGCGATCGGCGCGAGCGTATCGACCGCGACGGTGAAATTCCCCGCCGTCGATCCCAGCGACAGGCCGATCAGGCCCGGCACCCGGATCGCATGCGTCGTATCGCTGTCGAGCCCGACCAGCGTCGCCACCTGCCGCATCAGCCCGTCGATCCGCGTCGCATCGGGCAGGCCGGCGGGCGTCAGGAATGTCTCGGACAGCCAGCGGCCGGGATCCTCGATCAGGGTGCGCAGCGACGCGAGCCGGATGGTGCCGCCGAACGCCTGCTCGACCAGGATGCGGATCGCGGCGTCGGCAAGGAAGCCCGGGACCGCCTTGGCCAGTCCCGCCGCCAGCGCATCGGGATCGGGCGGCGACAGCGCCAGCGGTGCGTCGAGCCAGCCGCCCGACAGCGACATCGCCCCGCCCGCATCGCGCCGTATCGTCGTCCCGTCGATCGCGATGCCGCCGTCGCGCTCGATCGCCAGGTCGCCGGCATGCACCGCAGTCGTGCCGGTCAGCTCGGCGATCGCTGCCAGCGTCAGTCCAGCACCCGTCGCCGCCACGGTCACCCGCCACGGCGCTTTCTCGATCCGGCATTCCAGCGGCAGGCCGGGAAGTACCAGCGTCCAAGGCCCGCCCTGCGCCGGCGCCGCCGCCGCCTTGGCGAAGCCGAGCAGCCCCTGCGGCCGGTCGAGCAGGGCGGGCAGCCGCGGCGCGAACCAGCCCATCGCGTCGCTGCTCGCCGACCGTATCGCATCGGCCAGCACGATCGCCGGCGCAGCCGACGTCCTGCGCCGCACCAGCCCGAGATCGGCAAGCAGGCCGAGGATCGCCTCGATCGAGGCCGGGACCGGCGTGGCCGAATCCAGCGTTGAGACGAGCAAATCGAGCAAACCCGCCGCGCGCGGATCGTCGAGCCCGATCGCCGAATTGGCGGCATCCCCGCGCAAGCAGGAGTCGTGGAGCCGAACGCCGATCGTGGTACCCTGCGGATCGACCCGGCCAAGCAGATCTACCCGCCGGATCCTGCCGGTCTGTCCCGCACCGACTGCCGGTCCGCCGATCACCCAGCCGCCGTCGCGCCACAAAGCCGCGCGCACCGATATCTGCCCCTTGGGCGAAGCGGCCGGCGCAGTCGTCGACAGCGCGACCTCGCCGAGCTTCAGCCCAAGCCGCACGGCTGCCTGCGCCTCGCCCGTCGCACCCGCCGGCACGGCGAGCGCCATCTCGATCCCCCAACAGAGCGCTGTCGGCGCCGTCCGCGTGCGCGCCGTCACGTCGTGTGCCAGCGCGGCCGCGAGCGCGTGTTCCAGGCGCGACGACAGCACCGCCGGAATCGCCAGCGCCGGCACGTCCAGCGCCGGCGGCGGCGCAGCGCGGCGCCAGCGCGCGGACGCAAGCTGGCCCGGCAGCGCCGCCCCGCCGCTCTCGGCATAGCCGTCGAGCATTCGCCCGAGCAGGCCGAGCGCGCGGCCCGTGGCATTGCCCGCAGCGGCAAGGCTGGCCGGGGCAAGCGCCAGCGCCAGCCGCAGCGCGTCGGCAAGTCCCGCCTCCGCCCAATCGGTCTCGATCGGCGGCCCCAATGGTGCTGCAAGCGCGACCAGTCCGAGCAGACTTGCGCCATCGGCCGCGGCGAACGCTTCCGCGACCAGGCCGAGGAAGGAATGGCTGACGATCACCAGCTTCGCACCCGGCTTCGCCAGCCGGATCGCCGCCGCTGCATTGCCCAGTGCGGTGGTCATATTGGCCTGCGTCGCCTGGCCGTCGTCGCCCAGGTCGAGGCTATAATGGGTTGCCACGGGCACCGCGCCGAGATCGACCAGCCATGGCGATATGCCCGGCGCGCGCAACGACAAGGTGGCGCGATTGGCCGTCGTCACCCCGGTCAGCAGCGCGTCCCAGCAGTTCGCGCCGGCCAGCTTCGGCGCGATCAGCAGCACCGCATAATCGCTGGCCGACAGGCCGGTCGTCAGCGCGTCGATCCACGCCTTTGTCTGGGCAACGGCTTCGGGATGCGCGGGGACATCGGCATGCGCCGCGTCGACGATCGCGCCGACATTCCACGCCCCTCCGATCGGCACCGCCGCCTCGATCGGAAGCAGCCCGTCGCCATTGGCGATCCGCTCGGACAGCAGGGTGATCCCGTCCGCCGCCGCCCCACGGTCGCGGCCCGCCAGCGCATCGGCCAGCCACGGACCATGACCGCGCAATTGCCCTGCCAGATCGAGCAATTCCGCCGCACCGATATCCTCGGCCGCAAGTCCGTCGAGCGCCGCCGCCGCCCAGGCCGCAGGCGGTCCGTCGGGGCCCAGCCACAAAGTCGCTGCGGCCGGGCTGTCCTCACTGGCCAGCGGCAGGCGCCACGGATCGTCCTCGGTACCCCCGCCGATGACGCCGATCGTGGCGATGTCGGCCAGTTCGTTGAGCGCGATCGCCCGTGCCAGCCGCAACAGCTCCATCGCCATCGGCCCGCCCGCAGCGATCACCGCGACTTCGGCCTCGCCGCCCAGCCCGATCAGCCATTGCAGCAATGCTCCCGCCGGATCGCGCAGTAAATCGTCGATCCCGCCGCCCGCCGGGATTTCGAGAGGCGGCAGGCTGCTGTCGCCGGTGGTGATGCCGATCGCGGCAAGCAGCGCCGCGACCCCGTCGCCCGACAGCGACTGCGCGCTCCGCGCGATCAGCATCCGCAGCGCCGGCCACAAGGCCGCGGTGTCGAGACCGAGGCCGAGATCGGGCTGGCTCGGGTCGATCGCCAGCAGGTCGTCGAGAGTCAGCGTGCCGAGCGCCAGCTCGGTCTCGTCGACGCGCAGCGCGATATCCTCGATCGCCGCGCTGACCTTTGGCGTCGATCCCGGAGCCCAGCCCGCGCGCAGCATCACCGACGATGCCGACAGCGCGACGCCGCCGATCTCCGCAGGCAGCGGCCGTGGCGACAAGCCCGCCGAAAGGTCGATCGACGGCAGGAATTTGGCGTCGCCCCCGCCTATCGGAATCTCCAACAGGCTGATCGCCAGCGCCGCGCCCCAGCCGTCCCCGCCAGTCGCTACGCGCAACGCCAGCACGAAGCGCGGGTGGGCGGCATCTCCCGCATTCCAGCAGGCCAGCTCGAACCGCACGTCGGACCCGGCGGGAGTCGGCAGCATGTCGATAGCCACCCGCCACGGTTGGGCGAATGTCCCTTCGCCCGCGACCTGTCCCGCCGTATTGCCTAGCAGCGATCCCAGCGCCTCGACGATCGTGCCCCACCCGTCGGTGGTGCCGAGCAGGGCACGATAATAAGCCCCAATCGCCCCCGGCGGATCGCGCGCAAACACCGCCAGGTCGATCCCGGGCGTGCCCTTGAGCCCTACCAAAATCCGCAATGCATCGACCGCGCGTGCGCCTGCCGCACCCAGCCCGGCCTCCAGCGCGTCCTCGACCACCCCTTCGGCGGCTGCGGTCAGGCTGCCCGCCTGGGTGAAGTCGATCCGGTCGAAATGGGAGGATTGCGATCCGATCCCGATCGCGACGTCGGTCAGCTCCAGCACCGGCGCGACCACCGGCGATGCGCCTTCCAGAGAACAGCGTATTCCCGCGCGCAGCCCGCCCACCCCGAAGCGCGCCATGCCCGTGCCGGTCACCGGCACCAAAGCCGCACCCGATGCGGTGGCGTCGACGCGGATGTCGAACCGTTCGAGCACCCGGACATGCCCACCGCCGCTCAGCGGGATCGCCAGCAGCTGCGCCTCGGCGCGGAGCGCGGCATCGACCGCCGGGCTGCCGGCATAATCGACCTCCAGCCCGATATTCAGCTGCTGCACCCCGTCCGCCGGATTGGCTGCCAGCGCGAAGCTCAGCGTCAGGCCGGGGAGGGTGGTGCTACCCGCCAGCAAGGGCAGTTCGAACGGCCCGGAGCCGGCCGTCACCGCGGGCGCGGTGACTCCCATGAGGGTGCCGATCGCTGAAACCCACGCGCCCAGCGCGGCGCGCCCGTCGGGCAACTGCGCCGTCGCCAGCGCCGCCAGCCAGTCACGGAAAGCGTTCGGATCGTCGAACAGCTGCGCAAAGGGGAAATCCGGCATCCCCTCGGCAAGCCCGACCAACTCGGGCAGCGCATGCGCGATCCGCCCGACCGCGGGGGGAAGCGGGTTGAGCTGGGCCAGCGCCAGATCGAGTAAAAGCGCCGCCAGCCGGCCGACCGGCGACCCCGAGCCGCCGAGATCGAAGGCGATCGGATCGCCATCGCCGAGATCCAGCGTGATCGCGAACCGGCTCAGATCCTCGTGCGGCGGCGCGACAATCTTGGCGGTAGCCGAGACGCGCGCTCCACTGGCTAATGACGGCGCGGTGACGGTGATCGCCAGTGGAAAATCGGGCGTGCCGCCGACCGGCGTGACCTGCCCGTTCTCCGCCGCCAGCAGAACCAGCTCGCCGGTGGCGCCTGGGCCATTATTTGCCGCCTGCACTTCGCCGGCGATCGCCAGCCGCATCGCCGCGCCCGGCGCCTGCCCGGCGCGGGTGATGACGACATAGATTTGCCCCGGGGCTCCCGCTTCCAGCAGCGGATAGGCGCTGCGCAGTGGCGTGTTGCCGGTGGTCGTGGCCGCCGCGGTCCCCGCATCGCCAGCGGCATCGAGCGCGCCGAGCAGCATCGGCTCGACCCGGTCGATCAATTCCTCCATCGCCGCGACCAGCCCGGCGCGCTGGACGTCGTCCGAGAAAATGCGCGACAGCTTGCTCCACGGCGCGCGGAAGAAATCCTCGTCCAGCACGATCGACCCGCCGCTTGGACGCACGATGCCGATCGCGACGGCAAGGTCGCGTACGACGGGGTCGAGCTGGACGCTTATGCCCATCCGAGCCGCCCCGGCCGGCCGTCAGACGTTCGGGAAGTCACGGGGAGGCGGCTTCGGACCGGCGGGAACCGCCTGGAGCGTGATGGTCAGTTCCGCGACGCCCTTGTCGATGACGAACGTGCTCGTCATCCGCACCTTCTGCAGGTCGGGAATCTCGATGTCGATGACCGTCCCCGGCAGCGGGTACATCCACAGAGTCGACAGGAAGGTCTGAAGCACGGGCGTCTTGGTGTTGCGCGCCCGCATCGCCGGCTGCAGCGTCTCGTCCATCGTGGTGAAGAACGGCATGTTGCGCGGGAAATTGGTGGCGATCGACGCGGTAAAGGCCGCTGCCTGATAGGCCGCCTGCTTCGACCTCCCGCTGCCGGTCTCGGGGGCCAGCTTGGCTTCGACGATCGGCGCGATGATCGCCTTCAGCGTATCGACCAGCGCCTGGTCGCCGGCCGGGACCGGTGCCTTGATGCTGATCGTTTCATAGGCCTTGGTCTCATCGTTGGTCGGAAAGCCCTGCATCGCCCGCCGCTTGATCGACAGGATGACGTCGTGGGTGAAATCGCGCAGCGGAGCGAGCTGTTCGTCGAGCGCGCGCTTGATCGTATCGGCCGCGTCCGAGCCGAGCTTGCCGACCTTGTCCTCCAATTCCTTCAGGGTGAACTTGCGGCTGAGCTTCTTGGCCTGCTCATATTTGCTGTTCGCCGTCATCAGCGCGCCGCCGAGCAGGTGGATCGGCAGCGCGACGAA
>Ga0068855_100012265_pt1 | contig 10358 bp, 13 predicted proteins | sample KBSCornC52_FD_66592 | JGI IMG/M metagenome (GOLD analysis project Ga0068855, IMG submission 66592) | Corn rhizosphere microbial communities from Kellogg Biological Station, Michigan, USA - KBS Corn C5-2 | ecosystem: Host-associated > Plants > Roots > Rhizosphere > Soil ... | reverse complement strand
CGGCCGATCCCCAAGTGAATCCCTAGCGACACTGGAATGCACCGAAAGTACATGCTTTGTTCTCATTTGCAAGATACTGCCTAAGGTCATGTTATTTCTTCGAAATACAACATATTGTTCCCGTGACGTTCTTATGGAGGAACTTTTCCTTGCCGGCGGCCGGAATCGGCTGGCCCGCGCGCCTTTCTTTCCCCTGATTCTTCTCTGTTCCGGGGGTATCCCGGACGGCCCGATGCGGTAAATATTCCCTTCATGGCCCATCTCTTTTCCTATGGAACGTTGCAGCAGCCGGGGGTGCAGATGGCGTCCTTTGGCCGGCTGCTGAAAGGCACGCCGGATGCCCTGCCCGGCTGGCGGCGCGAGATGGTGGAAATCACCGATGCCGCCGTCTTTGCTCAAAGCGGCGAGCGCTTTCATCCCATCGTGGTGCCGGGCGAAAAATCCGACGAAGTGCCGGGCATGGTGTTCGAAGTCACGGAGCAGGATCTGGCCGCAACCGATAGCTATGAAGTCACCGACTACAAGCGCATTGCCGTGCGGCTTAAATCGGGGCTCGAAGCCTGGGCGTATGTTTGCGCCGGATCGGACGAATAAAAATTATTGCGGCGACGCGCTGCCGAAGATCGTCATGCATTGCTGAAAGCTGCGGGTGAAAACGCCTTGCTGGGTGGGCGCATCGAAAACATTGCGCTCCGCATCCTGCCGGGCCACCGCGGCGCAGAAGGCGTTGCCGTCCGCTGCCGGAGCCGCTTGCGCGGTCTGGGCCGCCACCGGAACCGGAGCTGCGGCGACGGGCGGCGGTGTTTCGGCCGCTTGATTATCGTCCAGCCCCACAAAGCTCATGCCGCGCGACCAGTCGCTGTCGGAACAGGCACTGAGAAGGAAGGTTGCGGCGAGCGCGAGGGCGAGGCGGATTTTCATGGCGCGAATGTAGCCGTACCGGGCGCAAGCAATCAATGCGGCGTGGCGCCTGAGAGAACTTCCTTGACCTTGGCCGCCAGCTGCTTGAGGCCGAAGGGCTTGGGCAGGAAATGCAGGTCCGAGGCATTCTCGTCGTTGCGGCGGAAGGCTTCCTCGGCATAGCCGGACATGAAGATCACCGGCAGGTCGGGCTTCAATCCCTTCACATGGCGCACCATGGTGGGTCCGTCCATGTTGGGCATCACCACGTCGGTGACCAAAAGATGGATCTCCTGGCCGCCCGCCTTGACGATCTCCAATGCTTCCTCGCCACCGCTCGCTTCCAGGACATGATAGCCGCGCATGCGAAGCGCCCTCGCCGCGAAGCTGCGTACCGCTTCTTCGTCTTCGACAAGAAGAATGGTGTCCTGGCCGGTGACGTCGCGGGGCGCGGCCGCCGCCGCGGCTTCGGCGGCCGGGGCATTAGCGTCGATCCGGTGGCGCGGCAGATAGATCTTGAAGCTGGCGCCATGGCCGATCTCGCTGTCCACGGTGATGAAGCCGCCCGACTGCTTGACGATGCCATAGACAGTGGCCAGCCCTAAGCCCGTGCCCTGGCCCACCGGCTTGGTGGTGAAGAAGGGATCGAAGATCTTGCTGAGATTTTCCTTCGAAATGCCGGTGCCGGTATCGGCGACTTCGATGCGGACATATTCGCCCGCCGGCATGATGGCGGTGCCCAGGGCTTCGGGCTGCTGCACCGTATCGTTGGCGGTGGTGATGGTGACGGTGCCGCCGCCGGGCATGGCGTCGCGGGCATTGACCACCAGATTGATGATGGCGTTGGAAAGCTGGGTCTCGTCGGCATGGACGGGCCACAGATCCGGACCGTTCTGAAGCTTCAGCTCAATGCCTTCGCGGAGCAGGCGGCGCAACATCTGCGCCAGCTCGCTGGTCATGTCGGCCAGCGCCAGCACCTTGGGCTGCATGGTCTGCTTGCGGCTGAAGGCCAGAAGCTGGCCCACCAACGTGGCGGCGCGCAGCGCGTTCTGATGAACCTCGTTGATTTCCTTGAAGGAGGGATCGCCCGCCGGATGGCGCATCAGCAGGAATTCGCTGTTGCCGATGATCACGGTGAGAAGATTGTTGAAGTCGTGCGCCACGCCGCCGGCCAACTGGCCCACCGCCTGCAATTTCTGCGACTGGGCGAATTTGACTTCCAGCGCCTTCTGTTCGGACACATCCGCCAGATAGAGCACCGCGCCGTCCGGCATGGGTTGGGCGGACAATTCCGCCATATGTTCACCCAGGCGCAATTCCAGCGGACGGCCTGTGCCTTCGCCCCGCGCGGTGGACGTAATCAATACGCGCAAGGCGGCGCGGTCGGCCTGATCCACCAGGTCGGTGGCGTCGCGGCCGGCAAGCGGCCCGGTGGCGCCGAAGAATTTCGCGAAGAGAGGATTGGCGTCGCGGATGATCCCCTCCGCATCTGCGAAGGCCACGCCCATCGGCGCATTGAGCAACAGCGTGCTCATCACATGATCCGCGGGGACGGACGACGGCGCGGGCGCCGCCGGCGCTTGGGGGCCGGCTCTTAAATCGACAGCGGCAGGGGCCGCTTCGGCGGCGGGCGCGGCCACAGGTTGCGAGGTCGCCGCCAGGCGCGGGGTGAACCACCATACGGTGCGCTGGTCTTTCATGGGGCGCACGGCGGCCACCAATTCCAGCCCCGGCATCACCACAAAACTTTCCTCGCGGGGACGGCCTTCCGCCGCATCGCGCGCCAGACGGTAGAGAACCGCGCTGGACGGTTCGCCTGCCATCGCCAGTTCCGGCGGCGCGGCACTGTCACCATCCTTAGTGCCGGCCATCCGGCGATAGACAGGATTGCAATCCAACACCGATCCATCGGGACCCGTGATCACCCAGGCGACATTGGCCCGGGCAGCGGCTTCCGACACACGCTTGGCGTCTTCAGTCTTCAGGCCTTCGCGCGGCCAGACCGCATAAAGAAGCAGAGAGGCGACGGCACCGATCCCGCCCAACAGCGCATAACCGGCAAAACCGGCCTGGTCGGGCTGGGTCAGGGCCAAAGCAGCCGCCCCCAGCGCCACAATGCCGAACGCCAAGGCCGCCCAGCGCCAAGCCCCGGCGGGCACGCCGAAGGTCCAGGTCGAAATTGTCCGGGAAGCCTGCATTGTCCGCACTTTACAGGATTCGGTTAACGAATGGTTTCCACCGCGTAAACCATTATTTCCGCTTATTAATTTCTAGGCGCTTTTCCGCCGACCTCAGGTAGCGAAGCGGTAGGGCATCAAACAATCAGCGGCGCGGAAGCGCGCCGCTGAGCCGCATAACGTAACCGATCACCTGCGCCACCGCCTTGTAATGCTCGGGCGGCACGGGCTCGTCGACTTCGATGCTGGCATGCAGCGCGCGCGCCAAGGGCGGGTTTTCGATCACCGGCACATCATGCTCTTCGGCCACGGCGCGAATGCGCAAAGCGAGTGCGTCCACGCCCTTGGCCACGCAGACCGGCGCCGCCATCTCGCCGGACGCGTATTTCAGGGCCACGGCAAAGTGCGTGGGGTTCATGATCACCACCGTGGCTTCGGGCACCGCCGCCATCATGCGTTTCCGGGAGCGTTCCTGGCGGATCTGGCGCACTTTGGCCTTGATGGCGGGATCGCCTTCATTCTGGCGATACTCTTCCTTGATCTCCTGCTTGGACATGCGGTTGCGGCGCATAAAGCGAAGACGCTGCATGAAATAGTCCAGGCCCGCGATCACCAGCAGCGCCGACAAGGACGCGATCAGCACCTTGAACAGAAGATGGCTCATATCGCCCACCACGCCGCCCGGCGACTGGGTGAGAATGGCTTCCAGCATCCCCCGCTCCGGCCAGAGCTGGGTCCAGATCGCCATGCCGACAATGGCGATCTTGATCAGGCCCTTGAGAAGATTCATCCAGCCTTCGGGGCCGAACATCCGCGCCAGGCCTTTGGGTATGGAAAGCTTGGAGAAATCCGGCGCCAGCCGTTCGGGATTGAGGCTGGGCCGGCTTTGCAGCACATGGCCGGCCAGGCTCGCCGCGACCATCACAGCCATGAACGGCGCCAGGATCAGCGCCACATGCAGCAACAATCCCCGCGACATGGAGGCCAGCCCCACGCCGTCAACCGCCATCTGCTCCGGCTGTTCGATGAACATGGTGAGAAGTTCGGCGATGGCGACCGCCGCGGAATGGCCGAACATGGCGATCGCCAGGGTGCCGCCCGCCAGAAGCACGAAGGCGGTCACTTCGGTGGATTTGATGATGTCGCCGGATTCGCGCGCCTGTTCGAGCCGCTTGGCTGTCGGCTCTTCGGTCTGCTGCGATTTGTCTTCGTCGGCCATGATTTTCTAGGCGTCCACTAAAGGAACGTACCCATGGAGGTGGTGTAGAAGTTGAGAAACAAAGTGATGATCGAACCTAGCATTGCCAGCATGATGACAAAGCCGCAGAGAATGTTGATCGGCACCGCGACGAAGAAGATCTGCAATTGCGGCATCAGCTTGGCCAGGACGCCCAACGCAGCATAGATGGCGAAGCCGAACACCAGGAACGGCGCGGCCAGCTGGAAGCCCAGCGCGAAAGACGAAGAGATCAGCTTGATCACCAGCTGCGCCATGTCGGCAGTGGGGAGTGCCGCCCCGGGCGGCAGCATGCGATAGCTTCCGGCGATGGCCCCGATCGCCAGATGATGCAGGTCGGTGGCGAATATCATCACCGTGCCCAGCAAGGTGAGAAAATTGCCCACTACCGCGCCCTGGGTATTCTGGGTGGGATCGAGCGTCTGGGCATAGGCGAGGCCGATCTGGGATGCGATCAGAAAGCCCGCCACCTGCAGCGCGCTCATGATGATGGCCGCCATGGCGCCCACCAGCACGCCGGCAGTGATTTCCTGACCGATCAGGATGACCAGCGCGATCATGGTCTGGGGCGCGGCGGCGGGATATTGGCCCTGCACCGTGGGGGTGAGCGCAAAGGACACCGCCAGAGCCAGCACCAGACGCACCCGGGCCGGCACGCCCATGGTGCCCACGCCGGGCAACAACATCATCATTGCGCCTACCCGCGAAAAGACCAGCAGATAGGTGAGGACGATGCCCGACAGGGCGGGAAGATGGATGTGCATTCGGGCCTTAGAGCGATTCCAGGAGTGCGGCGGTTTTCAATTCGTAACCGCGATAAAGAAATAGAGCGGCGAATATTCAGTATGCGGCGATGCGCGCAGCGATATCGGTCATCAGGCTGCCCAGCGCCGAGCCCGCGAAAGGCAGGAAGATCAAAAGCACGACAAAGACAGCAACGATCTTGGGCACGAACACCAGGGTTTGTTCCTGGATCTGGGTCAGGGCCTGCAAGAGACCGATGCCCAAGCCCACCACCAGGGCGGTGATCATGGCAGGCGCGATCATCTCCAAAAGGACGATGATGGCGGAACGGGCGAAATCGATGGCAGAAGCGGAGTCCATACTGTGTCCCTTACTTTTCGAACGCCTCACCCTGAGCCTGTCGAAGGGTGAGTGTGGCGAAGCAAATCAAATCGGCATGCTCATGATGGACTGATAGGCCGCGACCACCTTGTCGCGCACCGCCACCACCGTATCGAGCGTGAGTTCGGCGGAATTCACCGAATTGACCACATCGACGATATTGGCCTTGCCTGCCACCTGCGCGGTGGCGGCCTGTTCGCCCTGGCGGATATTGGTGATGGAATCCTTCACCGCACCTGACAGGAAATCCGAAAAGCTGCTGCCGGGCGCCTCGGCGGGGACGACGCCCGGCGAAGATGCCGCCTGCGCCATGCGGGCGACATTCTGGTATGCGGCGGCTGCAGCGGCGGGAAGTGCCATTTATTTTCTCCCAGACAAAAGTGAAACCCACACCGGCTTTCTTCCCCCGCAAGGCGAAGCCTTTGGCGGGGGAAGATGTGCGATAGCGGGCTTGCCCGCGTGCCGCACGGATGGGGCGGAAAATTATTTATTCAGCAAGTCCACCGTCTTCGCGAGCATCTGCTTGGTCGCGTCCATCACCGTCAGATCGGCTTCGTAGGAACGCTGGGCTTCGCGCATGTCCATGATTTCGATCAGAGGATCGACATTGGGCAGTTTCACATAGCCCTGCTTGTCGGCATTGGGGTTGCCGGGATCGTACTGGCTGCGGAATTCGCTTTTGTCGGTAACAGTCTTGCCCGCCGCCACGAGATGGGCGCCCAGCTCGCCGTCGAATTTCGAGGTCACGGTCGGGACCTTGCGGCGATAAGGATCGGCGCCCGGCGTGGGCGAAGTGGAATCGGCATTGGCGATATTTTCCGAAATCACTTTCATGCGTTCGGTCTGGACACGCATGCCGGACGCGGCAACGGCCATGGAAGTCGAGAAGTCCATATGTGATCTCCTTATTCTGCTCAGTGACCGATGGCGGTTTTCATCAAGGTCATCGCCTTGGCGTAAAGATTCGCAGCGGCCTGGAATTGCGCCTGGGTGTCGGCGACCTTGATCATTTCCGCTTCCAGCGAAACCGAATTGCCATTGGGACTGGCTTCGACGTCATGGGTTTCCATATCGTCGAACGCGGCGGAACCGCCGGGATGGATCGCGATGTGATGCGGATTGGTGACGCGCAGTGTGGCGGCGTTGCTGAAGGCCGGCGTATGCACCCGATCCTTGAAATCCAGCGGCTTGAGGTCATGCGCGACATATTTCGGCGTGTCCGCATTGGCGACATTCTGCGCCAAAACATCCTGGCGCTGGTGCAGCCAGGACATACGCGTGCGGAGCAGGGACATCAACGGCATGTCGGGCAGATCCATCGCGGTAACCTTCTGTTAGCCTTCGAATGACGGGCCGATCCTGGCGCGATCATGCTTAAGCGCGACTTAACGATGGAGATTTTTGCCGGGCATTTTCTGCCCAGATTTAACGCCTGATTAAGGTTGACCATTCTTTACTATGGTCCATGACAATTGAAATTCTTCGCTATGTCGGCGCCCTGCTTCTGGTTCTCGCCCTGATCGGCGCCGCCGGCATCGCCGCGCGCAGATGGGGCGTGCCGGGTGTTACCAAGGCCGTGGACCAGAAACGCCTTGCGGTGGTCGAGACCTTGATGATCGGCCCGCGCCAGAAGCTGTTCATCGTGCGGCGCGACACTGTCGAACACCTGATCTTCTCCGGTCCCGACGGTGTTTGTCTGGTTGAGAATATCCCCCAGAAAGCTCCGGCAGCATGAAGCACATCAAGAATTTCCTGCCGCTTCTGCTGGCAGCGGCGATCCTGATCGTGCCCGCCATCGCCATGGCGGCGCCCACGCTTCAGCCCGTAGCAGCCAATGCCGGCGCGGCTGCGTCGAACAGCGGGCTTTCCATCGACGTCACCGGCAGCGGGCTTTTCACCGACCGGATGGTGCAGATCGTCGCCCTGATCACGGTGCTGTCGATCGCGCCGTCCATCCTGATCATGATGACCAGCTTTGTCCGCATGGTCGTGGTGCTGTCATTGTTGCGCACCGCCCTGGGCCTGCAGCAAAGCCCGCCCAACAGCGTCCTGGTATCGCTGGCGATGTTCCTCACTTTATTCGTGATGACACCGACCTTGACGGACGCCTATCACCAGGGCGTCGAGCCGATGATGAACAATCAAGTCACGGCAGAGCAGGGCTTCACTGCCGCCATGGTGCCGATGAAGAAATTCATGCTGGCCCATGTCCGCGACGCCGACCTCAAGCTCTTCATGGACATGGCGCACACCAAGCCCACGCCCAAAGCCGAGGACACAGCACTTACCACTTTGGCGCCCGCCTTCATGCTGTCGGAATTGAAGCGGGCTTTCGAGATCGGCTTTCTGATCTTCGTGCCATTCCTCATTATCGACATGGCGGTGGCGTCCATCCTGATGAGCATGGGCATGATGATGCTGCCGCCGGTGATCATCTCCCTGCCCTTCAAGCTGATCTTTTTCGTGCTGGTGGATGGCTGGCGCCTGATCGCCGGCTCGCTGGTGGAAAGCTACCTTCACAGCCCGCCGCACACCTGAACCGACCGCTTAAGCGGCGGTAAAGCTGGCTTCGGTCTTTGCCTTGACATCATCGAGTGTGACGCCGGGCGCAAGCTCGGTCAGGCGCATCCGCCCCGCCTTGCGATCGATATCGAACACGCAAAGATCAGTGATCACCATATCGATGCAGCGGCTGCCGGTGAGCGGCAAGGTGCAGGCTTTGAGGATCTTGGATTTGCCCGCCTTGTTGGCATGCTCCATCACCGCGATCACCCGCTTGACCCCGGCCACCAGGTCCATCGCCCCGCCCATGCCCTTCACCATTTTGCCGGGAATGGTCCAGTTGGCGATGTCGCCCTCTTCGGACACTTCCATCGCGCCCAGGACCGCCATGTCGATATGGCCGCCCCGGATCATCGCGAAGCTGTCGGCGGAGGAAAAGAAGCTGGAGGTGGGGATCGCCGTGATCGTCTGTTTGCCCGCATTGATCAGGTCCGGATCTTCCTCGCCCTCATAGGGAAAGGGCCCGATCCCCAGCATGCCGTTTTCGCTCTGCAGGGTCACGGTCATGCCCTTGGGGATGTAGTTCGCCACCAGGGTCGGGATGCCGATTCCCAGATTGACGTAATAGCCGTCCTTCAATTCCTTGGCCGCGCGGGCCGCCATTTCTTCGCGGGTCCAGGCCATTACGCATTCTCCTTGTCGGCGCGGGGGCGGACGGTGCGGAATTCGATCCGCTTGGCGTAATCCTTGCCCTCAAGGATGCGGTTCACGAAAATGCCGGGCGTATGGATCTGGTCGGGGTCGAGCGTGCCGTTTGGCACCAGCTCTTCCACCTCCGCGATGGTGACCTTGGCCGCCGTCGCCATGTTGGGATTAAAATTCCGCGCGGTCTTGCGGTAGATCAGATTGCCTTCGTGATCGCCCTTCCAGGCCTTCACCACCGCCAGGTCCGCCTTCAGCCAGGTCTCGCGCACATAGGTTTCGCCGTCGAAGACTTCGGTGGGCTTGCCTTCGGCCACCACCGTGCCCACCCCGGTCTTGGTGTAGAAGGCGGGAATGCCCGCGCCGCCGGCCCGGATGCGTTCCGCCAAGGTGCCTTGGGGATTCAGCTCCAGTTCCAGCTTGCCCGAAAGATACAGGCTCTCGAACAATTTGTTCTCCCCCACATAGGAGGAGATCATCTTCCGGATCTGATTGTTGTTGAGCAGCACCCAGAGGCCCACCCCGTCGGCGCCGCAATTGTTGGAAATCACGGTGAGGTTCTTGACCCCGTTTTCCTTCAGGGCGGCGACCAGGTTTTCCGGATTGCCCGAAAGACCGAAGCCGCCATGCATCAGGGTCATGCCGTCGAATACGACCCCTTCCAGGGCCGAGGTTGCATCCTTGTAGACTTTCCCTGCCATGAGAACTCTCCGAGCCTGCCCCTCTTGCATACTGAAGCCTGCGCCCAGCCGCAATTGCGCCAATCAGCCTAGCCGGAATCTTCCCGAATTATGTGAAGCCGGACAGATATTTGCATGTATTCCGGCACTCAGGCCGATGTCTGGCCCTGACGGACATGCAAGGCCGATATGGCCATCCGCGCCTCGGCATGCGGATCGACCACCAGCTTGCATTGATCGTCGAAGATCATCACCGCGCGATCCTTGGCCGAATAGGGCCGCCATTCCAGCAAGCCGGAAATATTGGGGTTACCGGTCCTCGCGAATTCGGTCCAGGCGCGGCTCATCTTGTCGGCCAGAGGATAACGATCCTTGCCGGTACCAGTGATGATGTCGTCGGTGGGCCCATCCAGATTGTCGAAGACATAAGAGACTTCCAGCGTGTGCGGCACGCCCAGCTTGCCGCCATGCACCGGCGTGGGCTTCTCGAAATGATAGACATAGGCGGGCGCATGCCCCAGTGCCGCCTTGCGTTCCGCCACCAGCGCGACATTGGCGGTCAGCCAATTGTCGGTGGCGATCAGCTGGAACAGCCGCACATTGTCGGCGGCGGGAAACTCTTTTTTGTAAAGCGCGATCAGTTTTTCCGTTTCGGCGTCGTCGACCTTCAGCCCGCGCTTGACGTCGGCGCGCAAGGTAGCGTCATCGATGGGATCGAGCGGCGTGGTGTTGAGAAAGGTGATTTCGGTCAGGGTCGAGCCCAGGATCATCGGCACGTTGGCCGACAATGACGGCGCCGCCGGATCGAAAGCGCCATTGCCCGACACGAGGTTGCGCCCGTCCAGCACCGGCCCGAAGCGGCCCGCCGGCCCCATCGGGCCTAGTGCGGCGACGATCTTCTGGAACGGAACTTGCTGCAGCTGATCGACCTGGTTCGGCTGCAAGCCCAGCTGCGCCATGATTTTGGTGGCGATCTCGGTGCCTTCGTCGGGCGTGATCGCTTTCAACGACACGCCGCTCTGCGCGATAACCTTA
>Ga0068855_100012262_pt1 | contig 10359 bp, 12 predicted proteins | sample KBSCornC52_FD_66592 | JGI IMG/M metagenome (GOLD analysis project Ga0068855, IMG submission 66592) | Corn rhizosphere microbial communities from Kellogg Biological Station, Michigan, USA - KBS Corn C5-2 | ecosystem: Host-associated > Plants > Roots > Rhizosphere > Soil ... | reverse complement strand
ATCTGGCAATGGAGTGGGGCGGAACGGCCCTCGGCGCGAATACATCCAGGGAAATGCTGCAGTCTTACATTTCGAATGCGGGCCGCTTTATGGATATCGCAGAAGGCGCCGGCGCCGATGTGATTATCGTCAACCACACCGAATACAACGATGCGTGGCGAGGTTTGACCGGACAAAAGCGCGGAAACCCGGCGACCCGAACCCGTGGGTGGTCGGTAAGGCTGAAGTCCGGAATTATCTCTCTGTCGTGCAGGAATGCGCCAAGTCTTGGCTCGCAATCGGCGACGGGCGCCCCTGAGAACAAACACAGAGGGTAAGTCACTTTAGGAACCGCGGCGGATGGCGGTAACCACCTGGGGCGCACAACAGCGGCAAGAACCCTAGACTGATTCTTGAACGGGTTTTTTCACGATTTTCTGGGCGTTGCCAGTTTCTTCCTCGAAACTGCGCTTAATCACATGTAGGCAGAATGACGCCTGACAGAGTTGCCGCCGGCGAAGAAAAAGGAGGACTCCATGATTACGCTGTTCAGTCGAGTAAAACGCAAAAGGCGGCCCGGTCTCTACCGGTTCCATCGCCTGTAGGACCCTCGTTCGGCGGCAAGACTGCACGAAGCTCGAGCCCGATGGGCGACAGACCGTGCTATCCGTGCGCGAGACAATCGCGCTGGACGACCGCCCGGTTTAACTGGTTCTTACGCTACCGGCATTCGCATCGTTGGAGCATGGTTAAATCTTGGGCCGTGGCCTAGCCCCAGACGGGGCGCTTCGAGATTCCCGCGGCTTGCGCCTTTGGAGGATCAGTTATCGCTCCCTTGATGAACGCGGCTACGGGAATAGTGACCGAGGTATCCACCAGCCGCGCCATATCGTGCACGGACAATCCCTCCGCTTCCTGGACGAAACGAAGCTCGCGGGTCGCGTCGTTGTAATCCACGCGGACCAAGTCTCCTCCGCACACTTGTTTGGTTGCGATCAGATTCGCCATGGGCTGAACCAGCAGCCGCTCGATCGCGCGTTTCAGATGACGCGCGCCGTACTTGAGGTCCGTACCCTCTCCGAGCAGAAAGTCCTTGCTGGAATCGGAAACGGTGAACACCAAAGCACGGTCGTTAGACGAATTGAAGATCCGCAGCTGAACCAGATTGAGTTCGATATCGAAAATCTTCTTGAGCTCCGCGCTGCCTAGCGGCTGGAACGTAACGATTTTGTCCAGACGGTTCATGAACTCGGGTGTAAACTTGCGCCGAGCCGCTTCAACGCCGCTCTTGGCCAGCTTACCGCTCACATCTTGATCCACCGTACCGTTAGCTACGTTCTCACGTGCTGTGGCGGGGTGGAAGCCGAGGCGGGGGTTCATCAGAGCGCTCATCTCCGACGCGCCCAGATTGCTGGTCATGAAGCTCATGGCCCGGGAGAAATCCACCTTGCGGTTGTCTCCCAGCGTCAGAGTACCCTTGTCCATGATGCCGAGCAACAGGTTCCACAAGGCGTCGGAAGCCTTCTCGATCTCATCGAAGAGAACAAAGCTCAGCTTTACTGGTATCGGTGTGATACTGATTCAAAACTTCCGGCGAAAGCAAGGGATGGGTCTCGCGATGTCCCAGATATCCGGGAGGCGAGCCGATCAGTTTCGCGATCTCATGGCTGTGCTGGAACTCCGCACAGTCAATTTTGATCACGACGCGAGGGTTTTTGAGCAACGCCTCTGCGGTAGCCTCGACGATTCGCGTTTTGCCAGATCCGGTGGGCCCCAGGAGCAATAAGCTGCCGATAGGGCGGCCTGGTGCGCTCATCCGGGTGAGGTGTTGACGATCGGCTGGATTGCCTCGTCCTGACCGACAATCATCCGGCGCAGATTGCTTTCGAGCGCGACCGCGTCTCGCCCCGTCGTTGCCGGATCCAAGGGAATATTGAGCCGAACCATTTAATTACAGCCTTTCACGCGCCTCTCGGAGGCCTCACTTCCACACCACGCCCCGTATGATCGGAACCACAGCCAGTCAACCAGGCGGCCAATTCGTCGCCGATACTCGGAGGAAACATCAGGAGAGAGTGCCTTGTCTAACGTGCCTCGGAAACGCCCCGCTCGGCTTCTTTAGAATGCGGCATCCACTTGACAGGCACAAGAAAGCTAGCCGTTAGCTCACCGCCAGCCCACCTGGGCTGAAACATGCGCTTCTGAAAGCGTCTCCCTCCTGCCTGATCCAAATCACTGCGGGCACCTACTGAACCAGTCCGAGTTCGATCGCGTACCTCGTTAATTCGGCAGTAGTGCGCAACCCTAGCTTTTTCTTGATCTTCTCCCGATGAAATCCGACCGTCCTAACGGAGATGTTCATGGAATAGGCAATTTCCTTGGAGGCCCGCCCCTCCGCGACCAACTGCAGAATCTCGCGCTCCCGCGTGCTAAGGCGGACAGTCGCTGCGCCCTGGACCCGCTCGGCTTGTTGGGTCGAAGGCATGGGGCTGACATCGATCGGGCCGTTCAGGACACTCTGGACAACATCCAGAAGCTCTCCACCCGCTCGAGATTTCAACACGTATCCGGCCCCTCCCGCCTCGAACGCGGATTTTACAGTCGCGGAGTTCGAATGCATCGTGAAGAAAATCAGCTTGATTCCGGGCACACTCCTCTTAATCTGGATCGCGGCGTCGATACCGTTCAACAGTGGTATCGTAACTTCCGCGACAATCAGATCCGGTTTCAGGCGTAAAGCCGCTTCCACCAGGGCCAACCCGTCCCCAACGGTCCCGACGATTTCGAACTGTGGCGCAAGAACCGCACGAATACCTTCGAGGATCATCGGGTGGTCGTCGGCTAGTAGAATGCGAGGTCGGCTCATAAGGTAGGTCCGACCCGCTCTGCTGCTCGTTTAATTGCAACGCCTCCGCAGGTTTCCTGTATCCATGAGTTCCGGATCGAGCGCGTCCCTGCCTTTCGGAATTCCAGTTCGCTTTTGTGCCTTGGGCAGCCTTGGAATTCACGATGACTCCCGACCGATTGCAGCCTCTTCATATTGATGACCTGTTGTGCTGGTGATGGCACGAACCTCGGACATTTTGGGTCATCTGCTGTGCCAGAGCCGATCAGCCAACCGCGACGCAGACTTGGGGATGCATCCCTGAAGAAGCCCGGTCCTTGACGAACAGGGCTTTTATGAACAACAAGAGTGCGACAGCACGGGGCATATCGTCCTTCCCTCCTCTGTTCCGGCTCGACGACTCGCCTCCGAACACCCTTCTAGTGCGAATCGCTGGCACAGAATTGCCGGCTTCGCGAGGCCACCCATCCTCTCAAATCGGGTTGGGATTGATCTTAATTCAGAAACGGAACACAGTCAAGATGTTTTATCATTTTCTTAAGTCGTATCGATTAAACCTTTTTTACCATCTCTTTTGAAGCGAACAGATATATCGCTGCGTGGATCTGTTTAAGTCTTTCCGTTAGCCCCTTTTTGTTTGAGAATTACGCTCTCGTTTAGAGGATCGGTCTACTACTCGCGCGGTTTCAGGATGCAGCGTCCGAGGAGTCCGAGGTTTTCGGGTTCACCTCCCGGGTAGGAAACAACACACGGGGAGACGAACCGGAATGGGCAAGAACTCGTAATTAGGCAGGGCCTCACGCGGCATGTTTTTTGCTTGAACCTCTAGGCTCCGCTCAGCTTCAGGTCCTGGCTTCCGCTCGCGGTGTCGTGTAACTGAGATACGCCTGTGCGGTCGGGTTATAGGGAGGGCGCAATGAACGCAAAGTCACCCTCTGCCGTATCGGCTGAGGGTGATGATAACGTACGAACTCTCTCGAGGCGCCCGCCGCTCATGGAGCGTCGAAAATATCGGAGCTATTGAATGGGGCAGCCTCCAAATCACCGTCAGCATCAGAAGTTGTAACCGACGATCAGGCGAAACGATGGCGCCGGGCTGGCATAGACACTGGTTTTTACTTCCGTGAATACGCCACTACGGTATTGCACACCGACCAGGATGTTCAAGGCAGAGTCGTATCTAAAGTCCGAGAAACTAATATCTTTGTTGCCGAAGCTTTGTTCGGCAAAATTAAACGCCGGCCCGCCGCCCACGTACATGTCCCATCGGCCTGTCCGGGAGGTGATCGGCATCCTGTAGATCACCTCCGCATTTAATCCGAACAGTTTCGTGACTTCGCCGAAATCAAATTCGGCGTTCGGACGGAAGAACAGGTTCCGACTGAAGAAAGGGCCGAACTGCGCGTGCACACCGATGAGGACGAGTTCGGGGTCAAGCGACATGCCACCGCGAATGCCAATTTGGAACCGCCTTGCCCCCCGTTGAATCGCACGCTCGAGATTTCGAACTTCGGGAGGTATGACGTCTGCCTGCGCCGGACTTTCGGCCGCTGGAGGTGGACCTTGCCGCAAAACTGTGATGACATAAGCAGTGCGAAAACCTGGGTCTCCGGCGGGGTAGGAGACCACCCGCACTTCGGAGCCGACTGGGATCGCCGCCGGTTTGGTTGTATTCCGGTCGAAGTTGAAGAGCCTGAACAGGCCATCGTTAGTTCTTACAAGTATCGTAGTCCGGGTCAGAGAACTTACGGTTCCGGTAATCGTTTCTTGTTGAGACTCCTGAGCTTGCACCGGTATGCTCATAATTCCGGCGCTAGTGAATAAAACGCTAAGGGCGACAACTTGGCATAGCAAAGAAGCGTTATCGTCCGATTTCCATGTAGAACGCATCTCGAAAGTCCTCCACAATCAAACTGCTTTTTCTCCGGTTTCATGAACCTGTGCGCGACGGCGGGAGGTCGAGCCGGGTAACCGTGAATTCAGCATTTCAGACGTTGATCTTAGCGTCGCCATTGTTGACGTCCAGCAGTCAAGGACAAACACGATACCGTCAGTCCAGTAAAACCGTCTCGGCGCTCTCCTCGGGGCGGGTTATTCCGACACACTCTGCCGGTTCGGACGTTTCAGATCCTGCACCGATTCAAAAGTTCTGCTGGTTACAGGCTCATCCCTTCCGGCTGCAAAAAAAGTAAACCGTAGTTGGGTCGATCGGTCCTCAAACCATGGGGCCGGTTAAGCGACCGCGCCCATCACGAAGTCTCAATTCACAGTGTTCATCGCAATCGGCACGGCAGCGAACCTCCGTCCGGCGTCAGATGAAAAGGCTCAACCGCTAAAGACGCCCTGGTGAGGCCTTGGGTGAAATCGAATCAGCACCGGACAAGGCGATTCCCAATGACTTATTCCAAAAAGCGCAGTGGCCATCGTGATTCCCGACATGAAAAAGCGGGATTCATTATTTCAGGCCAATACGGGCGTGGATTTGCCTCTTGCCGCAGACCACCGAAGCCGGCTGCCTCCTATGACGCCGCACGCCGGAGTTGGTTGTTTTTTGAGCCAAAAGAGATATCGAGTCAGCTACTTTCAGGCTGCCGATCAAACCATCGTGCGACCAGCGCGATTCACGAGCAGACGGATCGCGCTAAAGATAACGGAAGGGTTCGCTAGGTTGCAATGTGCGACCTCCGAATCATCCTGTATACGACTAGAAGGAGCACCGCACCTAGCACCGACATTATGATCCCGGCTGGCGTACCCGCCGCGTAAAACCCCAACATGCGCCCCAGGAATGTGGCCACCAGTGATCCAGCGATGCCGAGCAAAATGGTCACGAAGATACCGCCCGGGTCGCTTCCAGGCATCACCAGCTTCGCAAGGGCGCCCACAACCAAGCCAATTAGGAGCATCCATAGGACCGCCATTATTCTTTGCCTCCTAGAAAGACGTTAACGCAGTTTGTTAGACGCAAAAGGACGTTATCGGACTTAAAGAACTTTCGGGTTAGGGAAGGATAGCTATCAACTCGTGACAGTTCGTCACACCAGGTCGCCCAAAGAAATAAATCCGCGCCAGCAAAAGCGGATTGCGACTCGAGGTGACCAACGACCGCCAGCACCGGGTGTTGTTTTACGATGGAAAGCAATTTACTCTGTGGGTGAGCGGGTAAACTATTACGCTACAGTACCAGCGCCGCCGGACGATTGCCGAGCTAGTGGACAGGCTGGAGAAGAAGTTCGGCATCGATCTGCCCTTGGTGGACCTGTTCTATTGGGATACACCCCGGTTTCACTCGCGGTCCTCTTAGCCTCATCTAGTACGACGGCTTTCGCACAGCGCGCTCGAGCGTAAATCGTAACGCGTGTGTCAACCGCAACACGAACGTCAACGCCAACCGCAACGTCAACGTCGATGCGAATCGAAATGTCAACGTTAATGTGAACCGCGACGTCGACGTCCACGGTGGCTGCTATAACTGCGGCTGCTGTTACCACCCGGTTACGACCGCGGCGGCAGTCACCGCGACGGCTGTGGTTACAGCCGCAGTGGTCGGATCCACGGTCCACACGTTACCTCCTGCTTGCTCGGCAGTTGTCGTCACGGATTTATGTAACCAACAGTGAACCGCGAACGGTCGAGTTTCTTCGGCACCTTCGTCCGCTTGGCGAGGCCGAAATTGGAATCGGATTCACCGTGATTCTCGCTGCAGCATCCCTGACCTCGCGACCACCCGCCGTGGACCTTCGAAATGGCCGGCTCACGATGTCCGAAATCGCCAACCGCTTCCAGCCGAAACTTCCGCGCCTGGCAAGTCCTCCTGTGAGCACGCTTTAGCCGTCAAGTCCACTCCCCGATTTACGGGCCCCGGCGGCGACGGCGAATGAGGCAGCCTTCCTGACACTCCGACTCCCAACCGTGAACACACCCGCGGATATTGCCTGGTCCGAATACACCCATCATTGGTCGGGAATCATTGTCGCCGCAACGGGTCTGATGGCCCTCCTCTCCCGCTTCACATGCACCTCGGACAGAAGGATTTATCTTGTGACGGCCTCTGGAATCTTGTGAAAATCGTGCCCCCAATAACGCCGCTTAATTAATGCATCGAGACGCAGCAACATGCGTCGAACCACTGGCTTAAGATTCAGGAGGTCTACTATGTCAACTCGCACAGCTCTAGTGGTCATGGCGGCCTTGGGTTTTTCCTCGCTAGGTTTCGCACAAAAAGTGAGGTTTGACTTCGACCACGGAACCGACTTCGCCAAGTTTCGAACGTATAGGCTGGTGAGGACTGCAGACAATCCGACTGTGAATCAGTTGGCCGGCCAGCGGATTGTGGCAGCGCTAGAAGAGGAGCTCGCTAAGAAAGGCTTGAAAAAAGTCGACACCGGGGGCGACATGCTGGTCGGGTACCAAGCCTCCGTTAGCAGACAAACGCAATACACCACGTTCAACGATGGCTTTGGTCCCGGATAGGGCTGGGGGAACTCGATCTCGACAACGACGGCGACCACGATTCCGGTCGGCGCATTGACCATCGATATGTTCGATCCAGCTGGAAGCAACTGGTGTTCCGCGGTACAGCGTCCGGCACTCTCAGCGACAAGCCCGAACAGAATGCCAAGAAAATCTCGAAAGCCATGGAGAAGATCTTCGAGAAGTATCCGCCGAAAGTGAAATCGTGAGTTCGGAAAGATAGCAAACTCTTCCGCAGCTCGCTGAATCAAATAACGAACACAACCTGGCCAGTTGGCTCCGGCGACCCTTAGGGGTCGATGATCCCTAAGCCACGCAGGACGTTGACGAGCTGCAACTCAGCCTCACTCGCTGATCCGTTAGATAGGATCCGCTGCCCCCGGATTGTCCATTCTCGATACCCCTTCCGCTCGCGAAGCATGGGGTATCGCAGCAGCACGCGAATCGCTCGCGCAGCGGTGGAGTCGTTGCCCTTTATTCACCGTTAGGGGATCTGGTCGCTACTTCGCTGAACCGCCTGTTGCAGCGTGGACCATTTCTTTTTGGTTGTGCCGCGCTTTCTCGAGCGCCTCGTCGATACCTTAGTCGCGGATTTCAGGCGGAGGCATTCCTTTCAGGAACGACACTTCGCCGCTACCGGGATGGTCTCGAGACAAGCGCAGGGCAGTACGTTTAAATGCCCTGCAAGCCCGACTACCTCGGGCAGCCCAAGGCCTTAAGCTCGCTCTGCGGTACCACCTGCAATTGGGTGACGCCGTCCGGCAAGGCGGCCCCTTTGGGGACAAGGTAAACCTCTACACGACGAAACTTGGCATTTGGGTCTTCAGCGGAAATGGTCTGCCCTGCTCGTTCCGTCAGACTGGGGCGGGTAGACGTGCCACAGAAGGCGGGTCTTGGCTCCGAATTCTGGTCGTTGCCCACGAGCGAGAACCGTACGCGGCTGGACTCCAGGGCCGAACAGGTATCGGTGGCTCCCGTCAGGGTTGCGGCGACGTTCATCAATCGTTGTCGATCCAATGGAGTGCCACGACCGCCAGTACGCTCGTCTGCCGCGGTGTGTCCCACCAGAATCAAATCCCAATCGGGATGCTGGGTCAGCTGAGGGTACAAGCTTTCGAGAAGAATCCGCTTACCGCAGTTGTTCACCCGTGAATTATTCTGTGCAAAGACAATATCGTCCAATCTCGTGACCTGCAAAGGAGCAAGGTTAACGCTGACCGGAATGTTGACCGAGCCCGTTCCTCCCCGCGCGTCCCGTACGGTACAGGAAATATTGACCGTCTTGGATTGCAGACGCGCGCGATTGGCCAGATCGAACACGACTCCAGTGGAATCGAACTGGTTGGGTGGTGTACCCGACACTGTGCCCTCGTCGGATCTGCACTGATAAACGATCTGCCGGTTGCAATCGTCTCCTTGAGGCGTGAGTGTTAAGGCCGCGCGGTCGCCAAGCGCTAGTTGCGTGGGTGCCGCCGATCCGGTGATGGACGGCGCACGATATTGACGCACGCTGACGACCAGCACGTCCGAGCTGCTGGCAGGTGCTGTACGCGGATCATCGCTGTTCGCGGGATCGTCTGAAACCGTGACGCCCACCCGATACGTTCCCGAGTTTTGAGGAACAACGAATCCGAACTGCGGGCTGTTCTCTCCGGCCGGCTGGCCATTTACCGTCCAGCGATACGCCGGCCTGTGTCCGGGCAGACTGGTACTTGCCATGATCGACAACGGAATGGGGGCAGCTGCATCACCCGGGCAGCCCGCGTCGACCGTCCTCACACCCGGATTGGTTACCGCCAGCTCTGGTTCAGGTTTCGGTGGCGGGGGAGGCGGCGGTGGTGGCGGCACGGGGGCCACCGCAATGGCTGGGGGCCGATTTCCGCCAAATCCGAAGAAAATACCACCGGAGATTTGGTAGAGGGTCCCCGTTCCCTGAGCCGGAATGTAGGTCGAACCGGGCCCCGAAGGGCCGCCAGGCAGCTTGAAGTGAGGTTGCGAGAATGCGCTACCTTCCGCGTCTATCCGCGCGCCAAATCGGCGAGAAAAGTAACCTTTGAATCCAATCCCGTATAACAGGCCATATTTGGTGTCCGTATTCAGATTGACGGCGTTCAGAAAACCATAGGAAGAATTGGCTTGCGCCTTGGCATCGCTAGTCGGAACGAAGACGAACGCCGCGGGTCCGGCTTTTAGAAACACTCTAAAGCGATGGTTTGGCGGATTCAGATAGACGAACGGCGTGACGGAGACGATCGAGGTCCGATTCCCAAGCCCGATCAGGCCGTACGCTGCGGGTGCGCCAGGCGACGGTTGAAGCCGTAGGTTGTTCCAGCCGTAGCTGTAGCCTCCCTCGAGACCGAAATAGCGGGATGCGTTCCAGGTTGCTCGAATGCCGACCAGGGCGCTGTCGGAGAGCCGCGATCGGAATGGATCGGGAGCCCTGTCGGGATAGGAATAGTAACGGCTCACTCCGCCAAAGAGGTTCACTTCGGCGGCCGGCATAGTGAACTCTGAGGATTGCCCCCAAAGGTGTTTCCCCGCCGTTACCATCAACATTAGGGAAAAAGTGTAGCTAGCATGTTGCAGTCTTGACATGTGTTCGCCCTCGTGCCCTCATGGCCCATTCGAAATCGTGATCTGCCCTCCGGCGCCTGCCGAAACGCCGGATACCGGAGAAACAAATGCACCTCGCGCCCGCGCCAGGACGAAGAGGCGTTCCGGCTCGGCTGGAGAAATCGCTAGGGAGCTTATGCTGGCGTTTTCCAGCCCGTCCATATTCAAGGCGAGCCAGGTTGCGCCGTCATCGTTAGATTGATAAATGCGGCCGTGCAGCACGGCGAACGCCAAGCGCTGTGAAGGATGAAAGAGTACGAGAGGTATGGTGCCGGCCGAAAGCCCGCGAATGACGGGTTCCCAGGAGGCGCCCCGATTGAAAGAACGAAACGCGCCCCGGGCCGTCCCCGCTAACAGAACGCCCGACGGGCTAATGGCAACGTCGTAGAGCTCATCCGATCGGGAGGGAGAGGCAATCGAGTTCCATGTCTGCCCCGCATCGGACGACA
>Ga0068855_100012259_pt1 | contig 10360 bp, 8 predicted proteins | sample KBSCornC52_FD_66592 | JGI IMG/M metagenome (GOLD analysis project Ga0068855, IMG submission 66592) | Corn rhizosphere microbial communities from Kellogg Biological Station, Michigan, USA - KBS Corn C5-2 | ecosystem: Host-associated > Plants > Roots > Rhizosphere > Soil ... | reverse complement strand
TCGTTCCTGCGCCAGGATCCGGACGTGATCATGGTCGGCGAAATCCGCGACCTCGAAACCGCCGAGATCGCGATCAAGGCCGCGCAGACCGGCCACATGGTGCTCTCCACCCTGCATACCAACGATGCGGCACAAACCATCGCGCGCCTGATGAACATGGGCATCGCGCCCTACAACATCACGTCGAGCGTGACGCTGGTGATCGCGCAACGCCTCGCACGCCGGCTGCACGACTGCAAGAAGCCGATCACGCTGCCCGAGCCGGCCCTGCTTGCGGAAGGTTTCACCAAGGAAGAGATCGCCAAAGGCCTGAAGCTGTACGACGCGGTCGGCTGCACGGGATGCAATGAGGGCTACAAGGGACGGCTGGGCATCTATGAAGTGATGCCGATGAATGACGATATTCAGCGCATCATCCTGGAAGGCGGCGGCGCAATGAAAATCGCGGAAGCCGCACGCGCCAGCGGCGTACGCAACCTGCGCGAGTCGGCGCTGCTGAAGGTGAAGCAGGGCGTCACCAGCCTCGCCGAGATCAATCGCGTCACCAAGGACTAGGCTGAGCAGCTTGTCCCTTCCTGGCGGAAGGGTTCTGAAGTTTGAGGGGAATATCCATGGCCACTGCAACCACCGTCAACAAACCAGGCAGCAAGGTCGCCGCGCGCGACGTCGGGGCGGCGCGCGCCGCAGTCAAACAGCTGGCCATGTACGAGTGGACAGCCTTGGACAAGCGCGGCATCAAGATGAAAGGCGAGATGCAGGCGCGCAATGCCAACCTGGTCAAGGCGGAACTCCGCCGCCAGGGCATGAACCCGCAAACGATCAAGGAAAAATCCAAGCCGCTGTTCGGCGCCGCCGGCAAAGCGGTGAAGCCGCGTGACATCGCGATCTTCAGTCGCCAGATCGCGACCATGATGGCGGCCGGCGTGCCGATGGTGCAGTCCTTCGAGATCATCGCCGGCGGACAGCGCAATGTGCGCCTCAAGAACATGCTGACCGACGTCAAGCAGGGGATCGAAGGCGGTTCGGCGCTGCACGAGGCCCTGGGCAAATACCCGGTGCAGTTCGATGAGCTGTACCGCAACCTGGTGCGGGCCGGCGAATCGGCGGGTGTGCTGGATACCGTGCTGGACACGGTGGCCACCTACAAGGAACGGATGGAGGCCATCAAGGCCAAGATCAAGAAGGCGCTGTTCTATCCGGCCATGGTGATGGGCGTGGCGATCCTGGTCACCATCATCCTGTTGATGTTCGTGGTGCCGGTATTCCAGGGCGTGTTCAAGGAAGCGGGCGTGCAGTTGCCGGCCTTCACCCAGATGATCGTGAATGCTTCGGCCTTCATGCAGCGCTGGTGGTTTCCGGTGCTCGTTGCCGTGGTCGGCGGCGGCGTCGGGCTCGTGATGGCCTACAAGCGATCCGATAAAGCGGCGCATTTGGTGGATCGCATGTCGCTGCAGATTCCGATCATCGGCAACATCCTGCGCCAGTCGGCGATCGCGCGCTTCGCGCGCACGCTGGGCGTCACCTTCCGTGCCGGCGTGCCGCTGGTGGAAGCACTCGAAGCAGTGGCCGGCGCAACGGGCAGCGTGGTATACGGCGAGGCCGTGCGGCGGATGCGCGACGACATCGCGATCGGTCATCAGCTGCAACTGGCGATGCGCCAGACCGGGCTGTTCCCCAACATGGTCGTGCAGATGGTCGCGATCGGCGAGGAATCGGGTGCGCTGGACACGATGCTGTTCAAGGTGGCCGATTTCTACGAGGAGGAGGTCAACAATGCGGTGGACACGCTGTCCACCCTGCTGGAGCCTCTGATCATGGTGGTGATCGGCATCCTGGTGGGCGGCATGGTGGTCGGCCTGTATCTGCCGATCTTCAAGCTCGCCGGCGCGTTCTGATCCACGTGAAAAGGGGTCAGGTTCATTTTTGCAGCGCAAGGGAGTGCGCCGTCGCCGTACCCGGCATTAATCCAAAAGCGCGCGCGCGCTTTTAGCAAAAATGAACCTGACCCCTTTTCTGCTCGCAGGCATGCCGGCCGCGGCCTGGATCGCCGCGGCTTTCGTGCTGGGTCTGCTCGTCGGCAGTTTCCTCAATGTCGTGATCCTGCGCCTGCCGGCGCGGCTGATGCACGGCTGGCGCCGGGACGCGCGCGAGGTGCTGGAACTCGGCGATCCCGGCGAAGCCGTGCCTCCAGGCCTCGTGCTGCAGGCTTCGCACTGCCCGCAATGCAAGCATCCGCTGGCGGCGTACGAAAATATCCCGCTGCTTTCATGGCTGGTCCTGCGCGGGCGCTGCCGCCATTGCAAGGCACCGATTTCGATCCAATATCCGCTCGTCGAGTTGCTGACCGGGGTGCTCAGCGCAGTGGTGGTCTGGCGGTTCGGGCCGACTTGGGGCGCACTCGCCGCGCTGTTCTTCACCTGGGTTCTGATCGCCGCCGCGGGAATCGACCTGCGCACGCAATTGCTGCCCGATCCACTGACCCTGCCGCTGCTTTGGCTGGGTTTGCTGATCGCACTGGTACCGCTGTTCGCCGATGCGCGCGCCGCGATCATCGGCGCGGCGGTCGGATATGTGGCGCTGTGGTGCGTGTACTGGCTGTTCAAACTGCTCACCGGCAAGGAAGGGATGGGCTATGGCGATTTCAAGTTGCTCGCGGCGCTCGGTGCGTGGATGGGCCCGGTCGCACTGCTGCCGGTGATCCTGCTGTCCTCCTTCGTCGGCGCGATCGTCGGCCTTGTCGCCCTGCAGCTCCGCGGACAGGATCGTTCCACACCGATCCCGTTCGGCCCCTTCCTCGCCACCGCAGGTTGGGTATGGTTCGTGTTCGGCGACGGCATCCTTTCGGCCTACCTGCGGTTCAGCGGCTTGAAATAGCCGCATGAACGGGCGCCCGCGATTCATCGTTGCGCTGACCGGCGGCGTGGCCGCGGGCAAGAGCGAGGTGACGCGGCGATTCGAGGCGCTCGGCGTGAACGTGTACGACGCCGATGTGGCTGCGCGCGCGGTGGTGGAGCCCGGAGAGCCGGCGCTGACGGAAATCGAGTTCGTGTTCGGTCCGGAGGTCATGAACGAGGACGGCACACTCAATCGCCGGACCATGCGCGAACGCGTGTTCGGCGACGCGGATGCGCGCACGAAGCTCGAAGGCATCGTGCACCCGCGCGTGCGCGAGTGGCTGCGGCGGCGCGTTGCAGCCGATCGAGGCGCGTACTGCATGCTGGCGATTCCGTTGCTGGCGGAAACCTGGCCGCAATATGCCTTCGTGGATCGCGTGCTGGTGGTGGACGCGCCGGACGAGTTGCGGATAGAGCGATTGATCCGCCGCGATCGGGTGACGCGCGCGCAGGCGAAGCAAACCCTGGCGGCACAGGTCGCGCGCGAGCGGCGGTTGGCGTTGGCACACGATGTCATCGTGAACGACGGCGATGCCGCGCACCTGGATGCGGAAGTCGCGGCGCTGCATTCGCGTTATCTCGAATTGGCCGCCCAGCAACGTGCGTTGTAGGAGTGGCGTCGCGCGGCGCTGCTACGTGAACGCGCGGATACCTGCCACGCCCTGCGCGCCGGCCATGCGCGCGCGCTCCAGATCATCCGGCCCGACTCCGCCCAGCGCATAAGTCGGCAGCCGCGCCTCGCGCACGAGTTCCGCAAAGCGATTCCAGCCGAGCGGCGATGCATCGGGATGACTGGAAGTGGCGCGCACCGGCGAGAGCGTGGCGAAATCCGCGCCGATGGTCACCGCCGATTCGAGCTCATCCGCGCCATGGCAGGAGGCCCCGACCCATTGCGCTTCCGGCAAGGGGCGTCGCTGCAGTTCGCGCAGTTGCGATGCGCGCAGATGCACGCCGACGCCCAGTTCGCGAGCCAATTCGATGTCATGGTTGAGAAGCAGGCGTCGGCGCAGGTCCGGGGCGCAGTCGAGCAATTGCCGCGTCATGCTCCGCACCTCATCGCGACCGCACCCAGGCAGCCGCAGTTGCAGCAGTGATGATCCGCCGGCCGCCTCCAGGCAGGCTCCCGCACGGAGAGCATCGAGATCGCCCGGCGTGATCAGGTAATGCGCCGGCAATCGCAGCGCCGCGACGATCGGCCGGTCCGCCGGCGGCATTTGCACAGGATCCATTGCCTCGATCGGCGTCCAATGCAGCGGATGCCCTTCGTGCGCCTGCGGCTCGCCGCGCCAGCCGATCACGCGCAGCGCGTGCAGGCGGACGGATTTTTCCGGATAGCGCCACGGAAGCGAGATCAGCGGCGCAAAAGCATGCGCCTCGATACCGAGTTCCTCGCGCAGTTCGCGCGCAAGCGCGTGCTCGATCGTTTCACCGGGTTCCAGCTTGCCGCCCGGAAACTCCCACAGGCCCGCAAGATGCTTGCCCGGCAGGCGCTGCATCAGCAGCACGCGGCCGCCCCCGTCGGTCAGCACGCCGGCAGCAACTTCGATCATCGTACCCTTTCGCAATCCACGAAATCGAACGCGAACGCGTGGCGTGCATCGGCGGGATGATGCACGCGCGCCGTTTCACGCCAGTCGCGCGGATCGAATTCCGGAAAGAATGTGTCTGCATCCGCTGTTTCGGTCTCGACCCAGGTCAGCAGCAGATGCGTGGCGCGTGGCATCGCGAGCGCGTAGACCTCGCCGCCACCGACTACGACCAGCTCTTGCGCAGAGCCTGAAGCCGAAAGCGCCTCATCCAGCGAATGCACCACCCGCTGGCCTTCATACGGCGCTTCGTTTGCACGGGTCAGAACCAGATTGAGGCGGCCGGGAAGCGTGCGACCGATCGCCAGTGCGGTCTTGCGGCCCATCAACACGGGCTTGCCGAGCGTCAGCGCCTTGAAGCGCCTGAGGTCATCCGGAAGGTGCCAAGGCATCGCGCCGCCGCGGCCAATGGCGCGACGGCGATCCAGCGCGGCGAGCAGTGAAATGCGTTGCGGTTTCGCCATCGCTTTCAAACAGCGATCGGCGCCTTGATCGCCGGATATGGATCGTAATCGCGGATTGCGATGTCCTCGAAGGTGAAATCGAAGATCGAGCGCACCTGCGTGTTCAACACCAGCTTCGGCAGCGCACGCGGCGTGCGGGTCAGCTGCTCGCGCGCCTGCTCCAGATGATTGCGATAGAGATGCGCATCGCCCAGCGTATGCACGAATTCGCCGGGAGCGAGGCCGGTCACCTGCGCAATCATGCAGGTCAGCAGCGCGTACGACGCGATGTTGAACGGCACGCCGAGGAAGACATCCGCCGAACGCTGATACAACTGGCAGGAAAGTTTGCCGCCGGCGACGTAGAACTGGAACAGCGCGTGGCACGGTGCCAGCGCCATCTTCTCCAGCTCGCCGACATTCCAGGCGCTGACGATCAGCCGGCGCGAATCCGGATTGCTCCGGATCTGCGAAACCACCTGCGTGATCTGGTCAATGGTGCGTCCATCCGCTCCCTGCCACGAGCGCCACTGCCTGCCGTACACGGGACCCAACTCGCCGCTCGCGTCGGCCCACTCGTCCCAGATGGTGACGCCGTGATCCTTCAGGTAGCGGATGTTGGTCTCGCCGCGCAGGAACCACAGCAGCTCATGGACGATGGATTTGGTGTGCAGCTTCTTGGTGGTCAGCAGTGGAAACCCCGCGCCCAGATCAAAGCGCATCTGCCGGCCGAACACCGACAGCGTGCCGGTACCGGTGCGGTCATCCTTGGCCTGGCCGTGATCGAGGATGTCGCGCAGCAGGTCGAGATAGACGTGCATGAAGCCGGGCTCGAGATCGCGAATGGAGATTTCGCGAAGCATACCAGCCAGGCCGCATCCGACCGTCATCACGAATGGAGGCTCCGCCTTTTTGGGTGCCGATTTTTTGAACACTTTCCTTACACATTTGGGTTACCCTTGGGCGAATTTGGAACCCACAGGGGTCTGCAGCGCTCATGAACACCATGCAACCGGCCGTCTCCAAAACCCGCTCGTTCTCGACCGTCTTCCTGATCGAGATGTGGGAACGCTTCGGCTATTACGGCATGCAGGCGCTGATCGTCTACTACATGGTCCAGCGCCTTGGGTTCCCGGACTCGCGCGCGAACCTGGTGTGGAGCGCGGCGGCGGCCTTGATCTACGTCGCGCCGGCGATCGGCGGCTGGGTCGGCGACCGCATCCTCGGCACGCGCCGCACCATGATGATGGGCGCGGTGATCCTGAGTCTCGGCTACGCGCTGATGACGATACCCAGCGAGAACACCTGGGCATTGTTCGGCGCGCTTTCCGTGATCGTGGTCGGCAACGGCCTGTTCAAGCCCAACGCCGGCAACCTGGTGCGCAAGATCTATGAAGGCGACGACTCCAAGATAGACAGCGCGTTCACCCTCTACTACATGGCGGTCAACATCGGCTCGACCTTCTCGATGCTGCTGACGCCGTGGATCAAGGATTTCGTCAACGACACCTACCACAACACGTTCGGTTGGCATGCAGCATTCGGGGTGTGCTGTCTCGGCCTGCTCATCGGCATGGCCAATTACTTCTTTATGCACAAGGCGATGCAGCACATCGGCTCGGAGCCGGACGAGCGTCCGCTCCACGTCAGCCATTTCGGGCTGGTGCTGGGCGCGGCGGTGCTGTGCATCCTGGGCTCGGCAGCGGTGCTGCAGTACGAGGAAGTCGCGCGCGTATTCGTGTATGCCGCCGGCCTCGTGCTGCTGTTCATCTTCGCGTATCTCATCTCCAGGAGTCACCGCGACGAACGCGCGGGTCTGATCGCGGCGCTGATCCTGATCGTGCAGACGATCTTCTTCTTCATTTTCTACCAGCAGATGTCCACCTCGTGGGCGCTGTTCGCGCTGCGCAACGTGGACTGGAACCAATACCTGTTCGGCATCAAGCTGTTCACCTGGTCGCCGGCGCAGTACCAGGCATTGAACCCGATCTGGATCATGCTGTTGTCGCCTGTCCTGGCGTGGGCCTATACGAGTGCAGGCAATCGCGGCAAGGATCTCTCTATCGCCACGAAATTTGCGCTCGGTTTCGCGGTGGTCGCCGCCGGTTTCTTCATTTTCGCGATCGCGGGCAATTACGCCGTGGCCGGCAAGACCTCCTCCTGGGTGCTGATCTGGGGCTACGGCCTGTATTCGCTCGGCGAACTGCTGGTCAGCGGCCTGGGGCTCGCAATGATCGCGCGTTACGTGCCGGCGCGGATGGGCGGCTTCATGATGGGCGCGTACTTCGTCGCTTCGGGCATCTCGCAATATTTTGGCGGCGTGGTCGCCAACTACGCGGCGATTCCGCAGGACATCACCGATCCGGTGAAGACCATGCCGATCTACACCGCCCTCTTCGACAAACTGGGCTATGCCGCGGTCGCCTGCACCCTGATCGCACTGGCAGTGGTGCCGCTGATGCGCCGCCTGTCCGCACAGCACGCCGAGGGCGCGAAACTGCCGGAGTCCGTCCAGGGCCTGCCGACGATCACCGCCGAAGAGTAACCGGCGCGCTTCGGCGTCGGGGCGCCCGCCGGCCCGCTCGCGGACGACCCGTGCCGCAAGTCATCCTGCGCATGGGCGGCCTTTACCTTACTTTACGCGCAGGCGGGGCGCCGGTGCGGCCTCGTTCAAGCTGCATGGGTAGCATGCAATCCGACCCTGGGCAGCTCTTCTGGACAAAGGATCCGCATGTCGCGCGGCAAATGGATACTGATCGCGATCCTCGCCGTCATCCTCGGCGTGATCGCATGGCGTTTGACGCATCGCGCATCCGGCTATTCCGGCGGCGAGGACAATGCACCGGTGCCGGTGACCGTGGTCCCGGCGGTCAGCGAGAACGTGCCGATGTATCTCACCGCCAATGGCACGGTGCAGGCGCTGAACACGGTGACGGTGCTGCCGCAGGTGGGCGGCAAGCTGCTGAAGCTCGACTTCACCGAGGGTCAGCCGGTGAAGCAGGGAGATGTGCTCGCCGAAATTGATCCGCGCACGCTGCAGGCCGAGTACGATCAGGCGCTCGCGAAGCAGGCACAGGACGCCGCGCAACTGGCCACCGCACAGGCCAACCTCAAGCGCAGCGAAGAGCCCCAGTACAAGCAGTACGTGGCCGAAATAGATCGCATCACGCAAAGCAACAACGTGCGCCAGTTCGGCGCCGCGGTACAAGCCGATCAGGCCGCCGCACGCGACGCACAGGTGCAGCTCGATTACACCAAAGTGCGCGCGCCCATAGATGGCCTGGCCGGCATCCGCCAGGTGGACCCGGGCAACGTGGTCACCACCACCACGCCGATCGTGGTGATCACGGAGCTGCACCCGATCAATGTGCTCTTCACCCTGGCCGGCAAATACCTGGACCAGGTGCGCAGCGCGCAGGCGCAGGCACCCTTGCCGCTGGTCGTGACCGATCCCACCACCGGCAAGATCACCGCCGACGGCGGCGTGCTGAAAGTGGTGGACAACCAGATTGATCCGAATACTTCCACCTTCAAATTGAAGGCGGAGTTCCCGAATCAGTCGACTGAACTCTGGCCCGGACAATTCGTCAACCTGCGCATGCAGGTGGGCACGGTGCAGAACGGCCTGGTCGTGCCCACTGCCGCCGTGCAGCGCGGACCGAATGGCGATTACGTTTACCTCGTTCAGAAGGCGAGCAGCGCGGCGGCGACGAACCCGGACGCTTCCGGCGCGCCACGCCATCATCGTCACCGGAGCGGCAACGGCAGCAATGCGGGGACTGCCGACAATGCCAACGCGCCGACGGTGAAGATGCAGCCGGTCACCGTGACGGGCGACGCCGACGACACCCACGAACTGATCGGCAGCGGTCTCAAGCCCGGCGACCTGGTGGTAACCGAAGGCCAGTTCCGCCTGAAAGACGGCAGCGCGATCCAGCCGATGAAACCGGGCGAGGAACCGAAGGCGCCAACCGCGGAAGAGATCAAGAAAGCTGCGGCGCAAGGCGGCGGGCGGCGGCGTGGCGGATAAATAGTCCGTCATTCCGGACGCCGCGCGGCGGCGATCCGGAATCTGCTTTTCCGGATGTTCCCGAAGAGCAGGTTCCGGGTTCCGGCCAGGTGAAGCCCGGCCGCTCCCGGAATGACACGTTAAGTCTCACGAACCTCGGAACTCGAGTCTTCCCTTCATGGGTTTCTCCTCCCTCTTCATCCGCCGGCCGGTCGCCACATCGCTGCTGATGCTGGCGGTGCTGCTGCTCGGCATTCTCGGCTACCGAGAGTTGCCGGTGTCCGCGCTGCCGGAAATCGAGGCGCCGAGCCTGGTGGTGACGACGACCTATCCGGGCGCAAGTGCCACCACCATGGCGACGCTGGTGACCACGCCGCTGGAGCGCCAGCTCGGCCAGATCTCCGGCATCACCATGATGAGCTCGGATTCCTCGGCCGGGCTCTCCACCATCGTGCTGCAGTTCGCGATGGATCGCGACATAGATGTCGCCGCACAGGACGTGCAATCGGCGTTGCGCTCGGCGCGCCTGCCCGGCAGCCTGCCCTACCCGCCGGTCTACAACCGCGTCAATCCCGCCGACGCGCCGATCCTGACGCTCGCGTTGTATTCGGATTCGCGGCCGCTGCGCGACGTCAATGACTACGCCGACTCGATCATTGCGCAGAAGCTCTCGCAGATTCCGGGGGTCGGCCTGGTCTCGATCGCCGGCAATGTGCGCCCGGCGGTGCGCGTGCAGGTGGATCCATCCAAGCTCGCCAACCTCGACCTGACGCTGGAGGACGTGCGCAGCGCGCTGACGCAGGCCAACGTCAACGCCGCGAAAGGCACGCTCAACGGTGCGGTGCAGACCTATTCGATCGGCACCAACGACCAGCTGCAGGACGCGCAGCAATACGCCAACGCGATCATCAGCTACAAGAACGGCGCGCCGGTGCGCTTGAGCGATGTCGCCGCCGTGACCAACGGCGTGGAGAACGACCAGCTCGCCGCCTGGGCCAACGGCAAGCCGGCGGTGCTGCTGGATATCCGACGTCAGCCGGGCGCGAACATCGTCAACACCGTCGCGCAGATCCAGAGCACGCTGCCGTCCCTGCGCGCGGTGCTGCCGGCGGACGTGCGTCTGGACGTGTTCGCCGATCGCACCGTCACCATCCGCGCTTCGGTGCGTGATGTGGAGTTCACGCTGCTGCTCACCGTATTCCTGGTGATCGGCGTGATCTTCGTATTCCTGCGCCGGCTGTGGGCGACGGTGATTCCCTCCGTCGCGGTACCGCTGTCACTGCTCGGCACCTTTGCGGTCATGGCCGCGGCCGGGTTCTCGCTGGACAACTTGTCGCTGATGGCGCTCACCGTGGCGACCGGTTTCGTGGTGGACGATGCGATCGTGATGATCGAGAACATCGTGCGCTACATCGAGCAGGGCAAGGA
>Ga0068855_100012258_pt1 | contig 10360 bp, 2 predicted proteins | sample KBSCornC52_FD_66592 | JGI IMG/M metagenome (GOLD analysis project Ga0068855, IMG submission 66592) | Corn rhizosphere microbial communities from Kellogg Biological Station, Michigan, USA - KBS Corn C5-2 | ecosystem: Host-associated > Plants > Roots > Rhizosphere > Soil ... | reverse complement strand
ATTGGCGTCGACGCAGGTGGTTCGACGGCGGTGGTGCAGTTCAACGTCCCGCAATGGGGCTCCCAGGGCACGGTCACGCAGACCTGGCCCGGCCTGCCGCTCTACGCGCGTGACGTCCTCACGGTCCTGGCCGGCACGCAGCCGGGCTACGACTACAGCTCCACCACGTCGGCAGACGTCCGCGTCTACAGTCTGTGGGCGGGCGGCGGCGGCGGGAGGTACGTCGCGCTGCTGTTTGCCCGGGCGGACGTCTCGTCGCTGAACGTCGAGATCAAGGCCGGAAGCGCCAGCGACCTCTGCACCGTCACCATCCAGCTGGTGGCCGGGGGCGCGCCGGCCCAGCAGACCTTCAGCGACGTGAAGCGCGATCAGGTGAAGTTCGCCGAGCTGCTTCGCACCAGCGCGCTCGCCCCCTTCTTGCTGATGATCACCAACGACCTGCCGGCCGATCTGCAGAACCGGGCGATGGGCACGCCCGATCTGGCGAACCTGCTGGCGTGGGCCAAGGTGCTGTTCGCGTTTCCGGACGCGCCCCTGCCGAACGGCGCCAAGATGCTGGCGGCGGGACCTGTCGCCGCGACGATCGCTCAGCGCGCGTCCTACGTGGACGGAGGGGTCACGCACCCGCTCGACTCTGGCTCGACGCTGTTCCGGGTGTCGGCCGAGGACACGCCCAGCAACGGCGGGCTCGCCTGGGTCGACGACACGGCCATGTTCACGCACGGAGACGCCAACCTGGTGACCGCCGCGGTGAACGGCGGCTGGCTCACGGAGTCACCGCACAAGGCGATCCAGGTCGACGGGCAGAGCTCGGTGGCGGTCGACCCGCACGCCCCCACGGCCGACAGCCTCGCTCTGGCCGGCGACGTGTCGCTCGAGCTCTGGTGCCGCCCGGCCGTGGGCGCCGGGTCCGCGACCAACCAGCCTCGCCTGCTCAGCTATCAACGTCTTGGCAGCCCGCAGTTGCCGGACGAGCTCATCGAGTACGCGCTGGGACTGGTGCCGGCGCCGGCCGCCATGTTCGGTAATTCGACGACGATCTACGGGTCGTACAACCTGTCCGGCCCTGACTGCTCGATGCAGATCTGGCTCTGTCCCCAGACGTCCACCGGCGGCCAGGTCCTCCAGATCAGCACGACCGGTGTCGTGCAGCCGTACCTGACGCTGGCGATCGACAACGCCGGCCACGCGGTCGCGACGTACGCGAAGCAGGGCGGCAGCGTCACCAGCACGTCGACGGTGACGAAGGGGACCTGGGTGCAGCTGTCGGTCACCCTCGCCCAGGCGTCCGCCACCGACGTGACCCTCACGCTCTACGTCAACGGCGTGGCGGAGGGCGCTCAGACCGTCGCGGCCGCCAGCTTCTCTCGGGTGGTCGGTTCCTTCGCTGCGGGCGCGACCAGCGGGGCCTACGCCATGGCGGCCAACGGGATCCTGATGTGGTGGCGCGCACTCGACGCGGAGGAGATCGCGCAGAGCTACCAGCAGACGGTGCGGTCCAACGCCGATTCGCTGGTGATCGCCTGGTACCTCACCGAGGGGAGCGGCGACACCCTGCTCAATCGGGCGCTGGACGGCTCGCCGTTCGTCACCCAGATCATCAATCAGCCACAGGCGCCCTGGCAGGCGCGAGGCGTGTACTTCCTTCCGTTCGCCACCAACCGTGGCTACGGCCTGGTCGCGCAGGACACGCCGGTGCTGGGCGGCTGGTGCTTCGTCGCGTCGACCTATCGGAGCGCGTACGCGCTGCGGTTCGCGGGGGCTGACTACGCCAACTGCGGGCACGATTCGTCGCTGAGCTTCGACTCGTCCTGCTCGTTCGAGGCGTGGATCCAGCCGGACCGCGTCGGTGCCGTCCAGACGTTCCTGTCCAAGCCCGGCAACTACGAGCTGGGACTGAACTACGACAACACCATCGTCTTCACGATCTGGACGTCGGACGGCACCAAGCGGCTCGTCAGCAAGGAGAAGGTGACCGCCGGCGCGCCGTTCTACGTGGCGGCGACCGCCAGCACGGGGACGAACCAGGCCAGCGGATCGAGCAAGGACCCGGTGCCGCAGACGTACGTCCTCGAGCTGGACCTCTACGTCAACGGTGTTCTGTCGGCGTCCTTCTCGAAGAGCGACTACACCGAGCCGGTCAACCTGTCGACCAGCGACACGAACCTCAACCTCGGGCGGAACAGCGCCGGAGCGGCCTACTTTCAGGGGTCTGTGTCGGACGTGCGGGTCTGGAACGTCGCGCTGGCGGCCTCCACCATTGCCGAGACGTACACCACCCACCTGCCGGGAGACGGCAACGGGCTCGTCTCGTACTGGCGCTTCGCGGAGCTCACCGGCAAGGTCGCCTACGACCAGAACAACCTGAACAACGCGATCGTCACCAGCAACGAGCTGTGGTCGCTGTTCTCGGCGGCGTCCGCGCTGACCATCCTGGTGGACGGCGCCGTGCAGCCGGCCAAGGTCGTCGACCCCGCGACGCTGGGCGGCTACGGCGTCGAGCAGCTCACGCTGGGCGGCCTCGAGACGCAAAGCGCGGTGCTGGCGCAGCCGTTCTACGGCCAGCTCAACGAGGTGCGCATCTGGAACATCCAGCTCACGCCCGAGCAGATTTCCGAGAACATGTTCAGGCAGCTCTCCGGCACGGAGGCGGGCCTGGCCGGTTACTGGCCGTTCGACGCCGGGTCGGGCTCGGTGGTCGAGGACGCCACCGGTCACGGCAACGTCGGGGTGCTGGAGCCCCCGAGCGGCCCGCCGGTCTGGGTCTCCTCGACCGCGCCGGTCAGCAACGAGGCGGAGCAGGTCTTCAACGTCCTCGGCGGCGTCGACACCCCGTTCGTCGAGCGCATCTCCGGCATGCCGTCGGTGGTCGAATACGCCGACACCCGTCGCGACGCCTACGGGGCGCTCTTCAGCGTGATGAAGCGCTGCTACGCCTCCACGTACGGCGCGGCGGCGCAGCTCATCACCGGCTACACGATTGGCGACCTGGACACGGTCTACGCCGGGCAGGTCCAGACGCAGCCCTCGCTGATTGGCTACATCGAAGGCGCGCCGCCCATCCCCAGCGAGAATCAGACCAACCCCTGGTGGACCGAGATCAACTACGTCAACACGTACGCGGACACGGCGCGCGTCAAGCTGACCCAGGCCCAGAAGACCACGCAGGTGTTCACGGGGAGCGAGAAGACCGGCAGCGGCTCGTCCATCGAAGGCAAGGTCGGCGTCTACCTGGCCACCTCGTCGCAGCTCTCCTTCGGGCTGGGCGAGGAGGTCGGCTGGGAGACCTGGCACCTCGACGGCCACCTCGGGTATGCGGGCGAGAGCAAGTCGACGCGGAACGCCGAGCAGGAGATCGGCTTCGGCTTCGGCAAGACCACCACCAGCAGTGACGAGATCGGCGCGGGCGGCGAGTGGGAGCCGGCGGACCACGTCCTCAATCCGGAGGTCGGCCGTCGCTACGTGCCGGAGAACGTCGGCTACGCGCTGGTGAAGTCGCTGACCGCCGACATGTATCTCATCAAGCTGCGGGGCTCGAACACCGTCGTGAAAACGACGCTGGTGCCCAACACCGACATTCCCGCCGACGTCAACATCATCAACTTTCCGATCGATCCGGCCTACGTGCGAAACGGCACGCTGGACGGCCGGGTCGGCTTCAAGAACGACCCGGCCTATCCCTACGCCGACGTGCAGCCGGGCAGCTACTTCAAGCCGCTGGAGGCGTACAACCTCAAGCGGTCGATCGAGCGCCAGGACAAGCAGCTGGAGGCGTACTACCAGCAGTTCAGCACCTCGAACTACAGCCAGGGAGCGACCCTCACGGTCAGCGACGGCACGCTGAGCGTCACCAACGGGTTCGAGCGGTTTCGAGATCAGGAGGTGGCGAGCAATCGCTCGTATGACTGGCAGGCGCAGCTCGCCAAGCGCAGCTTGTGCAACACGTACGTCTGGACCGCCGGGGGCGGCCTGCACGCCGAGCAGTCCGAGCTGGTCGACACCTATTCGGAATCGTACACCGGCGTCTCCGAGTACGAATCGAGCGACGGCGTGGTGTTCGACCTGGCGGCCGCGTTCGTGGCCGGCGTGTACGGTGAATTCGACTCGCTCTGGAGCACCTCTCTCGAGGTCACGTCGATCAAGCGCAGCGAGAGCGAATCGTCGTTCGGGCTCGACCTCGAGTACCAGCCCGACCGGTACCTGAAGCGGCCGGTGCTCGACAGCGCGGGAGCGCCGGTCGGCTACACCGAGGACGACGCGCCCGGCAAGGTGAACGGCTATCGATTCCTGTCGTTCTTCATCGCGCCGTCCCAGGACAACTTCCTCGAGTTCCAGCGGGTGGTGGATCAAGGCTGGCTGCAGAACAGCAGCGATCCGAACGCGGCCGCCTTGCTGACCGCGACCAGCGCGACCAACGGCGCCTGGCGGGTCTTGCATCGCGTGACCTACGTGAGCCGGGTCCCGCCCCCGCTGCAGCCGTCGCCGGCCCAGACGCTTCCCGAACCGATCACGCCGCCGGCCAACCTGGACAGCAACACCGTCATCGTGCGGCTGGTCGCGCAGCAGCTCGCGATGCCGAACCCATCGCCCGCGCAGGTGGGCGAGGCGGTCACCAAGGTGCTGGGCGTGTCACCGGCCAGCCCGGGGCTCCTGGCCGGGACGCTCACCTGGTGGACGGCCTTCCTGACCACCGCGCAAGACACGCGGACCGCGGCGTACGCCGAGCTGACCGCGCTCCGGACGGATCTGTTGACTTACATGCTCCAGACGTACGCGGCCGGAGACGCCTAGTCGCCGGCAGTCACGGGACGTCGTTCTCCCCCCCACAACCGAAAGAGGACCCATCGTGAAGAACCAGGCCAACGATCAGACGCAGTGGACGGATCTCTACATCCGACATCAGTTCGACGACACGGGGCTGTATCCGACCAGCGGATCTCAGTCGGCGTCGCCCGACGTGATCCCCTCGGGCGACAACCCGTACAGCGATCCGAGCCAGTTGATCACCGACACCAACTGGAGCAAGGACTTCGGCAACTCGACCAACGCCTCGCAAGCGAATTACATCTATCTGCGCGGCGCGAACGGCAACACCGCCGCCAAGAAGTCGGGTCAGTCTTACCTCTACTACTCGCCGGCCAGCTTGCTCTTGTGGCCGACCGATCCAACGGACCCCACCAAGGGGTGGGCGAACAACCCGCTGCGAACGAGCTCCGGCGCGCAGTACGTGGATGTGTCGGCGGAGGCTGGCAAGCGGTTCTACACGCCCGAGCCGTTTCAGTGGATCCCGGCGCAAATCTACAATGATCACTACTGCCTCATCGGACGGCTGGTCACCACTGACAATCCGAACCCGATCCCGGCGCTCGGCACGCTGACGGACTTCGCGGCGTACATCTCGCAGCATCCCAACATGGCCTGGCGCAACGTGGTCACCATCAACCCGGCGCAGCCCGTGTCGACCACCAGCGTGGACTACAGCCAGGGGCAGGATGGCGGGTACGTCTACATGAACCTGCGCTGCATGAACGCGCCGGACGGCTCGGCGGTGTCGCTCAATTGCGGCACCAGCGGCCCCAATCCACCCATCTACATCCCGCAAACGATCGTCAAGAACCCGGCCGGGTCGTCGCAGTTCACGATCACCCTGTACACGAACATCCCCGGCAACTTCCGCTCGAACATCACCTACTCCTGGTATTCGAACGGGACGACGCCGTTGCCGGGCATGCAGTTCATTCTCGATCCGGTGATGCCGGTGGCGTCCAGCAGCCCGCTCATGCGCTTTGCGAGGCCGCTCGAATACTTCGGCATCAGCACGGCCCGTCTGGGTGCCGCGGAACCCAAGCACGGCATCCGCCTGGGCAGCCAAACCATGCAGTCTCCGCCGGTGGCGCCCCCAGCCCCGCGCGTGTACTCGCGTTCGAGGTCGAGCGTGAAGGCCAGCGCAGCGGTCTCGTCGTTGCTCGTGACCGGGGTGTCGTGGCTGGAACGCTCGAGCTCGATCCTGGGCGCGCAGACCTCGTCGCGGGACGTCTCGCTCCAGGACGTGCTGGTCAACGACGTCGATACGCAGGTGGTGACCATCGACGCGGCCACTCCTGGCCTCGGCTCGACTCCGTCCGACCTGACCATGGATACCGCGTTGAACAATGGCGACCACCCCGGAGACACACAGGTCGCCCTGACCGCCACCGGCGTGCCGACCGGCGCGGAGATCTGGTTCGAGAACCTGGATGGGAGCGTGACCATCGCGGTGGCGCCGCAGCGCGTGAACTCCGATCCCTTCAGCGTGTCGACGTTCGTCACGCTGGAGGCGGACTACTCGGTGAAGATGCGGGTCTGTCTGCGGCTCAACGGCACCGTGCTGCCGAGCACGTGGAGCCTGAAGTTCGAGGTGCTGGCCATCAGTCCCGATGCGCCCGCGGCGCAGCGGCCCAAGCCGCTGACCGTGGTCAACGGTGGCCCCCACAAGGGCACCCTCCTGGGGCGCGTGACGGTCAAGGACTGACGAGGTGAGGTGGGTGGTCCCCCGACGGGGGGACCACCCGCTGTTCGGCGCGCCTGGCGCCGGCAGGGGAGGGGGCGGCCTGCCGCGGACGGGCGCCGGCCGTCGGTCAGGGGCCCCAGGTCGGGACGTCGTTGCCGTCCAGCGCGAACGGCTCGACGTCGGCCCGCAGGTTCGAGCTGTTCCCCCCGACGGTGATCGATCCACCCGACGAGCTCGCCCCCTTGGTGAGGGTCAGGCTGTGGGTGGCGTCCAGGGTGACGGTCAGCGTGCCCGACCCCGGCGTTCCCGCGGCCGAGTCCGTGACCTTCGGCGACAGCAGCGTGCCGCTGGTGTCCATCGCCTGCAGCACGTGCAGGAGGTAGCTCTGGGTGGCGTTGGGCGTGTCGTTGAGCTCGACCCGATACTGCACGTTTTGGGCGGCCGGCGGGTTCGAGACCTTGGACTCGTCCACCACCGTGCGCGACGAGGGGGCCGCCGGCAGCAGCGTCGTGATGGCGAGCTGCTGGTTGCCGTTCACGCACTTGACGTGCGTGGCGTCGGTCAGCGTCGGGTTGGTCTCGCAATGGATGACGAACGTGCGCGACCGCGCAGCCGTGTCCGTCGTCAGCCGGTCGAGGATCACGAAGGTCTCGATGTCGCGGAAGAAGAACAGCTCGCGCTCGACGTGCTGGGCGGCGGCGTTGCCGTCCTTGAGGCTGCTCTGGTGGTAGACGCCGGTCAGGTCGACGTCCGCATAGGCGTACGCGTCCTGGCTCTCCAGCCGCTTGACGGCCGGCGCCGCCATCCAGAAGGTCTCACCGCCCTCGCCCGGGAAGGCCTGCACCGTCTGGCCGGGCTGGCCGTTCACCAGCGGCACGTTGTGCGCGAAGCCGCTGTAGGCCGGCTGCGAGCCGGTGCCGCCGTAGCCGGGGACCGCCTCCGTGTAGGCGGTCGTCTCGCGCGACAGCCAGCGCCCCTTGCGGTTGATCTGGAACGTCCCCCAGTCGTCGTGGCTGTGCCCGGTGCTGTAGAGGTCGCCCATCTGGAACATGTAGGTGGTGGCGTTGGCGGTCCAGTCCGAGCGCCCGTAGAGATACCGGGGCCCGCCGTCGTAGTAGTCGAGCGGCAGGTTGGTGAAGTCCTGCGTCGGCCCGCCCACGTCGGTCGACGCGGCGGCCGGCTCGACGTCGGGGCTCACCAGCGCCAGCCACTGTCGCGCCCAGGCGCCGATGTTCGACTGCGCCCACTGGTTGGCCGCCGCCGTCATGAACGTCCCCTTGTTGAAGTCCTGGGCCGAGGACCCGTTCTGCCATTGCTCGTCGTCGCTGAACGGGAACACCTCGAACCCGGACCGCATCGCGCTCTGCGTCTTCTGCGGCGGCGTCGCGTAGATGTAGTTCAGCACCGTCCCTTTCCAGTAGGGCGTCTCGTCGAAGATGTCGCGGCCGCCCGACTGGATCGACGGGAACAGGATGTGCGAGGCGTAGTAGGCCTGGTACGGCCCGTACTGGTCACCCTCCAGCCCCAGGCCGCCCAGCCCCTTGCCGGCCGCTTTGGAAGCGGGGATGAAGTCGTTCGCGAAGCGGGTAACCAGCGCGTCGTTCAGGAACGCGGTGGCCGTTGACTGGCTCTCGAAATAGGTGGCGATGCCCCACTCGGCCTCGTTGCGCAGATCGCCCCAGTAATAGTTGCTCTGCGACATGGGGACGCCGCCCCAGGACTGCTTCTGGATGGCCGCCAGCCACTTGTTCCAGTTGGCCAGCAGCGTGCTTTTCTGGGTGTCGCTGAGGGTCGAAAAGCACCAGTCGTAGGTGAGGATGGCCGTCTCGCCGTCGTAGCGGGCGTCGTCGCAGCCGTTCTTGTCGGCCGTGCAGATCGACAGGTCGACCATCATCGTGTTCGAGATCGCCTCCTGGCAGTAGGTGGCGTTCCCGCTGACCACCGCCGCGAACAGCTGATCGTTGACCGAGTACTGGTCCGATCGCGGCGTGAACGAGTGGGTCTTCCACCAGGTCTTGGCCTTGGCCAGGCGATCGGGCGTCCAGAACAGGCGCGGGTGGCTCATGGGGATGAAGAAGCCGTTCACCGTCGCGCCCGAGCCGTCGAACCCGGAGGTGTTGCCCATGCCGCCGTCGCCCACGTTGGTCGAGCCACCGCGGCCGCTGCTGGTCGATCCGCCCGCGCCGACCCGGCCGCCCGTGCCGGTGCTGCCCGGGTCGCCGCCGCTTCCGGGATCGCCTCCCGTCCCGATGCTGGAGCCGGCGCCGGCCTGGCCGGACGTCAGCTGAGAGGGTTTTGAACCGCCGGAGCACGCCACCGCCGCCACCACCGCCAAGCCCAGCCCTGCGTGGCCCAGTCCGTGACAGAAGTTTCGCATGTCACCCTTTTCGGCAGTTTGCGGCCGAGCCGTAGAGCTCGGGTCGTCATCGTAACGTTTCTGACCTACCAAAGTTCCAGTAACAAAATCCAGTCTGGATCGCCGGCGGAATTGTGCTTGGGGGGACGCAAGGCTTGCGCCCCGCGGTTGGGGAAGGGGCCCGCGGCGGCCGGCACCGCCGCGCCGCTGGCCGGATCGATCCACCGGGCCCGCACCGGCCCCGCCATCTTGGTGAGGTCGACGGTGAGGGTCCTCACCGTCGGCAGATACGCGATGGCCAGCCGCCCGTCGGGGGTGGCGGCCAGGAGCGCCCATTCCGCGTCGGTCCGGCCCGCCAGCCCCGCGGTCATCACCTGATGGGTCTGATCGGGGACCAGCGCCGGCCAGTCGCGAGGGGCGAGCAGGTCCCACAGGTGGGTCATCGACACCATCCCGGGGCTGCCGAGCTGCTTTTTCCAGCCGTCGCCGAAGTTCCAGACCGGCTTGTTCCCGAAGATCTGCCCGCACGCGCCGGTCAGAAGCGCGCCGTACGCCTGCGCGCGCAGGGAGGCGGGCGTGCTGTCGTACTCCCCCTCGTACTTGCTCTCGATGAGGATGTGCGCGCGCGCGCGGCCGTCGCGGCGGTCGCGGTTGTAGTCGGCCAGGCTCTTGAGGTAGGTCGGCTTGTACGTGTAGGTCGTGTCCACGTCGGCCCAGTCGACCGGCACCTCCGTCCCCGAGGTCTTGTCCCAGTGGGGGACGTGCAGGTGGCGCGTGCCGTCCTTGTCCTTGATGCCGGCCACCACGGCGTTCACCAGCGCCATGCCGTCCGGGCCCGGCAGGTAGTCGCCGGCCTCCAGCCAGACGACGTTGTCGAAGGCGCCGTAACGAGCCCCCACGTAGCGGCCCCAGTCACGCATCTTGTCCGGCCCGGCGGCCACCATCTCGCGGTACCAGCCCTCTTCCCCGCCCTCGAACCCCAGGTAGGCCGGCGCCAGCAGGACCGCGATCCCGTGGGCGGCCGCCCGCCGGATGACCGCGTCCGCGTGGGCGAAGTAGGGCTCGTTGGGCCTCGAGAAATCGCCGGGGGCGGCGAACGGCGGCTGGCCATCGGCGTTGGCGGGCGCGCGGTCGGCGAACTTGTGCTCGATGAGGTTGATCATCACCAGGTTGACGCCCCGGCTCTGCCGGTCCGCCAGATAGGTTTCGGCATCCGCCTCGGATGGTTGCGCGATCAGCGACCAGGCGGCGTCGCCCTGCACCAGGAAGGGGCGCCCGGTCTGGTCGACCAGGTGGCTGCGGTCGGGGGACAGCTTCAGGGGGAAGGCGGGCGGCGGCAGCACCACCTGGGCCCGCGTGGATTCGGCGTAGGGGCCGCGCCGCGCGCAGGCCAGCGACGGCGCGACCACCGCGGCCGCCATCAAGATCCACCGCTTGACCCACGCGTTGACGGAGCTGGGCTTTGCCCAGCGGAGTCGTCGCGGGAGGTCCAAGGAACCCTCCCAGGGGTCCTG
>Ga0068855_100012249_pt1 | contig 10364 bp, 10 predicted proteins | sample KBSCornC52_FD_66592 | JGI IMG/M metagenome (GOLD analysis project Ga0068855, IMG submission 66592) | Corn rhizosphere microbial communities from Kellogg Biological Station, Michigan, USA - KBS Corn C5-2 | ecosystem: Host-associated > Plants > Roots > Rhizosphere > Soil ... | reverse complement strand
CGCGTTCCACGCGAGCGTCAGGAACAGCTGCTCGGCCATCGTGTTGTTGCTGAACTTGTTGATGTCGCGCACGATCTGCGCCAGCTGCGGCGACTCGAACATGAATGCGAGCGTGGCGCCGTCGGGCAGCGCGCCGGCGTGCACCGTGCCCGACAGCCTGCCGCCCAGCTCGCGCCACAGCGCGGCCACGAGGCGGTTCTCGAAGCGGGCCGGCTCCGGGTAGGCGAGCGGCCAGTTGCGCTCGCCGCATGCGGCCGGATAGCTGCCGCCGAAATGCCAGCGCGCGGGGTCGCCGGCCGACAGCTTCAGCCCGCCGCGCCAGTCGCCACAGGCCGACTTGGACAGCGGCACCGTGGGCGCCACGGCCAGGCCCGCCAGCGGCGGCTCGGAGGTTACGCGCGCCACGTGCGCCTGCGGGTCGGGGTGGAAGCTGAGCGTGACCGAGCGGAAATTCATCAGCAGCGCGTCGGGCAGCACGTTGTAGGGCTCGGACGGCGCGTTGTCGAAGTCCGACGCCGAGCGGGTGCTGGGCGCGAAGCCGGTGTGGTCGAGGATGATGTCGCCGGTGATGTCGCGCACGCCGGCGTCGCGCAGCTGGCGCAGCAGCAGCCACACCCGTTCCATGACCAGGCTGGGGTCGCCGGTGCCCACCACCACGACCGAACCATCGAGGACGCCGCGGCGGATCGGGCCGGTGAGGAACACGCCCGTCTTCCACGTCCAGCCAGGCCCCAGCGTGTCGAGCGCGGCGCTGGTGGTCACCAGCTTGAACACCGAGGCCGGGTTGACGCCGAAGTCGGGGTTCCAGCCCCACGACGGCGCGCTCGCGTCCACCGGCTGTACCCACAGCGCCAGCGCGTCCGGCGGGACGTGCGCCTTGTCGAGCGCGGCGGCGATGGCCGGCGGGAGTGTCCAGGCCGGCGCGGCGCGGACGGGCAAGGCCGCGCAGGCGGCGGTGGTCAGGGCGAGGGCGGCGAGCCGGAACGGGGTGAGCATGGCGAAAAGGCAAATGTGTCGATCGCGCCCGGCGCGCTGGCGCGGCAGGCATGATCGCACGGCTACACTCTTTCCCATGCGCCGGCCGCCCCGCCATTCCCGACCCGAACGCGCTCGCGCGTCGTCGAATCCGCTCGCCTGCGACCGGGCAGGGACGCGCTCGTGAAACTGCTGGCCATCGACAGCGCCACCGAACGGCTGGCGCTCGCCGCCATCGACGACGGCCGCGCGCCGGACGGTGCGCTGGTGCGCGCGGCCTGCCGCATCGAGCCCCTGGATCTGGAGGGCGGCGCCGCCGCTTCCGCACAGGCGTTGCCGATGCTGATCGCCCTGCTGCAGCGCGCCGGCTGGGCGTTCGCCGACCTCGACGCCATCGCCTTCGGCCGCGGTCCGGGCGGCTTCACGGGCCTGCGCACCGCGTGCGCGGTCGCCCAGGGCCTGGCGTTCGGGCAGGACGTGCCGGTGGTGCCGGTGGACAGCCTGGCCATCGTCGCGGAGGACGCGGCCCGCCGCCTCGGCCTGGCCGGGGGCGCCGTCGTCTGGGTGGCGATGGACGCGCGCATGGACGAGATCTACGCCGGCTGCTACCGCGACGACGGCACGGCCGGCTGGCGCGCCGTGGTCGAGCCCGCGCTCACCACGCCCGACGCGCTGCACGCGCAGTGGCGCGACGTGCCGCCCGGGGTGGTCGCCGGCTCCGCGCTGGACGCCTTCGGCGAGCGCCTGCACACGGGCACCGCGCAACGCGTGCCCGTCGAACAGGGCCGCGCGCAGGCGCTCGGCTGGCTCGCCGCCGCCGGCTTTGCGCGCGGCGACGCCGTGCCCGCCGACCAGGCCCTGCCCATCTACCTGCGCGACAAGGTCGCCCAGACCACCGCCGAGCGCGAGGCCGCGAAGGCGGCGCGCGACGCGGCGTCGCAGGGGCGGCCATGAGCGCACGCCCGGCCGCTCCGAAGGGCGCTCGCACCGCAGCACGCAGTGCGGAGGTTGCCGTATGAGCGCACGCCCGGCCGCCCCGAAGGGCGCTCGCACCGCAGCACGCAGTGCGGAGGTTGCCCTATGAGCGCGGTGCGTTCGGACGCCGTGCCGCAAGGCCGCCGCGAGCCCGTGCTGCGCGTGATGACGGTGCAGTCGCTCGACGCGGTGCTGGCCATCGAAGTGCAGGCGTACACGTTCCCCTGGACGCGCGGCAATTTCATCGACTCGCTCGCGGCCAACTACCTGGCGCGGGTACTGCTTGCCGAGGATGGCGAGCTGATCGGCTACTTCGTCGCGATGCAGGGCTTCGAGGAGATGCACCTGCTGAACCTGACGGTCGCCGGCCACCACCAGGGCCAGGGCCACGCGCGCCGCCTGCTGTCCGAGCTCTACGCGCTGTGCGCGAGCTGCTCGGCCACCGCGGTGTGGCTGGAAGTGCGCGAGAGCAACGAGCGGGCGCGCGTGCTGTACGAGCGCGAGGGCTTCACGCAAGCGGGCCGCCGGCGCGACTACTACCCGGCGCCGCAGGGCCGGCGCGAGGACGCGCTGCTGATGACGCGCACCGTGCCGCGCGAGGGGGCCGCATGAGCTGGAACGAACGCCAGCGCAGGATGCTGGCCGCGATGGGCGTGCGGCTGTTCGCGCCCGCGTCGGCCGCGCCTGCCGTGGCCGCGGCGGCGCAGGCCGTCGAGCCGGTCGTGGACGCCGGCGCGGCGGTCATCGAGCGTCCGGCCGAGGCGCCCGTCGCACCCGTCGCGCCGCGCGGGGCCACGCCCGCCGCCGCGCCCGTGTCCGCGCGCGAGCCCGCGCCGGCGGCCATGCGCCCGACCACGCAGGCGCCGGCGGCCGCGCCGGTGCGCGCGCCCGCGCCCGCGCGGGGGACGACGTCGGTGGCGGCCGCGCTGGCGGGGGCGATCGATCCGGCGCTCGCCGAGCGCGCCGCGCACATCGCGACGCTGGACTGGGGCCCGCTGCACGAGGCGGTCGCGGCCTGCACGGCCTGCGGCCTGTGCGAGAGCCGCAAGCAGACGGTGTTCGGGGTCGGCCACGCGCAGGCCGACTGGATGATCGTGGGCGAGGCCCCGGGCGAGCAGGAAGACCTGCAGGGCGAGCCCTTCGTGGGCGCCGCCGGGCAGTTGCTCGACCAGATGCTGCGCGCACTCGGCCTGTCGCGCCGCGCCGAATCGGGCGAGGGCGCCGAGGACGACCAGGCCGGCGACCCGGCGCGGCGCGTGTTCATCGCCAACACGCTCAAGTGCCGCCCGCCGCGCAACCGCAATCCGGAGCCCGAGGAGATGGCGCGCTGCGAGCCCTTCCTCAAGCGCCAGGTCGAGCTCGTCAAGCCCCGGCTGATCCTGCTGATGGGCCGCTTCGCGGTGACGCAGTTGCTCAAGTCCGACGAGGCCATCGGCAAGCTGCGCGGCCGCGTGCATCGCTACGAGGGCATCCCGGTCATCGTCACGTACCACCCGGCCTACCTCCTGCGCAACCTGCCGGAGAAGGCCAAGGCGTGGGAGGACCTGTGCCTGGCGAAAGCGACCGCGGACGGGTTGTAGTCGACACGAGGGAGCCGGAGGGGTCTGGCCTTTCCTGCGTTCGCGCTGCTGCCTCGACCAACGGGATGGAGTCGATCGCGAACGCAGGACAGGCCTGACCTCGATCGTCGGCGAATCGGGGTCAGGCCTGTCCTCGATTCGCGATCGGAGTCATCCGCTTGGACAACGTCCCGGCGCGAATCGAGGAGAGGCCAGACCCCTCGGGCGGCGGCCCGGCGGGTCGGATTACTTGGGCAGCTTCTTCGGGCGTTCCCAGTCCGCGAACGCCACCTGGCGGGCGCGGCCGATCGCCAGCGAGCCGGGGGCGACGGTCTTGGTGATCGTGGAGCCGCCGCCGATGGTGGCGCCGGCGCCGAGTTCGACCGGGGCGACCAGCACGCAGTTCGAGCCCACGTGCACGTCCGCACCGATGACGGTGCGGTGCTTGTTGGCGCCGTCGTAGTTCGCGGTGATGCTGCCCGCGCCGTAGTTGACGCGCTCGCCGACCGTGGCGTCGCCCAGGTAGGCCAGGTGGTTGGCCTTGGCGCCGTTGGCCAGCGTGGAGTTCTTGACCTCGACGAAGTTGCCGATGTGCACCTCCTCGCCCAGCGTCGCGCCGGGACGCAGGCGCGCGAACGGGCCCACGAGCGTGCCGGCGCCCACCGTCGCGCCCTCGATGTGGGTGAACGGATGGATCACCGCGCCGGCGGCGATCTGGGCGTCGCGGATGACGCAGTGCGGCCCGATGCGCACGTTGTCGCCCAGCCGGACGTCGCCCTCGAACACGCAGCCGACGTCGATCTCGACGTCCATGCCGCACGCGAGCGTGCCGCGCAGGTCGAAGCGCGCGGGGTCGGCCAGGCGCACGCCGGCGTCCATCAGCGCGTCGGCGTGGCGGCGCTGCAGGCGGCGCTCGAGGTCGGACAGCTGCAGCGGGCTGTTGACGCCCAGCACCTCGGTCTCGTCCTTCGCGCGCGCCGTGCGCACCTCCACGCCGTCGGATACCGCGTGCGCGACGACGTCGGTCAGGTAGAACTCGCCCTGCGCGTTGTCGTTCGTCAGGCGCGCGAGCCAGCCCTTGAGCAGCTTCGTGGGCGCGGCCAGGATGCCGGTGTAGACCTCGGTGATCTGGCGCTGCAGCGGCGTGGCGTCCTTTTCCTCGACGATCGCCTGGACGGCGCCGATGCCGTCGGCGTCGCCAGCTTCGGGGGTGCGCACGATGCGGCCGTAGCCGAACGGGTCGGCCAGGTCCACCGTCAGCAGCGCGAGGTTCCTGCCGCCGCAGGCGTCGACCAGCGCGCGCAGCGTGGCCTCGCGGATCAGCGGCACGTCGCCGTTGAGGACGAGCGTGATGCCGTCGTCATCGCCCAGCGCCGGCACGGCCTGCTGCACGGCGTGGCCGGTGCCCAGCTGCGGCATCTGGCGCACGAACACCCGCTGCGCGCCCGCGAACGCGGCCTCGACGGCCTCCGCGCCGTGGCCCGTGACGATGATGCACCGGCCCGGCGACAGGGCCTCCGCGGTGGTCACCACGTGGCCCAGCAGCGGCTTGCCGCCCAGTGCGTGCAGCACCTTGGGCCGCGCCGAGCGCATCCGGGTGCCCTTGCCCGCTGCCATGATCACGACACTGAGTGCCATAGGAGATTCCGGTTCGTCTGTGGAACCGGAATTATCGCAAGCCGGGGCGACGGGGCGATGACCCCCTGTCGGGGGAGCGGCGGCTGGTCTTCGGGGGGCCGGCGTCAGGCACCGCCCGGCGAGGGGGGCGGCGTGCCGGAGGTGTCTCTTGGGCGATGCCAGACACCTGCGAGGGCGGCCGGCTTCAGGCGGCGGCGGGGGGCCGGCGTCAGATACCGCCCGGGGAGGGGACGGCGTGCCGGAGGGGTCCCTTGGGCGATGCCAGACACCTGCGAGGGCGGGCGGCTTCAGGCGGCGGGGGCGGACGATGCCATGGGCGCCGCCGGCGCGGCCGACGGCACCATCGGCAGGGGCACGCGGATGGTGTGCGGCTTGTCGACGGCGCGCGGGAAGTCCTTCATCGAGGCGTCGAACATCGCCGCGAGCATGCGATCGCCCCCGGAGCTGTAGCCGTCGGTGCTGGCGCGCGTCTCGTACAGCGCCTTGCCGGTGTCGGCGTCGCGGATCAGCAGCGCCACCTCGTGCAGGTAGACGTCGGGCTGCGGCGGGAATGGCGCCCACAGGCCGCCGTGCCAGCCGTACGGGCCCCAGGGGCCGTAAGGGCCGTAGCCGGCCCAGCCGCGGTAGCCGAAGCGGCGCGGGCCGCCCCACCAGAACGGATCGTCCCAGGGCGACTGTTCGAAGCGCTCCGTGCGCGCGCCGAGCTGGATCATGACCGCGGGCTTGGCGCCGCCTTCGGCCGGCCGGAAGCCGGCGTTGGCGAGCGCCTGAGCGGCGGCGTTCTCGATGGCCTGCGTGCGTCGCGGGTTCTTCTCCTGCGAGGGCAGGCGGTCGAAGGCGTAGGTGCCCGGCGTCGCGCCGGCGGGCCAGGCGCCGAAGTTCGCCACCGAGGCGTCGACCATGTTCATGCTGGCGCAACCGGCGAGCGCCGCGGCGGTGGCGAGCGCGGCGATCGCGCCGATGCGACGAAGGAGGGGGATAGGGCTCATGACGGACTCCCGGGTGCCGGCGGGCGGCAGTGCAATGCCGAGCTTCGCGCTCGCGTGTAACTCGAGTATGTACCGGCACGCGGCGCGCCCGGCAGGACACTTGCACAGGGCTGTAGCCACCCTTGCGCGCGGCGCGGCGGTCCTCGTCGATTCCGTCGCCGTCGCCGCTGGTTCACGCGCCGGCGTCAGGTGATGCGGATGACGCCCGGCTTGGGCGTGCCGCAGGTCTCGTCCTCGTCGAAGGCGATGTCGCCGTCGGGCTCCGGCTGGCCGCTGGCCCGGATCGTCGTGAACGGATGGAGCTTGCGGTCCATCATGTGCGACGGCGTGATGTTGGCCATCGCCGTGAACACGTTCTCGATGCGGCCGGGATACTGCTTTTCCCACTCGCGGATCATCGCCTTGACCTGCACGCGTTGCAGGTTGTCCTGGCTGCCGCACAGCGTGCACGGGATGATGGGGAACTGGCGGTGCTCGGCCCAGCGCACGAGGTCGGTCTCGTCGACGTAGGCCAGCGGGCGGATGACGACGTTGCGGCCGTCGTCGCTCACCAGCTTGGCCGGCATGCCTTTCATGCGGCTGCCGAAGAACATGTTCATGAACATCGTGACGACGATGTCGTCGCGGTGGTGGCCCAGCGCGATCTTCGTGCAGCCGAGCTCGCCGGCCACGCGGTAGAGGATGCCGCGGCGCAGGCGGGAGCACAGCGAGCACATCGTCTTGCCCGGCTCGATATGCTTGGTGACGATGGCGTAGGTGTCCTGTTCCTCGATGTGGAAGGGCACGCCGCGCGAGCGCAGGTAGTCGGGCAGCACGTGCTCCGGGAAGCCCGGCTGCTTCTGGTCGAGGTTGACGGCGACCATCTCGAACTTCACGGGCGAGCGCTCGCGCAGCGACAGCAGGATGTCCAGCATCGCGTAGCTGTCCTTGCCGCCCGACAGGCACACCATGACCTTGTCGCCCTCCTCGATCATGTTGAAGTCGATGATCGCGGCGCCCACCTGGCGGTGCAGCCGCTTGGACAGCTTGTTGATCTCGTAGGCGTGCTTCTTGCGCGCGGCCTCGGATTGTGCGTCGGGCGTGGCCTCCGAGTCGTCGGGGGCGAACTTGGGTTCCTCGAGGCTCATGCTGCTTCCTTCAGGCCGAACACCTCCACGCCCACCGCCTCGCAGTCGGGGTACACGTCGGGCTTTTCCGTCGATACGCGCGCCGCGCGCACGTTCGGGTGCGCCAGCATGAGCGCCAGCACGTCGTCGCACAGCGTCTCCTGCAGGTGCACGTGGCCCTTGGCCATGCGCTGGGCGATCGTCGAGCGGATGAAGTCGTAGTCCAGCACCTCGCGCAGCTGGTCGTCCCGGGGCGTGGAGATGGCCAGCGGCACGTACAGGTCGACGTTGATCAGCACCCGTTGCTCGCCCTTCTTCTCGAAGTCGTGCACGCCGATGTTGATCATCACCTCGTAGTTGCGCAGGAACAGCCGGCGGCAGTCCATCAGGGTCGGGTGGTGGAGGAGGCTGTGCATGGCGGGGGTCTTCGGATGAATCAGGATTGCTGGGCGCGGGCTAGAAAAAGCACGTCACGGGGTTGGCCGACCAGGTGCTGGCCGCCGTCGACGGCCAGGTCCACGCCGGTGATCGCGGGCGATTCGATGAGGAAGCGCACGGCGCGCGCGATGTCCTCGGGCGTGGACGAGCGCCCGAGCGCGGTGAGCTTGTGCGCCTTGGCGAACTCGTCCTCGTCCATCGGGCCGGAGACGAGCGTGATGCCCGGCGATACGCCGCACACGCGCACCGCCGGCGCGAGCGCCTGCGCGAGCAGCACCGTGGCGTGCGCGAGCGCTGCCTTGGTGAGCGTGTACGAGAAGTAGTCGGGATTCGGGTTGTGCAGCTTCTGGTCGAGGAGGTTGACCACGCACGGCGTCACGCGCGCATGCGCCGGCTGCGTGCGCACCTGCGTGGCGAGCGCGTGCGCGAGCTCCACGGGGGCCGCGACGTTGCTGCGTGTCAGCGTGCCCAGCAGCGCGGCGTCGAAGCGTTCGGGGCTGTCGTACTCGAAGCGCGACGCGCTGTTGACGACCGCGTCGACGCGTCCCAGCTCGCTGGCGATGGCCGGCAGCAGCGCGGCGGTGGCGGCGGCGTCCGCGAAGTCGGCCGCGAACAGCCCGACGCGCGCGCCGGCGGCCCGCAGGTCGTGCGCGGTGGCCTGCGCGTCGTCCAGCGAGCGCGCATCGGCGCCGCGGTGGTGCAGCGCGATGTCGAAGCCGGCATGGGCCAGCTCCAGTGCGATCGTGCGGCCGATGCGGCGCGCGGCGCCGGTGACGAGCGCCACCGGCCGCGGCCCGCCGCCCTCGCGGGCGAGGCGTTGCGGCGCGTCCGGGCCGGACATTTGCGCGTCGGGGTGGTGGGGGGTGGCCATGATCCCTACAATTTCATTCGATGCAGCACGATTCCAGTTCCGGCCTTCCGGGTGCCATGACAGGTTCCTCGACCCCTCCGACGACGCCCGGCGACGCGCTGGTCGCCCGGATCGCGTCCCGCATCGCCGCGGCCGGCGGCTGGATGCCGTTCGACGACTTCATGGCGGAGGCGCTGTACGCGCCCGGCCTGGGCTATTACAGCGGTGGACGGCGCATCTTCGGCCTGGGGCCCGGGAGCGGCAGCGATTTCGTCACTGCCCCCGAATTATCGCCGTTCTTCGGCCGCGCGCTGGCCGTGCAGGTGCGCGAGGCGCTCGCCGCGTCGGGCACCGGGCGCGTCTACGAGTTCGGTGCCGGCTCGGGCGCGCTGGCCGAGCAGCTGCTCGAGGCGCTGGACGCCGACGACGCGGACGACGACGGCATGCTGCGCGTCCCCGCGGACTACACCATCGTCGAGCTCTCCGCCGACCTGCGCGAGCGCCAGCAGGCCCGCCTGGCGCGCTTCGCGCCGCGCGTGCAATGGCTGGACGCCTGGCCCGCGGCCATCGAGGGCGTGGTGATCGGCAACGAGGTGCTCGACGCGATGCCTGTGAAGCTGCTGCATCGTTCGGCCGGCCGCTGGCACGAGCGCGGCGTGGTCGACCTCGCCGACCCGGCGTCCGCGGCGCGCGCCGCCGTGGGGGCCGACGACGGCACGCATCGGTTCGCCTTCGCGGACCTGGACGGCGCGTTCTCCCTCGAGGGAGAGACGCAGGCGGCCGCCGCGCTGATGGACGGGTTCTTCCCGGACGGCAGCGTCACCGAGATCCACCCCATCGCCGAGGGTTTCGTCGCGAGCCTGGCCGACCGGCTGCGCGTCGGCGTCGCGATCCTCGTCGACTACGGCTTTCCCGAGCACGAGTACTACCACCCGCAGCGCCTGGGCGGCACGCTCATGTGCCACCAGGCCCACCGCGCCGACGGCGACCCGCTGGCCGACATCGGCGCCAAGGACATCACCGCGCACGTCAACTTCAGCGGCATCGCGCTGGCGGCGCAGGAGGCCGGCATGACGGTGCTGGGCTACACCTCGCAGGCGCGTTTCCTGATCAACTGCGGCCTCGTCGACCTCCTGGCCGCCGCCAGCGTGGGCGAGCGCGCGAATGCGCAGAAGCTCGTCAACGAGCACGAGATGGGCGAGTTGTTCAAGGTGATCGCCCTGGCCCGCGGCTGCGAGCTCGACCCGGTGGGTTTCCGCGCGGGCGACCGCTCGCACCGGCTCTAGCCGGCAGGTCGCCGCGATGCGCTTCCTGCTGATCCTGCTGCTGAGCCTGCTGATCTTCAACCGCTTCGGCGACTGGCTGTCGCGCCACGGCTTCGGCCGCCTGCCGGGCGACATCCGCGTGCGCATCGGCGGCCGCGAGCTGTTCGTGCCGCTGGGCAGCGGCGTGGCGCTGTTCCTGGTGGCGAGCGCGATCGCCTGGATCAAGTAGCCGCGGCCGCGGAGCGCCCAACCCCGGGTCATCCTGCGCGCAGTCGCAGGCGACGAGGCCCGGCCGGCCACCGTGGATCCTGCGACTGCGCGCAGGATGACGGGCAAGGGCGCGCAGGGGCCTCGCCCCGGCAGCGCGAAAGACGTTCGAGCAATCCAGCGCGACGATCCGGCATGGAAAGTCTCGCCGCATCGGCTCACACTTCTCTCCATGGCGCCGGACATCTCCAGCGCGACGACGCAAGGAGAAAACCATGCTGGACTGGCTCGACTACCGCAAGCACCTTCTCGGCCGAATCGGCGAATTCGGCAAGCGCTCGCCGGGTACCCTTCAGGGCTAC
>Ga0068855_100012248_pt1 | contig 10365 bp, 8 predicted proteins | sample KBSCornC52_FD_66592 | JGI IMG/M metagenome (GOLD analysis project Ga0068855, IMG submission 66592) | Corn rhizosphere microbial communities from Kellogg Biological Station, Michigan, USA - KBS Corn C5-2 | ecosystem: Host-associated > Plants > Roots > Rhizosphere > Soil ... | reverse complement strand
TGTGGCGAGCGAGAGCGGCATGGGTGATCGACCGACTGACGATCAGGCCGGAGGGGTCGCTCAAAGTGGCGTTCGTGGCGGTCAAGCCTCACCGTGACGAATAGTCTCGCGCTCGGATCGCCGTCGCCTCGGCAGCCGCTCCGGATTCTTTATGTCCACCATCGAAGCGAGCTAGGAGGATCGCCGGCGAGCCTTCGTCACCTCATTCAACGTCTCGATCGTGACCGGTTCGAACCGCACGTGTTTTGTCCACCGGGGCCGGCGGCCAGCGCATTCGCGGAGGCCGGCGCCACCGTCCACACCGGACCCGTCGCGGGATTCACCCACATTTGGGCGAGCACCTATCGAGGTCGTCGATGGCTTCTGTTGGTCCGTGAACTGATCAACCTTCCGCGCCACCTACTCGCATTTCGGCGCGTACTGCGCGCCCACCAATTCGCGCTCGTTCACATCAACGACTCCCCGATGATCCCGGCGGCGCGGATGGCGCGCGGCGCATCTCTACCGGTGATCTGGCATCTGCGATCGGCCCTGCCGGCACACGAAGGCCCAAGGCGAGCCGCATTCGTTCGACGCTCGATCTCGCGCTTCGCGACCGCATCGATCGCGATCAACAACGACGTCGGCAGGTCGTTCGATGTCGGCAGCACCACGATTCCCAACCCCGTGGACCTCGGTCGGTTTCAACCTGGCGACCCCGCAGACGCGAAGCGCGAGCTAGGACTCCCACCGGAACACGTCGTCGTCGCATTTTTCGGGTTTCTGTATCCCTCCAAAGGATTCCACGACTTCATCCGAGCTGCGGCCCTTCTCAAAGCCCGAGGTGTGGTCGCGCGGTACCTGATCGTCGGAGGGGCCGTTCGCGGCCGAGCATTCTTCGAAACGACGTTCGGCTGGACGCTGCGCAGTCTCGGGCTCGCGACAGACTACGAGGCGGACGCGCATGAACTCGTCGAGCGACTCGGGCTGCGTGGTGAAGTCGAGTTCGTGCCGTTCACCCTCGACACGGTCACCCACTATCACGCAAGCGACATCGTCGTTTCGCCGTCACGTGGGCCAGAGCTCGGACGACCCGTACTCGAAGGCGCTGCGTGCGGTCGCCCGGTCGTTGCTTCAGGCTCGCTCACAGGCGCCGGAATCATCCTGCCGGAGGAGACCGGCGCGCTCGTGCCTCAGCGATCACCCGATGCGCTCGGTGCGGCACTCCATGAACTCGCCCTCAGCCCTGATCTCCGCGCGCGATTCGGCGAACGAGGTCGACGCCACGCAGAGGCAGAGTTCGATGCAGACATCAGCGCCCAGCGCGTCATGCAGATCTACACCGCAGTGTTGGAGGCGCAGTGAGCGACGGGACGATCGTGGTCGTGTCGCCGTATCGGACCGAGTACGGACCGCGCAAAGTGCTGGAGCACGTGACTGAGGCGATCGTCGAAGCCGGGTACAGCGCCGTCCTCGCTGTACCCGAGGGAGCGGAGTTGACCGACGAACTCCGAGCTCGCTGCGGCCGGGTCGTCACGATTCCGGGCCTCACAACGATTCCGCGAACCGTCAACGTGCTGCGACTCGCAATGTTTCTTCGCGCGCATCTAGCTGCGGCGCGGGTCATCCGGAGGCTCGCCGTTGACGAGGGCGCGGACGCGATCTATGCGACGTCGGAAGCGACATTCTGCGGCGGTCTAGCAGCCCGCCGACTTGACCTTCCCAGCATCGTCCACGCCATTGGTATGTCCATCAACTCGCCTCGGTGGGTTGCGGCCGCCTACATCCGGTTCCTCGATCGCAGCACCGACATGTTCGTTGCCTGTTCCGCCGCCGTCGCTCAGATGTTCGCCGCCCATGGCGTTGACGAGGGGAAGAACACCGTGGTTCACAACGGCGTCGACGCCGAGCCCGTCCGGCGCGCGGGTGCAAAGCCGATCTCGCTCCAACACGCCGGCCCTGCGATCGGAATGGTTGCCGCTTACGACTCGCGCAAAGGACACGAGCTGTTCGTGGATGCCGCCGCCCTCGTCGCCGAGCGCAACCCAGACGCGCGTTTTTACCTGATCGGTGGCGTCCTTCCCGGCCAAAGAGAGAGCCTGGCGTTCGAGCGCCGCATCGTCGACCGCATCGCCGAAGTCGGCCTGTCCGCCCGATTCGAGCAGGTCGGCTACGTAAGTGCGCCGTCTGTGTTCGGCTGGATTAGCGCAATGGACATCATCGTCGTCCCGTCTCGCACCGAAGCGTTCGCACACGCGCTCCTCGAGGCGATGATCTGCGGGCGACCTGTCGTGGCGACTGCCATTGAGGGCAACCTGGACGCCTTCGTCGATGGCCACTCCGGCGTCTACGTAGAACGGCGGCCGGAAGCCCTGGCCGACGCGATTGGAGGTCTGCTCGAGTCACCCGACAAAGCGGCGGCAATGGGCCGGGAAGCAAGCCTGCGGGCGACGCGCCTGTTCGACCTGAGCGTGACGGTTTCCGCGAACGCTCAAGTGATCCGCGAACTGCTCGCCTAGGGAGGCTCGCCTCTCAGCGGTCAGATACCGTCCTGCCGTGTCCGCGATCCTCGGCCTCAACGCGTACCACGGCGACGCAGCAGCCGCACTCGTCGTCGACGGCGTACTCGTAGCAGCCGCCGAGGAGGAGCGGTTCAACCGGATCAAACACGTCGCGGGGTTTCCGGCCCTCGCCGCGGCATGGTGCCTCTCAGAGGCTGGACTGAAGCCCGCAGACCTCGACCACGTCGCAATTGGACGCGACCCCCGAGCCAACATCGGGGCCAAGGTGCGTCGAACACTTCGCCATCGCCCGGGGATCCGTTACGTACGCGAGCGCCTCGCCAACCAGTCGCAGGTCGGGAACGCCACCGACGCGCTCGCCGACGCCTTGGGCGTCGACCGCGGATCACTGCGTGCCAAGTTCCATAACGTCGAGCACCACCGCGCTCATGTCGCCAGCGCGTTCTTCGTCTCGCCATTTGAGGACGCCGCCGTGATGTCCGTCGATGGCTTCGGCGACTTTGCGAGCACGATGCTGGCTGTTGGCAAGGCGAACCGACTCGAGGTGCTCGACCGAGTGCTGTTCCCGCACTCGCTGGGTATCTTCTACACGGCGGTCACCCAGTGGCTCGGCTTTCCGCATTACGGGGACGAGGGCAAGGTGATGGGGCTCGCGCCGTACGGCGAGGCTGTGTACCTCGACCGCATGCACGAACTCGTCCATCTCGATGGCCCACTGTTCACGCTCGGGCTCGACTACTTCACGCATCATTCGCGCGGCGTCGAGATGACGTGGGTACAGGGATCGCCCGTGATTGGCCGCATCTTCTCGCAGAAAATGGAAGACCTGCTGGGGCCTGCGCGTCAACCCGGCGAACCGGTCGAGAAGCACCACGAGGATGTTGCGAGATCGCTGCAGGCGATGCTCGAAGAGGCCTACTTGCATCTTGTCAACTCGTTGTGGGAGCGCACGAAACTGCCTCGGCTCTGTCTCGCAGGTGGCGTCGCCCTGAACGCCGTCGCGAACGGGCGGATCATCCCCGAGACGCCGTTCGAGGATGTGTATGTGCAGCCAGCTGCGGGCGACTCGGGGACCGCAGTGGGCGCAGCATTCGACGTGTGGCACGAAACCGAAAACGGACCCCGCGGCTTCGTGATGGCGTCCGCGAACTGGGGAGCGCACTACTCAAACGAGGAGTGCGCCGGAGCAATCGCGGCTGCCGGACTCACCTCAACGCCGATGCAAGATGACGAACTGTTCCCCTACGTCGCGGGGCGGATCGCCGACGGGGAAGTTGTGGGTTGGTTTCAGGGACGGATGGAATTCGGCCCACGCGCGCTCGGACAACGGTCGATCGTTGCGGATCCACGACGGGACGACATGAAGGACATCCTGAACGCGCGCATCAAGCATCGTGAACCGTTTCGGCCGTTCGCGCCGTCTGTTCTCGCCGACCGCGTCGGAGAATGGTTCGAACAGGATTACCCGTCACCCTTCATGGTTCTCGTCTACAAGACCCGCGTCGATAAGCGCGAGCAAATCCCAGCGGTGAACCACGTCGACGACACAGGCCGCGTTCAGGCGGTCGAGGCGAACGTTCTCCCGCGCTACTGGCGACTGATCTCGGAGTTCGACAAGCTGACCGGGGTCCCGATGCTGCTCAACACGTCGTTCAACGAAAACGAACCCATCGTAATGACACCCGCGCAGGCCCTCGAAACGTTTCAGAAGACCCGCATGGACATGCTCGTGCTCGGGAACCACGTCATCCGCCGCGCCTGAGCGCCATCGCGCGACCGAGCTCGCGAGCGGTGAGCAAGGGATGCGGGAGTGTCCTGACCAGGTCCCGACGCGCAGCCCACAACGACCGCGCGCCGGCCGCCCTGCGCAGCGCGACGGCGACGCGGAGACGCTTGAGCGCATCGTCATCGAGCACAGCCGACGCGCGTGCAACCAGGGAGTCGTCTCCAAGATTCGCGATGCGAGATGCGTAGGCGGCGATCAGCGCCGACCGAAGCGCGTCCGGTGCTATCGCGGAGGCGTCCGGCCACTCCCGTCCTTCGAGAGGGTCACCTCGTCCTGCCCTCCGGCTACGCGCCGCTTCAACCACAGCCAACATCGCAGCAACTTGCTGTTCCAGCAGATCGTGGGTGATCTGGCCGCCGTGCTCACGTCGGTAGACGACCGGTGAGGCGAGGTTTGCCAGCCGATGGTGCTCGGCGAGCCGGAGCCAGAGGTCGTACTCCTCGACGATCGCCAGACGGAAGCCGCCAACCGCCTCGAACGCATCGCGACGGAACGTCGCGGTCGGATGTGGAATGCAGTTGTACTCGGCGAGCGCGCGCTTGATCTGCGCATCGCGCGCGGGGAATCCGACCGTTCGACCTGTCGTCCCGTCCTCCCGCAGAACAACGTAGGCGCCGCCGATAACCGCGAGGTCGTCATCGGCCTCGAGCTGCTCGACCTGCCGCTCGAGGCGGTCGGGGAATGCAATGTCGTCAGCATCCATCCGGGCGATGTAACGACCAAGCGCACCGGCGCAGACACGGATCAGCGCGGGGGTCAGGCCACTCGACGCGTCCACTCTGTCGATCAGCACTCGCGGGTCCCGGCGGGCGTATTCGATCAGGATTGCGCCGGTGTCGTCCGTCGACGCATCGTCAAGAACACGGACTTCGAAGTCGCGAAAGCTCTGGTCGAGCACGCTGTCGAGCGCGGGACGAAGCCATCGCGCACCATTGCGCACCGGCATGCACACGCTGACGAGCGGCCTCATTTAGCCAAGGCCTCGAACACTTCGACATGTCGGGCACGCCAGGGCTCAATGTCGAAACGAGCTACGGCACGCTGACGTGCCGCTGAGGCATACGCATCGAGAGCGTCTGCCACGCGAAGAACTGCGTCCGCAAGCGCCTTGGGGTTCGGCGGGTGATCTGCGTCCCAATCAAGAGGCGCCGGCACCCCGATTCCCGCGTCTTCCCCCACGAGCTCGGGCACGCCTCCACTCGACGAGTAGACAACGGGAAGTCCAGACGACATTGCTTCGATCACTGTGCCTGGGCACGGGTCGTTGTACTTCGTGTGCAGGAGAATGTCACCGCGCCGTAAGAGCTCGGGCGCATCCGACTGCCGGTAGCGGCCCACAAGCTCGAATGCATCGGCGACATCGTTCCGAGCTGCAAGATCCAACGCCCACCGAGCACCGGTGTCGGGGTCTCTCGACCACCTGATGGCGCCCGTGACAAGAAGCCGAACGTCGTGCCCCTGTCGTCGAAGCGTCGCCAAGGTCTCGACAGCGACCTCTACCCGATACCTCTGGTACTGCGATCCTCCAAGGACAAGTGTGAGCGGACGGTCCGGTCGGGCGGTGCCCGGCGTGAAGAACGTGGTGTCGACCGCGTTGTAGAGCACCTCGGTTTCGCCCTTTGCCGGCACCAGATATCGCTCCGCGGAGATCCGGCAGAACTCGCTCTGGAAGAAGACGTGATCGGCGACGGCCATCGCGGCGATCATCGGTGCGTTGACTCGTTCGAACCTTGGGCCATACCAGCCTGGATACCCGACACCGTCCTGGTTCCAGACGATGGCCGCTTCACGTCTTTCGGCGAGGCGCAGCAACGCGCGCAGATCGCGCGGGAAGCTGCTCGAACCGACGTACATAACGTTGAATCGAAGCGGGTCGTTGGGGAAAAGGTCCTGTAGCCGTTGGAACTTGACGATGCCGCCGGTGGCGTACTCACCGACACCTGGAACCCTGTCGTACCCGTAGAAAACGTGCGGCGTGCCGCGCCCAGCCGGTCGTGCTGCGGCGATCCGACGTCGGCGCTGCAGCGCACGTATAGCTTCGAGCCCGCGCTCGGCGGCGAGGCGCGCTCGTCCGACGATCAAGACTCGCCTTCGCAGGCGCGTTGCAAGACATCGAGGTACTGCGCAGCCACGAGGGATATCCGATACGGGTTGGCTGCGATTCTCCTGACGATCTCCGAATACGACTCGCGTATCCGGGCCAGCGCCGCGTCGAGGTCACCCTCGTACGGCGTGCCGTAGCGAGCCGCGATCTCCAAGTTGGCTCCCGAGTCGAGGTATACGGCGGGCAGGCCGCAGTTGATTCCCTCGATGAGCGCGTTGGAACATGTCTCATAGCGCGCTAGCTGCAGTACCACGTGCTGCCGTTTGAGAAGCGCCGCGAGCGCACGGCGACGGCGCGGCGGCCGGATCCGGAACGAGTCGAAGCGCTCCCCACGCGGAACACGCCCGACGAGTGACAGCTCGACGTCACGGCGGCCGGCGAAGCTTCGATCGATCGTGCGGTAATCCTCGAACCCCTTGTTCTCGTCCGTCGACCAGGTGGAGACCACAACTCGGAGGGGTTGAGCTCCGTCCCAGTAGGCCCGCTCTCGGATGGGCCCAAAGCCCCAGCGTCGTACAGATCGGTTGAAGACGCGTTCGTCAACTCCGTTGTGGATCACTGTGTACGGGCCGTCAAACCCCGATTGCAGAAAAACGTCGCGGCTGTAGGTGCTCTGGAACACCGTGTGGCTCAGGTATGGCGTGAACTCGACCTGCATTCGATCTCCGTGAACGATCCCGCCGGAGATGCTGCGCATGTCCGGCGATCCGCTGGCGCGATAGCCGACCTTGCGATGAACAAGCGGCTTGCCACGGTCGGCCAAACGCTCGACGGTGTTTCGGTCGAGACCGTCCGTGAGCGCATTGAGCAGCGCGACGTCGAATTCCGCCGCCGGATCCGAAGTGATCTTCACTCCTCGCTCGCGGAACGCCTCACTGAGAGCGCGCAGGAATGAGTTCGCACCCCCGTACGGCCCACGAACCTCGGAGAAATTCATGAAGACACGCATCAGCGCCGCAGCAGCCGCTTGGCGCGTGTCCTAACGCGGCGCCAGGTCCACGGTGACGAGGGAGCCGCGTAGCGGTCGCTAAAGGCGAGCTCATCCTGAACCGTGGGGACGTTCGGCAGCACAACCGGCGAAGGTGAAAGCGGGCGTGTGCACCAGTCCAAAAACACGTCCACCTGACGCTCATACTCGCTGAGCATTCGACGCCTCAGCTCCTGTCCCAGCGTCGCACGGTGTTCGGCGGACGCCGCCAGGCGTTCGAGCGCGTCAAGCCAGCCGTGGGCGGATGAGGCGACGTATCCGGACACACCGTCTTGGACGAATTGCGAACTGGACGGAGTGAAGTCTGCAACGACGGGAATCGCGAGCGATGCGAAGGGAAATAGTCGCCCCGGATTCGACGAAAGCTTGAAACGAACGAGATGGTCAAAGGGCTCATATGCGAACTGCGGTTCGTCATAAGCCGCTTCGCGCAGGATGCGCTGCCGATCCCGGATCGGGAGCTCGTTCGGAACGATCCCGATGTCGGCGCGCCTGAGATCAGCCATGAAACCGTCCGTCCACTGGATGTGTCGCACGGTGACGAGGCCGTCATCAGGCATGCCGATGCCCGCGCGGCCGAGCGTCGCGTGGTTGTAGATCGCATGGAACTCGACCGAGCGTTGGCGACCAAGCTCCTCAAGCGCCGGACGCACGTTCGAAACCATCGTCTCCAGATGCACACGATTGCCGTGGTACCCGATCACCAACGGTTCGCGGTCTTCGTGCTGACGTGGCTCGGCCGCGACGATCGGGAACATGTAGTAGACGACGACATTCCGATTGACGCGGAGAAACGCATCTCGCTGCTCGACCGAGCCGACCATGAGAAAGTCCGCCCGCCGCGCCGCCTCAGCCCAGTCGGCACGCGAAACCTTCGGATCGACGAGCGCCACTCTGATTGAAGGATTCTGCGTCTTGGCCGCATCGAGATCGTGGTCGTAGCCAAGAAAGACCGCGACGTCGTACGCCTCATAGTGATTCCAATCGTCGGTCGTGGCATCGACTCCATGCTCACGGAGGCGTTCGGCGAGCCCACGGATGCCGAGACGGGCCGCGGCGTCGTCGGTGCGCGTATTCAGAACGACCCGGAGGGGCGCCACGGCGCGAATCTACCCGCTCGGCCTACGAGATCCGTCGCAGGGCGGAACGAAGCTGGCCGATGAGCACTGGCCACGCGAACTGCTCAAGAGCCACTACGCGCGCCGCTTCCGCAAGCTGCGAGGACCTCGCCTCGTCGCGTAGGCACGCAACCGCCTCGTCGAGGTTCGCGTAATCCTTGCGCAAGGGGATGTAGTGCTCCCCAGGAACGAAATGACCCGCATAGTCGCCTTCGAGGAGGATCTGGACGGTGCCGGTCGCCGCCGCCTCGATGATCCGGCCGCTGATGGTTCGACCCGAGACCGGGTTGGAGTAGCTCCGGAAGTAACGCTCCCAGACGTCTTCGAAGCTCGCATCGGCGTTCGCCTCGACGTACGCGTTGACCCCGTGTCGCGTGCGGTCATCGAGCTCGAAGTAGTCGGTTCCCGCCTCGCAGCCGATCGTGCCGCGACACCGATTCAGAAACGCAGCCCAGCCTTGGACGTCGAATCGCGCCTCGGCATCGAGCGAGATGTCGAGTCGGAGGGCGAGTCGCTCCTGTGCGTTAAGAAACGCCTCAGGCAGCCGGCGGCGATCGATGTGACCGAGGTACAGCGGGGCGTCGAATCCCCGGTAGCCGATCTCGATCGGCCGATCGTGCCAAGGAGTACGCGCCGCAAAGACCTCCGGGTCGATACCGGTGTTGGAGATGTACTCCACCTCACAACCCAGACGAGCGCGGTAAAGGCCCGCGACTTCTGGAGAGGCGATTTGCGTCACCAGGAGGTTGACGCCGAGCTCCTCCGCGAATGCCATCTTCTCGGGCATCAGCTTGTACTCGTTGCCGATGAAGTACACCTTTGGCGCGTCTAGCCGGCGGATCGCCTCGAACGCATGGCCGGAGAGGTTGCGCACGTTCGAGAAAACTGAGTGCAGAAGGAGAACAGCGTCAAATCGGCGACGGCCGAGGAGCGAGCGCGCCGTAAGACCGGCGGCGGCCCCGCGCACCGACAGGTTCACTGTCTCAGCCCCGAGGGTGAGATCGCGCTCAAGTGCTTCCGGCCAACCCAGCTGGTAACTGAGCGTGCGGTTCGCGTCGTCGGCTGAGTGGACGACCAGCGTTCTCGGCGGGCTCACGTGTCTCTGAGGAGAGATGCCGCCTCGCTCCCGACCCGGCGCCGGATCGAGTCACAAACAAGCTTCACGCCTTCGGCGAGCGAAACGCGAGGCTCGACACCGAGGATCGTGCGCTGAAGGTCGAGGCGGGGCTGCTTCTCGAGCGTCATCCGCGACGGCAAGTCGATCACGTTGATCAGCTCTCTCGGAGCGCCTAGCTCTACGCGGATCATCTCGGCGAGATCTGCGATCGGGACGATGTCGGGGTGGCCGATGTTGATCGCCGCGTATTCGGAGACACGCGCAGCAGCCTCGACGGCATGAACGGCATCTGAGATGTGTAGCCACCCCCGTGCGCTTCCCCTGTGCACCTCAATGGGCTTGCCCGCAGCGAGGTTGGATGCGAACCGAATCATTGCGGAGCGGTGATCGCCGAGGTCTTCGTTCTCGTCGTAGATCATGAAGGGCCGTAGGGTCACCGCGCGAAGGCCGTAGGTCCGAACCTCGTACTCGACGAGTTGCTCACCGAGCAGCTTCGAGAGGCCGTAGCGATTGTTCGGGCGCGGGACGGTCGTCACCTCGTCCATGACCTCGACGTCAGGCCCGTACACCTCCGATGTCGAGAAGTACACGGTCATCGCGCCGGAGCGTTTGCACAGCTGCAGCACATTGTTGATGCCGCTGAGATTCGTCGCGATAGCGAGTCCGCTCGCCTGCTCGCAGGTAACACGGCTCACCATCGCGGAAAGGATGAAGACAATCTCCGGGCCCCAATCGAATGCGGGTAGAAGGT
>Ga0068855_100012246_pt1 | contig 10366 bp, 11 predicted proteins | sample KBSCornC52_FD_66592 | JGI IMG/M metagenome (GOLD analysis project Ga0068855, IMG submission 66592) | Corn rhizosphere microbial communities from Kellogg Biological Station, Michigan, USA - KBS Corn C5-2 | ecosystem: Host-associated > Plants > Roots > Rhizosphere > Soil ... | reverse complement strand
TCCTCATAGCCGCAGTCGAAGAAGACGAAGTCGCCGTTGTCGACGGTGAGGATGACGTCGGAATGCTCGATCTCGAATTTCTCGTTCTTGCGAAATCCCGACAGGCATTGCGGGTCGAGCGACGAGCGGATCTCCTTCGCGCGTTCGCTGCCGTAGAAGGTCGCGATGGTGCGATTGAGGTCGCGGTCGCGCACCAGCTTGACCAGCACGTTGGCGGCGTCATCGTTGGCGGCCATGGCGATGTCGAGGTGCTGAACCTTGGCGGCGATGTCGGCGACGATCTTCGCAAGCTGGGCCTTGCGGTCGGGACGATTGCCATCGGCGAACACCCGCACCGGCATGTCGTATTTGCGGATGCGGTCGACGCGGCCGGCGAGATGGTATTCGGCGCCGAACGCGGTCTTGAGAAAGCCCTCGACGATCTCGCTGTCGGTGAAGGCCTTCTTCTCGGTGCGCTGACGCTGGACGACGCCGGGAATTTCAGCGGCAGGCGCAGGCGGCGGCGAGAGCACGACGGCGCACAAAGCTACGCCGAGGGTTGCCAGCGAGCGGTTTAGGCGAAACGTGCGCATGATGGCGACGCTGCCGGAATTGGCGGGAGCGCGCAAGGTTCGATCAAACGCTTGCGGCGGGTTCCCGCATTTCGGCAGCTAGTTCTTGACGATGACGGTGGTGCCGACGCCGACCCGGCTGTAGAGGTCGGTGACGTCGTCATTGGTCATGCGGAAGCATCCGGACGACACCGCCTGGCCGATCGTCTCGGGCTCGTTGGAGCCGTGGATGCGGTACAGCGTCGATCCCAGATACATCGCGCGCGCGCCGAGCGGGTTGTCGATGCCGCCAGCCATGTGCCGCGGCAAGTCGGGCCGCCGCGCCAGCATCTGCGACGGCGGGGTCCAGCTCGGCCACTCCTTTTTCGCGGTGATGCGGTGGGTACCGCTCCAGCGAAAACCGTCGCGGCCGACGCCGATGCCGTAACGTAGCGCCTGGCCGTTGCCGAGCACGAGGTAGAGCCGGCGTTCGGAGGTGCTGATGTAAATGGTGCCGGGCGCGTAATCGCCGGTAAAATTCACGGTGGTGCGCGGGATCGGGCTCGATCCGCCGCCGCCGTTGAAGAAATTGGGACCGCCGCCCATGACGTCGCGCATGTCCAGTCCCTGGGCCTGCGCCTGGCCGGCCGCCGCCGCCAGGACAGTCACCGCCGCAAACAGCACAGCCAGAACCCGGGTCATTTTTCTTCCTCGCGAAAACATCAAATCAACATCGAAACGGCAAGTCGAGACAGGCCACAATTGCCGTGATTTCGCAAGCAACGAGGCCGTGAGTGCGGCATTATCGGACGCTGCGGTTAAAAAAGGCAACACGCCAGAGGTGATGGCTGCATTGTGCCGCTAGACCTTTGACGAAACGCGTGAACAATGATTGATCTTCGCAGGCCTTATAGAAAGCCTTACAGAACAACGCGGATGGGAGCGAGACCATGAACGGTGCGGAAAGCCTGGTGCGGACATTGGTCGCAGGGGGCGTCGACGTCTGCTTCGCCAATCCCGGCACCTCGGAGATGCACTTCGTCGCCGCGCTGGATCGGGTCGAGGGCATGCGCTGCGTGCTTGGCCTGTTCGAGGGCGTGGTGACCGGCGCCGCCGATGGCTATTACCGCATGAAGGGCTCGCCGGCCTCGACGCTGCTGCATCTCGGCCCCGGCCTCGCCAACGGCCTTGCCAACCTGCACAACGCCAAGAAAGCCAATTCCGGCATCGTCAACATCGTCGGCCAGCACGCGGTCTACCATATCGAATACAACGCCCCGCTGACCTCCGACATCGAGGGACTGGCGCGGCCGATGTCGTCCTGGGTGCGGACCTCGCCGGATGCCAAGTCGGTCGCCGCCGACGGTGCCGCCGCGATCGCCGCGGCCAAGAGCGCGCCGGCGCAGATCGCCACCCTGATCCTGCCGGCCGACACCGCCTGGAACGAGGCCGACGGCATCGCCCAGGTCCCGGCGGAAAGCCAGCGCGCGAATTATTCCGCCACCGCCATCGACCACGCCGCCAAGGTGCTGCGCAACGGCGGCGGCCAGACGCTGCTGCTGATGACCGGCAGCGCCCTGACCGAGCAGGGCCTGGCGCTGGCGGCGCAAATCGCCGGCAAGACCGGCTGCAAGGTGATGGGCCAGACTTACAATCCGCGCATGGCGCGCGGCAAGGGCCGGTTCGCGATCGACCGCATTCCCTATGTGATCGAGCAGGCGCTGCCGATCCTGAAGGACTTCAAGAACATCGTGCTGGTCGAGGCCAACGATCCCGTGGCGTTCTTTGCCTATCCGAACAAGCCAAGCATGCTCAAGCCCGAAGGCTGCGAGGTGCACCGCATGACTTCGGGCGCCGAGAATTCCGTCGCAGCACTGGAAGCGCTGGCCTCCGCGCTCGGCGCCAGGCCGGCCGACCGCCAGCCGCAAAAGCTGGTCGAGATTTCAAAACCGACCGGCGCGCTGACGCACGCTTCGATCGCGCAGGCCATTGCGATGGCGATTCCGGAAAACGCCATCGTGGTCGACGAATCCATCACCACCGGCCGTGGTTTCTTCCCGCCGACGGCGGCGGCAGCGCCGCACGACTGGCTGCAGAACATGGGCGGCTCGATCGGCTTCTCGACCCCGGTTGCGACCGGCGCCGCGGTGGCGTGCCCGGACCGCAAGGTGATCTGCATGGTCGGCGACGGCAGCGCGATGTACACGCTGCAATCCTTGTGGACCCAGGCGCGCGAAGGCCTCAACGTCGTCACGATCGTGTTCGCCAATAAGATCTACCAGATTCTGCGCGGCGAGTTCGACGGCGTCGGCGCCGGCGAGCCCGGACAGCGCGCGCTCGACATGCTCAAGATCAACCGTCCCGATCTCGACTTCGTCGCACTCGCCAAGGGCATGGGCGTGCCGGGCCGCTCGGTCGCCAATGTCGACGATTTCAACAAGGCGCTGGCGGAAGCCATCGCCGAACCGGGCCCGCGGCTGATCGAAGTGCAGATGTGAAGGGGCGGCCGTCGCCGCTCGCAACGTGAGTGGGTGCGTCATGCAGACCGAACTGAACAAGGTCGTCACGGCACTCCACGAATTCTACGCGCGCGAGACTTTTCTGCTCGAAAAGGATTTTGGCGAGCGCACGCTGACGCATCGGCTGGCAGTGCATATTGAAAGCCAGTTTCCGGGTTGGGAGGTCGATTGCGACTACGACCGGCTCGGCGACCGCACGCTGCGAATGCCGCACGGCACCATCATCTCGACCGACGACCATCTCGGAAAATCGGTTTACCCCGACATCGTCGTGCACCAGCGCGCAATCCCCAACAACCTTCTCGCGCTCGAGGTCCGCAAGGCCGGCAACCATCAGCCCCTCGAGCACGACCAGCACAAGCTGCAGGCGCTGACCGATCCGCATCTGTGGTTCGCCTACTGGATCGGCGTGTTCGTGACGCTCGGCAAGAAGCAGGTCACGGCTGCGGAAGTCTATACCAGCGGGGCGAGGGACGAAGCCTTGTCGAACTGGTTTGCCGGACGGTTGAAGGAAGCGGGACTGGTCGAAAGCCGCGCCGCCGTTCGTCCCTGAGCACAGCACATATGATGTGATCAGGGGCCCCGGTCCGCTCGCGGCGGCGGCCAGCATGTTGCCGGCGGCAGCCGCGAAATAGGGCCTGATCGCCGAGTCTTGCCGCTGATTGGACAAATTGTCAGCAAATTGCGGCCAAAGCCCGATTCAAACATCTCCCCATAGCGCAAAAGAGTGGAGCGTCAGGCTCCAGGACAGCGTTGAGTGCGTAAGGGGAAATCATGACCTACAGGATCGTCGCGGAACGCGGGTGCGAGACCGTGCGGATGGAAAGGGCGAGTTCGCTGATGGCAGTCGCCAAAGCGAGGGTATGGGCCAGCGAAGGCTGGCACGTCACCATCATCGTGAGGGACCAGGACGAGTTGGACTACGCGGACGTCGAACCGATGGCGCTTGCATCGTGATGTGAGCGACGCCTTTCGGCGTCAGCGCAAACGGACGACGCGAACGAATGAAAAGGCCGCCGGGGAGGCGGCCTTTGTCGTGTCCGGTACTCGAGGCGTTCGCGCGCCGCGATCGACTATCGCTGCAACATCCGCTTGCCGCCTGACATCGACAGTCCAAGCCTGCGCCCAACAAGCAGGCCCGCGACCACCAGCAGGCACCATACGGGCAGGAAGAACAGCGTCAGGATGCCGGCGTCTTCCGGCTCGGTCTGCAGCAGCCATTTGACGACGCCGATCGGCGCCAGCAATCCGACCGCACCGCCGGCGAGGCTCGCGATCGTCACGGCGAGCTTCTGAGTGCTCACCATCGGCTATTTCCGCATCAGCACGCGGGCTTCCCGGTAGAGATGGGAAAAGCAGATCACCAGTGTGCTGACCAGCACGAAGGTGGCGAAGCTGTCATAGTCCTCGGCGGTCAGCGGATTGAACTCGAAGTGCGGCGGCATGAACGCCCACCACACGACGGGAACGGTGAGGAGCGCCGCAAAGATGCCGGCCGGTGCGCCGCCGACCAGGCTGACGACCAGGATCGCCGGAATGAAGCCGGCGAAGTAGGGCCTGAGGCCGAAGGTTACGACGATCTCCTGCAGCGTGGCCGCAAACACCACCGCGGCGGCCGCCGCTGCAAATGTGGCGGGCGACCATGGCTGGAGCCTCGGCAGGTAACCGGTCCGGTAGCGCATCAAATTCCCTCAAAATCGGATGCTGGAGGCGGCAAGCTAGCGAAGGAACCGAACAAAGAAAAGCCCCGGGCGGGCGGGGGTTTTTCAGGTTTTTAACGCGGACGCGGATGCCGTCGCCCATGGTGCAGCGCGGCCGCCGCCAGGAAATACCGGATGACTACGGGGGTGGCCGGATTGGCTTTCATGTTCGTGGGCGAATCAACGAAGCTTCAATCGTTAGACCGGAGGTTCGTGTTTGGCTCGGACCTGAAACGCGAATCGGCGTTGAACCGGTATTCGCTCATGGAGGAATGGATGCCCAGGCACTTCGGTTTGAAGGCGACATCGGTCATCGAACGCGCGGGATCGACGAGGGTGTCCGATCCCACACCGGCATTGGCGGCGCCGACCGCACCATCGCCAAGCCTTTCTCTGGACGATACCCCGGAGTCGAAGGTCTCCTCCCCAGGTCTGGCGCTGCCGTTCTCACCCGCGAGCTGGCGCGGTTGTCACGGGCGGCGATCGATCTCGGCGCACTGAGCAATATTAGCGATATTGAAGTCGGTCGTTCGCTCTGACAGTCAGGATCTCAGAGCGACAAATGGTGGGCGCACAAGGGATCGAACCTTGGACCTCTCCCGTGTGAAGGGAACGCTCTCCCGCTGAGCTATGCGCCCGGGAATTTTGGCCCGAAATAGGGGCCGTCAGAGCCCGCGATTTACGTTTTGCGGACCCGTGGTGTCAAGTAATAGTCGGCTCTAATTGAGAGCGGGACGAGATTAGGTGGGTCGCGACGCCGGGCCGTTTTCCGGGTGCCATTCTACTTTGCATGGGGTTGTTTTCGCGATTTTGTTTCTGGTGCCCCGGAAGCCTGCTCGCGTGAAGGGGATTACGCCCCCTGCTGGCGAGCCCTGGAAGCGTGGGATTGCAGCGCCCGGATGCGTTCGGCCAGTGTGCCGCCGCCTTCGGACGGGCCGACGGGGGCGGGTGCGCCGCTGCCGGCAATGTCGTTGGCGGGTTTGGCCGGGGTTTTGGGGGCCGCCGGTTCCGCGGCCAGCATGGCCTCGATCGCCGAATTCGGTCCCTCGAGCTGCATCGCGAGCTTGGCGACCTCGGCGGCGATGTCGTTGATGCGCTCGCGCAGCAGCGCATTTTCCATCCGCTCGGTCGCCCAGGAGTTTTCGGCCTGCTGCTGGATCGCGTTGATGTCGCGCTGAACCTTGGCGCGTTCGTCGCGGGCGACGCGAAGCTGTTCCTCGACGGCGGCCTTCTCGTTGCGCAGTTTCTCGAGCGCTGCCGAACTGGCGCCGCTCGACGACGTCGTCGCGAGCTCGTTGCGGAGGTCCATCATGATGCGCTCGGCGGCCGTGTTGGCCTGCTTGAGCTGGTTGTTTTCATATTCGCGTTCGGCCAGCAGCTTGCCCTGGGTGGCGAGGCGGCCTTCGAGGTCGTTGACGCGATTGCCGAGCATCTCGGCTTCCTTGACCTGGACGATCAGTTGTCGGTCGAGATCGTTGACGCGCTGGCTCAGGTTTTCGACGCGTCCGCGCGCATCCGTCAGTTCGCGCGTCACGTTTTCGGATTCGGTACGTTCCTGCGCGAGCCTGGCTTGCGTCGCCGTAAATTCCTTTTCGGCGTCGCCGACGCGGCCTTTCAATTCCTCGATCTGGGTGCGCACCGCGACCAGTTCGACCTGGCGGCTGTCGGCCATCATCGAACGGTCGGACAGTTCGTGATTGATCCTGGCGAGTTCGGCCTGCTTGTCGGTAAGCGCCGATTCGGCGCCGCGCAGCATCTCGGTCTTGGCCGCGAATTCCTCTTCGGTGGCGCGCAACTGCTCCTTCACCGCCTTCTCGCGCGCTTCGAGCGAGAAGATGGTGGCGTTCTTTTCGCCGAGCTCGATCTTCATGCGATTGATCGCATCGGATTTCTTGCCGAGTTCGGCGAGCTGGCTGGTGGTCTTGTTGCGGAGCTGATCGACGCTCATCTCGAGCCGCCGCGCCGACATCGCGAATTCCGCGCGCAGCTGGTCCTTGTCGGCCTGGATCTCGGCCATCGACAGCGGCGTCGCAGCCTCCAGCCGCCGGGTCGTCAGTCGCACCGCGCGGTTATGCACCAGCGGCACGATCATCAGGCCAAACAGCATCGAGACCAGAAAACCGATCGCCAGATACATGATCGGTTCGATCATGGATGGTTACTCCACACCAAAAGGAATTGTTAAGCACAATGCCATGGCGGACCGGCCCAAGGCCAGCCCAATGCCGCGTTAACCTGAATCCGCAGGCTCAGCACATGTCAGCGCCGGACAACGCTCGGAACCGGCTCAGAACGGGTTCCAGGTCGCGCGCGGAGTATATTTGAGATAGCCGACATTGGCGCCGAGCCGCAGGCCGATGCCGGAACGGATCGGAACCAGCACGATGTTGTTGGCGGTGAGCGCGGTCATGCCGAAACCGCCGACGATATAGGCAGAGCCGTCGACGCCGACGAAGCGCTGATAGATCGCGTTGGTGGCGGGCAGGTTGTAGACCAGCGTCATGGTGCGCGCGCCGTCGCCGCCCCAGTCGAAGCCGACCGACGGTCCCTGCCAGTACACCCGCAAGTCGCCGGCGTTCTTGGTGTAGAGCGTGCCTTCGCCGTAACGCAGGCCCGCGACAAACGCGCCGCTGCCTTCCTCGCCGAGCACGTAGCCGTTGGGCAGGCCCCACTGGCTGACCGCGCGCTCGATGATCGAGGCGAGGCCGCGCGAGACGTTGCCGAAGAACTTGTGTCCGGCATTGACCAGTTCATCCGGCCCGAAGGTTGAGGGGCCCGGCTGCGCTTGCGGCGGCGGCAAAGGCTGCGGCTGCGCCTGCTGCGCGGAGGCCGGCACAGTCCAGCACATCAGCGCGGCCACCGCGACCGCGGCAAGGCGTGAAGCAAAAATCATCAAAGAACCCCTGGCATCGAACTTCTGGCCGCGCTCCTTAACCTGACGCCAACATGCACGGCTCTAGGTTGCGTCCAGTGTCCCCTCGACTCGCTTGTTATCGGTATCAACTATGACGGCAGAACGGCAGGAAAGATACGGTTGGCGCCCCGGAATGGCCTTTTTTGCTCTGTTGGCGGGCTTTCTGATCGCTTTCGGCGTCGATTCCGCCGCTGATGCCCAGACCACCGAACGGGTGGTGCTGAACCGCTATTCCGGCCTTGCGATCGCGGGGTTCGACCCCGTGGCCTACTTCACCGACCAGCAGGCCATCCAGGGATTGCCCGAGTTCGAGGCCGCCGAGTCCGGCGCGGTCTGGCGCTTCCGCAACGAGGGCAACCGGGCCTCCTTTGTCTCCCATCCCGAGGTCTACGGCCCCCAGTTCGGCGGCTACGATCCGGTCGATGTCGGGCGGGGGGTGACCTATGCCGGCAGTCCGCGGATCTGGCTGATCGTCGACCGGCGGCTTTATCTGTTCGGCCGTGAGAAGAGCCGTGATGCCTTCGCGGCCAATCCGGTGCGTTTCCTCAAGGAAGCCGCCGCACGCTGGCCGACGCTGGAAGCGGGGCTTGCGGAGTAGCTCGTAGTGACCGGCCTCAACCGGTCGCGTCCGGATCGCCCCAGGCAATGAACTCCGGAATGATGAAATCCTCGCGCCCGGCCCCGAATTTCAGGGCGCCGCCGTTCGAATCGGTGATCTTGCCGCCGGCCGCTGACACCACCGCATGGCCGGCCCCGACATCCCATTCGCAGGTCGGCGACAGCCGGGGATAGATATCGACCAGGCCTTCGGCCACCCGGCCGAATTTGACGGCCGAACCCAGTTCCGACCGCACCGCGCCCGGCCGCCCGGCAATAAAGGCTTCGGTTCTGGCGTCGCCGTGCGAGCGGCTGACCGCCACCGTCCACGGCGCGCCGCGCCGCGGACAACGGCGGGTGCGGATTGGCTCTACCAGGGGCGCGTTGGCGCGAAGTGTCATCCGCTCCGCGCCGCGGCCGACGATGCCGCGCCAAATCAGCCCAAGTGCTGGTGCCGAGACGATGCCAAGCAGCGGCGTCCCGTGGGTTATCACCGCCAGGTTGACGGTGAATTCGTTGCGGCCGGCGACGAATTCCTTGGTGCCGTCGAGCGGGTCGATCAGGAAGAAGCTGTCGTTGAAGGGCAGCCGCGCCTCTCGGGCGCGCTCCTCCGAAAGCGACGGTATATGCGGCGCCAGCCGCGCCAGGCCTTCGGCGATGACGCGGTCGGCGGCGAGGTCGGCCTCGGTTACCGGCGATCCGTCGCTCTTGCCGTCGACCTTCATGTAGGTGCGATTGACGGCCAGAATGGCGTCACCGGCCGCGATCACCAGATCGGTCAACGGTTCGATCAGCGCGGCAGCGGCCTCGCCATCGACGAGCGACGGGCGTGCCTCATTCATGAGCGGAGCCTATTTGCTGTTCGTCCGCCGTCACGGTGACCGCCCCATGCTGGCAGCGTGCGGCCGCGCGGTGTATCACACCAGCACGCATGCGTGATTCGTAACAGTCCGCAACTTCAGCGGTTTTCCAGGAACATATGATGTCTGGCACTTCGTCTCCCGGTCCGGCTCCCGATGCCCTCGAACTTGCGGCGCTGTTGTGCTCGCGGGTCTGTCACGATCTCATCAGTCCAGTTGGCGCCATCGTCAATGGGCTTGAGGTTCTCGACGACAATCCGAAGCCGGAAGATCGCGATTTCGCGCTCGATTTGATCCGCAAGAGCGCCAAGACCGCTTCGGCGCGGCTGCAGTTCTGCCGCCTGGCATTCGGCGCGGCGGGATCGGCCGGCGCGCAGATCGATCTCGGCGACGCCCAGAACATGGCGCGGGGCCACATCGAGGACGGCAAGATCACCATCACCTGGAATCTGCCGCGCATCCTGATGCCGAAGAACCGCGTCAAGCTGCTGCTGAACATGCTGATCATTGCCCAGCAGACCATCCCGCGCGGCGGCACGCTGACGATCGACCCGATCGGCGACGGCGAGACCATGAGCTTTCGCGTGACCTCGGCCGGTCTCAATGCCCGCGTGCCGCAGAACATCGCCGATCTCGTCAGCGCCGCTTCGACCGCGTCGATCGATGCGCATGCGGTGCAGCCTTACTATACCCGGCTGCTGGCGCAGGCCTGCGGGTTGAACGTGACGCTCGCGCTCGACGGCGAAAAGGTAGTTGTGACCGCCGCCTGACCCGCGCCAATTTAGTTAATCAAAGGTTGACGAGAGGCCGCGGAATTCCTTGCCGCGGTCTTATCTCTTTGTTGAGCCCGTTCTTTTCCATTTGCTCAACCAATATTAAACGCTTTGCATGGAAGCTGGCCAAGTTCCGTCTGGGCACGTCGATGTCGCGTGCCGATGCGTACGAAGGCCAGTTTCATGGATGATTTGTTGCGTGAGTTTTTGACCGAGACCAGCGAGAGCCTGGATACGGTCGACAATCAGTTGGTGCGGTTCGAACAGGACCCGACTGATGCGAAGATTCTGGATAACATCTTCCGGCTGGTTCACACCATCAAGGGCACCTGCGGCTTCCTGGGGCTGCCCCGGCTCGAAGCGCTGGCCCATGCCGGCGAGACCCTGATGGGCAAATTCCGCGACGGCATGCCGGTGACGGCCGGCGCGGTGACGCTGATCCTGTCCTCGATCGACCGCATCAAGGAAATCCT
>Ga0068855_100012245_pt1 | contig 10366 bp, 9 predicted proteins | sample KBSCornC52_FD_66592 | JGI IMG/M metagenome (GOLD analysis project Ga0068855, IMG submission 66592) | Corn rhizosphere microbial communities from Kellogg Biological Station, Michigan, USA - KBS Corn C5-2 | ecosystem: Host-associated > Plants > Roots > Rhizosphere > Soil ... | reverse complement strand
GCCGCAGGCCAGTGCGCTTTCGCCCGCCGAACAGGCGCGCGTCAACGCGCTGGTGCAATACCAGAAGGATCTGGTCAGTGTGCTGGCCCTGCGCAGCGATGCGGAGCACCTCCTCGGGGCGGCGCTGCTGGCGCGTCCGCTGCAGGACCAGCCGCAAGGCTTGAGCTATCACGACCTGATCACGCGCGCGGCCAAGGTGCCCAACGCCGGCCCCGGCATCATCTGGTCGCAGCTCGCCGACTGCGACGTGCAGGCCAACACCTGCCCCAATGCGGACGCCTTCGCGCAATTGCAGAAGCAGGACGCCGACAACGCGGCGGTGTGGATGCTGGCAATGGATCTGGCTTCCGAAAAGAATGACGCGAGCGCGATCCGCGCCGATCTGGCCAAGGCCGCCGCCGCCAAAGGTTACGACGACTATTTCGGCATCGCTTTGCAGGGCATCGCGATGAGCGTGGGCACACTGCCACCACTGCCGGACACCATGGCCGGCGCGCGGACAGGCGATCCGGCCACCGCGGCAGGCGTGGAATTGCTGATCGCCTTCGGCGTGGCCAACCAGCAACCGAGGCCCTCGCTGCAACCCTTGCTGCAACTGTGCAGCCCCGATCAGGCATCCAGGGATGACGCGCTCAAGGGCGATTGCCTCAAGGCTGCGCACGATCTCGAATGGGGCAGCAGCCCGATGGGCCGCGCGGTCGGCCTGCACATCCGGGGCGAACTCGATGCTTCCGCCAGGGACACGGCCCAGAAGGCGGCGCGCGATCTCGCCTGGCAGATGCAGAACTATGGCGCACTCGGCATGAAGGCGTTCACCGATGACAAGCTCGCGCAACAGTTGCTGGATGCCGCGCGCACCGGAGGCACCGAGCTGAGCCTGGTGCTTTCCACGTTGCGCGCCAATGGCATTGCCACCGAAGCGCCGGCGGGCTGGCAGCCGCAGCCGCCGGAATCGCAACCGACGACGGGTTCCAGCGCATCCCGACCCGTGTCGGGATCCAGCACAGATCCCCGCTGACGCAGCAGCTTTCCCGAATCCCGATCCCGATTTTCGAATTCCGCCATGCGTGAGTTGATCCTGCTGCGACATGCCGAGGCGATGCAGATCGCACTGGGCGACAGCGACCGCGCGCGGCCGCTCAGCCTGCGCGGCGAGCAGGAAGCGCGTGAAGCCGGCGCGTGGCTGCGCCAGCAGGGCGCGATGCCCGACGCGGTGCTGTGCTCGCCGGCGCGACGCGCGCAGATGACGGTGGAACGTGTCCTCGACGCGCTGTTCGCCCACCCGGTCGCGTCGTCCGTCGCGAAGTTCGTGCCGGAAATCTACGAAGCCACGCCCGGAACGCTGCTCTCGTTGCTGGAACTGCATGCGCCCGGGTCGCGGCAGATATTGCTGGTCGGGCACAATCCGGGCATGGAACAGCTGCTGGCACTGCTGATCAGCGGACGTTCGCCGGATGCCCGCGGCCTGCCGCCGGCCGGGCTGGCCTGGGTCGAATTTCCGGACTCCGGCTTCGAGCCCGGCAGCGCGCGCCTGCGCGCGTTCTGGTCACCATGATGCGCCGTGGTTTCACGGCGATACTGCTGATGCTCGCCGCCGCGAGCGCCGCGGCCGAGGTCTGGCCCATAGACAGCGCGCATTCTTCGGCGCGATTCAGTGTGCGCACGCTCTGGTTCACCCACGAACGGGGACGCTTCGACGGCGTGCACGGCGAGATGCGCCAGACCGGTCCCGATCGCGACGTGGTGGATGCGTGGATTGATGGGGACAGCCTGAGCATGGATGACCCGGATGCGCTGACGCAGGCACGCGGCCCGAATTTTTTCGACGTGGCGCAGTATCCGCGCATCCACTTCGTATCTTCGCCGTTCGCCTCCGCGGCCCTGGGTAACGGCGGCACGCTGGATGGCATCCTCGATCTGCATGGTCAGCGCCGCTGGGTGCAGTTCACGCTGTTGCCTTCAGCCTGCCCCGCGCAACCATTGACCTGCGCGGTGCGCGTACACGGCACACTCTCGCGCAGCGCGTTCGAGATGCGCGCGCATCGCGGCCTGCTGTCGGACAAGGTTGTACTGGACCTCGACATCGTGCTCGGCGCGCCGAGTTAGCATCAGCGCGCCGGGGAGACCATCGATGCCGAGACGATATTTGCTCTTGCTGTGCGCGCTGGCCGTGCTGCTGGGCGGGTGCGCGCCGCTCTCGCCCCGGCGCATCCATCGCGCCGACGCGATCGTCGCCGCGACCGTGGATCGCCGGCTGGATTGCCATGCCGCGGATGCGTGCGCCCGGCCTTCCCCGTTCCTCGATCAGGCCCGGGTCGCGATCGCGCAGTCCGATGCGAGACATCCGCACAACGTGGCCACGCTGCTGGAAGTCGGCGAGGACGCGCTGGTGGCGCGCATCAACCTGATCCGCGCGGCGCGCAAGTCCATTGATATCCAGACCTACATCTGGAGCAAGGACGACGCCGGCCTGCTGGTGCTCGATGAACTCGTGAACGCCGCAAGACGCGGGGTGAAGGTGCGCATCCTCGCCGACCAGCTGGGCTCGCTCAACGATCCGGCGCTGCTCTCGCGACTGGCGCGCGCCAGCCGCAATCTGGAGATCCGCCTCTACAACCCGACCTTCGACAAGGCCAGCAGCAACTTCGCCGAATACACCGCCAGCGTCCTGTGCTGCCTCAACCGCTTCAACCAGCGCATGCACAGCAAGCTGTTCCTGGTGGACGACGCGGTCGGCATCACCGGCGGGCGCAATTACGAGGATCGCTACTACGACTGGGATCGGCAGCTGGACTTCCTCGACCGCGACGTGCTGGTCGCCGGTCCCGCCGCCCGCCAGATGGCCGAGAGCTTCGAAATCTTCTGGAACCACCCGCGTTCGGTGCCACTTACCCATCTGCGCGACGCCAATGCGCGCATCCTCGCGCATCCATTCGACGCGCCGCCCTGGGTAACGCCGGTGTACGGCTTCCCCCAACGGGTGGCGCGCGTGCAGGCCGAAGCCGGGGATCCGCAGTTCCTGCGCACGCATTTCACCGATGACAGCCTGGCCGTGGGCCGCGTGGATTATTTCTACGACCTGCCCTCGAAGACCCGGTCCGTGCACGACCACAATGCGACCGAACTGACCCGCGACCTGATGAAGCTGCTCAGCAACGCGCAGCATGAGGTGGTGCTGCAGACGCCCTACCTGGTGCTGACCCACCGGGCCGGGGACATCTTCCGCGCCCTGCAACAACGGCAGCCGCCGGTGCACGTGCTGGTTTCGACCAATTCGCTGGCTTCCACGGATGCGGCGCCGGTTTATGCACTGTCCTACAAGCACCGCAAGCGCTTCCTGGTGGACTACGGTTTCGACATCCACGAACTGAAACCGCATCCGCTGGATGCGCCGCAGATGATTGCGGATTACCTGGGCCTTGCGGGCGACAACGACGGAGCTGCGGGCGGCGGCAGGCACGGACCGGTGCCGATCAAGCCGGAGGACACCGGCCCGCGCGTGAGTCTGCATGCGAAATCGCTGGTGGTGGACGGCCGCGTGGCGATGGTGGGCTCGCACAACTTCGATCCGCGCTCGTCCCACTACAACACCGAATCCGGTGTGATCGTGTATGACCCGAAATTCGCCGCGGAGCTGCGCGCCTCGATCGTGAGTGCGACCCAACCACAGAACGCGTGGCTGATTGCGCCGCGCCACCCGATTCCCGTCATCAGCGATGTCAGCAACGCGATCGGCGAGGTCTCGCGTCATCTGCCGATCTTCGATCTGTGGCCATGGGATTACGCCACCAGCTACGAGCTGAAACCCGGCTGCAATCCGCTCCCGCCCAGCGATCCGGATTTTCTGAAGTGCTACGAGTCGGTCGGCGATTTCCCGGAAGTGAATCTCTCGCTGACCGCGATCATCACGCGGTTCATTACCGCATTCGGAGCGGGTGTGCAGGGGTTCATGTAGGCAGCCGCGAGCACGCGCGCGGCCGTTGCCTGCGTTCGGGAGCTGCGCGCGCCAAGGCTCGTCAGATTTCCAGCTTCGCCATCTCGCCGGTATTGGAGCCGCTCTGCAGCGGCAGGTACACGCAGAAGCGCGTTTCCACACCGGGCACCGACTGTGCCTCGATGCGACCGCCGTAGCGCTCGACAATTTCGCGGCAGAGCGTGAGTCCCAGACCCGCAGCTCCGTGTTTGTCACCGACCTGCACGAACGGGTCGAAGATGCGCTGCAACTCGTGCGCGGCGATGCCTTCGCCGGTGTCGCTGACACACAGTTCCAGTTCGTTGCTGCCGCTGCCGACGGCGAGTGACAGCACGATGCTGCCGCCGGGCTGCGTGTGCCGCAGCGCATTGTCCAGCAGGTTGTCGAGCACGCGATCACATTCGGCCGCGTCGAGGCCGAGATCAGGCAGATCCGGTGCGATCTGCGCGCGCAGCTCGATGCTCCGGGCGCGGGCGGGGATTGCGAATCGCTGCAGCGCCATGCGCGCAGCCTGCTCGGGCTTGCAGGGCTGGGCGGCCTTGGGCGGCCCGCCCAGCCGGGAGATGTCCAGCAGATTGTGCAGCAGCGTGGTGAGCCGCGCGGTCTCTCCCCGCACGGTCTGCAGCAGGTCGGCCTCACGCGAATCCGGCGCGAAGTGCGCGCGCTCGATCAGCAGATCCAGCGCCATGCGCAGGCCGGTCAGTGGCGTGCGCAATTCGTGCGAAGCCCGCAGCACGAACTCGTTGCGCTCGCGCGCGAAGCGCCGCTCGGCGGTCACGTCGCGTATCACCAGTACCAGACCCGGCCGCGAATCGGTGAATGGCATGAAGCTGCAGCGCAGCTCGCGCCGCAACATGCCCTCGCCCAGGCTCACTTCCAGCGCTGCGGCATGGCCGGTCGGATGCGCGCGCTGCAGGCACAGCCGCGCGTGGGCGTCGAAATCGTCGCGGCCGAGCACCTTGTCCAGGCTCTTGCCGACCGCCTCCTCGATGCGCGTGCCGAACTGGCGCGCGGCGATCGGATTCAGCCGTTCGATCCGGACGTGCTCGTCCAGGATCACCAGCCCGTCATCAATGCTGTTGAGCACCGTTTCGTTGCGGCGGCGTTCCGAAAGCAGCCGGTTGACGTCGCTGGCGTGGAAGGCCGCCAGCGCTTCGGCCATTTCGTTGAAAGTTGCGCCCAGCGTGTTGCCTTCGCGATACGTCGTGCCGGCCACGCGCACGTCGAAATGGCCTGCGGAGATCGAGCGCGTCGCCGCAGCAATCTGCTCCAGCGGATGCGCGATGCTGGCGGCCAGATTGAGACTCAGCCAGATGCCGGCCAGGATCAGCAGCACGCCGCCGAGCCACAACAGCAGCGAGGCGAGATGGCCGAGCCGGCCGAAGTGGGTCAGCACCACGCAGAACGCAACAATGCCGGCCACTGCGAGGGCGAGGAACGCCGCGTAGCTGAGCAGGATGGTGTGCTTGAGTCTCATATTTATGCGAACGTCCATGGTCGCGCTGCTCGAACCGAAATCGTGTTACCGGCATCCGCAAAGCCGCGATCAAATCCCAAAGCGGCCGTCAGAGCTGCCATCCCTGGCCAAGAACTCCCGTGTCCGCCTTTTCACAAGAGCCCGGTTCTCGATTCCCGCGTTTTCAAACCCCATACCGTTTGCGTTTGCGATAGAGCGTGGAAACATCTATGCCGAGCGTACGCGCCGCATTTTCGAGCGTGTCGCTGCGCGCCAGCACGGTCTGGATGTGCACGCGCTCCAGCTCGTCCAGGGTTTGCGGCAGATAGCTCGGCGCCGCCGGTTCGGTCAGCGCGTCGCCCAGCGCAAGATGATGCCCCTCGATCTGCGATTCGCTGCAGAGAATGGACGCGCGCTCGACCACGTTGCGCAATTCGCGCACGTTGCCCGGCCAGCGATAAGCGGCCAGCGCGCGCCGCGCGGAATCGGCAAAGCCGCGGGCACGCCGCCCGTGTTCGGTGACGAAGCCGGCGAGAAAGCGGTCGGCCAGCGGCAGAATGTCTTCGGCGCGTTCGCGCAAGGGTGGCAGCCGCAGCGCGATCACGTTCAGCCGGTACAGCAGATCCTCACGGAAGGCACCTTCCGCGACCCGCTGCTTGAGATCGTGATTGGTGGCCGCGAGCAGCCGCACGTCGGCGCGGCGGGTGACCGGATCGCCGACCCGCTCGTACTCGCGATCCTGCATGAAGCGCAGCAGCTTGGGCTGCAGGTCCAGCGGCACGTCCCCGACTTCGTCCAGGAACAGCGTGCCGCCATCGGCCTGGCTGACGCGGCCCGCGGCATTCTGCACCGCGCCGGTGAAGGCTCCGCGGCGATGACCGAACAACTCGCTCTCGAACAGCGTCGGCGAGAGCGAAGGCGCGTTCACCGTCACGAAGGGTCCATGCGCGCGCTTGCTCCAGCGGTGGATGGCGCGCGCCAGCATGCCCTTGCCGGTACCGCTCTCGCCGAGCAGCAGCACGGTCACGTCGGCGCCTGCCGCGCTGTGCGCGGTGTCCACCACCTGCCGCATCAGCGGTGAGTGGCTGGCCAGTGCGTCGTCGGCCTCGTTCGCGCCGGCCGCGCGCTCCAGCTGCTCCAGTCGCAACTCCATGCGCTGGGCGCTGATCTGCCGCTCGGCAGCGGCGCGCAACTGCTCGCAGGAGCACGGCTTGATCACGTAGTCCGAGGCACCCGCGCGCATCGCCGCGACCGCGTTGTCAATCGAGGAGTGCGCGGTGACCATGATGATCCGCATCCACGGCGCGGTTGCGCGCAACACCGGCAGCAGTTCGATGCCGGATGCGTTGCCCAGCTTCAGATCCAGCAGGCACAGGTCGAACACCATCCGCTGCACCAGGTTTTCCGCAACCTCGGCGCTGTCGGCGCAGGTGACATCGCAGCCGGCGTCCTCGAGGCAGTAACGAAAGGTCTTGCGGATCGCGGCTTCGTCGTCCACCACCAGCACGCGAGCACGCGGTTTGTCTTCCGGAGGACGCTCCTGGCGCTCCACCGACGTCGTCTCCGCACGGGCGTTATTGTTCTGCATTGCTACTCCGTGGTGCGCGTCCTTGCCCGATCAATCTGCGCTCCCGATCCCGTTCTGTCCTGAACCGGCTTCACACTCCACCGAAGCTGACGGACGGACGCCCCACTGGCGTCCGGCGCAAAGCGACGGGCGAGCCTGTCCATGGCGGTGGAGCGGTTCCCCTGCACCGGGGGTTCGGCGGGACGCCGAAAGCGCGGGCATTTTGCAAGTACCAATGTGAGGGTTTTGCAAATTGCATGGACCCTCGCGCGTGGATCGCGCGCAAGCCCTTGTCGGGCAAGGGCCGGGCGCCCTCGTCAGGCTGGCACGTGTCTTGAGACAGATACGGGCGGCGGCGCGTCGCGGATCCCCCAAAGCCAAGGCCGGCACAAGACACCAAGGCAGGTCTCCACCGTTGCAATCCCCCTGTTGCGATGGACCCCCAAGGCAAGGACGCAAGCTCGCATCGGATGCACCCGGATCCGCGACCCCGCCGTTCTTGTACCCATAAGGAAATGGAGTTTGTCACTCATGACGAAGCAATCCTCGTCGAAATCCGGCCAGCACGGCTCCCAACGCAATTCCAGCTCGCAGAACACCTCCAACGCCTCGCGTTCACGTTCCACCTCTTCGCGGACCGCCCCCGGGCGTTCGCAGTCCGGCCATTCGCAGCAGGCCACGGGTCATCGTCGCGCCAGCAACGAAGAAGAGGAATGAATCCATTGTCAGCGGCGCGGACGCCCTGCGCGTCTGCGCCGCCTGCCGACATGAGCCACAACCCCGATCCCGGCTTTTTTCCACCTCCGCCCAAGCAGCCGCTGCCACCGGGGAAGCAACCCATAGGGCCGATGCCCGACCAGGACCCGCCGCCGGGTGAGCCCCACCACTTGCCGGATGATCCGGTTGCGGTCCCGGACGAAGGCGATCAGCTGAGTTGGACTCCACAGGCGCTCGCAACGACTGCGCTGCGGGCGAGAATTCCATGACCGCGTGGCTCAATCGCGATGTCGTGCTGGGTCGCTGGGCGCAATGCCGTGCGCTGGCGGGACGGATTCGGGCACGCGTCTGTCGGGATGCCCAGCTCGACGCACGCAACGCCGGCACATACCTGCGGGCTTCGCTGCGTGCGCGCTACGGTCACGATGTGGCGCGCGCCGAATGGCGATTGCGTCGGCTGGAACGCGGGCTCTGAGGCCCGCGCCCGTTCAAGGGCCGCTGCCGGTCAGTTCACGCTTCAACGCGCGCAGGCGTTCATGCGTCGCGCGTGCCGCGGGCATGTGCCGGCGCAGCAGCTCGCGCGCTTCTTCTTCCGACTGCAAGTGCAGGGTGGCGCGCTCCATCGCGTGCAGCAGACGATCCTCCACGCGCTCCAGTTCGCAGACGTAGATGCGATCGCGATCGGCAAACCCTGCACGCAATCCCGCATAAAGGCGGCGCAACCGCCCGTACAGCGTGCCTGTCTCGCACAGCCGCTGGCCATGCGCGTGCGGCAGGGCGGCGAACTCGCGATACAGCTCGGCGCGCGAGGCGCCCACCTCATCAGCCACTTCGCGCAATCGCTGGCTGCGCATGCACGCGGCGGCCTGCCCGTAGAGCCGTTCGCCGTCACGGCAAATGTGCGCGAGCTCCCGCAGCGTGGCGAGGATTTCGGCCATGAAGCCGCGACGTTAACCTTTGTGACTTCCCCCGGAACGTTAAGCATTGTGGAAAATTGAAAATTCGCGGGAGACGCCGGCTTCGGGCCCGGATCCCTTCCATTTGACGCCCTTCGAGCCGCTGGTTACGCTGGCGCGCTCAACTGCCCGGGACACCGACATGGCGCTGGATATCAATCTCACCCTCAGTGACGACGACCTGGGCCATTTCACCCAGGCGATGCGCGACGCGCAGGCCGCGGCCAAGGACCGTCAAGGCTCCGAAATCATCGCCGCAGCACGCCAGTTGCTGGACGACACCCGCGGCACCGAGATCCCCGCATTCATCCGCGAGAGGCTGGACTCGGTCGAGTCCATGATCGGCATGGCGACCGACACCGGCTTCGGCCTGCCGCCGGAAGATTGCCAGCGCGTGCTGACGGCGCTGGCCTATTTCGCCGATCCGGTGGACTTCATCCCCGACACGGTCCCGGCGCTGGGCTTCCTCGATGACGCGATCATGATCGAGTTGTGCCGTCAGGAGCTGCGCTTCGAAATCGAAGCCTACGAGGATTTCTGTGCCTGGCGCGAACAGGAAGCGCGCCATCATGGCGTGGATCCGGCCACGCTCACGGTCCAGCGCGTGGACTGGGCGGAAGCGCGCCGCCAGCAAGAGATCGAACGCATGCACCGCCGCCGCCGCGAGTCCTACATCAGCGGCGAGTGGAAACCGACGCTGTTTTCGGTGCGCTGATCGCGATCGCCGCAGGGCGGGTTTCAACCCGCCATGGCGGCTTTGGATACAAGCAGGCGGGTCAAGATCCGCCTTGCCGTTCCATGATTGCCACCACGCCCATCCCACCTGCCGTGCAGATCGAAATCAGCCCGCGGCCGGCGCCGCGCTGCGCCAGCAGCTTCGCCAAGGTCGCCACGATACGTGCGCCGGTCGCGGCGAACGGGTGGCCGGTGGCGAGACTCGATCCGTGCACATTGATTTTCGAAGGATCAATCGAACCCAGCGGCCGGGCCAGCCCCAGCCGCTCGCGGCAGTAATCGGCCGATTCCCACGCGCGCAATTGGCACAGCACCTGCGCGGCGAAGGCCTCGTGGATTTCGTAGTAGTCGAAGTCCTGCAAGGTCAATCCCGCGCGATCGAGCATGCGCGGCACCGCGATCGTCGGCGCCATCAGCAGCCCCTCACCGTGCACGTAATCCACCGCCGCGACCTCCGCGAAGGTGAGATACGCCAATACCGGCAACCCGCGTTGCGCGGCCCATTCCTCGCTCGCCAGCAGCACCGCCGCCGCGCCGTCCGACAGCGCCGAGGAATTGCCCGCGGTGAGCGTGCCCTGGCCGGAACTGCGGTCGAACGCGGGCTTCAACTGCGACAGCTTCTCGAGGGTGGTGTCGGCGCGCAGCAGGTTGTCGCGCGTCACGCCACGAAACGGCACGACGAGATCATCGAAGAAACCGGACGCGTACGCCGCCGCGAGTTTGCGATGGCTTTGCAGCGACCACTCGTCCTGCTCGGCACGGCCGATCTTCCATTGCTTGGCCATCAGTTCGCAGTGTTCGCCCATGGACAAACCGGTGCGCGGCTCGACCACGCCGGGCACCGCAGGCTTCAGTTCGCGCAAGGAGAATCCGCGCGTGGCGGCCTTGAACTTTTCGCCGAAGCTGCGCGCGCGATTCAGGTCCAGCAGCCGCTGCTGCAAACGGTTCGAATAGGTGATCGG
>Ga0068855_100012244_pt1 | contig 10366 bp, 7 predicted proteins | sample KBSCornC52_FD_66592 | JGI IMG/M metagenome (GOLD analysis project Ga0068855, IMG submission 66592) | Corn rhizosphere microbial communities from Kellogg Biological Station, Michigan, USA - KBS Corn C5-2 | ecosystem: Host-associated > Plants > Roots > Rhizosphere > Soil ... | reverse complement strand
ACCCCGTTTCCGCGTCGCTCTACGACTTCGGCCTCGCGTACGCGAACGGCGCGCGCTACTTCTACCTGCCGAAGCTCGAGTCGCACCTCGAGGCGCGGCTTTGGGCGGAGGCGTTCCGGGTCGCGGCTGGAAGCGTCAGCGGCGAAGCCGCTGACGCCCGGCCGGGGAGACCGCCGCCTTCGGCGGCTGGGGGCGGCGACGGCATCCGGTGCACGGTCCTCATCGAGACGGTCCTTGCCGCGTTCGAGATGGAGCAGATCCTCTGGGAGCTGCGCGACTACGGCTGCGCGCTGAACGCCGGCCGCTGGGATTACATCTTCAGCGTCATCAAGAAGTTCCGCGCACGCGCCCAGGACGGAAGCTGGGTGCTGCCGGACCGCGTCCAGGTGACGATGACCGTGCCGTTCATGCGCGCGTACACCGACCTGCTCGTCGCGACGTGCCACGCGCACGGCGCGCACGCGATCGGAGGGATGGCAGCGTTCATCCCCTCCCGCAAGGACGCCGAGGTGAACAGGGTTGCGCTCGCGAAGGTGCGCGAGGACAAGGAGCGCGAAGCGGGTCAGGGCTTCGACGGAACGTGGGTTGCGCATCCGGATCTCGTCCCGGTTGCGGCCGAGTGCTTCGCGCGGACGAACCAGCTCGACGTCATGCGCGAAGACGTGCACGTCACCGAGGCCGACCTGCTCTCGATCCCCGACACGCCGGGCGAGGTCACGGAGCAGGGGCTGCGCACGAACGTCTCCGTCGGCATCCGCTATCTCGATGCGTGGCTGCACGGCGTCGGTGCGGCGGCGATCGACAACTTGATGGAGGACGCCGCGACGGCCGAGATCTCGCGCTCGCAGGTCTGGCAGTGGGTGCGCGCGGGCCGCTTCACGCCGGACCAGGTACGGGCCGAGGCCGCGCACGTCGAAGCGGGTGACGAGGCGAAGCAGCTCTTCCTCGGGCTCGCGCTCGCCGACCGGCTCGAAGAGTTCTTGACTTTGTCCGCCTACGACCAGCTCGACTGAAGGAGGAGCCGTGGAGATCAGCGAAGCGCCCGAGACGACCGAACGCGACGCGAGCGCGGACGAGCCGTGCACGGCCGAGCGGGCCGAGTGCAGCTGCCCCGACTTCTGCGAACGCGACCACGAGCAGGATTAGACTCGTGGCGTGAGCCTCGACAGCACCAAAGCCGACGACATCGCGCTCGTCATCGAGGAGGCGATCGTCTCCGGCGAGCTCGCGCCGGGCACGGTGCTACGTCAGGAGCAGCTGTCCGAGCAGTTCAACGTCTCCCGCACGCCGATTCGCGAGGCTCTCCGCCGGCTCGCCGCGCTCGGGCTCGTCTCGTTCGTTCCCAACCGCGGCGTCCGCGTCCGGACGATCTCGCGCGAGGAGCTGCACGAGGCGTTCCTCGTCCGCGCGGAGCTGGAGGCGCTTGCGACGGAGACGGCGGCGGCAAAGATCACGAAGGAGCAGCTGCAGGAGCTCGACGAGTGCGAGCGGCAATTCGCGAAGATCTCGGTGGAGCTGCGCTCGCGCGAGCCGGGTGAGGAGCGGCGCTCGATCATGGGCGACTGGGTGCGCGCGAACCACGCGTTCCACGACGTCATCTACCGCGCCGCCGACCTGCCGCTCGTCGAGCAGCTCGCCAAGAGCGCGCGCCGGTCGTTCAGCGGCCCCGCCGTGTGGGCGCCGGGCGACCACTCGATCGACGAGCTCTACGCGCGCAACGCCGAGCAGCATCGCGCAATCAAGCAGGCGCTCTTCGCCGGCAGCTCAGGCGGCGCGCGCGAGCTCGCGCGCGAGCACGTCCTCTCGTCCTTCCAGCTCCTCGAGACGATTCTCGAGCAGGTGGGCGCGCAACCGCGCGACTGGGCCAAGGGCCGCGCCGCACGGCACTAGGGATGCACGCCGAGATCGGAACCGTGCGTCCACGGACGAGCCGGATCAGCAGGATCGTGACGCTCGTCGCCGTCGTCGTGCCGCCGCTCGGCATCTTCTCGACGATCGGCGTGCTCTGGGGAGTCGCGCTGCACCCCGTCGATCTCGTCTCGCTCGTCGTCCTGTACGTCGCCTGCGCGTTCGGAATCACGATCGGCTTCCACCGCTACTTCACGCACCGCGGCTTCGCCGCGCACACGTCCGTGAAGGTCGCTCTCGCCATCCTCGGCTCGATGACCGTGCAAGGCCCGCTGACGCAGTGGGCAACCGACCACCGCAAGCACCATGCGCTCTCCGATCAGCCCGGCGACCCGCACTCGCCGCACGTCGGCAACGGCGACGGCATCGTCGGGGCGATTCGCGGCCTCCTGCACGCCCACGTCGGCTGGCTCTTCACCAACCTCGGCATGGAGCAAGGACGCGCGTACGGCAAGGACCTGTACGAGGACCGTGTCGTCCGCATCGTCGATCGGCTCTACCTGCTCTGGGTCGCGTTGACGCTCGCGCTCCCGTTCGCCGCGGGCTACCTCGCCGGCGGCACGTGGCAGCGCGGCGTCGAGGCGCTCGTCTGGGGCGGCCTCGTGCGGATCTTCCTCTTCCAGCACGCCACCTTCAGCGTCAACTCGATCTGTCACATGTTCGGGCGGCAGGATTACCGCTCGCGCGACGAGGCTCGGAACAACTGGTTCGTCGCGCTGCTCGTGTTCGGCGAGGGCTGGCACAACAACCACCACGCGTTCCCTGCGTCGGCGCGACATGGTCTCGACCGCCTCCAGCTCGATCCGTCGTGGTGGGTCATTCGCGGGCTCGAGCGGCTCGGGCTCGTGTGGGACGTCGTCGCGCCGGACGACCGTCAGCGCGCGAGGCGGCGGCTGTCGGCCACGCCCGCGACCGCATCCGAGTAGCGCGCGAAGGCGTCGAAGCCCTCGCGGTCGAGCCGCAGCACGGTCAGGTCGTTCACCGCGACGACGTCTGCCGTCCGCGTCGTGTCGTCGAGCAGGGCGAGCTCGCCGAAGAAGTCGCCCGGACCGAGCCTGTCGCCACGCACCTCCGCTTCCCCCGCGACGACGAGATAGAAGCCGTCCGGCTCGTCGCCGGCCCGCACGACCGTCTCGCCGGCGCTGAACGTCAGCTGCTCCATGTGACTGCCGAGCAGTGCCGCGTCGCCGCGCGCGAGCGTCGCGAGCAGTGGGGCTTCGCCGTCGCCGCGCAGCCGCTCGACCGTCGACACGGCGGCGCGGACTCGGACGTCGGGCAGGGCTGCGAGAAACGTCAGATAGCGCTCGCGGTCGAGCCGCAATACGGTCGCGGGCTCGAGCGCGACCACGTCCGCGGTGCGCTGCGCCTGCGTGACGAGGCCGATCTCGCCGAATGCCTCGCCGGGACCGAGCCGGGCGAGCTGCTCGTCCCCGGCCACGACCTCGAGCGAGCCGGACTCGACGAGGAAGAGCGCGTCCGCCTCGTCGCCGGTGCGCACGACGGCCTCGCCGGTCACGACCTCGAGCCGCTCGAGCAGCGTGCCGAGCACGGCCGCTTCCGCTGTCGACAGGTCGCGGAAGAGCTCGGCGCTGCGCAGCCGCTCGCCCGCCTCGACGAGTGCCAGGCGATCGCGCATGTCCGTTTCGTGCTGCACGAGAGCCTCGAGGCCGCTCAACTCCGGCAACCCGGCCGGCGGCACGAAACTGCTCGGCGCAATCCGCCGATCCTCCCGTAGCTCGGCGAGCTTCACGATCGCGTCGAAACCGGGAAGCTCGAGCGCCGCCTCGATCTCGGCGAGGCGGGCTGTCGACTGCGCCATGTCGGCCACGCGCAGGGCGAACGGGAAGACGGTGCGATAGCGGTAGCGGTGATGGAGCCACGCGTCCTCGGCCTCGTAGGGCACCGTCCCGTGCAGCACGACGAGCGGCATGTGGAAGAAGGCGAGGTTCTGCATGGCGACGCCCTCCTCGAAGTCGCCGACGAGCGCAGCCACGTCGTCGGCCCAGGGGCCGGCGAGGAGCCGGCACAGTGCCACGCCGATCTCGACGACGCCCCGGATCAGCCGCTCCTCGAGCGTCGGCACCGCTTGGTTCTTCACGAAGCGGCCGAGCTCGCGCACGCGCGCAGCTTCGAGGTCCGGCAGGACTTCGAGCCGACCGTAGATGCCGCGGCCGTGCACCTCTTCGACCGGGAACGGTGGACGGGCGTCGCTGCGCACGGTCGCGCCCGCGGGCACGTTCTTCAATCCCTTGACGACGCAGTAGGCGAGGAGCTCTCCCGTGTCGACCGTGCCGGTGAGGACGTGCACGTCGTCCGGGCCTGCGTGCGAGAGCGGCTCGTGCTCGAGCTGCTGTCCGTAGATCCGCTCGCCGTCGACGAAACGGACCGAGAGATATTGCGCGAGCCGGTACTGCATGATCGCGCGCAGCTCATCGGCCGCCAGCGCGCGGGTCGGGAGCGCGACCGACGCGATCCCCTGACGCTCGCCGCGTGCGAGCGCACTCTCGCGCTCACGGAAGAGCGTGGGCAATCTCAGCTCTGCGGCCTCGGCGACGATCCGGTCGCACCAGGCCTGCGCCTCGCCGGAGAGCGGCGGCGGCAGCGGCCGCTCGGTGCTCACAGCGACGGCTCGACGCCGCGGATCAACGCATCCTCGAGCAACTGCGACGCCGCCGCGATCCGCTGTTCGAGCGGCAGCGCTTCGCCCTGCGCGGCGATCTCGCGGTTCCGTTCGCCGGCGATGTGGAACGGGGAGGCGCCGAGTGCCTCGAGTGCCTCCGCGGCCACCTCCTCCGGCTCCATCGCCCAACTTGCGACGTGTGTCTGCGCCTTCGCCTGGAAGCCGGTGCGGGTCGGGCCGGGCTGCAGCACGAGGACGTCGACGCCGGTGTCGCGGAGCTCCCACCAGAGCGCGCCGCCGAAGAAGAGGTCGAACGCCTTGGTCGCCGTGTACACCGAGCTGTTCGCGATCGGCGCCTGCGCGTTCAACGACGAGACGAAGATCAGCGCCCCCCGGTCCGCGTCGAGCATCTGCGGCAGATAGGCGTGCGTGAGCGCGACGTACGCGCGCGTGTTGACGGCGATCATCGCGTCGTACATCTCGAGCGGGAGGGTCATGAACTTGCCCACGCCGCCGAACGATGCGTTGTTCGCGAGCAGCCCGATCTCGATGCCTTCCGTCGCCGCGCGCACGTCTGCGAGGAAATCGGGCAGGCCGAGATCGACGCAACACGTCCGCGCGTCGACGCCCTGCGCTCGTACTTCGTCGGCCGCCGACTCGAGCCCGTCGGCGTCGTCTGCGACGAGCACCACGCTCAATCCATCCGCGGCGAGCGCGCAGGCGAGCGACCGCCCGATGCCCGACGATGCCCCGGTCACGAGTGCCCACGCGCCGTACCGATCCCTCAAGCCCATCGACCCCTCCCCGAAATCGCACTACGATGCAGACCGCGCAAAGCCTACAAAGGGGTTGGGGTCTGCCACAGGATCTGAGGACGTTCTTCGACGGCGTGCCCGCCGAGGAGCTCGAGCCGCTCCTCGACCGGCTCGAGCGACGGCGCGTCGAGGCCGGCTCGATCGTCGTCGCCGAGGGCGACGCCCCGCAGGAGCTCTACGTCGTCCGTTCGGGTTCGGCCGAGGTGCTCGTCGCCGACGGGCACGGCGAACGGCGCCGGGTCGGCCACGTCGCCGCCGGCGCAACCCTCTGCGAGATGTCGCTCTTCACCGGCGAGCCCGCGTCCGCGACGGTTCGTGCAACGAGCGAGCTCGAGCTGCTCGTGCTCGGCGCCGCGGAGTTCGAGCGGTTCGTCGACCGCTTCCCCGTCGTCTACCGCAACCTCGGCTCGATCCTCTCGCAGCGGCTCGCCGTCGTCAGCCGACTCGCTGCCCGCGACCGGCTCGGCGGGCTGACCCTGCTCGAGGACGGCGGCGCGCCCACGTCGGCCTGGGCGCTCGCGTGCAGCCTCGCATGGCACACGCGTCGGCCGACCGCGTTGGCCGTGGTCGGCGCCGTACCGCTCGAGCTGGCGCCGCTCGCGCGCGAGCGGGCCGACGGCGGCGCCGACATCGCCGTGCTGGCCGACGCCGACCACGGCCGGCTTCGTGTCCAGCTGACCGAGCTGCGCTCCCGCTACGACCACGTTTTGCTGTACGGAGGCGCACCCGACGTCCTGCGCGACGCCGCCGGAACCGTCGCCCTCGGGGGCCTGCCCCGCCTCGAGCACGAAGACGAGGATGCGCTGCGCGCCCGCGCGCTGCCGGCGACGACGCCTGCGGGACGCGCTGTCGGGCGCGTCGCGCGAGGCATCGGCGGCCTCCGCGTCGGGCTCGCTCTCGGAGCCGGCAGCCAGCGCGGCTACGCGCACTTCGGCGTGCTTCGCGGGCTCGAACGCCTTGGGCTCGCGCCCGACGTGCTCGCCGGGACGAGTGTCGGCGGCGCGGCGGCGACGTTGGCCGCGCTGGGTCACGATCCCGACGCCGCCGCAGCGCTCTTCGACCGTGCGGCGGGCGTCCTCGTGCGGCCCACGATCCCGCGGCACGGCCTCTTCTCGAGTCGCGCGCTCCGGCACTTCTACCGCCAGGTGGCCGGAGACCGTCTGCTCGAGGAGCTGCCGGTGCCGCTGGGGCTCGTCACGGCCGACCTGCTCAGCGGGCGCGAGGTCGTGCTCCGGCGCGGACCGGTGTGGCAGGCCGTTCTCGCGACCTGCTCGATCCCGGGCATCTATCCCGCACAGCCGGTCGGGCCGTACCTGCTCGTCGACGGCGGGATCGTCGAGCCGGTGCCCGTCGCCGCCGCAGCGTCCCTCGGCGCGGACGTCGTGATCGCCGTGAAGCTCGTCGGCGCGGAACCGCCGCTCGAGCGCGACGGCGAGGCGGCGCCCGGCGCGAGCCGTGCGCCGGGCCCGGTGGGCGCGATCCTCCGCTCGCTCGAGTTGATGCAGACGCGGCTCGGCATCCAGCCGGACGGCGCGACGGTCGTCACCGTCGACGTCGACCTCACCGACGCGCGCAGCGGCCGGCTCCGTCGCTTTGCGGACGGCCGTGCGTACATCGAGACGGGCGAGGCGGCGCTCGCAGCGGCGTCCCAGCGGCTCGCCGCCGCGCTGCCGTGGTTGCGCTAACGGAGGGCGAGCCAGAGGACGAGTGCGAGCGCCGCCGCGACGAGCAGCGGCAGCGTGACGCGGAAGAGCGGCGTCGGAAACGCCTGGCGGGGACGAAGCAGTTTCGGCATACTGGGGCCATAGTTCCTGCTTGACCTCACCGGCCGCGCTCTCTGCCCACCTAAGGTGGCCTGATGGAGCTTGCGCCTCTCTACAACCCGCACGGCGTCGAGGAACGCTGGCAGAAGATCTGGGAAGAGGAACGCCTCTACCACGCCGACGTGGACGCGCCGGGCGAGACCTACGTGATCGCGGTGCCGCCGCCGAACGTGACCGGTGCGCTGCACATGGGCCACGCGCTGAACGGCTCGATCCAGGACGCGCTCATCCGCTGGCACCGCATGCGCGGCTTCAACACGCTGTGGCAGCCCGGCTTCGACCACGCCGGCATCGCCACACAGGCGGTGGTCGAGCGCGAGCTCCGCACGGAAGGCACGTCGAGGCTCGAGCTCGGTCGCGACGCCTTCGTCGAACGCGTCTGGGCCTGGCTGCACGAGTACGGCGGGGTGATCATGAGCCAGTTTCGGCGGCTCGGCTGCTCGCTCGACTACGAGCGCGAACGCTTCACGATGGACGACGGCTACGTCCGCGCCGTCATGCGGTTCTTCGTGCACCTGTACGAGCGCGGTTGGCTGTTCCGCGACAACCGCATCGTCAACTGGTGCAGCGACTGCCGTACGTCGATCTCCGATCTCGAAGTCGAGTACCTCGACGTCGACGACACGCTCACGTACGCGCGCTATCCGCTCGTCGACGGCGACGGCGGCATCTCGGTCGCGACCGTGCGGCCGGCGACGATCCTCGCCGATGTCGCAGTCGCAGTGCATCCCGACGATGAGCGCTACACGAGCCTGATCGGCAAGGACGTGCAGGTGCCGGTCGTGAACCGCACCGTGCCGGTGATCGCCGACGAGCGCGTCGATCCGGAGTTCGGCACCGGCGCCGTGAAGATCACGCCGGGGCACGATCCGATGGACTTCGACATCGGCCGCGACCACGGCCTGCCGGAGCTGACGGTGATCGGCCTCGACGGCCGGATGACGGGCGACCTCCCCGACGGCTACGAGGGGTTGACCGAGGACGAGGCGGCCGACCGGGTCGTGCAATGGCTCAAGGACAACGACCGGCTCGAGAAGCGCGAGCACTACCGCCACGCCGTCGGACACTGCGAGCGCAGCCAGACGCGCATCCAGCCGCTCGTCTCGCTGCAGTGGTGGTGCGACATGAAGCCGATGGCCGCGGCCGCGCTCGAGGCGATCGAGTCGGGCCGCGTCACGTTCCATCCGCCGTCGCAGAACCGCGTCGCGCTCGACTGGCTGAAGAACATCCGCCCGTGGAACGTGTCCCGCCAGCTCTGGTGGGGCCATCAGCTGCCGATCTGGTACTGCGACAACGGCCATGTGACGTGTGCCGAGGAGACGCCCTCCGAGTGTGCACAGTGCGGCTCGACGACGTTGACGCGCGACGAGGACGTGCTCGACACGTGGTTCAGCTCCGCGCTCTGGCCGTTCGCGACGCTCGGGTGGCCGGACGACACGCCGGAGCTACGCCGCTACTACCCCGGCGACGTCAACTCGACGGCGCGCGAGATCATCTTCCTCTGGGAAGCGCGCATGGTGATGGCGGGGCTCGAGCTGATGGGCGACATCCCGTTCGACGATGTGATCATCCATTCGACGGTGCTCGCCGGCGACGGACGTCGGATGTCGAAGTCGCTGCGCAACGGCGTCGACCCGATCGACCTGATCGCCGAGCACGGCGCCGACGCGACGCGCTACGGCCTGCTGAAGATGACGTCGACGCAGGACGTGCGCTTCTCGACGCAGCCGATCGAGGAGGGCCGCCGCCTCGCGAACAAGCTGTGGAATGCATCCCGCTTGCTGCTCATGGCCGGAGGCGATGAGGTTTTCGTCAAGCCCAACAGCACCGAGGAGCGCTGGATCCTCGCGCGCATCGACGCGACGCGCGCCGACCTCGAAGCCGACCTCGAGCGCTTCGACTTCTCGCACGCAGTCGAGCGGCTCTACCACCTGACGTTCGACGACTTCTGCGACTGGTACCTCGAGGCGATCAAGCCGCGGCTCGCCGACGACGACGTGCGCGCGACGGCGTTCGCCGCGCTGGAGCGGCTGCTGAAGCTCCTGCATCCCGTGTTGCCGCACGTGACCGAGGAGATCTGGTCGCACCTGCCCGCGCGGGAGTCGCGGCTGATCGTCGCGCAGTGGCCCGAATCGCTCTCGGCGCAGACCGGCGGGCAGATCGAGCGCGCGCAGACGGCCGCGCGCATCTACCGGCGCAGCGGCGTGCGCATCCGGCTCGACGGCGACGCGGAGCGCATCTTCAATGCGGTCGTGCGCCCCTCGGAGAACGGGCAGGGCGACGTCGAGGGGGAGCGGGCGCGGGTGCGCAAGGAGATCGACCGCTCCGAGCGCATGCTCGCGAACGGCAAGTTCGTCGCGAACGCGGCGCCCGAGGTCGTCGCTGCCGAGCGCGAAAAACTCGAGCAGTACCGTGCGGAGCTCGACGCACTCGGCAGTTGAGTGGATCTCGTCGCTCAGCCCGTGGCCGAAACACGGCTTCGGGCTCGAGCGGATGCGGCGGCTCCTGCGCGATCTCGGCGACCCGCAGCTCGCGTACGAGGCGATCCACGTCGTCGGCACGAACGGCAAGTCGACGACGACGCGCCTGACCGAGGCGCTGCTCGCGAACGAGGGCTTGCGCGTCGGCGCGTACTACTCGCCGCACGTGCGCGGCTGGAGCGAGCGCATCCGCGTCGGCGGCGCCGAGGCGGACTTCGAGCGCGCGATCGATCGCGTTCGCCGGCACGCAGACGACGCGACGCAGTTCGAGATCCTGACCGCGGCGGCGCTGCTCGAGTTCGCGGAGGCGGGAGTCGACGTCGCGGTCGTCGAAGCGGGCCTCGGCGGGCGACACGACGCGACAAACGTGCTGCGCACGCGCGTCGTCGTGCTGACGAACGTCGCGCTCGAGCACACGGACGTGCTCGGCGACACGCGCGAGGAGATCGCAGCCGAGAAGCTCGCCGTCGTGCAACCCGGTTGCGTCGTCGTGCTCGGCGACCGCGAGTGGGAGGAGCTCGCCCGCGCGAACGGCGCCGCGCGGGTCGAGCTGACGGGCGCCAGCAACCTCGCGCTCGCGATCGCGGCGGCGCAGGCCTTCCTCGGCCGCGAGGTCGATCCGCACGCCGGCGACGACGTCGCGCTTCCCGGCCGCCTGGAGCGGCGCGGCGACGAGCCGCTGGAGCTCTGGGACGGCGCGCACAACCTCGCCGGCCTCGG
>Ga0068855_100012242_pt1 | contig 10368 bp, 8 predicted proteins | sample KBSCornC52_FD_66592 | JGI IMG/M metagenome (GOLD analysis project Ga0068855, IMG submission 66592) | Corn rhizosphere microbial communities from Kellogg Biological Station, Michigan, USA - KBS Corn C5-2 | ecosystem: Host-associated > Plants > Roots > Rhizosphere > Soil ... | reverse complement strand
ATTGGCATGTTGATTAGTTACTCACCTTATCCTTCAATTTGGTTTTCCTCCCTAATATTTTATTTCTTTGGCTTAGCAGTTTTGACATTATTATTAAATACAATATGGTTTCGCAGAGTTTTACACAAACGATTACTTAATCCCTTGACTTCGTTGGGGTCAAAAATTATCGAAATTGCTAAATCGCCGTTTCATTCAAGTGCCTGTCTTGATAACGTGGAAAATTTACCACACGAAATTAATAATATTAAGAATGCATTTCAAAGTGTATTAACGCATCTCCAATTAGAATATCAACAGCGCACCGAATCTGAAAAGAAAACAGCATTAATAGACCAAGCAGCTCGTGTTGCTCATGATATTCGTTCGCCTATTGCTGTAATGGAAACAAGTTTACATACGTTGGCGCAAGAAACTTCTCACGAAAATATATTTATTATGAAAATGGCAGTACAAAGCGTTCGAGATATTGCAAATAATTTATTAGAAAAATATAGGAATAATCAGCAAACTAAGGATATTTATGCAAATGCACAATCATGCCATGATAATCAGAATGTCTCTCGCTCGACTTTGTTATATTCATTGATAGAACAAGTTGCTTCGCAAAAACGCTACGAATGGCTTGAGCGTAAGTGTGATCTTACCTTTACTTGCACCCAAGCCGCGAAAGCGATATGGGTTAACGTTGTACCTAATAATGTTAAGTGTATGGTTTCGAATTTATTAAATAATGCTATCGAAGCTTGCGTTGATGACGCGAAAATTCAAGTGCAACTTAACAAGGTAAACAATATCGTTGAACTTCGCATTATTGATAATGGCGTCGGTATTCCTGCTGATAAAATTGAACAATATCTCAATGGCGAAAGTTCTAAACATGCTGGTCAAGGATTGGGATTGGTATCCGCTAAGAAGTATATGGAAAGGATAGGCGGAAAATTGAGTCTTATCTCTCAACTTAATCAAGGCACGATTGTTACGTTAATTTTCAATATTAATAGCAAACCAATTTGGTATCCGAAACATATTGAATTATCACAACATGATACAGTTGTCGTACTGGATGATGATGCTGCCATGCAGGCCTTATGGTTTCATCGATTACAATCCTATCCAATCAAAATGCAGGTATTTTCAAAATATGAAGAAACATTCCAATGGCTAGAATATCATCGTGATAATTTGACTAAGACGATTTTGTTGATTGATTATGAGTTGGCTGATAAATCATTTAATGGTTTAGATTTATTAAAACATTTTAGAGTAAAGCAGCGAGGCTATTTAATTACCAGCCATGCTGAAGAAATCAATATTCAAAAAGAAGTTGAAAATATAGGGGTTTGGTTGGTTCCAAAAACATTGGCCAATGATATACCAATTGGTCTTTGATAAAGGACATGTAATGAAACATTATAGTCAGTTAAAAAAACACTTTGTCCGCATCTCACATCTGCACTATATCCAACGAATGTTGATGTGGGACGAAGCAGTGATGATGCCGTCTGGTGCTGGCAATCATCGTGGTGAAGCACTTGCAACGCTTAATCAAACGATGCAGAAATTAATCAACTCAAAGAAAATAGCTGCTCTTATTGATAGTGCGAAACAAGAAAATTTATCATCGTTATGGGATGAAGCTAATTTGGCATGGATGGAAAAGAAATATCGTCTAGCTTGCTGTATACCGTCTCAATTAACCACCGAATCAACCAAATCTTTATTGCAAGCATTTCAAGCTTGGCGTCAGTATAGAGAGCAAAATAATTGGGTTGATTTTTTACCTCATTTAAAAAAATCATTTCAGTATATATATGAAATAGCACAAAGAAAATCACAAGTTTTGCAATTATCACCCTATGAAGTAATGATGGATCATTTTTCACCTGGTTTGACAGAAGTTAAAGTTGACGAAGTATTTTCTATTCTCAAAAAACAAATCCCAGATTTACGTAAACGGATTATGGATCAGCAATCCCAAGAAAAAATAATTTCATTTACGCAATCTTCTGATCTTGTAAAACAACAAGAGTTGGGTTTATCCATGATGCGAACGATGCAGTTTGATTTTAATCATGGCCGTTTAGATGTCAGTCATCATCCATTTTGTGATGGTATTCCAGTTGATATTCGTATCACCACTCGATACAACAAAGATAATTTTCTTGATTCTTTATACGGTGTGATTCATGAAACAGGACATGCTTTGTATGAGCAGGGAATGCCTAGAAAATGGATATTTCAGCCAGTTGGACAAACGCAAAGTAAGGCATTGCATGAAAGCCAGTCGCTTTTGCATGAATATGAAGTATGCCATTCACCTGCTTTTTTTAAATTTCTTGAGAAAGAAGTGAAACATCAGTTTGGTGATGATGAGGTTTTCTCGGCAGACAATTTATATAAATTAAAAACTCGTGTGAGAACAAATTTTATTCGAGTCAGTGCTGATGAAGTGAGTTATCCTCTCCATGTGATTTTGCGTTATGAGATTGAAAAGCAATTGTTTACTGGTGAAATATCTATTGATGATTTACCGAAAATTTGGGACGAGCAAATGATCAAATATTTTGGACTACCGACAAAAGATAATTATAAAGATGGTGTCATGCAAGATATGCATTGGTCATGGGGGTATTTCGGATATTTTCCATCTTACACATTTGGGCAATTGATGGCAGCACAGTTTTATGCTGCTTTTTTAAAAGAAAACGATGGTTTTAACGATCAATTAAAAAAAGGAAATTTTACAAAATTGCATCAGTGGTTACAGAGGAATATTTATTCTCATGGATCATCTATATCGAGTGATGAGCTACTTTTAAAATTAACGGGTGAAGCTCTGAATCCAAATATATTTATTAATAGAGTTGAGCAACGATATTTATGATCAATGGCGTAACCTGAGTCGCGCCATTGTTTTATTCAGGCAGGACGATTTATTCGATGTTGCAACAACCAAGCTTCTAAATCTTCCTTAAGATATCGTATACTCCGGCCTATCTTTAAAAATCTAGGTCCTGGCGTCCTATTGATACGATAACCATTCATGCGATCCTGCCGCAGAAAGCTTGGACTCATACCAATGTATTCTGCTGCTTCTTTTTCTGTGAGGGTATTTTTAATCATACTTGCCTCTTTGAATCAGTGAATATAATCCTGTATCTGCCATGATAAACGGCAAAGTCCTATGAGAATTAATTCTCATATAGCGGGCAGGAGTTGCAATATGTTATTGCTATAGACTTTTTCATGATGTGATTTACTTCAAATATTTTCTATATTCCATGACAATACCCAATATTTTGTAATCACTACTTTTAGGAACAACAAGATTCTCCACCTGTAATGATTTTAAAAAAATCTGATCATCTTCAATGAGAATTTGTTTTATAGAAGGCTTTGATTGATGTCTTTTTATTACGAGAACATAGTCGCTGCTTTCGGGTGATGCGTCGCAATCAATTAATAAAACTGTTCCTTTAGGAATGCGCTCATTGATCGTTTCTTCCGTAATTAATGCAAATGAATTTTTACTAAAAGAACGTTCTGAAAAAATCAAATTATGTTCAAGCTCTGATGTATTAGGCCAAGAGGCCGCTTCATTCCATGAAATAATAGGCAGGGGATATTGGAGTTGTTTGTTCGATGTTTCATTAATCTGTCTGTTCTCTATGTTTAACGGAACATCGCCAACTAACTGGCTCAGGGAAATAGAGAAAAAATTAGCTAACGGCATCAATGTGCTTAAGGTTGGATTGAGGTTGTCATTATTTCTAATTTTTTTAATACTGCTTGGCGGCACGCTGGTGCGTCGCGCTAATTCACTCGCATTCAGGCGAGCTTCGGCCATCAATAAATTTAAGTTGTTGCTTAGTTTTTCGTAGTTCATTAATCATCCGAAACGCAGGGTTGTGGAAGGCATAAATTAGACAATATATTACCTCTTAGTATTATTCTAGTCTATCTAGTTGCCATCATATCGGCATTTAATTATTTTAATATCCAAATATATTGACTTACCGGCTATATTATACCAAGATTAGCGTGAAATTCAGGATTAACAGGCAATATATGGTCGATATTAAAATGCAAGAGAATATTTGGTCTTTAAATGAACTCAAAAGATAAAACAATTAAATCATATTCGTGCAATGCCTGGATGGTTAATTAAGTAATGCGAACAAAGAAAAAAAGAATAAGTAAAAAACGCACTAATATGAAATTGGCGGTCTTAGTCAAGACAGTAAAAGAGTTGAATATCCAAAGCGAGGTTGATATTGCAAAAGTAAAAGATTTATCAAATGAAATTTTAAACAAATGGCGTGATGTAAAAAAAAGATATAGGGATAAGTTAAAAACGGATTGTCGATTTAACGAGTGGTTTCATGCTGAATGTGAAGCAAAGGAAGAAATTATTTTAGCATTATTTCAGTTAATAAATTCAAAACTAATTGGATTATTAACGCATCAGAAATAGAAAAAATAATTTAAATGAATAGAGGACAATAGGAGGAAGCATGGCACATCTATGGCTTAGAAGCGAGTATAAAAGTCTTGAGAGAAGAACACCATTAATTCCAAAGCACGCGCAACAATTAGTCGCATGCGGACATCATGTTACTGTGGAAGAAGCTTTACAACGAGCTTTTTCCATCGAAGATTATCGAAAAGCCGGATGCGAAATTGTTCCAGCCGGTATGTGGCAATATGCGCCTCATGATGCTTATATTTTAGGTCTTAAAAATTTACCCGATGCGCATGAGTCGCTTAGGCACAGACATATTTATTTTGCCCATTCTTTTAAAGAGCAACTTCATTCTAAGTGGTTATTACGCCGATTTAGAAAAGGCGGCGGTATCCTTTATGATTTGGAATATCTGGTAGATGAAAATAAAAGAAGAGTTGCCGCATTTGGAAATTATGCTGGTATTGCTGGCGCTGCTATTGCATTGATGATTTGGGCATTAAAAATGAAAGGGGAAAAAGCACCTTTCACTATTCCTTATCTATATATGAATGAGAATGAGATGATTAAAGATATTTATGGTCTTCTCAATTCGTTAGACGAAAAACCGTCTGTACTTATTATTGGAAGCAAAGGCCGTTGTGGTTTGGGTGCAAATTATTTTGTAAAGCAATTTGATATTAGCGCTGTTCATTGGAGTAGAGAGCATACTAAACGAGAAGACATTAACAAAAAAATATTAACTTTTGATATTCTGTTGAATTGCGTATTTGTTGATGAAACTACGCCACAATTTTTATCAAAACAAGATTTAGTTAAAAGTAAAAAGAAGCTATCTGTTATATCCGACATTAGCTGCGAACTTGATAGTAAATATAATCCTTTACCTTTCTATACAAAGACAACAAATTTTGAAAATCCAACTCAAAAAATTGGTGATGTGGATTTGATCGCGATAGATAATTTGCCATCATATCTGCCAATGAATAGCAGCATTCATTTCTCAATACAATTAATCACTCATTTATATGAATTATTGAATGGCAATATTCAAAATACCGTATGGAAAAATGCAGTAAATATCTTTAATCAGTATTCAATGAATTACATTATAGAAAATAGGATGGTTGAGCATTATGAAAACGCAGATACAGAAAAACATTATAATTATTGTTAGCGCATATTCTAGCGGTGCATTATTAACTCCATTATTTAATGGACGTGGATATACCTGCATACACCTCACAACACGCAGAGAATGGGACATAATTAGGTTAAGGTCATACTATCGAGAAGATGAGTTTGCAGATAATTTTATTCTCGAATCAGAAAATGACATAGAAAAAATTGTAGATAAATTCAAAAAATATAATATTAAATTGATTATACCTGGGTGTGAGTCAGGAGTTCATTTAGCAGATAAACTTAGTCAATATTTTGACGTTCCTAAAAATGATTATGAAAAATCACTGGCAAGAAGAAATAAATTTGCCATGATTGAGGCGATTAAGTCTAATCAGCTTTTGCATGCTGATCAAATTAAATCGACAGATTTGCAAAGTATATTGGAATGGTTTTATGCTAATAAAAATAAATACAAAAAAATTGTCTTAAAACCTCTGTCTAGTAGTTCTTCAGATGGTGTGTTTTATTGTGATAATCACAGTGACATTATAAAAGCTTTTGCCGCTATTTATAAACATCGCGATATGTACAATGAAACAAATCATGAGGTGCTTGCACAGCAGTTCCTTGATGGAGATGAATATATAATTAATACAGTTTCACGTGATGGCAGGCATCATGTGACAGATATATGGAAAGGGGTAAGTAAAGATAAAACGCTTGTTTCCAATGATAGCTATGCAGACTATTTATTTCCTAAAACAGACGAGCACAATGTTTTAAGTGAATATGTCAAAAATGTTTTAGATGCGTTAGGGATTTGTAATGGTCCTGCACATAGTGAAGTTAGATTAACATCGCGAGGACCTTGTCTCATTGAAACTGGCGCGCGTTTAGCAGGCAAGGTCAATTTTTCAATTGTTGAAGAAATTTGCGGCGCTAGTCAAATTTCATTGACGGCAGAAGCTTATCTCGAACCAGAAATTTTCAAATCAAAAATTGATTTGGATTTCACATCAACGATGAATAAATTTGCTAGATATGTCTATTTTTCTTCACAGCTTGATGGAATTGTTAAACATGATCCATGTTTCGAGGAATTGTTGCAAATTGAAAGCTTAGCATCATTGCATTTTGTTCTTAGTCGAGGAGATAGATTGCAAAAAACATCCAAAACAATGAGGAGTCCAAGACCAGGTTATGCTTATCTTGTTTCACATGATTTACAGAAATTAGAAAAGGATTATCAAGCATTACGCCAAGCAGAATTAAATTTATATCAAGCGATGGTATCATAAAATCAGGAGTTGGTTATGAGTAATAATACCTTAACAGCTATTTTCTTAATCGGTAGCGGAATCGGCATGTTGGATTTTTATAATTTCAATCAGTTGAAAATGAGGCATAAATTAAATCTGATTGCTATTGTGAATAAAGATATTGTTTCTAATTTTCCCATAAAGCAAAAGGATTATTTTGATCAAATATATCCAGTAGCCAGTAATAAGGTTGCTTCACTTTCTCATTTAGATTTCAGTGCGGTTGAAGATGTTGTTAAGCAAGAGTTAATTAAAATAACTGATCCAAGTAAAATTAGGATATTTCCATTTAATGAATATAATATTTTGTTAGCTGCGCAACTGAGAGAAAAATTTGAAATACCTGGCGCGTCATCTGATTTATTAAAACCATTCCGTGATAAAGTGGTTATGAAAAATATATTAAATGGTAATAATATTCGAACGCCAAAATTTATTTCTCTTGATATGAAAAATATAAAAATAAATACTGAAGATTATTTTAAAAATTTGTCGGAATGTTTAGGACTACCGTTCATTCTTAAGCCCATCGATGGAGCAGGGAGCCTGGGTGTAAAAAAGATTTGTTCTCTGCATGATTTTATAATGTATAAAAATGAATTGTTACCGATGGTTTCAGGGTACGAGGCTGAGGAATTTTTAGATGGGGAACTATACCATTGCGACATTGTTTTCCGAAATCAAAACCCTATTTTACCTTTATGCGGCATACATAATAGACCGCTATTAGAATTCAAGAATGGACAAAATGTTGGCAGTATACCATTGGCTGATGGCCATCCCTTGAAAGAAAGCCTTATTCAATTTACTCAAACAGCCATGAAAAACTTTAATCTACCTGATGGTATCATCCATTCTGAAATATTCTATTTGCCAAAAGCAGATGAGTTTGTATTTTTGGAGGCAGCAGCGAGAGCACCAGGTGCTTTAATTGTGCCAATGTATGAGCAATCTTTTGGCTGTAATATTTTGGATATCGACTTTCTTATTCAGATAAATTCTACTCAGATTGTGGAATTGAGGCCAGATTCCTATTGTTTCTGGATTATTTTTCCCCCTATAGCTGGTAAAATCAAAAAGTTACACCAGCCTAAAATTAATAGCGAGTATGAGTTGGAATGGTTTGTGAATAAAGGTGATGTATTAAAACCGCCTGTATCACTTCGCGATAGAGTTGGCAGAATATTTGTTTGGAATCATGATTATGATGCGCTAGCTAAAGATTTCGAATGTATTTCAAATCACAAATTTCTTGAGACTGAATTATGATCACAGCCAAATCTGACAATATAATCATATCGTATTTGGACAAATTTCGTGGATTATCTTGGCAAGTATGGTTTGGTCTTGCAGCCGTTTTTACAAATTCATTAGGAACAGCATCGACATTATTTTTGTCACTTTTCTTTATGGCGCAGCTTCATTTCAGCGTAACTGAGGCAGGAATTTTCATCACAGCATTTGGTGTCGGCGCCATTTTCGGGTCATACTCTAGCGGTCATTTATGCAATAGATATTCATCACATATCATTTCTATTTTATCGTTAATCATCAACGCCATTACATTATTCATAATTTCTTTTTTAACTGATTTTGCAGCGCTCTTAGTTGTTATCGCCATCATGGGTGCTTCTAATTCTGCATTTATTCCTGCAAACCGAGTGTGGCTGATGAGGAAATGCAATGAAAATCAAAAAATTCGAGTCAATAGTTTGCGGTTCATGATTGTCAACTTAGGCATGGGAATTGCTATATTTATCGGCGGATTCTTAGCTAAATACAGCTACACCTTATTGTTCTCCTTTAATGCCGGAGCTGTGCTATTGTCTGCCGTTATATTAATGGTTCTTGGCCAACCTGAAGATAAATTATATTTATACTCTGAAACGCCATCAAAAAAATTGTTATCAAAATTAGGCTTTTTTGAAGATCGCGGTATTTTCTACACGTATATCACTCTTCTTTTTGTATCTTTAATTTTTGCACAGTTAAGGATAACTTATCCTATCTATTTAAAAAGTGAGTATCATCTCAATACGCAACTATTTAGTTACTTATTTTTAATTAATACCATTTTTATTGTTTTGTTCCAGGTTCACATTGTTGATTACGTCAGCCGATTTAATCAATTTATTATTGTCGCCGTAGGATCATTTCTTGTCGGCTTAGGAATGTTCATGCTTATCTTTGGTGAATCCTATTTACTGGCGGTGGGATCATGTTTTATCTGGACAATAGGTGAAATTTTAGCTTTTCCTATCATTCAAGTATTGCTCTATGACCGAGCAAGTCAATCAACTAAAGCAATTCACATGGGATTGTATCAAGCTGTGTATTCGTTTGCTAACGTGATTGGACCGATATTAGGAAGTTGGGCTTATCAGTTTCAGAATGGTTTTGGTGTGTGGCTATTAAGCGGATTCTTAGGTCTCGCATGTCTTTTAATTGGATTTCGAACTAAGTCTATTTGATCATTCATCTCGATTTTTTTAATTGATAACTGCTTAAGACATTTTTAATCAGCCGATCTATATTTTTTTTATTCTGTGCCTTAGAGACAATCATTGCATAAAGTTTAACTGTATCATTAACAATTGTTGATCGTAATCGCGATGAGATTTTAATCTGATGCGCAGACATAATACCTGTTAACAATGATGCAAATAATTCCTTATTAAAAAATAAATTACAAATTAAAATTTTGCGAGTGAGTTTGAAATTTATTTTTGGATATAACCGACCAAGCGCTCCGGTATTTTAAATAATCTGGAATTTTCCATTGAATAGACATGGTTGAAGTTATGTGTTTAAATTTTCTCACTTTAAATCAAAGCTTAGATGCCACTAATGATGTCAACAGCGCTGTTTGATAAATCGTTTCTACAGTCAATCAACATTGATGAGTCTGTCTGGTTTGACCACTATTTCATGCCGGTTGTTTGCCCTTTATTTTATGTTAAGACTCTCGCAGATTTAAAAAAGGTTAACCCTAAGAGACCATCAGAAGTGGAGGTGATGCTTATCGCGGAGAGGTTCCCAGAGCTAAATAGTGCACCTTCCGTTCATCATGAACGCCTATATTTGAGTAATTTACTTGGCAAGCGCATTCCAATGGACGGGAGAATTTTAAGAGCAGAAGGGAAGCTAGTAAAATCAAACGGAAAAATAGCAACAACATTTTCTGAGGCGCTTGAAGCAAAAGCATTTCATAGATGGGGTAAGCGTGAGTTTACGGAACTTGAGCATGATATAGCGAACGCGTGGCGTGCCCAATTAGCTGACCTAGATTTGAGCGCAATCCCCAAAAGATTAAAATCATTAGGGGTTAATAGACAATCTTGCAAAACACTCCAAGATATAAAAAATCTTGCAAGTTCAATTGTCAATCGAAGCGACCAACCATTTAAACAGATGGAATTTGCATTAGACACATTGCGAATTCCCCAAGAATTTTATAGT
>Ga0068855_100012235_pt1 | contig 10370 bp, 10 predicted proteins | sample KBSCornC52_FD_66592 | JGI IMG/M metagenome (GOLD analysis project Ga0068855, IMG submission 66592) | Corn rhizosphere microbial communities from Kellogg Biological Station, Michigan, USA - KBS Corn C5-2 | ecosystem: Host-associated > Plants > Roots > Rhizosphere > Soil ... | reverse complement strand
GCAACGCCTAGGTCACAGAATTTATCTTTTTTGTGCTGAGTTTCCAGTTCTCGTTCGAACAGACTCTTAATATCCATGCGGGCTGGAATATAAAGTTGGCGATATTCCCAATAGACTTGTTCAACTGATTTACCCGCAGCCATGCTTTCTCGGATGAAGCTGTCACCGCGGGGAACACGCGGCGGTGATTCTGGCAGTGCGTCGACCGCCGGATCCCCGCCATCGAAGGGCCATAGTGTGGAGAAATAGATGGTCGGCAGCCGTAAGGTGTGACCTGCAAAAGGCGGTGGATCCTTAAACTCTGCCCGACCCTGCCACACGAGCGCGTCAGCCGTTTGCAACGATGCTTCCAATACCTCAAGGCATCCTGGGGTATTGCCGTCCACAAATTCTAATTCGACATCATCTCCGAATACGGAATTCTTTACACCGGTAAAGCTACAATAAATCTGATTTACTTGGCAATTTCCGAAAAAAATATACTTCATTTTAGGAACCTCAATATTTATCTCAATCCCGCCAAGTAAAATTATTGTCTAATTTTAAGGCGCGATAGGAAAAATAATCTTTACTTTCCTTGAATATATAGAAGATGCTGACGTGTGTCAGCGTCATCGGGATCAAGATCTGCGGCAACGCGATAACTATAGCGCGCCGGACCGATCAGCCCTTGCTCCTTCAGAGAGTGGCCATATTGCTTCCATATTTTTGCGCTTGAGCCGCCCGTGGAGATGATCGTAGCGTAGCAGCGCTCTGCCATATCCCACTGGCTCAAGCGTGCGTACTGGCGCGCTTTCTTGAGTGTGATGCGGTGTGACATACGGCCAAAGAAGCTGATATTTGCGTTGGGGCTTGATTTGAAACGGGCGACGAAGGCGTCCACGTCGCCATTCGATTTACTTTCAACCAATGCTGTGGCTTCGGCGGAAACTTGTTCGGTGGCCTTGTTGCCTTTATAACGATTCAAGAAAATGCTGCTATCTGGATAGGGCGATTCCGACAGGCGATGAGCGCGTTCATGAATTTTGAGATCAAAGCGAGCCAGCGGTGAATCCACCACGGTCATCTCGCCGACAAAGCGCGCAAAATAGGTAACCAGCGCGTCGTAAGCCAACATCTGGATCACCCCGCCGTTGCGCTCAAGGAAGTCGCGCTTCAGCAGCATGTGCGATGATGCGAGTGGGAAGGTCTGGTTGGTGGCACGCGGGCGCCAATAATCGGCATATTCGGTACCACTCATTACATATTCGGCGGGATCATAGTGCCGTGAGATGATGGCGCAAACTGCGCCCGTATCATTATCACGTGCAGCCCGACTCATCTCGACGGCATAATCACTGAACAGATCGCAACCAGAGGTCATCATCGATATAAGCTTAACATCTTTAGGTAGGTTATCGATGACATTCAGAAGCATGTTGCCGACCGTATTAGGCTTGTCATAGGCGTCATCAACATAAACGATATCGAGGTCGATACCCTCATCAACCTTGGGGAGATGAATATTCTCTCCACTACCTTTGCCGACTGTCACGACCCGAATGAAGGCTTCGCAACCCGTCTGCTTTTCAATCGATGCGATCGCCTGTCTCGGGAACTGCTGTTTACGATCGAGCCATAGGATAACATAGCCGACCTTATCTTTGGTCGACTTGCGGATGGTCGATCGTTGAGCTTGCTTCAGAATATACTGCTGATACACATCCAGCAATTGCTTATGCAGCATGTAGCTATCAATGTAGCGATCTTGGAGCGACTTGGCGAGCTTGAATGCCTCGTCTGGGTTATGATTGTAATGTTCGAGCGCTGCGATAATCTTCGCGCCATCTTTCGACGCCTCACCGGTGATTTCGATAGGGACGGTCACGTCGGCGAAATAGCGCTCAACAAAGCCATTAGCGTCGGCCATGACCAAAGCCCCCGCGGCTGCGCCCTCGAAAAGGCGGCTCGTCATCACCTGGGAGCGTAGATGCGCATTGGACGACAGAGCAAGTACTGCACCGGACATGGCGATTTCACGGATTAGCGACTTTCCGTCGAAAGGTACCTCGCGTTTGTAACCGTCGAAACCTTCCCAAACCCGCGTACCCTGAATGACTTCCGGTCCGAAAATGTCCAGCACGCCAGCCTTGTCCAGCGGACTGAGCAAGTGGTCAAAGCGGCCAGGCTTGTTGGACAGGCGTTCCCAGTTGATACCGCAATAGACCAAGCGACGGTCATCGCGCTCTCGCGCGCTGAAGACTGGGCCCGACAGCGTGTGATTGACGGTAGCGTGAGCTACTTCGTCATAACGCTTGCCCAGTTCCTGACGCGCGAAACGTTCAATAACAGGTGATGAGCAAGAAAAATAGCCATCATGGGAAAATTGATGATCAGCGAAGGTATTGAAGCCCCAATCGACATAGAAATCGACCGGATTCCACAATGCTGCCCAAGAAAAGCAGTCGTAAGCTTTAGGTGTTTCGAAATGGAGAGATATAACGAAATCAACATCATCTTGTGTGATCCGGCGGTGTTCTCCATGAAGCAGATTGCCCAGTCGATCGACTTCTATCAGTTCAACGCCGATCAGCGAGCAGGCGAAACGGTACCGTTCGATGCTTTCGTGCTCCGCGGCAGCATGTCCTGGCCACAAGCGGACGATACCGATTTTGCGCTTCATCTTTGCGAGATGGGCAAGCTCCGTATCCGTGGGCTTGATGGTTTCTGCTTCGTAACTCTTCACAACAGAAGAAGCTCTCATATCCGTCATTTCAAACGCCCCAATATTATTAACTAACACCAATCGACCATTCTACATCGCCTGATGTCATAATTGCGGCTTGCGCCCAAATCCTAAGTCAAAATGCAGATGCTCGATTTCATCATTAATTCAGAATTTTACCCTTGCTTGCTTCGGGTTTCATCGTAAAATTCGAAGGCGCCATCCACTGTGTCGAACATATGAACCGTGCCATCATGTAGAACTCCGGCTCTGTGACAATGTGCTCGGATGTAATAGGAATCGTGGGAAACGATGATCATTGCTCTGTCGGCTCTCTTCTCAAAAAGCTCGATATGGCATTTCTCATGAAAGCGAGCGTCGCCCACCGCGACAATTTCGTCAATCAGGAAACAGTCAAATTCAACGACCATTGATAGAGCAAACGAAAGTCTCGCCCGCATTCCTGAAGAATAGGTGCGTACCGGTTCCCGCAGATACCGACCGAGCTCGGTGAATTCCTCGACGAAGGGAATGCGCGGTTCGATGGGGACACCATAGATACGACAGATGAAGCGTAGATTGTCGAGGCCGGTTAATGACGACTGGAATGCGCCACCAAAGGCTAACGGCCAAGATACGGTCATTTCGCGCGTGATTTGGCCCGTGGTAGGTCGTTCCGCACCCGAAATAAGGCGTATGAGAGTTGATTTTCCTGCGCCGTTACGGCCTAAAATGCCTATCCGCTCGTGTTTCTCGATCGTGATATTGTTGTTCTTGAGGATTTCTCTGGTGCCATGACCCGTCTTGTAGGATTTGGAGACGTTATCGAGACGGATCATTCCGGAATGACCTCCCGTCCGATACGACGAAGTTGGGCAACGCCCAACAGGGTGAGAACCAAGCAGCACGTGGCCATGTACCCGACGTCGTAATGCGCATGCATGATCGATCCGAAATAGCCATCTCGCAGCAGCTCTACGCCATTTACCATTGGCAGCAGCAGGACATAGGGCTGAGCTGCGGCAGGCAGGATGTCAACAATGAATGCTGCGCCAGACAGTGGGAAGATGAGATAGGAAGCCGGATGCCAGAATTTTTCGACAAGCTCTGAGCTCTCCGACAATGTTCCCACGAATAGGGCCAGCGAAGAGCCGAACCAAACCAACATGATCCATCCGAGGGCGACCTTCGCCAAATCTTCGGGAGGCTGGATGAGCCCTACCATAATGAAAATGATCGATAAAACGAAGAAGGACATTGATGCGCCGAGAAATTCTAAAAGTATTCTGGAGATATAGATGTCCATCACCTTAACGTTGCGATGATAGAGCAACGACATGTTAGGTTCTATCGCATGGATGCAGCGGCCGGGCATGTTGCGCCACAGCAAGATGCTTGAATAGCCCGTGAGTGCGAAAGCGGCAATGGGTATTTCGGTGCCATGATTGGCCTTAAATAACGACCATAAGGTCACGATACCCAATGTGAAGATCATCGGTTCGACGAACAGCCAGAGAAAACCGATATTATGTCGACCATAACGGGTCATGACTTCACGCAAAAGAAGTGCGTTGATAACGCGCTTTTCTACTAGAAATGCCCTTTTTAGGGCATCGGAAGAGCTGTTGTCTGTCATGCAGATCAGTAACCGTGTTCGCGCACGCCTGCAAACAGCATTGAAAATACGCCCCATGCCATCAATCCGACGACAAAGATTGCGAGAATGCTGTTCAACCGCCGAGGGTCCATCGCAATGTCAGGGCGATTTGGCTGGACCACGGTTTCGATATAGATTCGCTTGCGGCTGGCTTCTTCGCGTGCATCAGCGACGGCGGTCATCGCGGTAGCGAGTTGCCGATCAGCGATTTGGCTGTCGAGCTGAAGCCGCTGATACTCTGGCGCAACACCTGCAAAAGAGTTGGAACCCCCGGTGACTCGACCCGATTCACTCGCGATCTGTCGCTTGATGCTGGCGATCCGCGCTTTAAGTGGCTCGATCTGCGGATTATTTGGCACGGTCGCCTGAATCTGATCCAATTGCGATTGGCTGGCAATCAGGTCGTCCTGAAGCTTGGCGATCAACTGGATTTGGACGGTTGCCTGCTTTTCCGGGTCGAGTACGCGATGAGAGTCGCGATATGCCGACAGCTTGAGGGCGGCGGAGCGCGCTTGATCTGCGGCTTGACTTTCCGTCCGCTCGGCATAGGCGACTAGATCGGTTTCCGCGCGTTTGTTCAGCCGGTTGACCAATTGTTCGCTGAAACCAAGAAGCTGCTGGTTGATCCATTGGGCGTCCTCTGGACGATAAGCTCCCACTCGAATTTTGGCCAGCGAACTGCGGCTGTCCATTTCAACTGTTACATGCTGTTTATAATAGCGAAAAAGATCTTCCTTTGATGCGCTAAAGCCCAGCGGCGCAAAACGGTCGAAAACACTTATGTTTTCTGAAGAAAAAAGCTTCTCGAGTCTATCATTCTTGTTCAGCAGTGATACTGCATCACGTGACAGGGCGAAATTCTGGACTGAGTATATCTCACTATTATCTTGATAATAACCTGTTACGCTACCCAGGAGTGACCCAAGGCCAGAAGGACTCTTGCGTTCTGAACTTTTGACGATGAAACTTGATTCAGAGACATACACATCAGAAGCAAAGATGCCATAATATAATATTGCTAAAGTCGTTGGAATTAGGACAGTAATGAAAAATATCCAGCCCAATCCTTTTGTTTTTTGCAGCAAAGGTTTCATCGGTTATGTTTCACTACGGGCTTAAAGCCCCTCCAGATTGGTGTTGGAAAGGCGTGAAGCCAAGCCTCGTGACATTCTCCTAAGCACCCTCAAAGGGGTTTGCAATCACTTCTTGAGGGCGTCGAGCTTGCGCGCGCGCTCCCACGACGCAGTGGCATTGCCGCTTTTGCGGCGGCCTTGACCCTAGGGCTGGGAAGGTGAACAATCCCTAAGATCAGGATTCATTGATTGAGTCAGAAGATGATGGTTGGGGCGATACAGATGGCGGACATGAAGGTATGGGCTTAAGATGGTCCCGCCTTTTTGGACAGTTTGGCGGCTGAGTTAAGCTAATCTGGTTGTCGTTCATACCGCCTGCTTGATCATCAGATCATGGGGGGGCATGCCCCCCATGATCTGATTGCCCGATCCGTCGATAGGCCTCGACCGGGTTCGCCCGGCCAGGCCCGAGTGCGGACGCTGGGTGTTGTAATAGGTGATCCACCGCCCCCCGACCATCCATGCTGATGCGGACCTCGGCGTCGCGCAGCACGCTGGTGAAGGCGAAGCTGGTGAACTGGCTGCCTTGGTCAGTGTTGAAGATCTCGGGCTTGCCGAAGCGCGCCAAGGCTTCCTCCAAGCCGGCGACGCAGAAGCCGGCGTCCATCGTGTTCGACAATCGCCAGGACAGGACCTTCCGGCTTGCCCAATCCATGATCGCGACCAGGTGGAGGAACCCGCGCCGCATCGGAATGTACGTCACATCGGCACACCACACATGGTTGGGGCGATCGATCGCCAGCTTTCGCAGCAGATAGGGATAGACCCGGTGCTGCGGGTGCGGATCGCTGGTGCGTGGCCGCTGGTAGAGCGGCGACAGGCCCATCTTCGCCATCTGGCGCCACCCGCTGCCGCCCGACCTCATGGCCAGCGCGCCGAAGATGTCGCGCCATCTGGCGGCTATCGTACCATGGGCACTCCATGAACGTCTCGTCCGATCACTATCATCAGCGCCAGCCTCTCGTCCGTTTCCGGCACCGATGCGTAGTAATAGGACGAGCGGTTGATCCGCAGCAGGCGGCACTGCGCCGAGATCGACAGGTGGTGGTGAGTAGGTTCGACCATCGCCCGCCTCCGGTCCACGCTCATCGACCGAGGGCTTTCGCTAAAAAAATCCCGCTTCACCACCAGTTGCCCGATCTTGGCGTGCAGCTTTTCCAACTCGCTCTCGCTGACGGCCTTGGCCGCATCGCCGGCCCCGGAGAACGTGTTCGCCATCCCCTCGATCGCCTGGCGCTTCCAGGCCGCTATCATCGTGTGGTGGACCCCGTGCTTGGCGGCGAGCTCGCCAGCGTCAGGTCGCCCCGGATCGCCTCCAGCGCCACCTTCGCCTTGAAATCCGCGCTGTAGCGCTTCCTCGTCGTCTTCATGCCCGTACCAATCCATCAGGTCGGAACCAGCTTAACACCCTATCCGAATTTCCGGCACCACCTCAGGCGCATCGATCGTAGCGGGTATGGATGCGCCGCCAGTCCTAAGCCTGCCGAACATAGTCTCGATCTTGTGACGCTGGCGGTAGAGCGCGGCGTCGTGCGGGATCGGCACCTTGCGGTTTTTCTTCGACGGGATGCAGGCCGTGATGTTGCGGTCGACAAGCGCCTTGCGGAACCAGTCGGCGTCGTAGCCTCGGTCGCCGAGCAGAGCCTTGGCGGGAGGCAAGGCGTCGCTCATCTGCCCTTCACTGAGCAGCATGACCAGCGGTCTATCCCTGCCATCGCAAACGGCATGAAGTTTGGAATTCAGCTCGCCTTTGGTGCGTCCGATACGTATGGGAACAGCCCCTTTTTGAGAAGGCTGCTGCTGTGCGGTGTGCCTTCAGGTGGGTCGCGTCGATCATCAACCGGTCCGGCTTGCCGCTCTTTGCCGAGAGGGCCGAGAAGATCTTGTTGAAGACGCCGAGCCGGCTCCACCGGATAAGCGGTTGTTATACCGACGTGCGCGGGTTCTGACTCACGGTTGGATTCCCAAGGTGCTAATTTTCTGATTCGTTGCAGCGAGCAAGAGGAGGCTCGCGATGGCGGCAGCGATTGGGGTTCGAACGGACTACACATCGGCAGATTTGCGGCGGTTGGCGCGACGTTGTGGTGACGCGGAACAGGTCCGACGCATGCTGGCTTTGGCGGTAATCCTGGACGGCGGGAGCCGGAGCGCGGCAGCCCGTGTGGCCGGGGTGACGCTGCAGATCGTGCGCGACTGGGTATTGCGCTTCAACGAAGATGGCCCCGAGGGGCTGGCGACACGCAAGGCGCCGGGCAGGGCATCGATCCTTAATGATGAGCAGCGTGCCCGGCTGGCTGGACAAGTCGAGGCTGGGCCGATCCCGGCTGCTCATGGTGTCGTGCGCTGGCGGCTTGTCGATCTGACGCAGTGGATATGGGACGAGTTCGGGCTGTCGGTGACGCGCTTCACGTTGGGGCGGGAGCTGCGGGCGATGGGCTACCGCAAGCTCACGGCCCGGCCGCGCCATCACGGCCAGCGGGGCGAGGACATTGCCGATTTTAAAAAAGCTTCGCCTCCCGCCTGGCAAAGATCAGGAAAGCGCCTCCCCAGGGGCACGCCGATAGAGTTGTGGTGGCAGGATGAGGCCCGCGTGGGCCAGCAGACCAAGCTCACCCGGCGCTGGGCCAAGCGTGGCACCCGCCCTTCAGCGCCGAAGGATCAGCGCCGGTCCTCGGCATGGATCTTCGGCGCGATCTGCCCCGCCGAAGGAAAGGGCGCCGGCATCGTCATGCCTCGCTGTAACAGCGAGGCATGACGATGCATCTGGAAGAAATCGCCTTCAACGTCGCGCCGGGCGCACACGCTGTCCTGTTGCTCGATCAGGCGGGATGGCATGGTTCGGCTGAACTGATCGTGCCCGACAACATCACCCTTGTGCTTGCCGCCACGCTGCCCCGAGCTGAGCCCGGTCGAGAATGTATGGCAGTTCATGCGTGACAACTGGCTGTCCAATCGCATCTTCAAATCCTACGATGACATCGTCGACCACTGCTGCTTCGCCTGGAACAGCCTCGTCAATCAACCTTGGCGCATCATGTCCATCGATTTGCGCCAATGGGCACATGAGTACCGATTAATGCTCGTTGGTATAATCTTACAAGATTTGTTCGATGCTATCCTGCCAGCGGAGTTGTTCACGCATTACATTCGCGTGGAAGCGCGAATCCGCGTCGCCGGCATAGAGCAAGGCCATGCTATAGGCAGTGTAGGCGCCTGCATAATCCTTGAGCTCCTTGCACGCATGGCCCAATTGCTTCCAGGCGGCGGCATCTTTTGGCCGCAGGCGCAGCATGGCGCAATAATGCAGACGGGCAGTTACCCAATCTAGCCGTCGTGCGGCCAGTCTGGCGCGCTTGAGAGGCAGGCGGTCAAGGTGAGGTATGGCTCGTAATAATCGAGGCGCCTGTCCACCGACCATGTGACGGCTGTCTACAATCAGTTCTCCGGTCGTTCTGTTTTGGACGATCATTTGCTTCAGCGCTTGAGCTAACAACGCCGATGCGGAAGCGGATCGCGAGAGGCCGATCCCGTATATCGCCGCACGGCAGCAGCCCGCTTCAACATGCAGTTGCAATTCTACGTCCTTGCCGGGACGAATAGGTAGGGCGATTTCCTTTACGCTTGGGTCATCATCACAAAAGGTCCACTCCGAGGTCTCGCCCGTCTCTTCATTCTCAACCTTGATAGTGCCGCCACCGGGTAAGGAGGCGAGGCAACAAAAGATCAATAACTCCTCGTTGAGGCCCTGCGTACGCAGGACCATTTTCATGCTCGGTCCTCCATATACTGCGTCGTCCCGAATTTGATCCCAGCCGAATGTCAATGTCGACAATGCAGCTGCCCGACGGGCAATGCCTGCCTCCTGCAATGGTGTTCCGATTGGGCATGGCTGTTCAATGGGCAGGGGTGCATAACGACGCGATCCGAAGGAGCGCGACAAAGCTTCGACCAATCTTGCCGTGAAATCCGGCCAACTACTTGGACGGAAATGCTGATGGATAAGATTGCGTAACTGTTGCCTGAAATCATCCTTCAACAGCAGGCGGATTTGAATCAGCGCTGCGTTCACATCATTCGGCGGACAATAGAGCGCCAAATCCCCTCCGGCTTCAGGAAGAGATGCGGTATTGGCTGCCAAACATGGCGTTCCACGCGCAAGACTTTCGCTGATTGGCAGCCCCCAGCCTTCAGCTAGGCTGGGGTAGACGGTAAAAAGGCAGTGATCATAGAGCCAGGTTAGGTCGCTATCAGACGCAGAGTCGATGTGGAGGAAATGAGTTGGACCCCATTTCAGTCCCTTCATGCGGTGCAGCAAGGAAGTCACTTTCCAGCCAACCTTGCCGGCAAATACCAGTCGGGGTGCGGCATCGCCATACTCGACATGGAGCTGATCCCAGATATCCAATAGAAAATCGTGGTTCTTTCGGGGTTCGAGCGTTCCTACACACAGAACAAAACGTTGTCCCATGAGTTGCCGGACGATCTCGCTCGGCTGTTCCGATATGATGTTCGGAAAGGTGGAGGCCATGCCGGTCCGCAGAATGTCCGGGCATGGCAAGTTCAACGTCATTGCACAGGAACGAATCTCGTCTGCCACATAGCGTGAACTGGTCGTCAGCACGTCGCTTATGCCAAGCATCTGCGCAAAAGCGCTTAGCCAGATCGATCGGTCTGTCGACTTAAAATAGATGGGATAACGCCAGATTAGCACATCATGAATGAATGTCGCGATGCGGAGTCGCGGAATCTGGCGCAACTCCAGCAACAGGGACGGATCATGCAACCAAAAGGCACCGGCAATCAGGATAATGTCGTCGACTTCGGGCGTCCATTGTGCGGCAGATGCCTGAATGCGGGCACATTTTGCCTTGATCTC
>Ga0068855_100012234_pt1 | contig 10370 bp, 8 predicted proteins | sample KBSCornC52_FD_66592 | JGI IMG/M metagenome (GOLD analysis project Ga0068855, IMG submission 66592) | Corn rhizosphere microbial communities from Kellogg Biological Station, Michigan, USA - KBS Corn C5-2 | ecosystem: Host-associated > Plants > Roots > Rhizosphere > Soil ... | reverse complement strand
GAGGGGAGCGAAGATCAGGACATCGGTCGTGCTGTACAATGGCTTGAAAAAGCGAATGAAATATCACCTAATAACGTACAGGGCCTAAAAGCGTTACAACTGGTTTATGCCAAAACCGGTAATAAAGATCAACTTGACAAAATAAACAGTAAACTAAAACAGTTAACAAACTAACTAAACTATGAAAATCAAACTTTTGATGGCGGGCCTGTTAGGCTTAGTTTCAGCAACAACGTTTGCACAAAAAGGTGAATTAAGCACTGCAAAAAGTGAATATGACAACTACGAAGGATTAAGGGGATCAAAAGCTACCTTAGCCGTTGCTACTAAAAGCCTTGGAACGGCCAAAACCTCCATCGACAAAGCTGCTGCTAATGAAAAAACAGCTGCCTTACCGCAAACCTTTGCTTTAAAAGGAGCTATTTATGCTGCACTGGCTGTTCAGGACACGGTTGCAGCTACATCATTGCCTTTGTTTACAACTGCCGATGAATCATTGAAAAAAGCCAAAGAACTGGATACCAAAGGCGAGAATAAACAAGTAATAGATAATGCTTATTTAAACCTGGCGCAATACCAGTTAACCAAAGGTGTTGCTGAATACTCTGCTCAGAAATACGATCAGGCCTATCATTCATTTGATTACTATCGTACAGTTTTACCTGAGGACACCAACGCTATTTACTACACAGGTTTAGCCGCGGCCAACGCCAAAAACTATCCGGCAGCCATAACCAATTATAACAAACTGGTTACCACTAAATATTCCAAAAACGCAGGTGTTTATATGGACCTGTCGTCACTTTATTTGGCTAATAAGGATACCACCAACGCGCTTAAATCAGTTAGTGATGGTATAGTTAAATATCCTTCAAGCACTGATCTGCGTAAAAGAGAGATCGAAATAAGCCTGCAAACAGGAAAAGAAAAAGAAGTAATTCAAAAAATACAAGCTGCTTTAGCTGCCGATCCTAAAAACAAAACTTTGTATTACTATGCAGGTTTAACTTACTCACAAACTGCCGAAGCCATTATAAAAGAACAAGCTAAAGCAAAAGACGCTGCAGCCAAAGCTACGTTACAACAGCAAAAAGTTGACAATTACAATAAGGCTGCTGACATGTACAAAAAAGCGCTGGAAATAGATCCAAACTATTTTGAGGCTAACCTGAACTTAGGCTATGTGATCCTTAACCCGGCAATTGACTCTTACAACGCGGCAAATAAATTACCGGCTAACAAACAAAAAGAATATGACGCGGCTATAGCCAAGGCCAACGCGCAATTTGATCTGGCAAAACCATACCTGGTAAAAGCTGCAGATCTGAATCCAAAATCGATTGATGCTTTAACAAACCTGAGAACTTACTACTTAGGTAAAAAAGATAACGTTAATGCAGAAGCAACCAAAAAGAAAATTGACGCCTTAAACGGTCAATAAGATACTGATAAGGAGAGGGGCTTTTTAATAAAGCCTCTTTTTTTAATCTTATTACTTAACATAATGTTAATTATGAGAATAATATGAAAAGAGATTTCAGCCCTGCACATAGTAAGTTTTTATTACATTTATAATCTAATATAGATCAGATGTCTTCATTCCATGGTATTATTGTTTTTGAAATTTTAGATAACGGCAACGTGTTAATATTGAACGGTATTTATGCAACTTCGGATGATTTTAAAATCAGCAACGAGATTGCAAAAAGAGAGATTATCGAGGGAGATAAAAAGGACATTGTAGGAAATTATGAATCAAGATATATTGAAACACTTGGAGAACCGGACAAAGCAATAAATTGTCTTTTAAAAATTGACAAAACTCCAGGTAAGGAAGTATATGAATTTGAATGGACAAATAATGAAGAGTTACATCAAATTGGTATCGGAATAAAAATTAATAGTAATCGGATTGCCGTTTCTTATATTAATGCCTAGCAATAACATTGCAACCGGCTTTTGATAGTACAATATTAACTTGATATTTTTTTACTTAAAAAGGCAAAACTCGCTTTATGCAAGTTACAGGTACATAATTTGTTTAAAGCATGCTCCTGTAACTTAAAATATTAATTTACCATATTCCGCCACTAAAGGCATAAGGCTCTACAGCAACTAAGTAAATATAATGTAAACTTTTGAATTGTCAATTTTTGACATAATTTTGTCTCCGGGCTGGAATGTTTGCTCTGCCATAAGTGATTAGGTGTTTTTTTAAGCTATTATATTTATGGAATACTTAACTAAAGTAAATATACACCAATTAAAACGCTTAATTAATTACTTAAAATATTAAACAATTTCCAATGTCCTTCGGAGATGACTTCTATGGTGCCGTCGGTCACTTTAATGGCGGTCTGATCGTCAATCACGTATGAAGGTACTGGTATCGTGGCTGCCAACCTTTCCAGGTTGGCCAGGGAATTCTGCGGAAACAACTCATAATCCAAATGCGGATGCAGCGCAAAATCAACAAATCCCAGCGCCTTATCGCTTTCGACTGGCAGCGTATGGTTACCGTAGGTGGTTCCAAAGCGGGTCATGATCATACTCCCGGCGCTCAAGCCTACATAAACCGTCTTGCGCAATAGCGACGGCAATAGGTCCGCCAATCCGGACTGCTGCATCCAGTAGCACAAATACTGGCAGTCGCCGCCGCCAACCAATAAAGCTTCAGTCTCCTGGAGCATGGGAACCCAAAGCTCTTGTTTGATGCTGGGCAGAGCCGTTAGTTCCAGCACTCCTAATGACTTCCATCCTAAATCACAAAAAGGGTCACCTAATAATCCGCAGATCACTTTTCGTGATATCTCCGCACCGCCGGCTATGCCATATATTGCTGTTGGGACAAAAAGGGCGCTGGCCTCAGCAATTGGTTTGCCCAGGAGTTCAACCAGTGCATTGCGGATGCTTGGGTTGCTGATGCCGGCAGAAGTAAGAAGAAGCTTCATAATTTCTTTCCTTTTAAGGGTTTAAATTAAATCATAGATCTCAAATTTCCATAAAAAGCGCTATAAAATTATTACCTATGGCACAATCCAGCTGTTGTTTTTCTTATTGATATCAGCATCGTATGCTGTTCCTAAAATGATTTCCTTAAGTCGTTTATTTGTCGCAAAAGTGAAAGTTTTTGTTTTGGTGCCATTCATCCAGCAGGCTGCGCTTGAATTTAAGTATCCTTTACTGCCATCGGCAAAATACACGGTCAAATGCACCGGAACAGCTTCTGTGCCCACATTGCTCACAACCAGGCTGCATATCTTATTTTTTAAGATAACCTTGCTGATAGCCAAATCGGGGACTCCCCTTTCAAAGAACCAATTTTTCCAAAACCAGTCGAGGTTTTTGCCCGATGCCGTGTTTATGCAATTAAAATAGTCGTAAGGCGTGGGGTGTTTGCCCTTCCAACTATTAATGTAAGTGCGCAGGGCTTTCAGAAATAATTCGTCGCCCAGTATTTCTTTAACATATAAATAAGCTAATGCCGGTTTCTGATCTTTATCCATAAACCTGGCAGCGCCTGCCAATTGGGGTGTCAGCGTCACTACGGGAACATCCTGTTCAATGCCCGAATAGGTATTAATATCAGTCATATCATAATCAACCGGGATAGATGGATCTATCATGGGATGCAGATAAAACTCGGCCATGGTTGCCCAGCCTTCATCCATAAATGAATACTTGGTTTCGTTTGTTCCCACATAAAACGGAAAGATAGTATGGAATATCTCATGAGCGGTTAACTGGATAGCATCCTTTTTTCGTTCAAATGGGTTGTTGTCAACCATCATGGGAAATTCCATTTCATCGGGCCCGTCAAATACAGTTACATGCGGATATGGATAAGGAATTTTAGGAAACTGATAGCTAATGGCCTGCACCGTTTTACGGGCATAACCAATAATAGGCCTATAAGTGACATCCAAGGGATTGTATACAGCATCTACCCTGGTTCGCCTTTGGGTTGCAGTATCAACTACAAGGCTCGATGATTGCCATACATAGTGGTTACTGATACCAAAAGCAAAATCGGTAACACTGTCAGCCCTAAAATGCCAGGTATTTTGCTGGTTATTTTGAGTAATATGCCCAGCTTTTAAGTCGGCTTCAGTAATAATATTCAGTACGCTATCGCTCTGTCCGGCTTCATTGATCAGTGCCAAAAACTTCGGCTGATACACTTCCTGCTGGTTTTTAAGCATGCCGGTGGCCCAAACCTGGTAATTGCCCGGCACGGTTATGTCTACATCAAAATTACCATAATCATTATAAAATTCTACCTGTCCGGTATACGGATACATATTCCAGCCGTCAATATCATCATAAACAGCAACTCTTGGGAAAAAATACGCCAGGAAGAAAGCCCCTGAATCTATTTGCCCCGTGCGTACAAATGACCCTTTGTTAAGGTTGTAGGAATATTCCACATCAAAGTGTGTTTTGGAACCTGGAAGTATCTTTTTAGCGCGAACAAACATGTTTGTTCCCCTGATAGTGTATTTTGTTGAGTCGGACAATTGTCCATTTTGACTTACTTTTTCAATCTTTACGCCATCGGTAAGGTCCTCTTTGGCAATTGCAATTGCTTTCGGCGCAATATCCTGAAACAAATTGGGGTATAATTTAAACAATATAAACTTAAGCGTGTCCGGGCTATTATTAGTGTAGTCTATCCCTACCCTACCTTTAAGTTCGCGGGTTACCGGGTTAAAATGTACTTTTATGGCATAATCAGCTTTATTCTGCCAATAAAACTTTCCTGGCATCCCTGTTTTATTGCGGGTACCCTTTGTGTATGCTTTTGGTACGTTGGTAGCTACAGGCAGTTGCTGAGCGGCAGCTATTGATGTTATGAATAGCACACCAATAACCAATATCTGTAACTTAGTAATCATCTTTAGTATTTTCAAAAATTACGCTGATAAATATAACAGGGTGAATTTATAGGAATTATCCAATAACAAGTATTAAAATCACCTATCATACCCTAAAAAATGATGTACATCACATAAATCCTGCCTCTGTTCAAATGTGATGTAGGTCACGCAGTGCCCTGAAGTTTTCTGCCGTACTTTGTTGTATAATCTAAATATCATAACAATGAAGCCAACAAATAACCCCATTCATATGCCCTGGCTCGGATTTGGCACCCTGATCCCGGATAAGGCCCTGACGATAAGCGCTACCAGAGACGCGCTGGAAGCCGGGTTTCGACACTTTGATGCTGCAGAACGATACCGCAACGAGAGCGAGGTAGGTGAAGCGTTGCAGGCCGGTCTTGCCGCCGGAGGTATCGCCCGTGAAGACATCTTTGTTACCACTAAGTTGTGGAACACCAATCACCGGCCCGAGCGAGTGGAACCGGCATTTGAGGCAAGTTTGGACAGACTCCGACTCGACTATCTGGATCTCTATCTTATTCACACGCCATATGCATTTCAACCGGGCGACGACCAGGATCCACGGGATCAAAATGGTCATGTTATTTACGACCGTGATGTGACTTTGCTCGATACCTGGAGGGCGATGGAGCATCTTGTGGACAGTGGCAAATGCCGGGCTATCGGACTATCTGATATCACCTTGAAGGACCTGGTGCCCCTATACGAAGCGGCACGAATTAAGCCAGCCGTAGTCCAGGTAGAATCTCATCCGTATCTGCCGGAAACGGAGCTCCTGGAATTCTGCAAGGAGAATGGCATTGTGTTTTTGGCTTTTGCGCCGCTGGGTCATGGAATAAGACCCGGGCTGTTGGAAGACCCGGTTATTTTGGCCATTGCCGCACGGATTGGAAAAACACCGGCGCAGGTGCTGTTGGCCTGGGCGCTCCAGCGTGGCACGGCTTTGCTTACCACACCAAAAACCGCTGCCCGCGCCAGAGAAAATTTCGACATCTCTCCCCTGCCTGATGACGCCTTTGATGAAATCAATCGTATTGAGACCAGGCAAAGGCTCAATGAAGTGGTGAAGACTGGCGTCCCCGGGTTCATCCCACAAATTAAAACCAAACACTAAGAATGATGGAGGACGAACAAATACGTGAAGCCCTAAATGCGCACTGGCACGCGTCGGCAATGGGCGATGTAAACGCGGAACATGATATTTATGCCGATGATGCCATATGTGATTATCCCCAATCGGGTGAGCGGGTCCTCGGGCGAAAGAATTTACAGGCCTTACGGAGCCATCATCCGGGTAAACCTTCGGGCTTTCAGGTTAAACGAATTATCGGGAAAGGTGATCTTTGGATCACGGAATACACTATCAACTACCGAGGGCAATCAGCTTACACCGTGAGCATTATGGAGTTCCGCGATGGTAAAGTGGTACACGAAACACAGTATTTCGCGGATCCTTTTGAAGCGCCGGCCTGGCGAAGTCAGTGGGTTCAGCAGATCGTGTGACGCTATATTGAGATTATAAAAAACGCGGCGCTTCTCCAATATTGGAGAAGCGCCGCGTTTTAACAACACTTGGATTACTAATTCACTGATCAATTGATCTTTTCAAATCGCCATTGTTGTGCGCCTCCCCCATTATCTGTATAAATCTCCACATTGTTATTGGCATCAGTTCCGCTGGTAACATCCAGGCACAATGTTGGCGCGCAGGCCGGTTGTAATTTATAATAGCCCGATCCTACACTCACAATTTTCCATTTTTGCGCATTGGAACCGCTATCCGTGTAAATATCCACATTGGCACCCGAAGCGCTGCTGCCGCCGCTTACGTCAAGCACTTTTCCGGTGGTATGTTGCGGAGCCAATTTGTAATATCCGTTACCTAAGCTGGTTATCTGCCAGCGCTGGTTGCTGGTATTTCCATCGGTGTAAACCGCTACGTTGGTGCCATCGGCTGTTCCACTACCGGTTACATCCAGGTTGCGTCCGGGAGCGCAGGCTGCTTTTAATTCATATACACCATCAGTCAATGCTGTAGTCTGATCAAAATTAAAACCGATCACCGGTAAATTATTGGCGAAATTATATAAATAACCTACCGTAGTCCGGTTTCCATTACTCATGATGAGCGATATAAATAACTCATAGTTACCCGTGGTATTTTGAAGCTCCGAGATGGGCATAGTCACGGTAAATGAATTTCCTGTTGGATTAACCGACCAGGCTACAGCATCGTAATTATTGTTGGGCTCGCCATAGGTAGGTCCCGGATCCTGGTACACGTTAACCGCGGTAATGGCATCTGTAGTGGTAAAAGTTCCGGAAACTATAAAATTTCCACCGCTTACACTTCCGTTTAATGAGGTCAATGATGCCGAAGAGGTATTATAAAATGTTTTAACTGTTTTGGAGAAGACCTGGCAATTATTCAAAATGGCGCTGCCAGCACGGTTTATAAATGTAGGTGCTGAGCCCAGCGTATAATTTCCCGAGCCCATCAAATTGGTACCTAAAGTAGTATGTTCTGTATTGGTTTCGTGCGAATGCGGCAGGTTTAAACCGTGCCCAAGCTCATGCATCATACCACCAAACCATTTGGTGAGCAGGTTACCATCGGTTGTTGCCTGGCCCATATATTGAATATCAAATTTGGCATAATCCAGCGCGTAGCAAAACCGGCCGGTTCCGTAAAAAGGTACGTCGGCAGCATTAATATCCGGTACCGGCATAATAACCAGGTAGTGGTCGCTTGCCTTAAGGCTTGGATTAGCGGTAAAATAACTGTTTATTTCCTGCTCAACCGTACCTTTATTACTATAGGTATAGGAACTTGCGGGACTTTGCCCATTAATAACGATGATACGGACAGATGAGGTATCGGCCGTTTTTACAAACATCCCGAACGTTGAATTGTAACCATTACGGATCATGTTCGACCGGTAAAACTCCTGCCCCCAGCGCAGCAACTTACTTAAACGGGTTTGATAATTGGTAATGGCCGTGCGGTCTGAGGGTACAAAATAAACCACATTCAGGCTGTAAGCATTTTCCGAGGTGTAATCGCCGCTTACTACTTTGGTTTTCAGGTTTGATCCTGCTTTGTTTGCCCCGTCGACCGAAGTATTAACCAGGTCTTTTTTACAGGAACATACAAACGTAGCCCCGCACAATAATGCAATTGTTGTGAGTTTGTTTAACTTCATTTTCATAGTGATTCTGGTAATTTAATTGGTTTGTTAATATTTAATATGTGTTATTCATAGAAAAAGACGATTCTACAAACCAATGGATACCTAAAATCCAGACCGTATATCACCAGCAGTTAAGCAAGGGCGCTCAACCAAATTCAACACGCGCGAAAACAAAACTATGCTTTCACAATACGATACAATCAATTAATATTCAGCTATTTATTGGCTTACAATAACAAGGTAAAAATTAAATGTTCGGGAAACATTTCTTTTCTTAACACAAACGTTTGTGTTAAATACTTAATTACACCGAAAGCTTATGTGGATTTTATTTAACTGGATTTAACTAAATGCTTTTATAATTATTATCTGCCCATATCACTTATTCATAACAAACATTTGCCGATCATAAATGCGGATATACACAGTTATCAGCTAAAAAACAGAACACAAACGTTTGTTATTCATAAATAACCCATTATTATAATAGATTGAACAAATAAAGGGGAGTAGCTCTATATCAATAGAACTCTCCCCTCCTCTATCAAAACACCTTGTTATTGACTAACAAGCTCTTCTTAAAACTTCAGGAGTACTTTACCAAATGGCCTGTCCTCTATTAAATAACGCTGCGCTTCGGCAACATCGGCAATATCAAATATTTTGGCCACGATGGGTTTTATTTTGCCTTCGGCCAACAATGGCAATAACTGATCCCATACCTGCTTCTGTTCTTCGGCGTTGAACCATCCGGAAAGACTTTGCCCCCGCATTTGTAAACCCTTCCATACAAAATCAGTTACGTTGGCTGTAAATTGTGTACCTGCCGAGTAACCAATGGTAACCAATATGCCATTACGGGCAAGGGAATGAAGCGCCTCCCCCGTTAAATTTCCGCCGATACTGTCAATCACCAGGTCAACCCCCTTCCCTTCTGTTATTCTTAATACACCTTCACTGATGCTTTCTTTGGAAAGATCAATAACGTTTTCGATACCTGCAGATCGCGCAGTTTCTGCTTTTTGAGTGGATCCTGCCGTAGTGATCACCAAAGGCGAGCCATAAGCTAATGCCAATTGAATAGCGGCATTACCAACAGCGCCACCCGCTCCTAATGCCAATACACTTTTGCTGCTGGTAAAATCGCCTTTATTTAAGCTGGCCTGCGCCGAGAAAAAGGCTACCGGAAATGTGGCGGCTTCTTCATCCGATACATGATCTGGCGTTTTGATCACTTCCTGCGGGTATAAAGCCAGGTATTCCTGCCAGGTTCCGTCAATGATGATACCCCTGATCGAGCCATCGGGCGAAAAAGGCGAAATTGTAACCCTTGTCCCTTCCGCAAATTCGTTGTTACCTTTCACAATTACCCCCGCGGCTTCATTTCCTAAAACCATGGGTGGCTTTTTAGCCAGCGGTATCAAGCCTTTTCTAATGGTATTATCTACCGGGTTAACCGCTGCTATATTTATTTTAACCAGTAACTGTCCTTCTTTTAGTTCCGGGATCTCCAGGTCAACTACTTTAAGGGTTTCATATGCTCCGTATTCTTTAAATTGAATTGCTTTCATGTTGGTTTTTATTGTTCAAATGATCAACCGGTCATTTACGAAAACAAAAATATACCGATTGGTATTATTTATTATAATCGGATTGTCACAGTTTTAAATTTCATTTTGTCAGCACCATTCCATCTTTTGTTTGTAATGATATATGCCAACGAAACATTGGGTAATTTTAATCATCAATTCAACTATAGAAAAAACATGAATCTTCAACTCAAAAACAAAATAGCTTTAGTAACCGGTTCAACAGCCGGTATTGGTTACGCTATAGCAAAATCATTAGCCAACGAAGGTGTAAAAGTATACGTGAACGGTCGTACAGATGAGCGTGTTAAAGCCGCGGTAGACCAGATCAAAAAAGACACCGGCAACAACGATATTTACGGCCTGACCGGTGATATGGCTAACAAAAGCGATATCGATCAAATCATCAGCAAACTACCCGAGGTTGATATCCTGATCAACAACGTAGCAATTTTTGAACCCAAAGCATTTAAAGATATAACCGACGAAGACTGGCTTAAATTTTATGAAGTGAACGTGCTGAGCGGCGTTCGGTTTTCCAGGGCTTATTTTGATAAAATGCTGCAAAAAAACTGGGGCCGCATTATTTTCATCTCCAGTGAATCGGCCATACAGATCCCCGAAGAAATGATCCACTATGGCATGACCAAAACCGCGCAGGTAGCCATAGCTCGTGGCCTGGCCGAATT
>Ga0068855_100012232_pt1 | contig 10373 bp, 12 predicted proteins | sample KBSCornC52_FD_66592 | JGI IMG/M metagenome (GOLD analysis project Ga0068855, IMG submission 66592) | Corn rhizosphere microbial communities from Kellogg Biological Station, Michigan, USA - KBS Corn C5-2 | ecosystem: Host-associated > Plants > Roots > Rhizosphere > Soil ... | reverse complement strand
AGCGACGGCGCCGCCTCGCGCGCGGCCATGAGCGCCTCGAACGAGAAAGACGAAAGCAGCGGCGGCACGCGCGCGTCCTTCCAGTAACGCGCCGCAGCCGCGGCCACCCGCTCCCCCGTCTCCCGCTCGAGCCCCGGCGTGGGCTTGATCTCCACGTTGGCGAGCGTCCCCGTCTCCACGAGGAACCGCGCCACGTCCTCGAAGGCCGCGAGCGGCTCGCCCCGGAACGCCTCCGAATGCCAGCCGCCCGCATCCAGCCCGCGCAGGGCCTCCCAGGCGAAGTCCGCGGCGCGGCCCTTGCCGTTGGTGGTGCGCTCGAGCGTGGGATCGTGGAGCAGGATCGCGACGTCGTCCTTCGAGAGCTTCACGTCGAACTCCACCGCCGCGTAGCCGAGCGCATGGCCGAGCCGGAACGCGGCGAGCGTGTTTTCCGGTGCGAGCGTTCCGCCCCCGCGGTGCGCGAAGATGCGCGGATAGGGCCACGGCGTCATCCGGAAATCCCGAGCCCCTTGTAGACGCCGATGATGATGAGCGCGAACACGACGTACGCGTAGAAGGCCGCGACCACGTCGTCGAGCATCGCGCCGAGGCCGCCCTTCACGTGCCGCTCGAGCTCGCGGATGGGATAGGGCTTCCAGATGTCGAAGATGCGGAAGATCACGAAGGCGAGCCCCTGGAGCGCGAGGCTCGCCGAGGCGAGCGCCGCGAGCGGCAGGAACGCCACGATCTCGTCCCACACCATGGCGCCGTGGTCCGGCGCCCCGAGGTCGCGGCCGGTGACCTCGCACGCCCAGACGCCCACGAAGAAGAGCGGAATCGCGCAGAACGCGATGAAGAGCGGCGGCATGAGCTCGCCGAGCACCCAGGCGATGGGGATCGCGACGAGGGTCCCGAAGGTTCCCGGCGCGACGGGCGCGAGGCCCGCGCCGAAGCCCAGCGCGATGAAATGCGCGGGATGGGAGACGAGGAACCGGACGTCAGGGCGCCGAGAAGTGGTCGAATCCGCGGCCATCGATCTTCACCGCCTTGCCGTCGGGGCCGAGGAGGCTCACGCCCTTGCCGCGCTTCACCTGGCCGATCCGCGTGAGCGGCACGTCGAGCATCCTCGTGAGGTCCTGGATGCTCTCGCGCGAATTGGGGTGCGCGGTGAAGCAGAGCTCGTAGTCGTCGCCGCCCGCGACGATCGCCGATCGCCCCGCGTCGGTCCCCGCGTGCTTCGCGGCGATGGGCGAGAGGGGAATGGAAGCGAGCTCGACGGTGGCGCCCACGCCGGACAGCTTGCAGATGTGGCCGAGGTCGGCGAGGAGCCCGTCGGAGACGTCGATCGCCGCGGTGGCGAGCCCGCGCAGCGCCTGCCCGAGCGGCACGCGCGGCGTGGGCTCGTAGAGCCGCATCACCGCCTCGCGGTAATCGGCCTCCTCGAGCACGAGCTTGCCGTGGCGATGGGCGACCGCGAGCGCCGCGTCCCCGATGAACCCCGAGACCCAGATGTCGTTTCCGACCTTCGCGCCGCCGCGGCGCAGCGCCGCGCCCGCCGGCACCTCGCCCATGATCGTGACGGTGAGCGTGAGCGGCCCGCGCGTCGTGTCCCCGCCGATGAGCGAGACGCCGAATTCCTCGGCGAGGTCGAAGAATCCCTTCGCGAAGGCGGCGAGCCAGTCGTGGTCCACCTTCGGGAGCGTGAGCGCGAGGAGCGCCCAGTACGGCATCGCGCCCATGGCGGCCATGTCGGAGAGGTTCACCGCGAGCGCCTTGTGCCCGAGGTTCTCCGGATCCACGTCGGGAAAGAAATGGGTGCCCGAGACCATGGTGTCGACGGAGGTCGCGAGCTCCATGCCGCGCGAGAGCTGCACGAGGGCGCTGTCGTCGCCCACGCCCAGCACGGCATTGGGCGCGGGGCGCGTGAAATGGCGGGCGATGACGTCGAATTCGGGCGTGTTATGCGTCATGGGGCGGCCTTCTCGCTTTCCCGTCTCGTTGCTTCGCGGCGACCTCCTCGGGCCGGACCTGCGTCGCGAGCCGGTCGAGGACGCCGTTCACGTACTTGTGCCCGTCGGTGCCGCCGAAGCGCTTGCCGAGCTCGATCGCCTCGTTGATCGTCACCTTGTACGGGATCTGCGGATTGTGCACGAGCTCCCAGGCGCCGATGAGGAGGATCGCGCGCTCGACCGGGCTCACCTCCTCCCACCTGCGGTCGGCGAGCGGCTCGAGCTTCTCGCGCAAGCCCGGCTCGCTCGCGATCGTGCCCGCGAGCTCCGCCTCGAGGAAGGGCTTGTCCGCCGATTCGAAATGCTCCATCTCCGAGAGGTTCTTCAGCACCTGCGCCGGGGCCGCACCCGTGTACAGCCATTGGTAGACGCCCTGGAGCGCGAACTCGCGCGCGCGCCGCCGAGGCGTCATCCGCCGATCACCTTGAGGGTGTTGGCCATCTCGACCGCGACGCGCGCCGCTTCCGCCCCCTTCGCCGCCGCGCGCTCGGTCGCCTGCGCCTCGGTCTCCGTGGTGAGGACGCCGTTCGCGACCGGGACGCCGGTCTCGAGCTGCACGTCGAGGATCCCGCGCGCGCTCTCGTTCGCGACCACGTCGAAATGGTACGTCTCGCCGCGCACGACGGCCCCCAGCGCGACCAGCGCGTCGTAGCGCCGCGCGAAGCCGCGCCGCTCGAGCGCGAGCGACTGCAGGAGGAGCGGGATCTCGAGCGCGCCCGGGACGCTCATCACGTCGATGTCCGTCGCGGCGACGCCGAGCTCCACGAGCTCCCTGTCGCAGGCGGCGAGGAGCGCCCGCACGATGGGCTCGTTGAAGCGGCTCCAGACGATCGCGATCCGCAAGCCCGCGCCGCGGAGATCCGGGTCCACCATGTCAGACCGCCTTGACGGAGAGCGCGTCGTCGGGGGAGACGTACTCCACGACCTCGAGGCCGAAGCCGGACATGCTCGGGATGCGCTTCGGGCGGGCCATCACGCGCATGCGGCCGACGTGGAGGTCGCGCAGGATCTGGGCGCCGATGCCGTGGAGGCGCGGATCCCACTTGCGCGCGCCGCGGCGGTGGGCCTCCGGCGACTGCATGCGCTCGAGGATCTCGCGCGTGGGCTCGTGGCGGCGCAGCAGCACGATCACGCCTTCCTTGTGGTGCGCGACGATGCGCATCGCGTCCTGCACCGAATAGGCGTGGCGTGCGGTGTCGAAATCGAAGAGGTCGAGGGAGGCGAAGGGCTCGTGGACGCGCACGAGGACGGGCCGGTCGGGCGCGGGCTCCCCCTTCACGAGCGCGTAATGCACCTCGTCCACGGTCTTGTCGTGGTAGACGCAGAGGCGGAAGGGCCCGTAGGGTGTGGCGATCGCGCGGTCGGCGACCCGCTCGACGAGGGTCTCGGTCTCGCTCCGGTGGCGGATGAGGTCGGCGATCGTGCCGACGAGGAGGCCGTGCTTGCGCGCGAAGGCGACGAGCTCGGGCATGCGCGCCATGGAGCCGTCCGGGTTCATGATCTCGCAGATCACCGCGGCCGGCGTGAGGCCCGCGAGCTCCGCGAGGTCGCAGCCCGCCTCCGTGTGCCCCGCGCGCGCGAGGACGCCGCCCTTCTGCGCCATCACCGGGAAGATGTGGCCGGGCTGCACGATGTCCTCGGGCTTCGCGTGCTTCGCGACCGCCGCGCGCACGGTCCGGGCGCGGTCCGCGGCGGAGATGCCGGTCGTGACGCCGCTCGCCGCCTCGATGGAGACCGTGAACGCGGTCCCGAGCGGCGAGCGGTTCTCGTTCACCATGAGGGGGAGGCTCAGCTGCCGGCAGCGCTCCTCGGTGAGCGTGAGGCAGACGAGGCCCCGCGCGTGGGTCGCCATGAAGTTGATCGCTTCCGGCGTCACGAAATCCGCGGCGAGGACGAGGTCGCCTTCGTTCTCGCGGTCCTCCGCGTCGGCGAGCACGATCATGCGGCCGAGACGGAGCGCGTCGATGAGGTCCTTCGTGGGGCTCACGGTCGCTTTCCTGGGGGCAAGAGCGCTATTTTGCCACTTCCGGCGGCGCGAGCAGCCGTTCGGCATAGCGCGCGAGCATGTCGACCTCGAGATTCACCCGGTCGCCCGCCCGCAGCCGCCCCAGCGTCGTCGCGGAGCGCGTGTGCGGGATCACGTTCACCTCGAAGCCCGCGCCCTCGACCGCGTTCACCGTGAGGCTCACGCCGTCGACCGCGACGGAGCCCTTGCGCGCGATGTAGCGGGCGATCGCCTCCGGTGCGCGCAGCGCGAGGCGCAGGCTCCCTCCGAGCTCCTCGACCGCGGTCACCTCGCCCACGCCGTCGACGTGCCCGCTCACGAGGTGGCCGCCGAGGCGATCGGAAAGGCGCAGCGACTTCTCGAGGTTCACCGCGCGCCCGGCTTCAAGGCCGCTGGTGACCTCGAGGGTGGCGCGCGAGGTGTCCACCTCGAAGGCATCGCCGGATTTCGCGACGACCGTGTGGCAGACGCCCTGGATCGCGATGGAATCGCCGATCGCGACGTCGTCGAGCCCGAAGCCCGGGGCCTCGACGCGCAGGCGAAGGCCGTCGCCGCTCGGCGCGGCGGCCGCGATCCTGCCGACGGCGGAGACGATTCCCGAGAACATCGTCAGGGCGCGAAGCGCGCGGTGATGCGCCAATCGCCCGCGAGCTCGCGCACGTCCACGATGCGCAGGCGCGGCGCCTCGTCGAGGGAAACGAGCTCGCCCAGCGCGAAGAGGCCCTGGGCCGCATCGCCGAGGATCATCGGCGCGACGTAGAGCACCAGCTCGTCGACCACCTTCGCGCGGACGAGGGATCCCATGAGCTTGCCGCCCGTCTCCACGGTCACCTCGTTGAAGCCGCGCTCGCCGAGGAGGCGCGCGACCGCGGCGAGGTCGGCCTTGCGTCCTTCGCCCGGCACGCGCACCACTTCGGCGCCGCGCGCCTCGAGCGCCGCCCGCCGCGCCGGATCGTCGCTCACCGCGAGGATGAGCGGCGGCTCGCCCGCGAGGATCTTCGCCTCGAGCGGGAGATCGAGGTGGTGGTCGATCACGACGCGGCGCGGCTGGCGCGCGCACGGGACGTGCCGAACGGTGAGCTCCGGGTCGTCCGTGCGCACCGTGCCGATGCCGGTGAGCATCGCGCACGAGCGCGCCCGCAGCGCGTGCACGTCGCGCCGCGCGGCCTCACCGGTGATCCACCGGCTCGCGCCGTTCGCGAGCGCGATCCTCCCGTCGAGGGAGGCGGCGGCCTTGATGCGCATCCACGGGCGCCCGGTGCGCATGCGCGTGAGGAAGCCCCGATGCGCCTCCTCGGCTTCCTGCGCCATGAGCCCGACCTCCGTGCGGATGCCCGCCTCGCGCAGGCGTGCGAGGCCGCGTCCCTTCACCTGCGGGTTCGGATCCTCGACCGCCGCGACGACCCGGGCGACCCGCGCGGCGACGAGCGCATCGGCGCAGGGCGGCGTGCGCCCGTGGTGGCTGCAGGGCTCGAGCGTGAGGTACGCCGTGCCGCCGGCCGCGTCCGCGCGCGCGGCCTCGAGCGCGCGCACCTCGGCGTGCGCCTCCCCCGCGCGCTCGTGCCAGCCCTCGCCCACGATGCGGCCGTCCTTCACGATGACGCATCCCACGCTCGGGTTGGGCGTCGCGGTGTCGCGCCCGCGCTCGGTGAGCGCGAGGGCTCGGGACATGAAGGCGCGGTCTTCGGCGGAGAACATGACCCTCAGGTCACTTCTCCTTCACTTCCCGGATCGCGTCGCGGAAATCGTCCACGTCGGAGAAGCTCTTGTAGACGGAGGCGAAGCGGATGTAGGCGACCTTGTCGAGGCGGCGCAGCTCCTCCATCACCATCTCGCCCAGGCGGCGCGAATCGATCTCGCGCTCGCCGAACGAGAGCACCTTCTGCTCGATGCGGGTGATGGCGGCATCCACCAGCTCGGTCGTGACCGGGCGCTTGTGGAGCGCCCTCTGGAAGCCCGTGCGCAGCTTCGAGGACGAGAAGTCCTCGCGCTCGCCGTTCGTCTTCACGATCTGCGGCATGCGCAGCTCCGGCGTCTCGTAGGTCGTGAAGCGCTTGTTGCACACCTGGCAGCGGCGGCGGCGCCGGATGGAATCGCCCTCCTCGCTCACGCGCGAGTCGATCACCTGGGTGTCCTCGGCGCTGCAGAAGGGGCACTTCACGCTGCGCGACCCTCTCCCCGGCTCTCTCCCAAGGGAGAGGGTGACCTCATGCCGTAGCTCGCGCGCATCGCCGGGCCGTAGACGGGGAACCTCGCGCAGAGCGCCTTCACGCCGGCCCCGACCTTCTCGATCCGCGCGCCGTCGGCCGGCGCATCGAGCACGTCGGCGATGAAGCCCGCCACCTGCGCGGCCTCGGCGTCCCGGAACCCGCGCGTCGTCATCGCCGGGGAGCCCACGCGGATGCCGCTCGTCACGAACGGCTTCTCCGGGTCGTTCGGGATCGCGTTCTTGTTCACCGTGATGTGGGCGCGGCCGAGCGCGGCCTCGGCGTCCTTGCCCGTGATGCCCTTCGCGCGAAGGTCCACGAGGAACATGTGGCTCTCCGTGCGGCCGGAGACCACGCGCACGCCCCGCTTCACGAGGGTCTCCGCCATGATCTTCGCGTTCACGAGCACCTGCTTCTGGTACTCCTTGAACGCCGGCTGCAGCGCCTCCTGGAACGCGACCGCCTTCGCCGCGATCACGTGCATGAGGGGACCGCCCTGGAGCGAGGGGAAGATCGAGGCGTTGAGCGCCTTCTCGTGCTCCGCCTTCGCGAGGATCACGCCGCCGCGCGGGCCGCGGAGCGTCTTGTGCGTGGTGCTCGTCACGAAATCGGCGATGCCCACGGGCGACGGATAGAGGCCCGCCGCGACCGGCCCCGCGTAATGCGCGATGTCCACCATGAAATAGGCGCCGACCTCGTCCGCGATCGCGCGAAACCGCGGGAAATCCATGCGCAGCGCGTAGGCCGACGCGCCCGCGACGATCATGCGCGGCTTGTGCTCGCGCGCGAGCGCCCGGACCTGGTCGTAGTCGATCGCTTCGTCCGCGCCGAGCCCGTAGCCGATCGCCTTGAAGAGCTTGCCGGAGAGGTTCACCGAGGCGCCGTGCGTGAGGTGCCCGCCGTGCGCGAGCGACATCCCGAGGATCGTGTCGCCGGGCTTGAGGACCGAGAGGTACACGGCCTGGTTCGCCTGCGAGCCCGAATGGGGCTGGACGTTCGCGTACTCGGCGCCGAAGAGCTTCTTCACGCGCTCGATCGCGAGCGCCTCGGCGACGTCCACGAACTCGCATCCGCCGTAGTAGCGCTTGCCCGGATAGCCCTCGGCGTACTTGTTCGTGAGGACGCTCCCCTGCGCGGCGAGGACCGCGGGGCTCGCATAGTTTTCCGAGGCGATGAGCTCGATGCCCTCTTCCTGGCGCCGAAGCTCCGCCGTGATGGCGCGCCAGAGCTCGGGGTCGGTCGCGGCGATGGTTTGCGAGTCGGGGAACATTTTCGAAGTCCTTGACGGACCTCGAATTTTATCACGCTACGCTTCTCCTAAAGCGGAAACACGGAGGACACGGAGAGCACGGAGGACACGGAGGAAAGTCAAGCCAAGAGAATGCTTATGTCGGAGTTTCGAGCATCGGGCCCGATCGCCGCCAACCTCTCTTTGCTTTTGCCTTTCTCCGTGTCCTCCGTGCTCTCCGTGGCCTCCGTGTTTCCGCTTTGGCCTTTAGCTCACCGTCGCGGGGAAGCGGTCGATGATGGCGCCGTCCTCGAGCACGCAGAAATGCGCGACGGCGAGGCCGTCCAGCCATTCGAGGCCCGCGTCGCGGCCCATGAGCATCGCGATGGTCGAGGCGCTCCCGGCGACGATGCAGGTTTGCGCATGCACGGTGACCGACCGGAAGCCGCGCGCGGAGCGCCCGGTGCGCGGATCGAGGACGTGGCAGTGCCGCACGCCGTCCACCTCGAGATAGCGCTCGTAATCGCCGCTCGTGGCGATCGCCCCGCTCGCGACGGGAAGCGTCGCGATGGCGACGTTCTCCACGCGCGGATGCCGGATGCCGACGTTCCACGGCGTGCCGTCCGGCTGCGGCCCGAGGATCGCGAGGTCGCCCGCGAGGTTCACGAGCGCGCTCTCCGCGCCCGCTTCGCGAAGCGCGAGCGCCGCCCGATCCACCGCGTACTCCTTGCCGAAGCCGCCGAAGTCGAGCTCCATGCCGGCGAGGGGAAGCCTCACCGCCTCGCGGGTGCGCTCGACGCGCTGCCATCCGATGCGCGGAAGGAGCGCCTCGAGCGCCTCCCGCGATGGGACGGCGCTTCCCGGCTCGAAGCGCCATGCGCGGCGCAGCACGCCGGAAGTCGCATCGAAGAGGCCCGCGCTCTGGCGCCAGCACGCGTCGGCGAAATCGAGGAGTCCTGCGGTCTCTTCGTCGATCGCGACCGGCGCGCCGCCCGCCTGCGCGTTGATGCGCGAGACGACGCTCTCCGGGCGGTAGCGCGAGTACTTCTCCTCGATCCGGCGCACCTCCGCGATCGCGGGCGCCGCCATCGCCGCGGCCGCGCCGCGGTCGGCCGCGTGGACCTGCACCTCGTTCACCGCCGCCATGGCGCGAAACGCGAAGCGGTGCAGGGACATGGCCGCGCTCAGAAGGGCCGCGAGACGCTCACCAGGCCGAAGACCGCGCGCAGGGTCGTGTAGGCCTCGCTCCCGCCGCCGCCGAAGCGCAGCGAGCGCGCGTCGTGCACGTAGCCCGCGGTGCCTTCGATGACCGTCCCGCCCGCGAACCGGTACGTGAGGCGCAGCGAGGGCGAGAGGCCGCCGAAGGCCGCGAGCCGCTGGTCGCTCGAGACGATCTCCGGCTGCGGGCGCGGGATGGTCGGCGAGTAGAAGTCCGCGGCCGATTGCGTGTAGTAGCGCAGCGCCGGGCGCACGGACCAGCGATCGCCGAGATCCTGCTGCCACGCGACCTCGAGCGTGTGCGCGCGGATGCCCCAGTCGTCCCGGTAATAGCGGTAGTCCGCCTGCAGCGTTGCGTTCGCGCCGGGGAAGTGGCGGCGATAGCGCGTGAGCCACGAGAGCGTATCGCGGTGGTCGGGGCGCCGGTCGGCGAGGAGGATCGGCAGGATCTGGTCCGGGTAGAACGTGAGCGTGAGCTTGTACGGATCGTTGTACCAGCCGCGGCCGCGCGCGATCGCGACGGTGCTCTGCACGAGGGAGAGCGGCGTGAGGATGCGCGTCACGCCGAGCATGTATTCGTCCGTATGGCGCGGCGCGTTGAGCGTCTGGTCGATGGACGAGCCCACGCGGTCGTTCGAGCGGCCGTAGCCCGCGGCGATCGTCGTGAGCTTGTGGTCGAGGTCCCAGCGTCCTTCCACGCCGTAGGCGCGCGAGTGGTAGTCCTCCTCGTTCGATTCGGTGTACGAGCCCGAGAGCGCGAAATCGCCGAAGTGCCGCGTCACGTGGAGGTCGCCGGTGTTGCGCCGGTCGTTGATCGAGGCGCCGGTCACCGCCTGGACCGGCTTTCCGGAAAGGTTCGTCACGAGCTGCGGCGAGGCCCCGGTGATGATGTCGATCGCCGCGCTCGCCTGCACTTCCCACACCTCGGCGATCTGCGCGTTCGCCCAGATCACGGGCTCGGTCACCTTGATGAGGCCGCGCTCCTTGTAGCCGAGGACCGCGATGCCCACCTCGCCCACCTGCGCGGCGCCCGCCCGCGCGGCGATCGCGAGGATGGGAAGCGCGAGCGCCGCCTGGGTGAGCGCGGCGAGCGCCCCGCCGCGGGCGCGGGGCGCAGGAGCCTCGCGATCCTCAGTTGCAGCCACAGCCGCCGCCCCCGACCGAGGCCCCGCCGCTCGCCGCTTCCTTCGCGCTGTACGTCTTCTCGAGCGCCTTCGCGGTGCCGGTGTCCGGGGCGAGCGCCATGTCCGGACGCGCGAGATACCCGCGCTGGTAGGGCGCGACCGGCGTGCACGCGCAGCACGCCCCCGCGACGAGGACGGCGCCGGCGATCGCCCGGATCACGAGCCGTCCTTGAGCAGGGATTCGATCTCGGAATTGAGCGTCGCCGCCGTCCCCGCCGTGAACCCGCGGTGCACGTGCCGCACGACGCCCTTGCGGTCGACGAGGTAGCCGCTCGGCATCGCCTGGACGTCGAAGGCGCGCGCGACCGCGTCGTTGGGATCGGCGACGAGCGGGAAGCTCACGGGGACGCGCTGGAGGAACCGCTCCGCGTCCGCCTTCGCCACGTCCTTGTTCACGCCCACCACGCGCAAGCCCTGCGCCTCGTACTTCCGATAGAGGGAATCGAGCGCGGGCATCGACTGGCGGCAGGGCACGCACCAGGAAGCCCAGAAATCCACGTAGACGACGTTGCCGCGCAGGCTCGCGAAGGCGAGCGGCTTCGA
>Ga0068855_100012225_pt1 | contig 10375 bp, 12 predicted proteins | sample KBSCornC52_FD_66592 | JGI IMG/M metagenome (GOLD analysis project Ga0068855, IMG submission 66592) | Corn rhizosphere microbial communities from Kellogg Biological Station, Michigan, USA - KBS Corn C5-2 | ecosystem: Host-associated > Plants > Roots > Rhizosphere > Soil ... | reverse complement strand
TGCGTTCAAATTGGTTGAGTGAGGCGCGCGTGACGACGATCTACGGCATCAAAAACTGTGACACGATGAAGAAGGCCCGCACCTGGCTGGAAGGCCACAAGGTCGCCTACAGCTTCCACGACTACAAAGCCTCCGGCATCGACAAGCCAACCCTGGAAGGCTGGGCCAAGAAAGTCGGCTGGGAAATTTTGCTCAATCGCGCCGGCACCACTTTCAAGAAACTGCCCGATGCCGACAAGGAAGGGTTGACGGAAAAGAAAGCCATCGCCCTGATGCTGGCCCAGCCTTCGATGATCAAACGGCCGGTGCTGGAGGCAAAAGCCAAGCTGACCGTCGGTTTCAAGCCGGAGGAATATAAGAAGCTTTTCGCCTAGCGGCGATGGTCAGGCCGCGGCGTCCTTCAGCGCCTGGATGTCGGGTTTCTTCATCTTCATCTGGGCGGCCATCACCTTGTCGGCGTTGGGGCCGGTCAACAGATCGGCAATGCCGGCATAATTGACCTGCCAGCAGAGGCCGAACTTGTCCTTGGTCCAGCCGCAGACATTGGGCGTGCCGCCTTCCGACAGAGCGTCCCAGTACCGGTCGATGTCTTCCTGTTCGGTACAGGCGACGTAGAGCGAGAAGGCCTCGTCCAGCTTGAACACCGGCCCGCCATTGAGCGCGTAGAAAGGCTGGCCCATCAGCTCGAAGGCCACGATCATCACGCTGCCCTTGGGGCCGGGGCCGGCATCGCCATAGTGCGCGACATGCGTGATCTTCGAATTGGGGAACAGCGAGACATAGAACTTGGCCGCGTCTTCGGCCTGGGTATCGAACCACAGGAAAGGTGTGATGCTTTTGATGGTCATGATCGCTACTCCTCAGATCGTTTTCGCCAGCGCTTCGAGCTGGTCGGCGCATTTGTTCCAGCCGGGATGAAACCCCATCTGCTCATGTCTGGCGCGGTCCGCTTCGCTCCAATGCCGCACCGTGGCGGTGTAACGGGTCTTGCTGCCGTCCGGTTCAAAGGTAATGGTGGCCACCATGAAGGGCGTGCCGTCCTTCGGCACCCAGCCGCCGGTGAAGGCGTCGGTGAAGACCAGCTTCCGGTTCGGCACGACCTCCAGATACTGGCCGGGGCAGGGCATGTCCTGGCCTTCCGGGCTGCGCATGGTGATGCTGCTGGCCCCGCCCGGCTTGAGGTCCACCTCTGCGGCCGGCACCGTCCAGGGCCGGGGCGCGAACCATTGCTTGATGAGCTCCGGCGTGGTCCAGCAGCGGAACAGCTTGTCGGCCGGGGCATCCAGCAGCCGGGTAAAGGACATTTCGTGCGCGGCCATGTTTTCCTCCCAATTTCGCAAAGTTGAGCGTCAATTCTGGCCCAAGGACGGCCGAAACAGGGCCGGGCCGACAGGAACCCTCCCGCAATTATTTTTTCAACGTCCTGTCGGAGCGGGTCATACTCGCCCGTCCTTCAGGAAATCAAAGGAAGCGCGATGCTGTACAGCCTGCTTTGCTACAACAGGGAAGACGTCGTCTGGTCCTGGACCAAGGAAGAAGACGATGCCGTGATGAGCCGGCTTTCGGTGGTGCACGAAAAGCTGGTCAAGGAAGGAAAGCTGGGGCCCTCCTTGCGCCTTCTGCCCACCACCGCCGCGGCCACCTTGCGCGGCAATATGGTGATCGACGGACCCTTCGCCGAGACCAAGGAACAGCTGCTGGGCTTCTATGTGATCGACGTGGAAAATCTGGAGGCGGCGCTGGATGTCGCCAAGCAGCTTTCCGCCGCCAATCCCACCAGCGTCTATGAAGTGCGCCCCGTAGCGCTGTTCGTGCCCGACGCGCGGCCCAATGCACCCAAGGACGTAATCCGGGCTTACTGATGCCAGTCTTCAAATGACAGACCTGTCGTGGATCAATACCAGCCTGACCGCCGCCCGGCCGCAGGCGCTGGGCGCGCTGCTGCGTTATTTCCGCGACATGGACCGGGCCGAGGAAGCCTTTCAGGATGCCTGCCTGCGCGCCCTGAAAAGCTGGCCGGAGAAAGGCCCGCCGCGCGATCCCACCGCCTGGCTCATTCTGGTGGGCCGCAATGCGGCGCTGGATGGGGTGCGCAAACAAAGCCGCACGACCGAACTGCCGCCCGATGAGGTGATCTCAGATCTCGACGATGCGGAGAGCCAACTGGCCGAGCGGCTGGACGGTTCGCATTACCGCGATGATGTGCTGAGGCTGCTCTTCATCTGCTGTCATCCGGAATTGCCGGCGACCCAGCAGATCGCGCTGGCCCTGCGCATCGTCTCAGGGCTCTCGGTGGCGCAGATCGCCCGCGCTTTTCTGGTGAGCGATGCGGCGATGGAGCAGCGCATCACCCGCGCCAAGGGGCGCATCGGCAAGGCCGATGTGCCGTTCGAGACGCCGGGCGCGGTGGAGCGCGCCGAGCGGCTGGGCGCCGTGGCGGCCATGATCTATCTGATCTTCAACGAAGGCTATTCCGGCGGGCGCGACGAGGCCCGCGCGCCTTTGTGCGATGAAGCCATCCGTCTGGCGCGGCTGCTGTTGCGGCTTTTCCCGGCCGAACCGGAGATCATGGGCCTTGCCGCCCTGATGCTGCTCAAGCAGGCGCGGCTGCCGGCCCGCTTTGATGCCGACGGCGAAGCGGTGCTGCTGGAAGACCAGGATCGCGGCCTCTGGGACAAGAAGTTGATCAGCGAGGGCCTGGCCCTGATCGACAAGGCCATGCGCCACAACCGGCCCGGCCCCTATCAGGTGCAGGCGGCAATCGACGCGACCCATGCGCGGGCGGCGACGGCGGCCCAAACCGACTGGGCGGGGATCGATGGCCTTTATCTGGCGCTGGAGCGGATGCAACCCTCGCCGGTGATCACCTTGAACCGCGCCGTGGCGGTGGCGAAACTGCATGGCCCCGAGGCGGCGCTCGCCATGATCGAGCCGCTGGAGACGCCGCTGGCCGGCTATTTCCCCTATTTCGGCGCCCGCGGCGCATTCCTGTTGCAATTGGGGCGTAATCACGAGGCCCGCAGCGCCTTCGACCGGGCCATCAGCCTGGCCGGCAGCGCCCAAGAGGCCGCCCATATCCGCCGGCATCTCGACCGGCTGATACGGCAGGCGCATTGATTTTTTTTGAACCCCTGTCGGCGGCGTGCCCTGCCAGCCGTCCTTGGAACGCTAGCCACGCAAAAGGAGGATGATGATGACCGACACGCTTACCAAGGAAGCACCGCAGGGAACGCCGGAAGGCATGGTCAAGGGCGGGGTGGTTGCCTATCTGTGCCTGGAAGGGGCGATCAAGGCAGCCGAATTCTACAAGAAGGCCCTTGCCGCGCAGCAGGTGCATCTCAATCCGCCCGATGCCAGCGGCCGCACTATGCATGTGCATCTTTTGATCAATAGCAACTCCGTGATGCTGAGCGATCCGTTTCCCGAGCATGGCTGCGGTTTTGTCCAGCCCGCCGGTTTTTCCCTCATGCTGCCGGTCAAGGACGTGGACGCCTGGTGGCAGCGGGCGGTCGATGCCGGCTGCACCGGCAACATGAAGCCCGAAAACATGTTCTGGGGTGACCGCTATGCCCAGTGCAAGGATCCGTTTGGGGTGACCTGGGCCTTTGTGGGGCCGCAAACGACGGGCCGTTAGGACCGGCAAATCCGTCCGTCGCTAGCGACAGCGTCGTGCGACGACGGATTTGAGTTTGTGGCGCGCCGAGCACGAGCGAGGCGCCGGACCGGCCTTGCAGCTTCGCCGACCTCATGCGCTGATAGCGCATGAGCATTCATGTTGGCATTGGTGGCTGGGTCTATCCCGATTGGCGCGGCACCTTCTATCCGAAGGAGCTGCCACAGAAGCGCGAGCTGGAATATGCCAGCGCGCGCCTCACCGCGATCGAGATCAACGGCACTTATTATGGCTCGCAGAAGCCGGCCAGTTTCCGCAAATGGCATGACGAAACGCCGAAGGACTTTGTCTTCACCCTGAAGGGCCCGCGCTTTGCCACCAACCGGCGGGTGCTGGCGGAGGCGGGCGAGTCCATCACCCGGTTCTTCGAGAGCGGCGTCACCGAGCTCAAGGACAAGCTGGGACCCGTGAACTGGCAGTTCATGGCCACCAAGAAATTCGACGCGGCCGACTTTGGCGTCTTCCTGAAGCTGCTGCCGCGGAACGTGGACGGCCGCGCCATCCGCCATGCGGTGGAAGTGCGCCATGACAGTTTCAAGGACAAGGCGTTTGTCGAGCTGTGCCGCAAGGAAGATGTCGGCATCGTCTTTGGCGCCGACGGCGAATTTCCCCTGATCGCCGACGTGACGACCGATTTCATCTATGCCCGCCTGATGGGCACCAAGCCTGCGGAAAAGTTGGGTTATCCGGGCGCGATGCTCAAGACCTGGGCGGAGCGCGCCAAAGACTGGGAGGAAGGGCAATCCCCGAAAGCTTCCCTGCTGGTGGCGCCGCCCGCGCCCAAAAAGAAGCGCGACGTCTTCCTGTTCTTCATCAGTGGCGCCAAGGAAAAGAATCCGGCGGCTGCACAAGCCCTGATCGCGGCGCTCAATTAGCTGCAACAGTCTTGCGCATGGCCGCCCTGCATGGGCGCGTCTTGTCGCTCCGCGCTTCTGTGTCAGCATGCGCCGCGCCAGACAGGGGGATGTCATGCAGCTCATCGGAATGCTGGATTCGCCTTATGTACGGCGGGTGGCGGTGTCGCTCAGGGTGCTGGGCCTGGACTTCACCCTGGATCAGGTCTCGGTCTTTCGCCACTTCGACCGCTTCGCCGCCATCAATCCGGTGGTGAAGGCGCCCAGCTTCGTCACCGACGATGGCGTGGTGCTGATGGATTCCGGCCTGATCCTGGAGCATATCGCTCGCCTGGCGCCCCGCAGCCTGATGCCGGCGGACCGGGCCTCGCATGAGGTGGCGCTGCGCCAGATCGGCCTGGCGCTGGCGGGCTGCGAGAAAAGCGTTTCCATTCTGTATGAGCGCACCCAGCGGCCGGCGGAAAAACTCCATCAGCCCTGGGTGGACCGGGTGCGAGGCCAGCTGCTGACCGCTTATGGGCTCTTGGAAAAGGAAGTGTCGCCCGACTGGTTCACCGGCGAGGAGCTGATGCAGCCCCAGATCACGACGGCGGTGGCCTGGCGCTTCAGCCAGCACGCCGTGAGCGATGTTCTGCCGGCGGGCGATTTTCCCCGCCTGTCGCTGTTGTCGGCGCGGGCAGAACAGCTGCCCGCCTTTCAGGAATTCAGCTTCGGCTAGCTGTCCGTGCAGCTCAACGGTCCGCGGTGCGTTTCATCAGGAACCATGGCCCAAAAAAACACAGCCCAAGCCCCCGCTGATCCCAAGAGCCTGGCCGCGCTCAATCGGCTGATCATGGCCGCGCCGCCGGCGGTCAAGGGCGGGACCCGCGCCGTGCTGGGCGAGGGGCCATTGCATGCCGATATCGCTTTTGTGGGGGAGCAGCCGGGCGATCAGGAAGATCTGGCAGGCAGGCCCTTTGTCGGTCCGGCGGGGCGGATCCTGGACAAGGCCATGGCCGAAGCCGGCATCGATCGCAGCAAGACCTATGTCACCAACGTGGTGAAACACTTCAAATTCGAGCAGCGCGGCAAGAAGCGGATTCATTCCAAACCCACTGCCGGCGAGGTCAAGCATTACCGCTGGTGGCTGGAAAAAGAGCTTGAGCTGGTCAATCCCAAGGTTGTCGTGGCGCTGGGCGCGACCGCAGCGCTGGCCTTGGCCGGCAAAGCGTTGGCCGTGACCAAAAGCCGTGGCCCCATCATTCTGGATGGCCGGGCCGGTTACATCACCGTCCATCCGTCTTTTCTTCTGCGCATGCCGGAAGAGGACCGAGCAGATGCATACAAAGGCTTTGTTGCCGACATGAAACGCATCCGCCGCCTGGTAAATGATCAAAGGACAGCAGCATAGATAGGCACGCGGCAACATAGTTTTCGTGCGCTACATTAAAAGTCATGCATCGTTTGTCCGTTTTCACTGCTCTTTCTTCTTGTGAAATCTTGCGACATTACGGCGACGCCGCCGCAAGGACCGGAAACGTGATCGCCGGTTAGCTCTTGGAGGTATTTCCAGGGCCAAGACATTTGTCTGTCGCATATTTCGATTTGCCCGCGCCGCTCGCGGATTCCAAGCGCATCAATCACGTCCTGTTCGGCGCCTATTACGAAGAGGACATTTACGACAGGGCCTGCGCCGCCCTGCCGCTGCTGGCGCGCGGGCTCTGGTGGCGGATGCCGCAAGCCATGCGCCGGCGCAAGCTGATCTTCGTCCATGTGCCGCGCGTGGCCGGCATGTCCATTGTGCGCGCGCTCTATGGCCGGGGCTGCATCCGCCATTTCACCATGCGTTATTATCGCGCCATCGATCCCACCTTCGCGGCGGAAGCGGAGTCCTTTGCGCTGCTGCGCGATCCGGTGGACCGCTTCGCCTCGGCCTATGCCTTTGTACGGAACGGCGGCACCGCGGCCAGCCGGCTGAGCGATGTCTTCGCGGCCCAGACGGCGCATATCGCCAGCGTGGACGACTATCTTTCCTTTCTGGAAGAGCGCAGCGACCTGGATCTGGATTTTGTCATGCGGCCGCAAAGCTGGTTCGTCTGCGGCGATGACGGCGCCGTGCTGGTCAAGCGGCTCTTTCTTTATGGCGAAAACCGCCCGGCGCTGGGGGCCTTTCTCAAATATCACGGCATCGAAGCTCTGCCCTGGCTGAACCGGACGGAACGCACCGGGCTGCGCCTGACCCCGCGCCAGCTTGGCCGTATCGAACGGCTCTATGCCTCGGATTTCGCCCTGATCGACTCGTTGCGGGCATCGCACGGGCCCGCCGGAAACCGGGAACCCTGGTCCGAAGCGATAGGCACCGCCGCGGAATAGGCCGATCTCGCGGGCGCGTTGCGGTTTCCTCTTTCGGGGCTGTGCATAACCCTCCAGTATTGACAGGAAAGCGAATCGGGGCGCTTGCGGTGCGCCGCCAGCCCCGGTTCATTGCCCGGCCCGGTCCCATATTGCGATGAACAGCAGACTATCCATGGACGTGCAATCCTTCCGCCAGATTCATCCCGAAACGGAGCTGGAGCAGTCCATCCTTGGCGCCATCCTGGTGGACAATCGCCGGCTGGAACAGATTTCCGCCGTCCTCAAGGCCGAGGAATTCTCCGACCCGTTCCACCAGCGCGTCTACGAGACCATGCTGCGGCTATGGGAGCAGGGGCGAGGCATCACGGCCCAGACCCTGACGGCGCTGATGCGCTCCGATCCAGGCCTGAAGACCCTGGACATGGATTATTTCGGCGCCCTCGCCGAGGCCGCGCCCGCCATCACCAACATCAAGGAGATGGCCCGCATCATCCATGAGGCGTCGGTGCGGCGCGAATTGCTGCGCATTGGCGAGGATCTGGCCAATGGCGCGCTGGAAGCCGAAGTGGAACGGCCGCCCCGGGTGCTGGTGGAGTCGGCGGAGAAGGCGCTCTATGCCGTGGCGCAGAACTCGCACTATGGCGAGGGCGCGCTGGATTTCCATGAAGCCCTGCGGCGCGCCGTGGAGCATGCGGAGAAGGCCCAGGCCCGCGGCGGGCGCATTTCCGGCGTCACCAGCGGGTTCACCGACATCGACTCCCTCCTGGGTGGGCTTCAACCCTCCGACCTTCTGATCCTTGCCGGCCGTCCCGGCATGGGCAAGACGGCGCTGGGCACCAACATGGCGTTCCATTGCGCCAAGGCCTATGTCGATGATCTGGCCACCAACGCGGAATACCCGCGCGGCGCGCCGGTGCTGTTTTTCTCCCTGGAAATGGCGGCGCAGCAACTCTCCGCGCGTATTCTGTCGGAGCAGGCCGAGCTGGAGATGTGGAAGATCCGCAACGGCAAATTCACCGACAGCGAGTGGGAAAAGTTCGTTCTCACCATGCAGGAACTGTCGACCCTGCCTCTTTACATCGACGATACCGGCGGCATCTCCATCGCCCAGATCGCGGCCCGCGCCCGCCGCATGAAGCGGGAAAAGAATATCGGCCTGATCATCATCGACTATCTGCAGCTGGTCGAACCCTCGCGCCGCCACGACAACCGGGTGCAGGAAATCACCGAGGTGACCAAGGGGCTCAAGACCCTGGCCAAGGAGCTGAACGTGCCGGTGCTGGCCTTGTCGCAGCTGTCGCGCGGCGTGGATGCGCGCGACGACAAGCGGCCGGTGCTGTCGGACTTGCGCGAATCCGGCTCGATCGAACAGGACGCCGACGTGGTGATGTTCGTGTTCCGCGAGGAATATTATTTGAAATCCCGGGAGCCGGAGCCGGGCAGCGCCGAGCATGCCAAATGGATGGAAAAGCTGGAACGCGCCACCAACCGCGCCGAAGTGCTGGTGGAAAAACACCGCCACGGCGCCACCCGCGCCATCGATCTGGTGTTCGAAGGCATGTACACCCGCTTCAGCAACATGGCCAATGACGGCTATGCGCCGCCAGGCTGATCGGATGAGGCTGATCAGATGAGGCTGATCACGGGGCCGTGCGGACCGCAATGAACCTGGCGCCCGTCAGCAGCGCCGCGATCTGCCGCGGCAGCAGCTTGAGGTCGTAGCCGAAACGCACCAGCTCGCGCCTCACATAGGTCGCGCTCAGCGCCCGCAAGGGCCTGCGCGTGCCTTCGATGTCGGATTTGGCGCCCACGAACTGTTCCTGCCGCGCGATGGCCGGCAAGAGCTGCAGCGGCGCCAGAGGCGCGAACAGTGCGGAGTTGTTGGGATTGAACAGCAGATGATCCACCGGCAGGTCGAAGCGGGTCTCGGCGACCAACAGTTCGGCGGCCGGGCGTGAGAGAATATAGGCGGCCGCACCCGTGTGCCGCGACAGCATGCGGCCGGTTTGGAAGCCGTCCCTGGTGGCGCGAAGATTGGTCAGCAGCACGCGCTGACCTTTTGGCCCGTAATGTTCCAGCTTCACCACCGGCGCGCCGGCCGGAATCCAGGAATCGTTCGTCAGAATCTCAGCGGCCCCGCGCGATAACACCACATCGTCTTCCAGGAACACGGCATGGGCGTCGCCGCGCGCGAGAAATTTCTCCCAGGCCAGGCGATGGGACAGAAGACAGGCCTTGTCGCCGCGCGGAATCTCGCCCAGGGGACCGCGATCTTCGAACCAGCGGTCCAGCGCATCGGGTTCCACCGCGCCGGCGTCCACCGCCTCCACCCGTTCCAGCTTAAGGCCCAGGCCTTCGGCCCGCGCCGTCATGGCCGCCAGGCGATCGGGCCGCCGCCCCAGGTTGATCAGGTAAATGCGCATGACAATCGCGTTAGCATTTTTGGCCGTTTTCCGCCATTAACCCGCTGTTTTTCCCCTGTTTTGCCGGCCCGCGCGCTTCTATATGGTGGCGAAGCGGGGAAGCGTTTGACGGATATCAGGTTTGGCCGACGAAATTGTCCTGACGCATCCCTTCCTGCGTCCCGGTAAAGCCCCGCTGGGGCCCGAAGAGCGGCGCCGCCAGGCGCTGTCGCGCACCACATCCACCCTGCTGATGGTGGGGCTGCATCTGGTGTTCTTCATTTTCTTCGTCTTCGTGGTGCATCCCTACGATATGCGCACCCGGCCCATCATCGAAACCATCCTCACCCTGCCGCTGGCCGGCAACAACATGCCGCGCAAGGATGAGAACAATCCCCAGATCGAGACTCAGGCGCCGCCGCGCATCATGTCGGCGCCCATCACCCTTCCCAAGCCGCCGCCGGTGGTAAAGCCGCAGGAAAAACCAACGGAAGGCGAGGAAAACGCACCGCCCACCGACGTTCTGGGCGCGGTGGGGCGCGAGCTCGCCTGCAGCGCCGGCAGCTGGGAGCATCTGACCAGCGCCGAGCGCACGCGCTGCGGCTATGGCCGCAGCGGCGGTTATCCCTGGAAGGGCGCGCGGCTGCCCAACGGCTCCATCGTGCTGATTCCGCGCTCGGTGCTGCCGCGCCTGCCCGACGCGCCGCCGGATGGCCAGTTCACCATCAACACCGGCGCCGACAAGGTCCAGGCCGAAGTCCAGCGCGGCATTATTCCGGGGCAGGGCGGCTGTCCCATCCTGCAGAACACGCCCTGCATGCATGTCACGCCCGGCATGCGCGACGCCACCGGCCAGAACTGAATCAGGCTTGGGGCGTGCTATAAGGCGGTCATGAGCGAGGGGACTTCCGGCTTCGAGGCGGCGCGTCTGACCGTGCGCCTTGGCGCGATTGCCGCCAATTACCGGACCTATCTGCGGCTGGCCGGACCCAAGGCGGTGGCGGCGGTGGTGAAGGCCGATGCCTATGGGCTGGGCCTTAAGCGCGTGGCGCCGGCGCTGGCGGAGGCCGGCTGCGACAGCTTCTTCGTGGCGCGGCTGGAAGAGGCCATCG
>Ga0068855_100012224_pt1 | contig 10375 bp, 9 predicted proteins | sample KBSCornC52_FD_66592 | JGI IMG/M metagenome (GOLD analysis project Ga0068855, IMG submission 66592) | Corn rhizosphere microbial communities from Kellogg Biological Station, Michigan, USA - KBS Corn C5-2 | ecosystem: Host-associated > Plants > Roots > Rhizosphere > Soil ... | reverse complement strand
ACTCTCCACAGTTGACAGAGGCCGCCAAAAATGGCCTCAGGCGACTGCCGGATTCCGTCATGGGAAATGACGGCTTTGGCAACTGATTTGAAGAAAGCTTTGTCAACTGTGGAGAGTTGAACCCCGAATACGTGCTGTGGAGAGTTGACCCCGAATACGTGCCCCGAATAGCTCGTGACTTCCACACCGGCTCGCTAACTCGCGCTCTCACGCTGTCGCAACTACTACGCCCTTGACAATCCTTCATAGGGGCTGCAGCGCATTGTTAGGCGCGGATGTGTCCTTTGTCTTCATTGCTCCGCTAAATTCAAATCGTGGACGAACGAGCGATAGAGCTGTGGCATGTTTACCTCTCGTCCGTCTTCTATTCTTTGGGAAATCATTTGAATTGGATAGAGCGTGAACCCAATGCTCGGATCGTGAAGGGCGAGGAGTGTTCCGTAGTTATTCGTGACCGTCGCCCACCGCATCGAAGTTTGCGTGGAAAATACATTGCCGAGCAATACTCCCAGACACTGTAGTTCCAGTTTCTGTTCGGAGTCGAAAGCCTCATCGTCAATTAATCTCTGACCCAAATGCAAATCCGCCTCTGTGTGATCCAGTTGAAGATCACCATATCTCTCGCGGAGAATGCGCAGGATGTGATGTTCCGCTTCCGCGAGCCACTTGATCTTTTCTGCGGAGGGTGAATCGACCTGGTCTTTCATAAGCCTTCGTTTCTCGGAACGCGTGTGGCAGTCGCCTAACATCTTATTAATCCGACGAGGGACGGAGATGAAAATCGGCATATTCTCTCGGGTTGCAAGCCACGGCGGGCGAGGATAGCGCCGGATCCCTTTTCCATGGCAAGAGGGAAAACGGGCAATTTCCGCGCGTTCCTCGGGGATCTCGGCCGGCGTATGGCGGCCTCGCATTTTTTTCCATCCTCCGCCGACCGCCTCCCCAAAAAAGCGCGGGGTGACCGGGGTTCACTCTCGACATTTCACACCCATTCCTCTCGTTACGAAAGTGAGGCTTTCGTAACGCACCCTCTTCGGTCGCAACTTTGTTGCGGGGCCGGGGCGGGACCGGCACCCGGTGCTGTCTGGCCGTCATCGCAGCCACGAGCCTGACCGCGCGCCATCGCCCCACCTCACCGCGGAACGGAGTTGCCCAAGGGCATGCAAAATCCCTGGTCATGATCTCGTGCGACTCACCGCATTGGCAGATGTAGAACCAAAGATTTGGCATCGCGCTTAGTACGGGTTAGGCCATGCCGTCATGGCTTATCGAGGAAAACATCAATAGGAACAATGCCGTCCCGAGTCTTCATAAAATCCCCGGGCTTTACGTTCCTGGCTACAGTCCCGTCCGCATGCCGCCAATCGTTCAAGTTCACCTGGGAAAAGCCAAAACTTTGCATGCACTCGGTCATCTCCTCAGTAGATGGGTGAGGCGAAGAGGCGTCCGCCGGCTCGTGCCATGGCTGGGAAGTGATGATGATACCTCCGTCAGTGAGGTAGCCGGGGCGTGTCGCTTTGAAGGCCCTGTTCTGCTCCGTGTCTTTCCAAACCAGATGTTTGGAACCGACGTAAAGCGGCTCTCCATACTTCTTATAACAGTCCTCTATCGTCATGGAATTCGGCATCCTGATTTGATAATCGGTCTCTAGTGGTCAACGCCCAAGCTCAGCGATCGTCGCCCTGTTTGTCACCCCGTTTCCGCCTCGACTTGCAAGGAGGGCCTCCGGCCGTTTGTGCCGGCGCCTCCGCGCGGGCAGTCTGCGGCGCTCGCACTACCAAAGTCCCCCACCCTGGGAGGCGTTGCAGCGCCTGGATGGCGACGTTCTCATTGGATTGCCGTGTTCGCCGGCTTCATTGATTGTCTCCCCAGCGCGCCGGAAACAACGTTCGGTCGAGTTGCTCGATAGGGCTAAACAACACCCGCTGCCAAGGATGGCCATACAAGGCGATCCGAACACCGCTTCGGTTTCCGTAGCGCCGCGCGAATGCGCCGATGCAAACGGCCGGAGGCCCCAAAAGCAGGTCAAGGCGGAAACACGGCGACAAAGGCGGTGGAGGTCTGAAGCACAGGCTCGCCCCAAAAGGCACCTGCCGCCACTTGTCCCGTGCGCCGCCACCTCGGCTCGCCCAAAAAGGCACCTGCCCCCGCTTGTCCCGTACACCGCCGCCTCGGCCGTGACGCGGAGGCGTGTTCGCTGCGGGAGGCGGAGGCGGGGTCAACTCTCCACAGTTGACAGAGGCCACCAAAAATGGCCTCAGGCGACTGCCGGATTCCGTCATGGGAAATGACGGCTTTGGCAACTGATTTGAAGAAAGCTTTGTCAACTGTGGAGAGTTGACCCCGAATACTGACCCCGAATAACTCTCAATTTAATTTTCAACAGGTGAGTGGTGCGGCAGAGGGTGACAATCTCGATTTCACGGAGCAGTTCTACATCACAGCCAATGGAGGCACACCAAGACAAAATCCGCTTACTCTACTATCGAACGACGATCGGGCCATGAGTGACGAACGGTTCGCTGATTTTCTCTTTAATACCACGGTTCCTAGCGGTATTCTTGGGTTAGCGGGAGCGTATGCCGCAACGGGAGCCTGTCATCATTAACCTATGGAATCATATTTTATTCACCTTATCCGTCGGAGGCCGTATGGGGACATGGGGGCCTGACAGCTTTCAAAATGACTGGGCGTTGGATTGGCTGGGAGATCTCCGAGAGCGCGGAGATACCTCGTTCGTTCGCGCTACATTGAGTCAAGTAGTCGAGCACGGCGGCACAAAACATTCGCCACCCTCCTTCCTCGAGAGGTTGCGTGGGCGTCGACATCATACGGATTGGTTAAATGCCAGTGTCGCAGCCAAGTCTATAGCAGCTGCTGAGATCGTGGCTGCGTGGCGAGGCCATCCGTCTTCGAATTTGCCCGACAGCGTTATTACATGGGTGCAGCAATACTCATCTTCATTCCAATCCGACTTGGTCGCGCTTGCTCAAAAGGCCACGGCTATCGTTAAGACCAACTCAGAATTAAGAGACTTGCGGGAGCAGAGCGACGCCGACGGCTGGCAAAATGCGGTCGAAGATTTGGAGCGGCGACTCACCGAAAAATGAGGCAACCGGGGCGAGCAAGAGGCGGGCCTTGTGGAAATAAGGAAATGGGCGTCGGGAAATAGGGGTCAGGAGGCGGGGGAGGCGGGGTCAACTCTCCACGCGGGGGAGGCGGGGTCAACTCTCCACAGTTGACAGAGGCCGCCAAAAATAGCCTCAGGCGACTGCCGGATTCCGTCATGGGAAATGACGGTTTTGGCCACTGATTTGAAGAAATGCTTTGTCAACTGTGGAGAGTTGACCCCGAATATTGACGAATATTGACTGTGGAGAGTTGACCCCGAATAGCCCCGACTGTGGAGAGTTGACCCCGAATAGCCCCGAATAGCTATTTCTACTGTTTTTTCCGTGAAACTTTGACTACGGGTCGGAGCTTGCGCTGCGAGGACGTTCAGTTAGCGTCGCTTGTCACAATGCCCCGGAAGAAAGTCAAACCCTACACAGAACCCCGACCGAGGATACCCGCTGGTTTAATTCGGCGAGTCTGGGTTGAGGCTGGGCATGCTTGTGCGATTTCTCGTTGTAACGAGCATACCTACTTGGAGGTCCACCACATCAATGGGAACCGCGGTGACAACAGATTTGAGAACCTAATTCTTCTTTGTCTTCGTCATCACACGATGGCAGACCGGCGGGAAATCGACCGCCCGTCTGTCCTGGAATATAAGAGACTCCTTTCGCTGCCCTCGAATGCAGCCGCAATCGCTCATGCCATGGAGACAGCGCAGCCTCGTGAGCCCTCGCTGACAATCCAAATACTCCCTGCTCGTGATTTAAGAGAGGGTATTACCCGCGTTGAGATCGTCAACCTTCGCGATGATAAGCCATTGAAGATTGCCGCCGTCAGAATAATTGGCCTATGGGAAGGAGGCACTGAGGCGTCTCTCCACGACTTCCCCGGATTGATTTGGGCGGAGCCTTTGTCGGTCAAAGACGTAGAGCCTGACGATAGTCATGTATTTATTTTTCCCAGGAGTCTCGGGGCCGTCTGGTTTCACGATAAGAAACTTAAAGGGTTTTGTGCTGAGGTTGAACTTCGGAGTAAGAAGAAAGCCCGGTCAGCTATCATCTCGCGACCTGCCAAACGCGAGACGGAGGCGATGAGGAATGAACTCCTTCGGACGGAAATAGAATTGAAAGATGTCACGAAGGGCATACTGAATGGGAACCCTTCCGACTGGGCGCTGTATGATGAGATCATTCTCCGTGGTCAACGTGGAATGGGAGGTCTGCTGCCCTTTGTGCCGACGATCAGCGAGACCCTTATCGTAGACATTAGATTAACGGCGAACATCCATCATTGGAGAGAGTTCTCAGAATTAGCCGCATATTTGTCGCAACTGAACCTGGTGGCAGGCGACTACAACAAGAACGGCGCAAACTTGGACGCCGCGAAGACCGTTCTCGCATTAGCAATTCAGAAGATACCGGAGTTAATCGAAAGGATCAGGAAGCTGATTGTGGAGTTTTTCCCGTAGGGGACCCCTATTCAGGAAGGGAAGACCCCGGCCGGTCAATGTTCGAAGAGGTTCTTGAACGTCCGTCCAATCTTGGCGAGGACGGAATGGTCCTCCTTTTTCTTCGCGTGATGAGACCGCCTCGGCGATGACCTGGCGCCAAATTCAAAAGCGAGCGACTGCTCATTGGTATCCGCCAACTGGATCGTTCTCGTCCGTGCTGCCCGGCCATCCCAGCGCGCGCTGATTTCGTGGCGGCCAGGCGACAAGAACAAAGTCGCGGGAGCAGCGCCGACGGAGCGACCATCGCAAATCACCTCGGCATGCTCGGGCCGGCAATGCACTTTCACCACGCCATGCGGAAATTCCTGCTGGAAGAGTGCCGGTCCCGTCGCGGGCACCTGGACGCTGGTCATACGCGATGCCTGGTCCGGTAGCGAATAGACGACATGATACGCGCCCTGGGGCAGATTGAGCGTGGCCGGCGACACCCCGGAGCCCTGGACCTCGGCCGGAGAGACCTCGGGCTTGTCAGGCAGGACTTGAAAGGGAATGCCCGCAGGGATGGTCTCGATCCGGACCTGCACCGCGGCATCGGGCGCGGGCATCGGCACTGCCAGCGCACGTTGATCCGCGGTCAGCGGCGGTGCCTTGGGAATCGCGGATGATGGCGATGGGGGAAAGGCCGGCGATGGCGGAAGGATGGAGGATGCGGGAGGCGGAGCCACAGCCGGTGCGGCTGCGGCCACTGGCGCGGCCGGGGCAATCGGGACGACCGCCACTGGCGCCACTGGAGCGACCGGCGCCGAGGCCAATGCGGGGGGCACGGAGGGGGAGGGCTGAGGGTGGGACCTCACGACCCACGGCAGAATGGCGCAGAGAGTCGCCACGCCGGTCATGATCGGCCAGCGGTGTTGCTTGATTTGCCCCATCCAGGAGTCGAGTTGCTGATGCACGCGGGCTGCCTTTGCGACGAGGTCTGGCTTCGCCTCGATCCAAAGAAGTGCTGCGCGGCTGCAAAGAGATTTCGCCCCGGCCAAAGGATTCAGCGCCGCTCTTTTTCCCGAAGAGGTGGCGGACTCGTCGAGCGGTTCTGCGACGAGTCCCAGGCGGCACGCGATTTCATGGCCGGAAGCGGGCCGTTGGGCCGGGTCTTTGGCCAGGCAGGCGGCAATCGTCTCCTCCCAAGCCGCGGGAATCGCCGACTCGGGCAAGCCAAAATAGCGGCGCCGCCCGGCCACGCTCTCCGGAATCACATCCTGGATCTGCGCGCTCACGTCGTCACCTTCAAAGGGCGGCTGGCCGGTGAGCAACTCGTAGAGCGTGGCCCCCACCGAGTAAATGTCGTCGCTGGGCGAGGGCAGTTCTCCCGCGAGCCGTTGCGGGCTCATGTAAGCCAGCGTGCCGCCAGAACTCGACATCCCATGGGGCGCCTCGCTCATCTCCGCCGCCGTATCCGGCGTGCTGAGGACGAAGCCAAAGTCGGTGATCTTCAAGGCTCCGAGGAAATTGACCATGAGACTGCCCGGCCTGAGCTCGCGGTGCATGCAGCGCCCGACCTCGTGGGCATAGTCGATCGCCGCGCACAAATCGGTCACCCAGGCGCTCAACTCTTTCGGTTTGAAACACTGGCTCGGGCGTTCCATCCGCAACTCCGAAAGATTCAGCCCGTCGACATATTCCATGACGATCGCCGCCCTATCCCCATCCTCGAGGAAATCGTGGATGCGCAGGATGTTCGGGTGGGTGAGCTCGAGACACCGCCGCGTCTCACGCTTCAATTCCTCCCGAGCCGCGGCATCCCGATAGAGCCGGTCGGGTAAAAACTCCAGAGCCACGATTCGATCGAGCGTTTTATCGCGCGCTTTCCACAGGATTCCCATGCTTCCGCGCCCGGCCATCTCTTCCAATACATATCGCTCAAAGACACGCTGCCCCTCGCGCAGGGAAGCCTCCTCCGGCGAGTCGAGAAGATCGGCATAGCTATCGGTCGCGGTCATTTCCCTTTCAGGGAGAAAGTAACGTGCCCGCCGATGCGAAAACCCTCGTCCTTGGGGTAATTAATCGTTCCTTCAGAGTGCCACGCGGTCGCGGCGGAAACGGCTTTTACGTGTTATCGCTTACGCTTCCACGTTTATCCAGCGCGAGGGCCATCCGACACGAACGAGAAGGCCGTCTGGTCCGCAAATCCCGACTTCATACAATCCCCATTCCCGATGGCGCAGGATGCCACCCGGGCGGATGATGAGGTCATCGACCCGCTGGGCGATGGCCTCGACGTCCGGAGTACGGATGAAAACACCAAATGGATTATTCTCTTCCGGCACCCGCCAGGGGCCGCTGCCCGCCTGCGTCAGATGAACTTCGCAGCCCCACCCAGTCATGATAATGTAGTTGGCATCTCCGCCGGTGCGCGTAAATCCCAACCGCTCCCAGAAAGGGATCGCGGCCGGCAGATCGTTGCTCGGGACGATGGCGAATGCGCCGACAGTAGGGGGGATTGGCATAACTATTCAGTGGGGATAGCGGTGGATAGTTGGGATAGCGAGGTCAAATCTTGACAGTTGACAGTGCGTAACGTTTGAAGTGAATGCTTCGGTGGGAAATCGCGTGGTGTGACTTCCCTCACGTGTCAAGAGGTGACCCCGTCTGCCCCCGCAATAAAATTTTATCGCGCTGTCAAATGTATCATCGCTATCTCCTGGTAATGCTATTGTGCTGCTGCTTTCCTGGTTGTGACAGGCCGCAGAGATCTACTCCAATAACATCGAGAGAGCTGTCGGCAAAAGAGATACGACAATACCAAAAACTTGCTGAGGCCAAGGACATCAGCGCATGTCATCTGCTATGGGACTATTACCATAGCGTGGCACACGACGAGAAGAAGGCCGATTATTACCGACAACGATTCTTCGAGTTGGTGCAGCCTGAGATGGATGAAGGCAAGGGCGGCGGTCGGGCTCGGTGAGGCAGAATTCGCTGCCGGAACTCCACGAGAGTCATCCATACCCCCCAGGATGCGCAGGTAAACAACGCTAACAGGACAAGCGAAAGAGCGGGGGTCTTCATAATCCGCCTTTACAGCAAGCACGCGGGTGGGGCCAGGAGTCAGCTCCTGGCCGTCCTTTGAACGCCGTTACAGATGGCGTTCCTGGGAGCGGCGATCTCCAGGTCGCCGACCGCAAGCAACGCGCGCAGCGCCCCATTTTTCGGGGCGTCGCTCCGCGACGCAGGGCGACCTGGAGATCGCCCCTCCCAGTGTAAGACTGCGGCTACCTCGATTCAGATTCAGCAGCGCTACCACCAGTCGCCGGCGCTTTTTTTGTCTTGTTTCGTCTCGTTTTACTCGGCGAGGACGGCGCGGCGCGCCGTCCCTACCTGCACCAAGTGCATAACAGGCTCTAAACTCCATTTAGGCATGCGCTGGCGGGCGCAATTCTATAGGGCGGGGAAGGGAGCGTCGACCTCGATCGCGATTACCGATTCTCACATCACCCTGACCCGAAGCCGTTTTCAGCGTGATGTGCGCGTCACAACAAACCAAGCCAGGGCAGACAAAATGGAAATCACGAAAGCATTGAACAAAAAATATCGAGCTTCTGTATGTGGGGTATCGAGATAACGAGTCGAGAGGTAAGCGAGCACACCGAGGTAACTAAGAGCAACCCCCACAGTGGAGTGTAAGCCCAGTCCAAAAATCCCGAGGGTAAGAAACGCGATTAACAGACCGTGGGGATCAAGGTATTTCATCATTGAGCAAACGGGGATTCATCCAATCAGGAGCCGGCAACTGCCGTCATTGCGGCGTCGAAGGATCCAGCAGGCAGGCACTCGCCGGCCTGTCTGCCCACGGGCTTCGCCCAAGGTCGTGAGAAAAAGTACCGAGCATCGTAATCCCGATCAATTGCCTCCCGCCGATCCCCCCGGCGCCATCCCCCCGTAAAACGCTCCGGGATACTCAAGGCGAATGCTTCGTGCCATCTCCATCCCTTAGGAAAGACGCCCATCCCTGTCAAGGAACTCGCTTGCGATGTCCGCCGCACCGGGGGTAAACAACACCGGTGAAAGTCGCCTTTCTTTCTGTCCTGTTATCGGCTTTGCTCTCGTCGGTATCAATGGGCATCTGGATGGACGAGGAGGTGACGCCTGGGAATATAAACGGTTTTTCTTATAAATTCACGATCGAGGCAAACGGCAAGAAGAGCGATGTGCTGGTGTATTTCAAACTGACGATCGAGACGAGAGAAGGCCGGAATATGCCAGACGGCACTTCCTGTATGTTGATCGTGACGAAAGGAAAGAAGACATTGGCCGTGGTTCCGATAGAAGTGGTCAGGAAGGATAAGGTGATAGAGGTAAAATCGGTTGGTGTCGCTGGCGATTGTTTGGAGGATTCCACGATCCAATTTGCGATCTCACCGGGCTTGGTGCCGTCGGGAGCGGGGTTCACATTTCATCTTGGCAAGTTCGTGAAGCCTTAATCCCATCCGCACCCCATAAGAAGGCTGCGAGAAACCGGCGAGGCTGTTGGGGGTTATGTGCCGGATGGGCCCGGTGCGTGGGCCGCATGCGCGCCGGCCAGGATTCGTAACTCTCCGGCGACTCGCTCCATGACGGATTCCCAGTCGCCCGGGGTGGTCTGGCGGAAAAGACGCATGGTGGGATACCACGGCGTTGTTTCGCCGTTCAACCCCCAGCGCCAATCTGCGGCGAAGGGCAAAAGTGTCCAGACAGGGCGCCCCAAGGCACCGGCCAGATGAGTGGTGGCGGTGTCTACGGAAATGATCAGGTCCAGATTGGCCATGAAGGCGGCGGTGTCGGCAAAGTTTTGAATCGCAGCGGAGTGATCGTGGATCGCGTCTGCGGCGGCGAACTGCCGGAGTTGTTCCGCTCCGGGCCCAACCTGAAGGCTAAAGAAGGCGATGGAATCCAGGCGCAGAAGAGGGAGGAATCGGTCCAGGGCAATACCACGCTTGGCCGTCTCCCGGTTTTGGGGATTGCCGGTCCAGGCCACGCCGACTCTCAAGCTCGCGCGTGGAGGGCCAAGTCTCTGCCGCCACACTTCAGAACGAGCAGGGTCGGCAAACAGATACGGCACGTCCGCCGGGATGGTGGCGGTGGTCGTCTGCAAAATGAGGGGCAGGCTGAGCATCGGGACGTGCAGATCGAAAGAGGGCGGCGGAGTGCCCGCCGTGATGACCTCGCTCACGCCCCGGGCGGTCCGAAACAAATCCAGGAGAGGCGGCGGGCATTCGGCGATAACGTGCCCGCCGCGGTCGGCGACAGACTGCGCGCAGCGAATAAATTGCAGGGAATCACCCAGGCCCTGCTCGGCGTGGATCAGCACGCGCCGGCCCGGCACGGGGCCTCCATTCCAGCGCGGCTGCGCGAAATGGCGCCGGCCATCCGGGAATGCCTCCCAGCGTGATTCGTAGAGCGGCCATCCCTGCTGAAAGTCGCCGCAGAGAAGCAGTAGCAAGGCCATGTTTAGCCGGGCATCCGCATGGCCAGGTTCGAGCTCGAGGGCCCGCTGGTAGGAGGCGAAAGCTTCCTCGATCCGGCGAAGTTCCAGCAGCGCGTTGCCAAGTCCGTAGGCGGCCTGCGCATACTGCGGCTGCAGTTGCAAAGCTTGCCGATAACTCGCGATCGCTTCCTCCGGCCGCCCCTGATTCCGCAGGACGTTACCGAGGTTATTCCATGCTTCCGGGAATCCTTCCTTGAGCCGGAGGGTGTCCCGAAATGCGGCGGCCGCCTCGTCCAGTCGATCCTGGGCCGCCAGGACGATGCCAATATTGTTGTAGGCCTCCGCAT
>Ga0068855_100012223_pt1 | contig 10376 bp, 7 predicted proteins | sample KBSCornC52_FD_66592 | JGI IMG/M metagenome (GOLD analysis project Ga0068855, IMG submission 66592) | Corn rhizosphere microbial communities from Kellogg Biological Station, Michigan, USA - KBS Corn C5-2 | ecosystem: Host-associated > Plants > Roots > Rhizosphere > Soil ... | reverse complement strand
GTTACGGCGTCAATCTCTATTCATACGCTGGTAACGGCCGCGACCGTCTATGCGCTCGATGGCACCGGCAAGCGGCTGGGCGTCGTGCCGTCTCGGCTATTCGGCAGTGAGCTGACGTTTCAGATCGAGCCGAAATACAGCACAATCTGGTACGAAGTAGAGGCTTCCATCAAGCGGTAACCAACGTACCTGCTGCTTTGCATATTCTACGGGCCGTACGCGCTTGCTGCTTCAGGCGGCGTCGGAAACCTTTAAATAATCGACTTCACACTCCTCTGCGCCGGAGCGGATAGAACTCGATTTAACCTTCTGCTCGTTAGTTCGCTCACCAGTTGCCGAACCTTGACGAGAAGTTCCGATCGCGCGCATCAGCTGATCCGGGCCGAATCGGCTAGAAGTTGTGCCTGCAGGGCGCAGATAGGTCGCCGCGGGATCGGCTTCGTTCAACGCCGGGCGAAGGAGGGCCGCGCGCTCCTCGAGATCGGGAAGCATGTCGATCGCGAGATCACGAATCGCTGCGGCGGGCCGAGTCGCGGTAAAGCCATCGGCCAGGCGTCGAACCGCAGGCAGCGCGGAACAGTCTCTGAAACGGTCTATCAGCTCCAATGCCGTTCGCGCGAGCTCGGCGTTATGGCCGCCGCGAAACCCCGGCATCTCGAATTCGAGCAGCAGGCGGTTGAGCTCACGTCTGGTGCTTCGCGAAAGCTGATTGAGTCGCTGCACCTTTGGAAGCAGCTCGATCAGCGCCTCTTCTATGGCGGACCCTGCGGTGCTGTCACGATCGTTCAGAACGGCCAGCAGCGGTCCGATGGCGCGCACATCTCCGAGCGCGACGGCGTGATCTGCGAGCTGGCCCCAGCGGCCTGCCTCCTGCGACAGTGCGATGGCGACCATTGCGGCCGTCACGCCAAATACTGCCAGACTCAGGCGCGTATCCATTCGGCTGAAGATCAATACTGTGACTGTCATACTGACTGCGATCATAGGCACGATCCACGCCATCCAACGTCGCCGTCGTTTCGCAGCCTGCCGCATCCGGCGTATGAGAACATCAGCCTCTTTTTGACCGGAAGGGCGCTGGACGAGGTCGTCTTCGGCGATACTGCCACCGTTCTTCAACGCTGTCTCCGAGTCCATTGGAACGTGCGCCCCCTTTCTGGTATAACAATTTCGTGATACATTCGTCAGATAAAACCTCCGAGCCGTACTCCGATACAACCGCTCCGGTGCATTCTCAATTTACGCCCCCAGGTACCCCACCGTTCCGATTCGGTCCTTTATTGGCTATCTTGTCCGGATTACTGCTGTGGCTTGCGCACCCCCTGGCCGGCCTTTGGCCGCTTGCGTGGGTTGGACTCGCTCCTCTGATTTATGCGATCCAGCAGTCGCCAAGCACGCGACGAGCCGCAGGGTTGGGTTACCTATTTGGGTGGGCATATCTTGCCCCCACGTGGTACTGGACCGGGCTCACCATCGTCGGTTGGACGGGCAGCCAGATCGGTTGGGTAGCCCTGTTTGCGCTAACATTGCTCGCCGCCTTGTTCTATGCTGCCTGGGCGGCTCTTGCGTGGCGGCTCACACAGTCTGTGCAGGGCGCCTGGAGAATTGTCAGCATTGCGGCCGCATGGGTACTCATGGAGTGGCTGCGCAGCGTGGGCTCGCTGTCGGTGCCGTGGGCGCAAATCAGCTATACCCAGTACAAAGCCCTGCCGCTCATTCAGATCTCGGAGTTGACCGGCGCTTTCGGGGTTAGTTTTCTGCTCGTGTTTATTAACGTGAGCATCATCGAGTGGTGGCGGCATCGAGCCGAGCCACTTAGCCGTCGGTGGCTGCTGTATAGCGCTGGGCTTATCGGAGCGACCTGCCTTTACGGTTATGTGCGAATGGCACAGATTCCTCACGGCAAGACGATCAACGTCGCGATGATGCAGGGAAACTTCAACTATAACGACCGATTCGGAATCTATCAGCAAAAGCTCGAAGTGTATGACTCCCTCACACGTCAGGCATACCTGGGCTCCAACCCTAAGCCTGATCTCTATGTGTGGGCGGAGACTTCCGCACCGGGTGACGCGTTCCATGACGCTGCATCACGCGAGGCGATGCAGCGCCTGGCGGATCGCTATAACGCTGCGATATTTACCGGCAGCCTCATCGGTGAGGATGGCGCCGAATACAATTCCGCTCTCCTATTTACGCCTGGAAGCAGACTTCCACTCAGATACGACAAGCAGGGCGTGGTGCCGTTCGGCGAATACATTCCATTTCGATCCCTGATACCGGAATCCATTCAGAAGCAGTTTCAGTTCTTCGAAACGGACCTGTCTCCCGGCAAGACTCTGGCGCCGATGCATTTTGAAACATCGTCCGGCACGCAAGTGTCGCTTGGTCCATTTATCTGCTACGAGTCGGTCTATCCGCACTACACTCGCACCATGACGGCACGGGGCGCCAACCTTCTCGTCACCCCAAGCCACGATACCTGGTTTCAGAGCGACGCCGCCTCAGAGCAGCATCTTGCGATCGTCGTATTTCGCGCCATCGAGAATCGCCGCGACGTAGCTCGCTCAACTACCGACGGAATTACCGCTGCTATCGACGCCACGGGGCGCATCCTGGAGCGCAGCAAAATGCGCGCAGCCGTATTCCTTGTGCATCCGCTTCAGCTGAGGAATCTTATCACCCTCTATACACGCTTCGGGGACTGGTTCGTGGGGCTGTGCGCGCTGCTGATTGTGGCCGCACTGTATTGCAGTTACATTCTGAAGACGCCAAATCGTGTTTCCGGCTGAGCGACGCGACACGCGGCATCGATTCCCAATCCGATCGCCATCCGGGTATCGATGGGATCGAGGATGCCGTCGTCCCAGAGCCGTGCCGTGCTGAAGTATGGGCTGCCTTCCCGCTCGTATGTCTCCAGCGTCGGCCGCTTGAACTCAGCCTGCTCTTCTTCGGTCATCGATTCGCCTCGACTTGCAAGCTGATCCATTCTGATCTGCAGCAGCACGCTGGCAGCCTGCTCGCCGCCCATCACAGAAATGCGAGCGTTCGGCCACATCCAAAGCTGGCGCGGGCCGTACGCGCGCCCGCACATGCCGTAGTTTCCAGCGCCGAATGAGCCTCCGATCACGACCGTGAACTTTGGCACGGCTGCGTTTGCCACGGCCATCACAAGCTTGGCGCCATGTTTCGCGATTCCCTCGCTCTCGTATTTCCGGCCCACCATGAACCCGGTAATATTTTGAAGAAACACAAGCGGAATGCCGCGCTGACAACAGAGCTCAATAAAGTGGGAGCCTTTTAGCGCACTTTCTGAGAACAAGATCCCGTTGTTTGCAAGGACACCCACCGGATAGCCCATCCACCGCGCAAAACCGCATATCAGTGACGATCCGTAGAGCGGCTTGAATTCATGAAACCGGCTGCCATCCACCAGGCGCGCGATGATTTCACGGGCGTCGAATTGCGTCCGCAAATCGGCTGGCAGGATGCCGTAGATCTCCTGGGGATCATAGACCGGCGGCTCAGGCTCGCACCTGTCGATGAGCGTACCGGGAGTTGGCGGGACGGTCTCGACGATGTCGCGAACGAGGCGCAGCGCTTCAGCTTCATTCTCCGCCATGTAGTCCGCCACGCCGCTCTCGCGCGTATGCACCTCTGCGCCGCCAAGCGCCTCTGCGGTCACGACCTCGCCCGTCGCGGCACGGACGAGCGGCGGCCCTCCGAGAAAGATCGTGCCATTGCCTTTGACAATCACCGTTTGATCTGACATTGCAGGAACATACGCGCCACCGGCCGTGCAGGAGCCGAGCACGCAGGCTATCTGAGGAATCTTTCGCGCGGACATCTGTGCCTGATTGTAGAAGATGCGCCCGAAATGCTCGCGGTCTGGAAACACCTCGGACTGGAGTGGCAGGTAGGCTCCCCCGGAATCGACCAGATAGATACACGGAAGCGAGTTCTCCTCTGCGATCTCCTGCGCCCGGAGATGCTTTTTCACGGTCAATGGAAAGTATGTGCCGCCCTTGACGGTCGCGTCGTTGGCGACGAGCATGCAAAGGGTTCCGTGTATTGAGCCTATTCCCGTCACAATACCAGCAGCCGGCGCTTCGTCTTCGTAGAGGCCGTTCGCAGCGAGAGGGCTGAACTCAAGAAAAGGAGTGTTGGGATCGATGAGGGCTTCGATGCGCTCTCGCGGCAGCATTTTTCCGCGGCCGCGATGGCGAGCAATCGCATCGGGTCCCCCGCCCTCTTTCACGAGCGACAGGCGTGAGCGCAGCTGCGACGCAAGGTCTCGCTGATGCGCATCATTTGCGAGATACGCCGGCGAGTCTTTTCTGATGCGAGTCGGCAGCTGCTCCAATGTACCTGTACCTCCGCAAACGTGATTTGATCGAAGGTTAGGTTCCTTCGCTTGCTGCCGGTTTCCTTCTCGCGCCTATGCGCCAGGCAAGCAAAATACCGCCCCATGTCGTCGCTCGACGTGGGGCGGCACTCTATGTAAACGCGTCTTTTGTGATCCAGCGCGCGGTATGCTGGCCCGTCACGGCTTCCAAACGGGACGCTCCGAGCTACACATCCATCAGGCGGCGGCCATGATGGCGTTCATCGCAGAGGGTCGTGCAGCGCTCTTTCGCGGCTTAGCGGGCGCGGCCTCCAATCGCTTTCGCAGCATCACTCTGGCTCTGTGAATGCGAGATCGGACCGTACCGATCGCGCACCGCATATCGTCGGCAATCTCCTGATACGTGCGCTGTTGCACGTCGCAGAGCAGGATTGCCCTTCTGTAGTCTTCCGGCAGCGAGGCGAGCGCGACCTGCAGCTTTTCCTCCATCACCTTCCCTACGACGATCTGCTCCGGGTCGCTGTTCGGAGCGGCGAATTCATGTGCCAGAGGCTGGCCGTCGTCGTCACCCATAATCGGGCTGTCAAGCGAGTAGATCGGGACTCTTTTTTGCCTGCGACGAAGATCGATCACTCTATTCGTAATGATCCTGAAGAGCCATCCTTCAAATGAGCGGTCAGAATCGTAACTGTCAAAGTTGTTCCAGGCGCGAACGTAAGCGTCCTGAGTTACGTCTTCCGCGTCGGCGACGTTTCCGGTCAAACGGTACGCGAGATTGTACGCGCGCCGCTGACTGCGCTGAAACAGTCGTTCAAATTCATTTTGCGGTACGGAGATCGTAGAAATCGCGGGCATTGTCAACTCCCTGTCTTTCTAATGTTTGAGAACCCGCCCGGCATCCAGGCACACGGCGAGTGGATTTCGGCCCGCTTGTTGTCGGGCAGTCAGGGCAAGTGGCGACTATTAAACAGACTCAAATCTCGGCCGCCAGATCTCCCGTGCATCGCTCCGCCATCAGGCTGCATGCCTTTAACGCATTGTGCACGATCGATCTAAGCTCTTTACAGCCGCTGCCTTTTACAATGAACGCTGTCGCGCCGGATTCAAAGGCTTTGGTTCGTGCCTGCTCATACACGCTCATCAGTACAACACACAGCTCAGGCTGCCTTTGTCGGAGGCATTGCGCCGCTTCGAATCCGTCCATCCTGGGCATTTCGGAGTCGAGCAAAACTACATCCGGGTAGTGCTTGTCGGCCAGTACCACCGCCTCCAACCCGTTTTCCGCTTCCCACCTGACCTGCAGCATTGGATCGATCTCCAGCGCTCGGCGAAGGCATTGCCGAATGTACGGATCGTCATCGGCGACTAGAACGGATATTGGCTGCATCGGAAATTGTGGCTCCCTGCTCGACTCAGCGCTGCGTTGGCTGCTGGACAGTCTCAATTATCCACGATTATGCGCGAGAGCGGAATGAGGGAAACCTCAATTCTTTATGGGGGTTTACATCCGTCGCATGAGGTCGCGAGTAGGTATAATAGGATCGAAGATTTACTCGAATCGAAAAGGATTGCATACCATGACATCTATCGCTCCAGCAAGCACTTTGGATACCCTAACGGATTTACCGATTGATGAAGAAATATATGACGTCACGATTGTAGGCGGCGGTCCCGTCGGACTCTTCGGGGCGTTTTATGCGGGCATCCGGCAGATGAAGACGAAGATCATCGACAGCCTCCCGGAGTTAGGCGGTCAGCTTAGCGCTCTCTATCCTGAGAAGTACGTGTTTGACATGCCTGGCTTCTACAAGATTCTTGCGAGGGATCTTGCCGCCGAAATGGTGAAACAGGGGATGCGCTTCTCTCCCACCGTGTGCCTTTCCGAAAAGGTCCAGTCGGTTCGGTACGACGAGGAGACCCTGATGGAGCTCAGGACAGATCGTGGCAGGCATCGCACTAAGACAGTGGTCCTGGCGGTCGGCGCGGGTGCATTCGCGCCAAAGAAGCTCAACGCGCCCGGTGTCGAGCGATTTGAGGATCGAGGCGTGCACTATTTCGTGAGCAATAAGGCGCAATTTGCCGGCAAGCGAATTCTCATCGTCGGCGGAGGAGATTCGGCGCTGGACTGGGCGATGAACCTCGAGCCGATCGCGGACCAGATCACTCTCGTTCACCGGAGGGCGGAGTTTCGGGCACACGAAGAATCGATCGACTGGCTGCTGAATCGTTCGAGCGTGGACGTGAAGCTTTGGCACGAGCTCAAAGGGGTCGATGGTGACGAGTGCCTCGAGCGAGCGACCGTGTTTAACAATCAGACGCGGGAAGAGACCCCATTGGATGTCGACTGTGTGCTGTTGAATCTCGGCTTTTCGACGGATATCGGTCCCATCAAGGAGTGGGGACTCGACATGAATGTCCGGGACATCAAGGTGAACAACTTCATGGAGACCAACCTTCCCGGTATTTACGCGGCGGGCGACGTCGCCTCATTTCCAGGGAAGCTGAAGCTGATCGCTACCGGTGTGAGCGAGATCTGCATCGCCGTCAACTACGCGAAAATCCGGGTCGATCCGGCTTCGAAGGCGTTTCCGGGCCACACGAGCAACATGAGCTTGTGATGGGTCCAACCATCCCGGGCGGCGAATTCCGCGAGGGTGCGGCCCGCGGTGGTGTGGCAAGTGTAAATTATTTGCAAAAAAATCCTCGTGTTGCAGGAGGAATGGATAGCGTATTCGGACAATTATGCAGGTAAAATGGGACCGGTATATCCGTAAGTATCAATCGGGGTTGTTGATTGGGTGCTCTGCGGCGTTACCGCAAACTCCAGACGAATGGCCGATCCCCCTGGCAACTACTGGAGGCGATTACTGAGTAATTCGCGCATTATTCATTCGGTGCGCGACGGCAGGTCCGCCCCCCGGCACTACCGACGCTCGCTTTTAGACTCATCTCTTAGCTTCAAGAGGAGAACGTGCCTGCTATGCTACCCACGCTACGCAAACATTCTGCCTGCGCCTGGAAAAATCGTACCTATTCAGCCGGCCAGGCTGCGGTGGTTGGGCTTGCCCTTACAACCCTGCTATTTCTGACTATTCCTGCCTCCGCACAGCGCAACGCCATTGGCGGCGGTGGCATTACGAAGAAGGCCGCAATTCCCAGTGTGTCCGTGCTTACGGCACACAACAACAAAGAGCGCACTGGCTTAAATGCTTCCGAGACCGCATTCGTGACCACTCTCGGCAGTACCAACTTGAGCCCGCAGACCTTCGGTAAGATCTGGTCGCGCCCCGTCGATGGCACGATCTATACCCAGCCGCTGTATGTGCCGGCCGTGAAATTTCCGAATGTGCCAGATGTCCTTGGCAGCACTCAGACTAACGGCGTGTACAATGCCGTCTTCGTTTGCACAACCCACAATAGTGTCTATGCGTTCGATGCGGGAGCCAGCGCGCCGATAACGCACACCGGCTCCGTCAGCACTGCGGTTCGCAAACTGCCACTCTGGCGCGTAAATTTCAATTCGATCAACGGCGACGTGACACCCGTTCCGCTATCCGACGTTTTCAGCGATGACCTGACGCCCGAGATCGGCATCACCGGCACGCCAGTGATCGATACCACGACGGACCCTGTAACGGGTTACAAAACCGGAACCCTTTATGTTGTCGTCAAGACGAAGGAGAACAGCTCTTTCGCACAGCGCCTGCATGCTTTAGACATCACTACCGGCGCCGAGCGCCCAGGCAGCCCGGTTCTCATCACCGCAGGAGTGCTTGGGACCGGCGATGGATCGATACTGGACCCAAACAACGGAAATCGGCCCACTGTATTTTTCGATCCTCAATGGGAGAACCAGCAGGGCGCGCTGACGCTCGCCAACGGCCGGATCTACGTTACCTGGGGATCTCACGGTAACAATGGACCCTTCCACGGCTGGGTGATGTCATTCGACGCGAAGACACTCAGGCTGACGGGCGCACTCAATACCACGAGAAACGCCGACTCGGGATTCAATGGTTTTCCTGCCGGTGGAGGCGTTTGGCTAGGCGGCGGCGGACCCGCAGTGGATTCGAGCGGTTACCTCTATCTCGCGACCGGCACGGGCGTCTTTGACGCGGTCGGTTTTGGCGGAGGCAATGGCGACTACGCACAGTCAGTCCTTAAGGTGGCGTTCCCATCTGTCGGCGGAAGTCTGATCGCAGACTCCTTCACTCCAAATAACTGGCTCGACCTGAGCATGAACTCGCTCGATCTGGGCTCCGGAGGATTGGTGCTTCTGCCGCCGGTCGGCAACCTCGCCAATCCCAATCTCGCCGTAGCGGCGGGAACTGAAGGCACGATCTACCTGCTGAACCGGAACAATCTCGGAGGCTTTACTGCCGGCCAGGACACCGTCGTTCAGTCGCTGCCAGGCGCCGTCGGCCCGATCTTCGGCCAGCCTGCGTTCTGGAACAACACGCTCTATTATCAGGGCACAGGCGACGTGATGAAGGCGTTTCAATTCCAAACGGGTTTATTGAACGACACGCCGATCTCACAGTCGAACACTGTTTTCGAGTTTCCTGGCGCATCGCCTACAGTAACGACCAACCCGGATGGCAGCAATCCCATCGTATGGGCGTTGCAGAGGTTCACTCCCCCGTCGATTCTCCCCGGCTTTGGAATTCCCGAGCCTGCGCCACTTTCTGTGGTGCGCGCTTACGACGCCAACGACCTCAGTCGCCAGCTGTTTTCCGGCCTCGCGAAGGGGACGCGCGACGTTTCAAGCTCAGCGGTCTACACGCCGATGACAGTGGCGAACGGGCGGGCCTACATCGGCGGCCAGGGCGAGATCGTCGCCTTTGGAAACTTCATTGACAATGGCGTCGTCGATCCGGGCGCACAGGCAGATCACTATATCATTACAGGACCGAACCAGGTATCGCAGAAGACAGGAAACTGGTACAGCATCACTGCGATCGGGCCGGACAATAACCCGGTCGCGCTCAACAGTACGGTCCATTTGAGCTACAGAACATTCGGCGGGCCAACAGTAAACGTCAATTCCATTAACTTTGGCGGCAAGTCGAACGTGCTGTTTAACTTTGCCTTCCCATTTTCAGGCGTGTTTGAATTCTACGCTAACGACGACTTCGGGCATAGTACCTACGTTCCTGATGGTGACCTGCTGCCGTTCGGTACACTCTACGACGAGATCTCCGTCCAGCGTCCCGATGTCGGGGGCCCCGATCACCTGATCGTCAAGGCGCCGGCCCAAGCAAAAGTAGGATCGAGGGTATCGGTTCAGGTTACGGTGGTCACTCCCGCTAACGTCCCGTACACGTGGCATATCAACGGCGCTAACTTCTTCAGGCCGAGCGTCACGGCAACGATGACGCTTCCAAACGGTACGCAGGGCGCTATTCCGGGTTTCCCCGTATACGCCTACTCGGGCGGCCAGACCGTGCCGATCGATCTCGAGACGTCGATGTCCACGATTATGATGACGGTCCCGGGAGTTGGGAACCATGTGCTTGTCGTCGAAGGATCCGTGAACTATCTGTACGGAACCGATCCTGCGAACCCGACATTGGTCATCAGCTATCCCATTAGCGGTACCGCTACAATCGTCGGAGTGCCGTAGATCAAATCCGCGCTGCGTTTGTTCAAAGCACTCCAGTCCGCTTGGGCTGGAGTGCTTTTCACTGAGTCGCGTCCACGTTAATGACCGATGCAGCCGCACGCCGCGCTCCGATTCTCGATATGGCCAGGAGGCAACCATGATAGACCTCGATTTTCTCAAGCAATTGACTGAGATTCCCTCAGTAGGCACCGCATGCGGGCCGGTCCTGAATCTTATCGCGAGTCGATTCGGGGATCATTACTCGCATGTCGACGCTTCCGATGGCTTCCGCCTGTTTCACAAGCGAGGTGCAGCCGTTTCCGAGATAACAACCCTATTCGTCGCGCACGTAGACGAGATTGGCGGCTGCATCTATGGTCCGCGACCGGGCGGTGGCTTCAACGCGCGGTATTGGGGCAACCGCCCGGC
>Ga0068855_100012221_pt1 | contig 10377 bp, 14 predicted proteins | sample KBSCornC52_FD_66592 | JGI IMG/M metagenome (GOLD analysis project Ga0068855, IMG submission 66592) | Corn rhizosphere microbial communities from Kellogg Biological Station, Michigan, USA - KBS Corn C5-2 | ecosystem: Host-associated > Plants > Roots > Rhizosphere > Soil ... | reverse complement strand
TCACGGCCGAGCGTGGGCAAGTCAACATCACGCAACTGCTCCCGGGCAGCGGCGAGATGGCTGAGCGCGAGCCCAACCGGTGACTGCGGATTGTCGAACACAAGTTCTATTGTAATACGAAACCAACTCAATCAATCGAGAATCCACAGGCACAGCAGACTATTTCTGTGCAGGCAACCTCTGCCAAGCAAGCAACGTCGAGACCACCCCTCCAGCCGAGATAGGGTTTTCGGCAGCGATCAAAGGAGAATCCATGCTGACCAATGCGCCGATCCTTGCCATCGTGCCGACCACCGACATTGCGCGCGCTAAGGCGTTCTACGGTGAGACGCTCGGTCTCACCAACGCGAATGTATCGACACCTGGGCCGCAGGTGTTCTATCGATGTGGCGGCGGCACGCTTCTCGAGGTTTACGAGCGCCCTACGGCGGGTCAGGCGCAACACACCCTTGCCTCATGGGCTGTGAGCGACGTACGGGCCGCCGTCCACGAACTGCGCGACCGCGGCGTGCGTTTCGAAGACTATGACGTCCCGGGGCTAAAGACCGACGACAGTATCGCAACGACCGGAGACTTCCAGGAGGCCTGGTTTCGCGATCCCGACGGCAATATCCTTCGCATTCATTCCCAGATCGAGATATAGAGCGTGGGGGGTTAACAGCGAGACCAGAACAAACCTGGCCAGCCGAGCGATCACGCGGTTTAATTGGATCAGTAGCGATATCCCGCGTTCCGGTTGCGCCGCCGCAACCGAGAGCCGAGGGAGGTGAGTCGCATGACGTGGTCACGTGGACTGGTCACAGCGTTTCTGCTCGCAGGTGTTCTGCTATTCACGGTGGCATGTAATCCTGACGGGACCTCGTCGGAGTCGAACGGCAACGTGATTTTCAATCAACCTCAAACCTCGCACGGCTGCGCGGGCTCCCAAACCGTCACCGTGCAGAACGGCGACACCCTCACGGTCCTCGTGGAGAACCACGTTAGCGGCTCCTTCTCGGTCGAACAGGTTGTGAACATCGTTGCCGACACGAACGGCATCGCCAACCGCAACGTGATCCGTGCGAACCAGCAGATCCGTCTTCCCACGAGTTGCAACGGCCCGTAATCGACGTTGTATCGCTCGGTGCGTGGACTCGTCAGGCGTCGTATTCATCGTGGCGGCGCCACCACATGCCGATCGCATGTGGGGCCGACTGGCCCGGCGTCGAGCCACGGATATATGCCCCAGACGGCATCCACGTGAAACCACCTCGGCGAGCTAGTAACGGCCGCCGACATCGGCCGCATGACGCGGCGTTCGGTACTGGTTGCGCGGCGCACCTTTCTCCTACATCGGCAGCAGCTCGAAGATCTCCACCGCGCACTTCCCGTCCCTGCCGGACAGGAACGGGAGGCCGTTCGTGAGCGCCTTCGCCGCAGCGAGATCGTCGGCCTCGACGATTGTGTAGCCGATGAGATCGCCAGCTGGTCCTTCAGTGCCGTCGTCGCGAACGGAGGCGTTCGATCCGAACGGGCTGCCGCCGTCGACAAGGGCCGCGCCGACCTTCGCCATCCAGGCGCCAAACGCGGCCATCCGGTCGGCGCCCTGCTCCGGTGTGAGGTCGGACATCGGAGTAGCCGGGCCACGGTAGAGGTAGATGAACTTCGTCATGCCGATCATCGCTTTCGGGAACCGCGTCTTGGCGCCTGCGGGTTCTTGATGCGCGTACTCATCAGGCGTCGTATTCATCGTGGCGGCGCCACCACATGCCGGTCTCGTTGCGGCCTAGTGGCGCGCGGTCGAGCCACGGATACATGCCCCAAATGGCATCCACGCCGCGCTCGTAGGCCGAGTAGGTGTGGTAGATAACGCCGTCCTCTAGCGCGAAGGCGCTCAGGCCGGGCCCTTCCTTGCGGTAGGTCGGCCAGTCCGTTCCGACGCTCGCCGTGATCGCGGCGACGAAGGGATTCTCGTCGGTCTCCTGCAGCCGGAGGTCGACGGTGCGGAAGTTGTATTCGACGGCTCCGGACTGCCACTCGTCGTTCGTATGCGTGACATGAAAGTCGTAGTTGAAGTCGCTGTCTGACGCGGACGCCCAGGGGAAGCTCCAGCCCATCCGCTCCTTGTAGGCCTGCAGTTTCGCCAGCGGCGCGCGTGACACCGCGTAGAGGGTGACGTCGTGATTGGCGAGATGGACGACGGAGCCGTTGAAGCCGTCGGCGATTGCCGAGCAGGACGGGCAGCCGCCCTCGTAGTCGGGTCCGAACATGAAGTGGTAGATCAGCAATTGCGAGCGTCCTCGGAACAAATCGGCGAGTGACGCAGTGCCCTCATCGGTATCGAAGACGTAGTCCTTGTCAATGCGGACCCACGGGAGCTCCTGCCGCTGTCGGGCGACTTCGTCGCTGCGACGGGTCAGCTCCTTCTCGGCGACGAGCAGATCCAGCCGAGCCGCAAGCCACTCGTCACGAGATCCCGTCTTATGACTGGTCATTTTTCTCTCCTTCACATCGTGGGGATGAGTCCAGGCACTGATGCGGGTGCAGCGGCGATCCAGATACCGAGCCCGACGATTGCGAGCGCCAGCGGCACATCGAGAACGGCCTTTGCGGGCAGGATCTTCTGGGCAAGCACCACGACAGTGATTACCGCCATCCAGGTGACACTCATAACGCCGAGCACCACCAGCATCAGCATCAGTCCGATGCTCGACCCGACGCAGCAGAGCCCGAACTCGAATCCGGAGCGAATGTTCTCGCGGCAACGCCGGCGGAAGTGCCGCTTGAGCGGCGTCAATTCGTAGCCACCGACCGCGATCACAACCGCGGCGGCGACGACGGACCCATGCGGACGATACAGCGCATACACCGCGGCGCCGACGAATGCCCAGACCGCAAAGTAGGAGCCGACGAACAGGGGAAGGGCCAGCACGCGACGACCGGCACGAACGTGTCTCATGATCGCCGGGGCCGCGCTCGGCAGCATCATTGCCGCCATCATCGCAAGCCACAGGGCGGCGAAGTACCCGAACGAACCGAGTTCGGTGGCGGCGCCCATGTCCATTCCGTTCATCTGCCAGACCGCGACCACCCATGACGCGGCGGCCAGCCCGAGCGTCGCGATCAGTGCGGCGATGCCAACCCTCGTCGTAGCGGGACTGGCGTCAAACGCCCTCGTCGGGTTCCGGTCGACGGCGAAAGCGGAGGTGAGTCGGTTGTCAGACATGATGCCTTCTGGCTTTCTGGAGCGGGGTTGTTGTGGGCTTGCGAACGGACTGGTCGAGGTGCTCTGTCAACGCCTCGAGCGAGCGGTCCCAGTCTCGGGCCAGCGCCGCCAAGAACTGCTGCGCCACCTGCATCGGCGCCGAACGGAGCCGATACCGCACCCGGCGCCGCTCGCCGTGTTCCGCCGTTACCAGGCCGGCCTCAGCCATCAAGGTCAGGTGCTTGGCGATCGCCTGCCGCGTGACCGGCAGCCGATCGGCCAGGTCGGTGGCCGTCGCCGGGCCGCCAGCGGCCAGTGCGGCCAGGATCGCGCGACGGGTCGGGTCGGCCAGAGCGGTGAAGACCTGTTCGGCGACGGCCTCGATATCAGCCGGCATCGAGGTAGCTGACCAGTTCGCCCAGCTCGCTCGCCCATCCCTTGGTGTTGCCCTCGTACGCCGTCCGGTGCGCGTCCGTGGGCAACTGGGCGAAGCCGCTCTCGACGACCGTCAGCCGCGTGCCCGCACCGACCGGTTCGAGCGTGAACTCGACATACGTCCGGCGTGGATCGTCCTTGGGCAGTCCGTAGATCTGCCACGTGAACCCGAACACTGTCGGCTCCTCCACACGTTCCACGCGCATGTCAACCGCGTGGCCGTTCGTCCAGGTCATCCAGGCCGATCCTCCTGGGCGCAGGTCGATCGACGCCTCGTTGCCGAACCAAGCGGCGAGTCCTTCGGCCGTGGTGAGCGCTGCCCATACCTCGCTCGGCGGGTGGGCGATGTCCACCGTTCGCTCGATCTGATCAGGAAAACCCATCCCGTCCTCCATCAAGTAGCAATCGACTGATTGCTATATTATTGCAACCAACTGATTGCGTCAACAGTGCGCCCGGACTGGCTCGGACAGCGCTACCCGGGTGCTCGCCTCCCGGGAACCTCGCGCCAGGCATCGCGACGTTCACCCACGAGAACCCGAGGTCGCCGCGTTAGCTGCTCACCGTGTCTCGAACGCAGAGATCGCCGGACGCCACGTGCTCGCGGTTCGCTCCGCAGCGAGCCACCGCTACCACGCGATGACCAAGCTCGGCGTGCCGTCGCGACACGACCTGCCGTTTGACAGCTGACAATCCTCGATCGGCCCAAGCCACGATCGATCAGCTACTGGAGCGGCGAGAACATCGCGAAGGTGAAGTTGTCGTCGCGGTTGAGAATGGCGGTGACGGAGTGTGTCTCGTCGCCGGTGCCGAACACCTCGGCCACCCGGCTCAAGTTGCCGTTCATCGCGGTCCGGACGGGCGAGGTGCCGGTCGAACCGGCGATGTCGGCGCCGAGCGAGCCGGAGAGCTTCTCCCCGAGCCTCAAGTCCAAGTCAGGATGGAGCATGGCGCAAGATCAGGGATTTTGGAGGATAGGCCCGGGTTAACGGGCTTTGTCAGGATGCTTGTCGTCCATTTGGGCGGCGACCTGGGACAGGACCTGAGCCGTTCGTTTGATCGCCGGGGCATCGATGTGATCGAACATGCGACGGCGCACGCTGGCCAGGTGCGCGGGCCAGGCGGACCTCAGCTTGGCGAGGCCCTGCGGGGTGAGCTTCGCGACGTTACCTCGCCCGTCGATGGCGCTCGGTCGCTTCGCCACGAGATTGCGGGATTGCAAGTCATCGACCAGGCGCGTCATCCGGCTGGCCGACAGTCCCGCCACATTAGCCAGGTCCGCCATTCGCAGTTCGCGCTTCGGGGCCTCGGACAAGTTCATCAGGGTCGTGTATTCATTCGCCGTCAGCCCCGTCGTCCGGAGCATGTCGCGGTCCAACAGACGGGGTAGCACGATGACGATGCGCATAAGTGCCCGCCACAGCATCTCTTCTGCGGCCGTGAGCGGCTCATTCTTAGGCACGCGCCGATACTAACTTGCTTCCAGAAGCATCCTTCACGTGATGGTCATCGAACCGTGGGGAAGCGCCGCAGCTCCTCCCGGGCCGCGTCGTCGAGATGCAGGCTGGCGACTCCGAGGTTCTCGGCCAGGTGCTTGCGGGTTCGAGTGCCAGGTATCAGCAGAATGTTCGGGGCAAGATCAAGCAGCCAGGCCAGCGCGATCTGAACTGCTGTCGCTCGCAACCTGGCGGCCAATGCGGCCAGGATCGGGCTGGTGAGAATTTGCTTCCGTACGTTGCCTGGCCATCCCAGCGGGCAGAACGGAACGAACGCGACGTCTCGCTCATTGCACTCTTCGAGGACGCCGAGTGACCGTCGATCGGCCAGGTTGAACAGGTTCTGCACGCAGACAATCTCTGTTTGGTTGGCAGCCCTTACCAGATGATGCTTCGAGATGTTGCTGAGACCGATGCCGTCGATCAAGCCTTCGTCGCGGGCTCGGATTACCGCGGCCAGCTGCGAGTCGAATCGTTCCTCAGGCACGGAATCGTCTATGAGGCGCAGGTTCACCGCTGCGAGCCGATCCACGCCGAGCGTTGCGAGGTTCTCCTCGATGCCCAAGCGGAGCTGATCCGGCTGGTCGTACGGCAAGACGGCGCCGGCGTCATCACGGCGCACCGCGACCTTGCTTACCAGCGCCAACCCGGCCGGATACGGATACAGCGCCTCATGGATCAGCTCGTTTACGACGCCCGGGCCGTAGTACTGCGCGGTATCGATGTGATTGATCCCGCCATCGATTGCTGCGCGGAGCACGCGGAGCGCTTCGTCACGATCTCGCGGAGGGCCGAATACACCGTCGCCGGCTAGCTGCATGGCCCCGTATCCGATCCGGTTCACCTGCCACGGACCAAGGGAGAAGGACCCGGCACCTTCTACGTCGGGTCGAGCGTCCGGCATGAATCCTCCTGCCTGAGGCGGCGCACCTCCGAGAGGTTCTCTTTGCGTAAGCAAGCAACATAATGTTAGTCCATGGTCGTATTCCAAGGCGGCCTGGTCGTGAACTTGGACTTGTAGCCCTCCGGACACGGTAAGTCCAAGATCCGCGGGGTGACGGAATCGGCGCCGTCCGTGCGCCGTGACCACCGGTTGATGCGCGACATTGTGGCCGGGCGACGGCTACCAGGCGTCCAAGCGGACCTGGCCGAGGCGTCCGTCGAGGTCGCGCATGACGACCCAGGTCTGTTCGTCGGCGCTGGCGACGGTGCCTGGTGGGTTGACCAAGATCGGCGCGGCAGCGCCGAGCAGATCGCGGAGCCGATCGGCTTCTACGGGATTACTGGTCGCGAACGCGAAGACGGTGGACAGCAGCGAGCCGATGCCGCTGAGGTCGGTGACGACCTGGGCACTGTCGGCCGACAGGCCTAGGGCGGTGTTGCGGTCGCGGGCGGCGCGGGTCACCCGATGCAGCTGGGCGACCAGCGGCGCGGGCACGTTGATGGTGCTCGGCAGGTCGATGTGCACTAGTCGCGGGTGGTCGGCTCGGGCCGCGAACTGGCTGAGCAGGTGCGCGGCCTGCGCCGCAGCCAGTGCGCTGGCCAGCCCTCCGTCGGCGGCGACGTCCAGGACGGTGACGTGCCCGGGCGGTGGGAGTGTTGCCGTCCCGGCACCGAACAAGCCACCCGGCCCACCGCCGGCCGACAACCCGGCCAGCATCTCCCACAGCCCGCCCAATCCGACCGCACCGCGGGTGAGCTCCTCGAACCCAGGCACCGTCGGCATCTGCGGCCGGACAACGCGTACGTTCTTGCCCAGACCGCGGGCCCTCGTGCACAGCTGACCGGACACGTCGAGGAGCACCACCGCGGCGCCCCGCGACGCGGCGTCTTGCGCCACGCTCAACGTCAATCGAGCACGCAGATCACCCTGGCCCAAGATCGCGAACAGCGGGCTCTTCCCCGACCGCACCGCGGCATGCGGGTCGAAGGACACCGCCGCGCCCTCGACGGTCGAGCCGATCCGACACCCAGCGTCATCGCCGAGCCCCGGCTCGGGTTCGGGTTGGGCGTCCTCGTCGGTCGGCCGCTCCTGACTCGCCGACTCAGCCGGAGCCGCGCCCCGTTCTGCCTCCTGCGACGGCGCGTCGACACCACGATCCGCCGATGCCGCCGAGACGGTCGCCGCGGCGGCCGCGCGGGCTGCGGCGCTGAAACCAGCCTCCCAGGCCAGGCTCTGCTCGCCGGTCAGCGAGTACAGATCATCGGGAAGCGCCTCGGCCGGGATCTGCTCGAGTTGCGGGTTGCGCACCAGCGCGAGCAGCTGCTCCGGCGACGCGGACGCGACCCACGATTCGCCCGCCTCCCGACCCAGTAGCAGCTGCGTGCGGGTCGCCTCGTTGAAGCGGCGGCCCCGGTTCTCGGCCTCTTCCACCGCCGCGAGCAGGGCCCGCTGGCACACCTCGGAGATCGGAATGGCAGCGGCCTTCACCCTGCGTTCCAGCTCATCCGGAAGGTAAACGTTCGCTCGGCCCACAACTGCCTCCAGAACTATGCGCACTTATGTGCATAGCCTACGCACGACTTGCGTCTGAAGCGAGATCTACCATTCCGGGGTGGAGCGGATCGCCGTTGATCTATCCGGAGTACCGGAAACGCTGCTGTGGAATCTCGGCCGACGAGCCGCGGCTGCGCGGACCCGTAAGCCGCTGCTCCAGGATCCGCGTGCGGTCGAGATCGTCGATCGGCTCGACTTCGACTTCGGCGACGCTTCTCGCGGCGCTGGGTGGCAAGCGGTCCGGGTGGCCACGTTTGATGCCGCGATACGCCGCTTTCTGGCCCGGCATCCGTCCGGAACGGTGGTCGCGCTCGGCGAAGGCCTGGAGACCCAGTTCTGGCGGGTGGACAACGGCCGCATGCGGTGGGTCTCGGTCGATCTTCCTGAGACGCTGGAGTTACGGCACAAGCTGCTTCCGGATGGGCCACGGCAGCGCAGCCACGCTGGATCGGCGCTCGAGATGGAGTGGCTCGACGATCTGGATCCCGCGTCCCCGGTGCTGGTGACTGCGCAAGGCCTACTCGTGTACTTCCAACGCGAGCAGGTGCATGAGTTGATTGCGGCGATGGCCCAATGCCTTCCCGGCGCCGCGTTGATCTTCGACGTCGTGCCGGAGAGGCTGCACGAGATGGTGCGGCGGTTTCCCGACCGGGAGAGCAGCCAGGCGAGCAGCCTGTGGTCGTGGGTCTTCAATTCCGAAGAACGCGAGGCAATCAGCACGATCCCTGGCGTTGCGAGCGTTCATGATCTAACCCCGCCGTTCGCCCTCAGCCTCGCGCCTGGCGTCCTCGGTGTCGTTCGCCGGCTGCCGCGGCCGGTCCGCTATGCCCTCCCTGTCCTTCCGGTCCTCCAGGTCACCTTCCGGTCAACTGACTAGCCAGCTGCGCGGAGGCGATTGCCGCACGATGCCGCGGATTCGAGAATTCGCTCGGCGGGCATGGGGCAATTCGATGGAACACGACGCGCCTGGGTAGATGGCACAAGGCTTGCGGACTCGATAGGCCCGGGGAACGCTTGTCTGGTGCGAGATGGTGTCGAATGGGCCGAGGCGCCAAACTCGCCGGCCGAGGACGACGACGTCCTCGAGCTCGGGCGCAGGTCGGGCGCCAAGCCGTGGGGACGCCCAGTCGCACAATGGCGGCGTCGCTGGCCTCGACTTGCCGCCGCCGCCACAGCTGTGGTCGTCGGCCTCGTCGCGTACCCGGTGATCCGCTCGTCCTTGAGCGACCCTTCGTCGCACTCGGATTCGCGAATCGCGAGCGTGAACGAGTCATCGCATGCCGCCACGCTGGCGATGATCGAGACGCAGGCGCGACAGACCGAACCGCTCGTCGACATCATCCGCCCTGCTTCTACGGCCGGTGCCTGCCCCGTCGTCCAGCCCGGTCATTCGGCACAACTCGACATCGCCGCGGCGGCGCGGAGCGTTCTTCCCAGGTTGACGGTGCGTGACGTGGCCCGCACGCTCGATCAGTACCTGGGCATGTGCGCGATCGAACTTCGCGGCCAGGATGCGGCCGGGTCCGTGCTCGTTTTCGACATCGTCGCGCCGGAGGGCGACAACTCCGTGCGCCAGCGAACACCATTTTCCAGTGTTGCGTCCGGACGCGACGGAACGGACGTTATTACCAGCGTGACCGTGGTGACGAACACGGGCTGGACGGTCGTCATCGGCTGCGTCGGCGCGGCTTCGGATCAGCCCGATTCGCAGGCGCTGGTGCACTTAGCGCAAGACCCAGCGCTGCACTGGTAGCCGACCTCGGAACGGCCGATCCGCCAGCGCGGGAGAAGCCGATTTGTCACTAGCGGTCCGACTTGGCGTCACACAATGGACTAGACCACTCGGATCGTGCATGATTCACTAGTTCGTACCAATGGTGTAGGCATCTGATCGACCTCTACTAGGAGACCGCCGGTGTCCAGTGCCGCCTTGCAGCCGCCCCGCGAGCCGAAGTACTACACCGTCAAGCGGCACCTTCTCGCGATCATCGAGTCCCTCGAACCGGACAGCGCCGTACCGACCGAGCGCGTTCTGGCCGCAGAGCTTGGCACTTCGCGCACCACGGTCCGGCAGGCGCTGCTCGAGCTGGTGGCGGAGGGACGGCTGGTCCGCCGCCAGGGCTCGGGCACGTACGTCGCGGAACCGAAGATGACGTGGCCGCTGCATCTGACCAGCTTTACCGAGCAGGCGGCCGCGAATGGGTTCACCGCATCCACCCAGCTCATCTCCGCCGAGCGGACCCGGGCCGATGAGGACGTCGCCAAGCGGCTCGCGCTCGTCATCGGAGCGCCGGTGTTCAGCATCGAACGGTTGCGTCTCGCCGACGAGCGGCCGATGGCGGTGGAGACAGCCCATCTCTCCGCTGCAAGATTCCCCCAGCTGACGCGGCACATTCGTCGCGCCCAGTCCCTGTACGGCGTTCTGGCCTCTGTATACGGCGTCGTGCCGGTGAATGCGGAGGAATCCATCGCGACGGCGCCGGCATCGCCCCGCGAAGCCGCGCTCTTGCACACCGACATCGGAGCGCCGATGCTCGTGCTCGGCCGGCAATCGTTCGACGCGTCGGGGCAGGTCGTGGAGTGGGTGACGAGCTGGTATCGGGGCGATCGCGTCACGTTCGTTGCCAACTTGACGGCGCCACGTCGATGACGAATGCCGTTGCGGCAGTGCTGGCCTGGCGAACGGCAGCCGGCCTGGCGGTCGCCTGGTGAGCGTCCTGTCCGGCGCCCGCGTCGTCACGCCGACCGGTGTGATAGCGGGCGGC